>Ga0157361_1000936_pt1 | contig 10449 bp, 14 predicted proteins | sample AttlaeALBM2_FD_111481 | JGI IMG/M metagenome (GOLD analysis project Ga0157361, IMG submission 111481) | Fungus gardens microbial communities from leaf cutter ant in Ribeirão Preto, State of São Paulo, Brazil - Atta laevigata ALBM2 | ecosystem: Host-associated > Fungi > Mycelium > Unclassified ...
CAATAGAAATTTGCAAAGCCTAAGAATGCTTGTACTTGCTTGACTTTAGTCAGTACTGGCTACTCTAGAACTCCTGAAAGTTTTTTTTCATCTATCTGTACTTTATTTTCCAATATTATTATGCCCAAATATTTGATGTTGCTTTGCTCAAAGAAACATTTCTCTGCTTTAGCATAGAGGTCATTAAATTGGAGCCTTTCAGCACTTCCTTGACCAATCGCCTATGTTCCTTCAAACATGTTCCAAATATTAGAATGTTATCTAAATACTATCACAAATGGTCACTTACTATTTGTGATGGGTACTTTGATACTTTAAAGAGTTCAAAAATGCAAAGTTAGATAAGTGACAAAAGATGTTGTTAAGTCTGAGGTTTAATCCTTAGACTATAAGTCCTTAAATACATAAAAGTGATGGTCTGTACACTAGGACAGAGCATCACATGCTACTACCTATTGTTCTACATATAATAGTGCCTTTGTACTTGAAAATTCAATAACTTAACCTTATGGAGGCTGTCCTTTGTTCTAAGAAAAGGACAGATGACTATCTATGGGTAATTAATAAAGTCTATGTGTAAACATTGAGGCCTTCATATCTCCACTAATATTAATTGCCTTGAGGTTGTTCTAAACTCATTCTGAGCGGTATGAAGAGGGCTCCTGCTGAGCCTAGAACCGAAGTTTAGATTGTGGCAGTTTCTGAGATATTGGCAATTTAATAAATGGTACCATGGTGATTACCAGTTGATCTGCCTAATATCTTGGCCATTATTGATCACCTTGAAATGTGACTGGTATTTATTGAAAGGTCTTTTCAAGGGCTTTCCATAGCCATTGAGACCGTGAGAATTGATGAAGAATTGATGGAGATATGGCCAAATGAAGTTTATGACAACTTAATAGAGTTCCTGTTAGATTCTGTATACTATTTATACATGAAGAGTAACCCTAACCCTCCCTTTTATCCTGTGCTTCCCTATAAGTCACTTTCCTCTCATGCATTCATCAATAAGAAAATAAAAGAAAAGAAAATGAGAAAGAAAAATAATAATCAGAAACTAAAAGAAAAGAAAAAGAAAAGAAATATAAATATTGACTTAGCTGTTTTTGCCAAGTCATGACACTAAAAGTGTCCTTCTCATAGAGAAGGAATAGGGGTCTCAGAATGGTTCCAGCCACCTACAAGGGTTTTTGGAAATGTTTACACAAATACAAAGTCTTTTAGGACCAGCTGTGACATACAAGCTAGCTTGCTCTTATTATTCTGAAAAACAGATCTTTTCCTTTATACCTGGGGTCTAGCCTACTATAGAGATAGGTCCTTAACAGAAACCTATTCTAAGCTCTCAGTAAGTCTTCTGTCCTTTTACAGAAACAGAGATACCTCATAGCCCCCAGAACCCTCATCTGGAATGAACATATCCTCTAAGTTCTTTACAGAAACAAAAGGGACAGAAAACAGTAGACTTAACAAACTATCACAAATGGTCACTTACTGTTTGTGATGGGTGCTTTGATACTTTAAAGAATTCAAAAATGCAAAGACAATGACAAAAGAAGTTGTTAAGTCTGATGTAAGAGATACTGTAGATGTAAGAGTGACTAAAGTAGAGCACTCTAGGAGATTCCTCAGTAAATTACACTCCATGGAATATATTACAACCTATCTTCAGGAGATTTCTCAGAGAATTAGATGAGGCTCCTGGAGGGAATAATCTATAATATATTTACTACAGTGTTCTTGTATTCCTGCTTTTACAGTCCTTGGCAGTCAGGGTTTGAATAATGGGATGAGCTTAAATGTTACATAGTAATATTTAATTAGCTGCAGGATCACTCTGGAGGGTCAATACAACCTCCAGAGTCATGTGTGAGGGGTCCCCTTACAGTAGACAATCCTAACTATCCAAGTATTAGTGAAGAGGGCAAACTTAAGATAAAACAGTGAATAGCCTAGGAGTTCCAATCAATGTTGGGGTAAGGTATTCTACTGTACACCACTAGCTGCTTATACTAGACTAGTCGGTCTGTGCATATCACAAATGGTCACTTACTTGATTTGTGATTGATGAGTTGATATTCAAAAGTGCTTAAGGAACAAAGTTTAGACAGTGATAAGAGATGTTGTTAAGTTTAAGGTCTAATCCTCAGACTATGAGTTGTTAGAGGCTTAGGCACTCAGAGGTGGCTTAACCCTATAGCTAGGTAATAGTTCCGGAAGCTGAGGTGATATTCAAGTGAAGCTATATCTAACAACACAAGTAGTCTTATATACTAAAACTAATGGTCCATGTGCTACAGTCACGTGAGCACTAACTAATAATACCACTGTCCTATTTATAGATACACAGGCACATCAAGGTAGAGATAGACAAGAAAGTAAAGAGGGTGGGAAAATAACTTACCAAGTTAGGTTAGCCCCTTAGATAGAAGCCAACTCGGAGTCTAGGCCGTTCCCTAGAGTATCCTCTTACATGAGTTCTTATATATATGAAAGTGATGGTCTGTGCACTAGGACAGAGCATCACATACTACTACCTATTGTTCTACATATAGTAGTGCCTTTGTACTTGAAAATGCAATAACTTAACCTTATGGAGGCTGTCCTTTGTTCTAAGAAAAGGACAGATGACTATCTATGGGTAATTAATAAAGTCCATGTGTAAACATTAAGGCCTTCATATCTCCACTAATATTAATTGCCTTGAGGTTGTTCTAAACTCATTCTGAGCGGTATGAAGAGAGCTTCTGCTGAGCCTAGAACCAAAGCTTAGATCATGGCTGTTTCCGAGATATTGGTGATTTAATAAACAGTACCATGGTGGTTACCAGTTGATCTGCCTAATATCTTGGCCATTATTGATTGCTTTGAAATGTGACTAGTATCAATTGAAAGGTCTTTTTAAGGGCTTTCTGGTGCTATTAAGACCATGAGAATTGTTGAAGAATTGGTAGAGATATGGATGAATGAAGTTTGTGACATATTGTAATAGTTTCTAAGATATTGGCAATTGAATAAACAGTACCATAATGGTTATTACTTCTTACTCCAATACCACTATCCTATATGGTAGTGCCCGAGAGTAACATAGTGAATATACATAGTTCTAAAAAACCTATGAATCTAAACGTTCAAAGCACCAAAGTGAGGCCTAACAACACTGTCCTTAGTATACAATGAGACTGTCCTTTGTTCTGCATGAGCACTAAAAGCTCTCGCAGCTCATTTCTCTCCCTCATGGATGACTTGCCACTATCAGATTGTGACTATGCTAAGCAAGTCGCCACGCAAAACAATATGGATATAGTGATAGAAAATGCCCTCTTCTCTGCCAGCTCCCAGAGGTAAAATTTTGCCATGCCGCTTTTGCAAACTCCATATGCCTCCCACGAGAATGTGTCTAACTTCCCCCCTCCTATTGACAACTTTGATATGTCACCAGAACCCTCACTGCCCACGGTCATTTCCTACAGCGCTAACATTCTGGCTAACCCTAACCTATGGGATGGCAACTTCACAGCCATATCACTTTTTGGCACAAATGAATTCTTGCAAAGCAATATTTGCAATATGGCCTGCTCGCTACAACACATGGCATGCTTCCTCAAACAGCAAAGTCTGGAAGGGTGTGACGGTAACAACATCCCCCAGCTGGAACTCTTTAGCGAATCAGCTTGGGATTTCATATCTGCAATTTTCGAGTCTGGTTGGGACCAGCTGCACTCATCTGAAAACACCTCCATTTGTGACAACATATCTACCCACTTTGGAAACATCCAGATCTGCAATAAGGCCGCCAAGAACAACACCTACCCCAAGACATCAATGATAAGGAAAACTCTACCACTCATTCCACTCCACCCCTTCAAGGAACAAGTGGAGAGTTCAAAGAAACGCCAGGAAGTATGCTCGACCAAGAGTAAAAGCTCTTTATCTTCCTTCATGTCCTATGCCTAGGCCACCAACTCCAGGGCCAGCATCCTCAAGATCAAAGAAGCATTCCCAGCTCTGCCAAATAGGAAAATTCTCGAGATACACAATGCAGTGTTCCCCAAACCAGATAACAAGGGACAAAGAATACAACACATCACAAAGGGCCCATCTAGAAAATAGGCTATTATACTTACCTCTGACAAAATCAAGGTCACTATCATAGGAGAAGCTAACATTCACATTTTCCAGATCAATATGCTATTGAAAAACATCAAATCAACAATGAGAGTTGAGTTCATCCGCCCTTGTCCTGGAGGGGTATTTATCAACACGAATAGTGTCCTGAACACAAGCAATCTCAATACTATAGAAATATACCTTAAATCTATTGACATTGCTGGCAACAACAAAATACTCACCCCCCAGCTCCCTCAATCTAAATCTTATCTGAAAATCACCAGTATTCCTTATATACAACCCAATGGTAACAAGCTCACTGTTATCGCAAAGTCTTGACAACCCTAGGGATTACTTGAGATAAGTGTTTAGGAAGAACTCAATAGAGTTCTCTGTTGGATTTGACTACCTACTTATACTACTTTACAAGTGGCTGTACCCCTATTACTACATGGTCACATGTTCTTCCAGAACATTCTATAATCACATGATATGATTACCTAATCTTCCCATGCTACTTATATCCTGACTCTGTCATGTGACTTGATATTGGAGATCAAATGTTCAAATGTGCGAGAAACTCTTTCCTTTCCAGGGCTCTCATAACATGGCCCCCCCCTTCAGGATTTCTCATCCCAAGGAATTTTTCTATCATTTCCAATTTTTGTCCCATTTCTTTTCTCTCTCCCTTTTGTATCTCTTTTTGCTCTACCCGTACAGTAGTTTTGCTGTAAACTCCCTAGGTAGTTCTCTGCTAAATTCCTTCTCTTCTTCTTCTAGCTCCTGTCGTCTAAGTTCTTCTGCCTCTTCCCCATACTCCCTCTTAAACTCTTCTACCAATTCTTTCGCATTTCCTAAATTTTCTCTATTCTCCCATGTGTCTCCTTCTACCATATACTCTTTCCATCGCACCAAGAACTTTTCTTTTCCCTGTACTATTCTTTTGTTCAGGATTTTCTCCACCTCGAACTCTTCCTCTCCTTTGATAATGACTGGTTTTGGTGGTATCTTCTTCTGCCCCTCTACCTGTGGTTTGTAGAGTCATACTCTACTTACATTTACTACAGGGTGTATTCTAATCAATTTAGGCAATTCTAACTCCACTGCATTACTAGAGATGATTTACTTAATCTTATAGGAGTCTACAAATCGCTCTGTCAACTTCTCCGATCTTCTTCTCTTCATTTGCCATTTCAGGTCCTTTGTACTTAGCAGTACTAAGTCCCTTACTCTGTATTCTTTGCCTTTCTCTCACTTTCTGTCTGCGAACTTCTTCATTTCCTCCTGTGCTTTCCCTAGCGCTGCTTTTGCCTCTTCCTGGACCTTTTTCATCTTTTCTATGAACTTCCCTGCCGCTTCGTACTTTCCCTTCCTTCTTCCCTTAAATCCCATCCTTGGGTCTTGGCCATAGTTTGCTTTGAATAGCGATACTTTTGTTGCTGCATGAATTTTGTTGTTGTACGCAAATTCTGCTGTTCCTAGCTAATCCAGCTATTGTTCTTGTCTGTGGTCGATAAAAACCCTCAGGTACTGTTCTAACTCCTGGTTCACTCTTTCTGTCTACCCATCCATTTGCGGGTGGTAGGCCGTCAAAAGTTTCATTTGAATCCCCAGCAAGTTATTCAACTCCTTCATCATTCCCGCTGCAAACTGCACTCCTCTGTCTGATACAATACTTTCTGGAAGCCCGTGCAGCTTCCACACCTGATCCCAAAACAGCTTTGCAAGTCCTTCTGCTGATGTCTTTTCTGTAGTTGCTATAAAATGCGCCATTTTACTAAACCTGTCACATACTACTAAAATTGCGTCATATCCCTGAGCTAATGGTAACTTTGTAATAAAGTCTGCTGAAATGTGACTCCATGGTTTCTCTGAGATTGCGTTAGGCATTAGCTTTCCTGCTGGTGCTTTGCTTTGATTCTTGTATCTCTAACAAGCATTACATCCATTTACATATCTCCCCACTTCTTTTGTCACTCCTGGCCACTAATAATTCCTGGTAACCAGCTCTGTCATCTTCTACCTTCCTCCGTGCCCTCCCACTGGGATGTCATGGTGCAACTGTATTATTTCCCCTCTAAGTTCCCCTTCCAGCACATATATTCTTCTCTCCTTTAGTACTACCCCATCCTCTATCTCCCATTCTTCGTCCCTCAGCATTTTTACCCCTGCTTTCTTTAACTCTTCTACTGCTTTTACCACTCTTTCATTCCCTTTTTGTACCGTCTTTATTCTTTTCCTCAAGTTTTCTTCTTCTACTATCATTTCTGCTCCTCTAACCCATTCAGGCTTTATCAATGTCCGGTCCTCATTATCTTTCTCCACCTCTTCTTGCCAGTCCGGTCTCCTACTTAGTCCATCTGCCTTCCCCATACTTTTCCCTGGAATGTGCTTCAAGGTGAAGTTAAATTGCAAGAGGTACAAAGCCTATCGCACTTGTCTTCGATTCAACTTTTGACTTGTCATGAAGTATTAGAGGTTCTTATGATCTGTCCAAATTTTGAATTCCAGCTTTTGTTAGGGTAACCACTCAGAGGCGATCACTCCTTAAGCTAGGTAAAGGTCCCAGAAGCTAAGATGAGATTCAAGTGAAGTATATCTATGACAGCTTGCTAGTATATATACTTCTACACTAGATGAGCACATGGATCAGTAATCACATTGTCCTAATTATAGTACAGAAGGCGTCGCACCGCATGACACAGACAAGGAGAAGACAGGAACTATGAGAACGCACACACGTACTGTCACAGGGCCACTAATAGAACAGACTCTCAGTGGTGACTAAGCGTTACCCTAGATGTCCCTTACAGCTTTGCTCCTTCTAAATAGTGTCTCCATGCTTCGAGACATCTGATAACTGCTAACATCTCTTTGTCATGAATTTTGTAGTTACGCTTTATAGCATTTAACAATTTAGAGATGAAGGCCACTGGCCTCCATTTTCCATCCTCGCATTTCATCGACAACACCCCTCCTGTCACGTAGTCCAAGGCATTCGCCTCTACTCTCATTTCTTTATCTATGTCTGGTATTGCTAAAATAGGTTCCATCATGAATACTTCTTTTAGTTTCCCAAACGCTTTCTCTTGCTCCTTTTCCCACTTCCACTTCTGCTCCTTTCTGACCAGCACATGTAATGGCGCCGCTATCTTAGCAAAGTCCTTTATGAACCTTCTGTAATAGTTGGCTAGGCCCAAGAACTTCTGCACTTCTTTGACGTTTCTAGGTGCCAGCCAGTTTAGCACTCCTTTCACTTTTTCCTTCTACATTTCTACTCCCCTTGGTCCAATTACTACTCCCAGGAATTCTACCTCTTTTACTTTCCACTTGCATTTCTCTGGCTTCACAAACAGGTCATTTTCTTCCAACCTTTTCAACACTTCCTCTACTAACTCATCATGCTCCTTCTCTGTATCTGTTGCTACTAGAATGTCATTGATGAAGGTTGCCGTATCTCCCTGATTTATAAGGTCCTGGAAGAGGTCATTCATCATTGTCTGGAAAGTAGCAGAGGAGTTTGTTAACCCGAAGTACATCACTGTAGGTTCGTATGCTCCAATGTACATAGTAAATGCTGCTTTCCATTCATCTCCCTCCTTGATTCTGACATTGTTATAACCCCATCTCAGATCCAACTTCGTAAACACCTTCCTCTTCTCTACTCCATCTAGTATATCCATGATAAGTAGCAATGGGTATCTATTTTTTACCGTCCACTGGTTTATATAATGATAATCTTGTACCATCCTCCTTTTACTGTCTTTTTTTGCCACAAAGTGTACTGGTGACGTTTGTGGTGATTTGGAGGGTCAAATGTACCCTTTTCGCAATTGATCTTCCACAAATGCTTACACTTCCTCCCTTTCTTCTCTGGACAATGAATACACCTTTTCCTTCTTCAGTATAAATTCTTCTTTCAATTCTATCACATGGTCCCAGGCCTTTCGCACTGGCATTCTTTCTGACTCCCTTTTTCTGAATACCTTCTTCCATTTCCAAAATCTCTTGGGCACTAATTTCCTGAGTATCTCTTTGTCTTTATCTTTTTTTACCTTCTTTACTTCTCTTTTTCCTTCTTGCTTCCTTTTCTCACATATTGGTGGGCAGCGCATCATCTTTACTTCCTCTTTTTCCCAATTTATCTCAGGGTTATGCGTTGCTAGCTACGGCATCCCTAGTATCACCTCTGTTTTTCCTAGGTTGCATACATCTATCCTCACTCTTTCCACATGTCCTTTGAAGAACATGTTGCACTTGACCTGGTGTGTTATTGCTCCTCCAATGTTTACCGTTCCATCCACATTTTTAACTAATAACAGGTTCTTTAACTTCTCTATTTTGAACCCCTTCTCTTTTGTGAAGGTTGTATCCATGAACAGACCCGTTGTAAGGGGACCACCATAGCAGTGCTTAGATAATCAGATAGGGTTCATGTAGTCTAACGTTCCCATGGATTCTGAGACATCTGCATAGCATAGTTCCCTTCTCTCTAGTTCGGGTCTCCATCATAGATACTAAGTAGCCATATCTGGCAAGGTAGTTATTATTGTCCAGATGTATGTGACCATAGTGACTGGCACACGGACAGGCTAGTCTAGTATAAGTAGCTAGTGATATATGATAGAATACCTTACCTCAACAATAGTTTAGAAGCTCCTAGGCTACTCATCGCTTTTACTTAAGACACCTGCTCTACTACATTGCAGTGTAACTGGTGCCCCTCACTGGGTGTGCCCTTACACCCGTTACTCCGCTGTCTAGCAGTGCCTTTACTACTACTCCCTTATGACTTTCCAACTTTTCCAACTCTACTTTCATCTATACTTCTCTTAGTGACCACAATGTGCGCCGCATATCCCTTACTTTCTTAGTGTTGTTTGCAAAATTTAATTTATTGCCCAGCTTTTCTGGACACAATATACTATACAAGTTTGAGAAAGCCAGCCAAGAGCTTACTGACCTCCATTTTCTTTTACCGACTCTTGCGGCGCATCTACTACCCTTGTCTTCCTCTTTTCCCAACAATTTCTGGCCATGTGGCCAAATCCTCTACAGTAGTAACACTTTCTGTCTCCTCCACTTCTCCTATCTACCTCCATAGCATTTGGATCTCTCCATGGACTCTGTTGACTTCCCCTCCTATTAGTGTTTCCCCCTCCATATACTCCTGTATATGGAACTCCTGCCTGCTAGATTATTTGTCCACCTCTACCTCCATATGATTCTCCTCCGAATCCTCCTCTTGGCTGCGCATTTCCCCCTGGGTGCGCTGCATTTCTCTCTAATATCCTTTCTTCTGCTCTACTCTGCCTCTGGTTTCTATCTAACCTGACCACTCTTTTTTGCCACTCTCCTATGGTGAATGGCAGTTCCTCTGCTTTTGCTAGCTTCCTTCTAATTGCCCCATTTAGCCCCCTCTTGAACTCCTCAATGAGGGGTTGTCCCTCGTAGCTACTCCTCCTGGCAACCTTTTTGAACTCTTGGATATATTTGTCATACATCCTTCCTCCCTGCTCTATCATTCTTAGCTGCTCAATTTTCCTCTCCTCTTCTAATGTTTCCCCAAAGTTGTTCCTTATTTTTGCAAACAATTGTTCTCCCGACTCCACTTTTGACTCTCCCTTGGCCAGTTCGTCCAGCAGATTATCTTTCCATGCCTCTACTACTCCCCTCTGCACATATGACAATACCCAGGTCACCTGGGTTGTCGCCGCTTCCTCTGTCATCTTCATCCTAATATATAGGTGAGCCGCATTGATGAATGCACTTACTTCTTCTATCTTTCCGCTAAAAACTTAAGGTCTTGCGACCTCTATTCTACTCCCCTACTGGTAGAGGAGCATAGTGTTCACCTACTGCTGCAGGGTGGCAATCATGGCGAGGAGTTGCTCCTCTCTTGTGGGTGGTGGTTGTTAGCGAGAGACGGGCACCGGAAATGCTTCCCCTTGTTGTTGTTGGCACAACATATTGGGTGGTGGTGGTGATGGTGATGGTGATGATGATTCATAGTCTGATGATGTATCGGACAATTCTTGGTCCAGGGCGATTCCTCCAAGATTACGTCTAATAGAGAACACAATCTTCTCTTGTCTAGACTCTTACTGCCTTACTGACTACTGTCCTAATCAAAAATGTATATGATTGCCCCTAAGAAGGGAACCCCGACTCTAAGCAGCCTTTTAAGAAGTAACTGCTGCTCTCCTGCATGTATATCACAAAAGGTCACTTACTTGTTTTGTGATGAACTGAATATAGATTCAAAGAGCTTATAAGCAGAGTTAGACAAGCGACAAAAGATGTTGTTAAGTCTGAGGTCTAATCCTCAGACTATGA
>Ga0157361_1000937_pt1 | contig 10448 bp, 12 predicted proteins | sample AttlaeALBM2_FD_111481 | JGI IMG/M metagenome (GOLD analysis project Ga0157361, IMG submission 111481) | Fungus gardens microbial communities from leaf cutter ant in Ribeirão Preto, State of São Paulo, Brazil - Atta laevigata ALBM2 | ecosystem: Host-associated > Fungi > Mycelium > Unclassified ...
TCTCCCTCCCCTTGTTTCCTGTCTGCAAACTTCTTCATTTCCTCCTGTGCTTTTCCTAGTGCCGCTTTCGCCTCCTCCTGTATTTTCCTCATTTTTTCTACAAACTTTCCTGCTGCTTCGTATTTCCCTTTCCTCCTTCCTTCGAACCCCATCCTCGGGTCTTGGCCGTAATTTGTTTTGAATGGTGAAGTTTTTGTTGCCATATGAATTTTGTTATTATAGGCGAACTCTGCCATTTCAAGCCAATCTGGCCATTGCTCTTGCCTGTGATCGATGAAGACCCTTAGATACTGCTCTAACTCCTGGTTTACTCTCTCCGTCTGCCTATCGGTTTGAGGGTAATAGGCTGTCAAAAGCTTTGTTTGGATCCCCAGCAAGTTGTTCAACTCCTTCATCATCCCTGCTGCGAACTGTACCCCTCTATCTAACACAATGCTCTCTAGAAGCCCATGCAACTTCCATACATGGTCTCGAAACAGCTTTGCGAGTCCCTCCGCCGACGTTTTCTCTGTTGTAGCTATGAAATGCGCCATCTTACTGAAACAATTGCATACAACTAAGATTGCATCATATCCCTGGGCTAGTGGTAATTTGGTGATGAAGTCAGCTGAAATATGACTCCATGGTTTTTCCGGGATTGCGTTAGGCATCAACTTTCCTGCCGGTGCTTCGCTTTGATTCTTGTACCTCTAACAAGCATCGCATCCATCCACATATCTTCCTACTTCTTTTGTTACTCCCAGCCACCAGTAGTTTCTAGTGACCAGCTCTGTCGTCTTCCACCTTCCTCCGTGCCCTCCTACTGGGGTATCGTGATGCAGCCATATCACTTCTCCTCTAAGTTCCCCTTCCGGTACATATATTCTTCTCTCCTTTAGTACTATTCCGTCCTCTATTTCCCATTCCTCGTCCCTCAGCGTTTTTACCCCTGCTTTCTTTAACTCCTCAACTGCTTTTACTACTCTTTCGTCTCCCTCTTGCACCCTTTTTATCCTCTCTCTCAAATTTCCTTCTTTCACTATTGTTTCTACTCCTCTAACCCATTTAGGCTTTATCAACGTCCGATCCTCATTATCTCTTTCCACCCTTTCTTGCCAATCCGGTTTTCTACTTAGTCCATCTGCCTTCCCCATGCTTTTCCCTGGAACGTGTTTTAAAGTAAAGTTAAATCGCGAGAGGTACAGAGCCCATTGCGCTTGTCTTCGATTTGACTTTTGACTTGTCATAAAGTATTGGAGGTTTTTGTGGTCCGTCCAAATTTCGAATTCCAGCTTGGCTCCCTCTAAGTAGTGCCTCCATGCTTCGAGACACCTAATAACGGCCAACATCTCTTTGTCATGGATTTCATAGTTATGCTCCGTGGCGTTTAACGATTTAGAGATAAAGGCTACTGGCCTCCATTTTCCATCTTCACACTTTGTTGACAACACTGCTCCTGTCGCATAATCTGAGGTGTCCGCTTCCACCCTCATTTCCTTATCTATGTCCGGAATTGCTAAGACTAGTTCCGTAGTGAACACAGCTTTGAGCTTTCCAAACGCTTCCTCTTGTTTCTTTTCCCACTTCCATTTCTGCTCCTTTCTGACCAGTACATGTAATGGTGCCACTATCTGAGCAAAGTTTTTTATGAACCGTCTGTAATAGTTGGTTAGACCCAAGAACTTCTGCACTTCTTTGACATTTCTAGGTACCGGCCAGTGTAGCACTCCCTCCACCTTTTCCTTCTGCATTTCTACTTCCCTTGGCCTGATCACTACTTCCAGGAATTCCACCTCTCTTACTTTCCACTTGCATTTCTCTGGTTTTACAAACAGGTCGTTTTCTTCCAATCTTTTCAACACTTCCTCTACCAACTCATCATGTCCCTCCTCCGTATCTGTTGCTACTAGAATGTCATCGATGAAAGTGGCCGTATCTCCCTGATTTATAAGGTCCTGGAAGAGGTCGTTCATCATTGTCTGGAAAGTAGCAAGGGAGTTTGTTAACCCAAAATACATTACTGTGGGTTCATATGCTCTAATGTGCATAGTAAATGCTGCTTTCCATTCATCTCCTTCCTTGATCCTGACATTGTTGTAACCCCATCTTAGATCCAACTTTGTAAACACCTTCCTCTTCTCTACTCCGTCCAGTATATCTGCAATAAGTAGTAGTGGGTATCCATTTTTTACCATCCACTGATTTATATGGCAATAATCTTGCACCATCCTCCTTTTACCATCCTTTTTTGCCACAAAGTGTACTGGTGACATTTGCGGTGACTTGGAGGGCCGAATGTACCCTTTCCGCAGCTGATCTTCCACAAATGCTTGTACTTCCTCCCTTTCTTCTCTTGACAACGAATACACCTTTCCCTTCTTTGGTGTAAACCCCTCTTTCAACTCTATTGCATAATCCCAGGCTTTTCACACTGGCATTCTTTCTGATTCCTTTTTCCCAAAGACCTTTTTCCACTTCCAAAACCTTTAGGGCACCAACTTCCTTAGTATTTCTTTATCCTCATCTTTTTCTATCTTTTTAACCTCCTTTTTCTTGCTTTCCTGCTTCCTTTTTCCGCATATGGGTGGGCATCTCGTCATCTTTACTTCTCCCTTTTCCCAATCTATCTCTGGATTGTGGGCTGCAAGCCACGGTATTCCCAGTATGACCTCCGTTTTTCCCAAATTACATACATCCATCCTGACTCTTTCTACATGTCCCTTGAAGAACATGTTGCACTCCACTTGGTGCATTATTGCTCCTCCTATATTTGCTGATCCGTCCATGTTTTTAACTAACAAAGGTTTTTTCATCTTTTCTATTCTGAACCTCTTTCTTTTTGCGAAGGCCATATCCATGAACAGGCCCATTGCCCCACTATCTAACAACGCCTTAACTGCTACTCCTTTATGACTTTCTAACTTCTCCAGCCCTACTTTCATCCACACTTCTCTTAGCGGCCATAATGTGCGTTGCACATCTCTTACTCTCTCAGTTTTGCTTGTAGAATTTAATTTATTGCCCAATTTTTCTGGGCGCAATACACTATACAAATTTGAGAAGGCCAGCCGAGAGCTTACTGACCTCCATTCTCTTTTGCCGACTCCCACAGCGTTTCTACTACCCTCGCTTTATTTCTATCCCAACAATTCCGGACCATGTGGCCAAACTTCCCGCAGTGGTAACATTTCCTGTCCCCTCCCATTTCTCTATCAACATCCATTACGTTTGGGTCTCTCCGTGGACCTGGCTGATATCCCCCTTTGTTGAACGTATTTCCTCCTCTACTATCTCCCCACCTCTGCATTATCTGGCCTCCTCTTCCTCCATACGATCCTCCCCTTGGCTGCGCATTTCCCCCTGGGTGCGCCACATTCCTCCCCAACATTCTCTCCTCCGCTCTACTCTGTCTCTGATTCCTATCTAACCTGACCGCTCTTTCTTGCCACTCTTCTATGGTGGTTGGCGGTTCCTCTGCCTCTGCCAGCTTCCTCTTTATCGCTCCATTCAACCCTCTTTTAAACTCTTCGATGAGGGGACGTCCCTCATAGCTGCTCCCCCTGGCAACCTTTTTAAATTCCTGCACATATTCATCGCATGTCCTCCCTCCCTGTTCTATTGTTCTCAACTGCTCTATCTTCCTTTCTTCCTCCGATGTCTCCCCAAAATCGTTTCTTATCTTTGTAAATAGCTATTCTGCCGACTCCACTTCTGACTCTCCTTTGGCCAGCTCGTCCAGCAGGTTGTCCTTCCACGCCTCCACCACTCCTCCTTGCACATAAGATGATACCCAGGCCACCTGGGTTGTCGCCGCTTCTTCTATCATCTTCATTCTGATATATATGCGAGCTGCGTTGATGAACGCGCTCATCTCTTCTATTTTTCCACTAAATATCTGAGGTTTTGCGACCTCTACTCGGCTCCCCTGCTGTTGGAGGAGCATGGTGTTAACCTGCTGTTGTAGGGTGGCAATCATGGTGAGGAGTTGTTCCTTGTGGGTTGATGGTGGTGGTTGGTGGGGGGCAGGCACCAGAGATGCTTTCCCTTGTTGTTGTTGTCGAGACATGGTTTTTGATGGTGGTGGTGATGGTGATGGGGAGGGGGATGATGATTTGTACTCAGATGATTCTTGATCCAGAGTGGGGCTATGTCTAACAGGGAGCACAATCTTCTCCTGTCTAGACTCCTACTGCCTTACTGACTACTACCCTGATCAAAAGTAGACTATTGCCCCTAAGAAGAGAACCCCTGCTCTAAGCAGCCTTTTAAGAAGTAACCGCCGCTCTCCTGCGTGTACCTGTCACAATGGATGACAGCACGGAGCTTATACAAAGAAAAGGTAGCTAACAGGCCCAATTAACAGGTCAGGACTTAAACAGAACACCTGGACTTGGTGTTTAGTCTCATCCCTCAGTCCCTAACTGACTGAGAAGTCCCCTTTACAGCTAGAGCCTGCTATCCAAGAGGCTTGTGAGCGCTGTGCTCACTAGCGAGGAAGGTAAGAGAGTAAGTGATGATCGGGGGTACCTGCTCGCAGTACTGGTATCAAGCCAACTGCATATTAAGCAAGTATGGACAGGGATCGAGGTGATCAGTGTCCGGGAGTGGTATTGAGTTCTTTTGTTATCGCAAAGCCTTGATGACTTAGGGACCACTCTAGGTGAGTGTTTAGGAAGAACTTGATGGGGTTCTCTGCTGGATTCAACTACTTACTTATACTACTTTACAAGTGGCTGTACCCCTATTACTACACGGTCACATGTCCTTCTAGAACATTCTACAATCACATGACCTTGTCATGTGATATGATTATCTAATCTCCCATGCTATTTATATCTTGACCCCATTGTATGACTTGATATTAGAGATCAGATGTGTGAATGCATGGGAAACTCTTTCCCCCTTGGGGCTCTCATAACAACTGTATTCCTATTAGCGACTCTATTTAGATCGACTCAATTCTGATCCTGTGTCATATGACGGAAAATACCCATTTAATAATATAATTTCCTTTTTATTTTATATTATTACTAATTTTTCACTCCTAAACTCCTGTTGTCTACTCCTATGGGATCACGATGTAAACTAGTTATTTGTACTCCTCCTATTCCAGACTTAGTATAAGTACTCTAATAGTTACATCCTAGTTCCTTAGTTTGTAGATTAAAGTCATTTACATCCTTAATATCCACCTCCACTCCTATCAATCTATATACCACTCCTTTCCTGATCTTCTAGCAACAATTCCGTCCTTCTGAAATACGCAACCACACACATGACAGCAGATCAAGGCACAGCGCACAAGCTGAGGCCAAGGTTATTCCCCTACTTTTGTTGTCAACTCCCTTCAACTCCGGAGTAATTCCACTCCACTCCAGGCCACTCTGCATGTCTGTGACATCCTGCTACCATCAGAAAACCCAACTATATCAAAATCTTGGGCAAAACAAAACGGTCTTACAAGACCTTCCACAAGGACTACAACTATTCATTCATTCATCCCTCTATTTATAAGCAGTTACAGACTTTTATAAGTCAATATGAGAAGAGTCTGAAGATATCTGATGTTTGTTCTAGTATCCTATCCACTCAGCAGGATCCTCCCCCTGGTAATGGTAGCATCTCAATCACCGATACTGGCAAGTCCAGTACTTCTAAGGTACAGATTTCTTCTTTCTCCTCTCTAGATCCAATTACTAATACTTTTCTCTCTTTTTCTTTCTCTTAGTGTTGCAAGGTCAAGGCTCTGCCTCCTTCTGATAGTGAAGCCAACATTTCAGATAGTGATAACAATAAGGTAACCTTTATCATGCATACACTGTATAATAATATTGCTAAGTGTCTTCTTTGTCAAGCTCCTGTTTGTATCTTTCTCTTTATATCTATATATTCTCTCTTACTTTTTTTTTTCAGTCTCCTATGCAAGTTGATGACACCGGTAGTCCTCCTGCTCCTGATACTTTGCCATCCATGCCTCCTCCGACTTCTTCAGCTCTAGCTGCAGAGACTATTCCTATTCCTTATTTTCCAGTAAGTCTTTTCTCTAGATTATCTCTTCCTTTTTCTGACTCTCATTTACTTTCTTAGTCTGCTTCTGCACCTCTGTCCATTACTAGCTCTGACAGTAATCTTGCTAAGAAAGGTATATTTCTCTTTCTTTTCTCTTTTCTTCTTTTTAACTTGTCTTTTTACAGCTTATGCCATCTTCCACGCTACCCAGGACTTTTACAAGCAGGGTATTCGTGCTCAGAACTTCACGCTTCGCTCCTGTTCCCTTCCTGCTATTGAGGTTGCCCTTATCTTTGCCTCATCCAATGTTCTTCAGGCTATCTACTCTCTGGAGAATGCAGCTCACAACTACAAAGATGCCACTGAGAAGCAAGACCGTCTTTCCTCTCTGTATGACTTCCACATTTCTGCTCAGTCTACTAGGTAGTTTGTCTTGTCGTCTATAATTCTATTTGCTCGTTTCATAGTTTTGCTCTATACTCTCTACTCAATTGTATCTTTTGTTATTATTCCCAATCGAGCAGCTTTGTTATTGACCCTTCTGTGTGAACTTCTTTATCTGGCTCTGCAGTAAGTTCCAGTAGGCTCTCCTCCAAGACATCTAGCAAGTCTTTAACTTCTGAGTTGAAGCTAAGTTTTCTTCTAGAGAGATATAGTAGTACTTTAAAGGCTGCCACTTTATTCTACCACACTGAACTGTCCAGTTCAGCTAAGATATAAGTGCTTCCTTGTGATTTTCTCACAACTACCATAGGTCCTAGATACCTTGGTTTCATCTTTCTGTCTGCCAACATTTCTATAGCCGAATTCTTTACCAAAACCAGACTTCCTGGTCCTAGATCAAACTCTTCTATCTTATGTTGCAGATCTCTTTCTAATTGTAAAGTTCTTCTAATCTTCTCCTTAGTAACTTTCTCTCTGATTTCTTCTACATGAGCAACATGCTTAGCTAATACCATTGCTCGTAACCCTATTAACTCCTCTCTAGAGAGCATTCTCTCTGGGTATTTGACTAACCACGTCGCCTCTATTATGTCTAAAGGTATGGTCGGATGAGCACCTGTTACCATAAAGTATGGTGAACACCCCGTCCCTTTCCTTACTGTAATTCTATCTGCCCACATTACATGGTGTAAGTACCAAGCCTACTTCCTGACATCTCCCTTTGTTGCTTTGTATAGCATCTGTCTGAGATCTCAATGCGGCCTTTCGACTATCCCATCTGCTTGTGAGTTATAAGGAGAGATCGCCACTCCTTTTATTCCATACTTCTCTTCTAGCCACTTTACTGCCTTCTTAAATGGGGCTTTGTTGTCCATAACTATCTTTACTAGACTTCCCCATCTACATATAATATCTTTGAATAGCCATTGTCCTATAGACCTAGCATTCTCTTCCTTTAAAGCTTTAGCTTCCATTCATGACGATAGTCCACATCTTCCATGTACTATATATTTACAGCCATTTGAAGGTGGATTCATATGTACTGTATTTGCATGTAAAACTTGAAAGATTAACAGTGTATGTGTCACTACTGGTAGTAGCTCTAGAGCCCTTCTCTGTTTAACTTGACACATGTAGCAGGTTCTAACATACCACACAGCATCTTCTTCTATTTTTGGCCACCAGAATCTCTGCTGAAGCAACTTATTGGTAGCATAGCCACCTCTGTGTTCCATCTCATCATGGCATGACCTTAACAGTCTCATCTGGTCTTCTTCAGCCACAACCAATTGTAAGCTGTCATTTCCTGCATTTTTCTTATACAATTTCCCATCCCCTTTGTCTAGCCAATAATGAGAAGCTGCTCTCACTAAGCTAGCTTGTTCCGCTGTTAGCTTTCTAAAAGATCTCTTACTCTTGGTTGCTAATAGCTCTCTTATTCTCTCATCTGCTCTTTTCGCACGATTGCTTCTTCTATTATCATTGTACTCTTCACAACTACTCTCTAGATCCTGTGTAGGTTCTTTACTAGCAGTTTCTAAGAATATATCTCTCATCTTATTACTATTACTTCTTCTACTATCTTTTACTAGATTTCTCTCTAACTCTAATAAAGGATCCAAGCTTTTGGGGTCCTCTTTTCTCACTACTATATCTCCTGCCCCATCGTCTGTACCATCTGTAAAATCTTCTTGTGGTGGATCTCCTGGATACCATTTTCTTCTAGATAGACCATTTGGTCTAAACGTCTTTCCTTTCTTATATACAATCTCGAACAAGAAATTAGTTCGTATATAGTCTATCCATCTATTTATAGTAGCATTCGGCATCTTCCCTGGGTTGTTTAACATTCCCATTAGATATTTGGCATCTGTTTCTACTATAAAATTCCTGCATCCTTTGAACAAGTAAATATCCTGTTCTAAAGCTCGTCTTAGTCCACATAGCTCTTGCTTTGGCTGAGAATATCTCTGTTGTTGCGAATCCATCAATAATGAGTTAAACTTCACATAATAGATCTTCTTAGGATCTTCTTCATCTCTTTGGTATATGTAATACCCTATTACTCTCTACAATGTATCCACTGCTAAGACTAGTGGCTGTTCACTTGGGAACTTTGGATTTCTCATGTGGAAACAGTCTTCTATAAGTATCTTAAGATCTTGTTGCACTTTCTGTTGTGTAGGCCCCCATTCAAATGGAATACCTTTCTTAACTATCTCATATAAAGGTGCCACTACTGTCACAAAGTTGGGTATATGATTTCTGCATTGCACTGCTGTCCCTAGAAAGACTCTTATATCTGTAGTATCTTCACAAGATCCCCAGCGCAATATCTTCCTAATAGTGTCATTAGTTGGCTTTCTCCCTTCATATAAACATTCAAATCCTACTATAATGATATGATCACTACATATTGTCATCTTAGGACCTAAGAAGATCCCTCCTGCATGCTTCATCTTCTGTAATATCCTATTAACATTCTCTAGATACTCGAATACAAATTTTCTAATCCCTGGATTTTGATCTAGAGTCTTCACTCCGCCTTCCGGCAGCTTATACCTAGTCTTAGGACCTCTAATCAGTACATCATCAATGTATGGCAATATATACTTGGGTATTTCATCCCTTAATATATAAGTCACATCATCATGAAAGATAGACACCGAATTCGTCTATCCCATAGGTAGAGTAACCAATCTTAATGCTCCGAAGGGTGTCTGAAAGGTAGTCAGGTCCCTAGACTGTTCTGCCAGTACCCTCTCATCATATCCTACATATAAATCTAATATTCCACTACAGGCTCTTCCTGCAAAGTGCATAGCCAACTCTTCAGTCGCCAGTGGCAGTCCCGAATATGTTATCGTCACTCTGTTCAATGGCTCTATCTAGGCTGTGAACTATTCTTAAGCTCTTGCCATCCTTCTTTATTATGCAGAACTATCTAGACCAATAGGACGAGTTAGATAGTTTGTACACTCTTGCATCTATTTTTCTCTTAATCATCTTATATACTTCTTCATAAATAGCTGGGGGAATTCTAAAAGGCTTTTCCACCCACAGAATATGTGCAACTATTGGTATCTCTACTGGTGAAAAGTACTCCTCTTTAAATTTCCCTCTCTTTGTATCATCCCATGCAAAAGCTTCGTTCTGTTCTCTTACTAGCCAATGCATTAATTTTCTTTCTTCTGGTCACAAAAATCCTTCTTCATGTGCCATATCCAACTTCTCCTTTCTCTCTAGAGTGTAACGTCCTCTAGGTTCAAACTCTGGTGGATGCTCTGGTAGCTCAGGTATTCTTTGTAAAGGATCACCCACTATCTCTCTCATAATTCTGAATCACTCTAGTAAAGTTCCCAGTACTGGCTTTACCTTCAGTGCCACTGGCTTGTACTTCTTTGCAAAGCAACTCATGACTTCCTCCTCTATTTCCTTTAGATTGCCTGTTTCCTCTTCCACAACCATCCAGCACCATCAAAAGGTATCAGGTCTCCTTATTTCCTGCATTATTTGTCCTAGAAGTATTGCTTCCTCTTCTTCCAAGGTTGGCTTACTTCTCTCTAGATATAACAGTCTCAACTCGTCCACACTTAACGTATTTCCCTCTAATAGCAGAACCTCACTGACAAAAGGACTCCCATTTCAATCTAGTTCAATTATACAGGGAACTTCTCCTCTGGGAAACGTCTCAGATTCCTCAAGGCTCACCAAAAATTTGCCAAGTTCTCCACTTTCCTTGGCAATTCCCCTCTTTTATATGTCAGTATTACTACTTTATTCCCAGTATTTGGACAGGTAATACACACTGTCTGTATCCCTTCTTTCTCTCTAACCACCACCATGGTTAAACCAAATATTCAGAATAAATCATCTGCTACCAATGCTTGTCTCCCTGGCCCCCAGGCTACCTCTACTAGTGTTGGTGAGTCTCCAGACTCACTCAACCTTATTTCTCGTGCCAGCTCCAGGGCTGGTAAATGCGTTCATCCCAGAGGACGCTCTCATGCTCGTCA
>Ga0157361_1000938_pt1 | contig 10432 bp, 10 predicted proteins | sample AttlaeALBM2_FD_111481 | JGI IMG/M metagenome (GOLD analysis project Ga0157361, IMG submission 111481) | Fungus gardens microbial communities from leaf cutter ant in Ribeirão Preto, State of São Paulo, Brazil - Atta laevigata ALBM2 | ecosystem: Host-associated > Fungi > Mycelium > Unclassified ...
AAAGTGGGTGATCTGGTGATTTTCAGCGAAGGCTACGGTGCAAAAACCGAGAAAATCGACAACGAAGAAGTTCTGATCATCTCTGAAAGCGACATCCTGGCGATTGTCGAAGCGTAATTACGCGTAATTCACTGAACGAAACGAATTTAAGGGATATTTGAAATGGCAGCTAAAGACGTAAAATTCGGTAATGACGCACGCGTAAAAATGCTGCGTGGCGTAAACGTACTGGCAGATGCAGTAAAAGTTACCCTGGGCCCGAAAGGCCGTAACGTGGTTCTGGATAAATCTTTTGGTGCACCGACCATCACTAAAGATGGTGTTTCTGTGGCACGTGAAATCGAACTGGAAGACAAGTTCGAAAACATGGGTGCACAGATGGTGAAAGAAGTTGCCTCTAAAGCGAATGACGCAGCAGGCGACGGCACCACCACCGCAACCGTTCTGGCACAGTCTATCGTTAACGAAGGTCTGAAAGCCGTTGCAGCGGGCATGAACCCAATGGATCTGAAGCGCGGTATCGATAAAGCGGTTGCAGCAGCAGTTGAAGAGCTGAAAACCCTGTCTGTACCTTGCCAGGATTCACGCGCTATCGCCCAGGTTGGTACCATCTCTGCTAACTCTGATGAGAGCGTCGGCACCCTGATCGCCCAGGCGATGGATAAAGTGGGTAAAGAGGGCGTGATCACGGTTGAAGAGGGCACCGGCCTGCAGGACGAGCTGGATGTGGTTGAAGGTATGCAGTTTGACCGCGGCTACCTCTCTCCGTACTTCATCAACAAGCCAGAAACCGGTGCGGTGGAGCTGGAAAGCCCATTCATCCTGCTGGCTGACAAGAAAATCTCTAACATCCGCGAAATGCTGCCAATACTGGAAGCCGTGGCGAAAGCCGGCAAACCACTGCTGATCATCGCTGAAGATGTGGAAGGCGAAGCGCTGGCTACGCTGGTGGTCAACACCATGCGCGGCATCGTGAAAGTGGCTGCGGTGAAAGCGCCAGGCTTCGGCGACCGTCGTAAAGCGATGCTGCAGGATATCGCTATCCTGACCGGCGGTACCGTGATCTCTGAAGAGATCGGTATGGAGCTGGAAAAAGCAACGCTGGAAGATCTGGGCCAGGCGAAGCGCGTGGTGATCAACAAAGATACCACCACCATCATCGATGGCGTGGGCGATCAGGGTGCTATCTCTGGCCGCGTAGCGCAGATTCGTCAGCAGATCGAAGAAGCAACCTCTGATTACGATAAAGAGAAGCTGCAGGAGCGTGTCGCGAAACTGGCAGGCGGTGTTGCCGTTCTGAAAGTGGGCGCAGCTACTGAAGTTGAAATGAAAGAGAAGAAAGCGCGCGTTGAAGATGCCCTGCACGCAACCCGTGCTGCGGTTGAAGAGGGCGTGGTTGCGGGTGGCGGTGTAGCGCTGGTTCGCGTTGCGGCGAAAATCGCAGCTTCTGGTCTGAAAGGTCAGAACGAAGATCAGAACGTCGGTATCAAAGTTGCGCTGCGCGCGATGGAAGCTCCACTGCGTCAGATCGTCTCTAACGCCGGTGAAGAGCCATCTGTTGTGGCTAACAACGTGAAAGCGGGCGACGGTAACTACGGTTACAACGCACAGACTGAAGAGTACGGTAACATGATCGACTTCGGTATCCTGGACCCAACCAAAGTGACCCGTTCTGCGCTGCAGTATGCATCCTCTGTTGCAGGTCTGATGATCACTACCGAAGCGATGGTGACCGACCTGCCGAAAGGCGACGCGCCTGATTTAGGTGCTGGCGCTGGCGGTATGGGTGGCATGGGCGGTATGGGCGGCATGATGTAATTGCCCTGAACGCTTAGTTCGCTGAGAAACCCCCGATCGGAAACGGTCGGGGGTTTTTCTTTTGGCGGCGAACAAGGTATAAGTATGAGCGCACTACTTCGGCTCTGCGGGTTTATACCCGTCATATTTCAAATTGCAGATGCGTTGGCTGCGTGCATTCACCCCAGTCACTTACTGGAGTAAGCGCCTGGGTATTCATGCCCTTGCCGCCTTTCTGCACCTTGAACTATTTAGGGTATAAGGCAATGAATGTTCAGAAAAAATATGCGCTTTTCTGCTACGCTGCCGCCCGACACTGATGATAATAAATGGGGATTATAATGCGGATTAACCTCTTGCCTGGACTGGCAGTCGGCGTTTTGCTGCTGGCGGGCTGTAGCACCTCTAACCAACTGAGTGCCGCTGGCGAACGTGTCACCTTCGTTGATCAACAGCCAGGCAGCCAATGTCAGCTGCTGGGCAACCTGACCGGCTCACAGAGCAACTGGCTGAGTGGTTCTGGCGGTGAAGGCAGTTCACTGCGCGGCGCGGCGAATGACCTGCGCAACCGCGCGGCTGAGATGGGCGGTAACGTCATTTACGGTGCCACCAGCCCGACGCAGAATCTGCTCTCTGCTTTCGCCCCGCTGGACAGCAAAATGTCTGGTCAGGTATATAAGTGCCCGTAATGGCATAGCAGAAATAAAAAAAGCCGCGCCTGCGGCTTTTTTTATTTGCGCGGGATGTGGGGGGATTACGAGCCGCTGTGGTCGGGCGACCCTACATAAGCGCACCGGGCGCGCATCAATCGTGGCACGTCTGTTTGTAGGGTGCGCATTAATGCACACCGGGTAGGGGCGCAAAAGGTTATGCCTGCCGCAGCTGCAGATCCAGCGGCGTCTTGCTTGGCTCACCGCCAATCTCTCGCGCCAGTTTCGGCACCATATAGCCAGACACCATGCTCAGCAGCTGTCGCATCAGCGCACGGGCTTCATCATCAGAGACAAAAAAGTGCGCTGCGCCCTGGACCTTATCCAGCACGTGCAGGTAATAGGGCAGAATGCCGGCATCAAACAGCGCATTGCTGAGATTTGCCAGCGTCTGCGCGCTATCATTTACGCCGCGCAGCAGCACGCTCTGGTTGAGCAGCGTCACGCCGGCGCGTTTCAGCATCTGCATACGCTCGCGCAGCTCCTCGTCAATCTCCTGCGCGTGATTGATGTGGCTTACCAGCAGCACCTGCAGCCGCGTTTCCGCCAGAGTCTGGCACAGCCCTTCCGTAATGCGCGCCGGAATCACCACCGGCAGGCGACTGTGAATGCGCAGACGCTTCAGGTGCGGGATTTTTTGCAGCTCGCCCACCAGCCAGGTCAGCTCGTGATCTTTCGCCATCAGCGGATCGCCACCGGAGAAAATAATCTCGTCCAGCTCCGGATGTGCGGCAATGTAATCAAGCGCGATCTGCCAGTTACGTTTATTGCCCTGATTATCCTGATACGGAAAATGGCGGCGGAAACAGTAGCGACAGTTGACCGCGCAGCCGCCCTTGACCAGCAGCAGCGCGCGGTTCCTATACTTGTGCAGTAAACCCGGCACCACGCTGCTCTGCTCGTCGAGCGGATCGGTGCTGTAACCCGGCACATCCTGAAACTCCTGATGGCGGGTGATGACCTGCAGCAGCAGCGGGTCCTGCGCATCGCCCGGCCGCATGCGCCGGATAAAGGCCCGGGGCACGCGCAGGGCAAAAAGCCGGCGCGCGTCGTGGCCTGCGGCCAAATCCGCATGCTGTTCAAGGGATAAAAGTTGCAGTAATTCAGCAGGATCGGTGACAACATCAGCAAGTTGCTGCAACCAATCTTCTCTGACAGGGGAATTTAGGGTTACAATGTGTGCCATTTTTTTGGCTATTACCAGTTCAATATTTACAGAGGGCCTTTATGGCGACTTATCTTAGCAACGATTTCCGTCCCGGTCTTAAAATCATGTTCGAAGGCGAACCTTATGCCATCGAAGCCAGTGAGTTCGTTAAGCCGGGTAAAGGCCAGGCATTCGCACGCGTTAAAATGCGTCGTCTGCTGACCGGTTCTCGCGTTGAGAAAACCTTCAAATCTACTGACTCTGCCGAAGGCGCAGACGTTCGTGATATGACGCTGCAATACTCTTACAACGACGGCGACTTCTACTACTTCATGCACCCTGAGTCTTTCGAGCAGTATCAGATCGAAGCCAAAGTGCTGGATGACGTGACCAAGTGGCTGCAGGATAACGCCGATTGTATCGTTACCCTGTGGAACGACAAAGCGATCGCGGTTCAGCCACCGAACTTTATCGAAGCCGAAGTAACTGAAACCGACCCGGGCCTGAAGGGTGATACCGCAGGTACCGGCGGCAAGCCTGCCACGCTCTCTACGGGCGCAGTGATCAAAGTTCCACTCTTCGTGCAGATTGGCGAAGTGGTTAAAGTTGACACCCGCTCTGGCGAATACGTCTCCCGCGTAAAATAATCGTCACATCAGGCGCATCAATGATGCGCCTTTTTTCTGCTCGCCTGCCAGACCCCGTCTTTTTTCAGCGCGTTAACTGCCAGCCTTGCGTATCCGGTCTATGCTTTAAAAGCTGTACTTTTACTGCAACCAACAAGGATATGGCTATGTTCAAGAAAAGTATTGTCGCAATTTTCTCGGTACTGGTGCTCTCCTCGCTGCTCTCTGCCTGCAACACCACGCGTGGCGTAGGGGAAGATGTGGAAGCCGGCGGCCAGGCAATTCAGCGCACCACGCAATAACACCCACCGGTACGAAACAGGCTTTCGTACCGGCTTTTTTCCGCTTCACTCTCTTCTCCGGCCTGCCGTTTCTGAAACTGCGCAGTGCGCGTGCCGCGTCGTTGTTTGCCATCGTCAATACGGGTAGACTTCCACCCCTTATCTGTATGAGGAGTCATCAACATGAGCGAAACGGCAAGCTGGCAGCCGAGCGCACCCATTGCCAATTTGTTGAAACGCGCCGCGATCATTGCGGAGATCCGTCGTTTCTTTGCCGATCGCGGCGTACTGGAAGTGGATACCCCGGCCATGAGCCAGGCAACCATCACCGATATCCATCTGGTGCCGTTTCAGACCCGCTTTGTCGGGCCAGGCGCAGCGGAAGGGCGCGATCTGTGGCTGATGACCAGTCCGGAGTACCATATGAAGCGCCTGCTGGCGGCGGGCAGTGGTCCGATCTACCAGATGGGCCGTTGCTTCCGTAATGAGGAAGCGGGACGTCACCACAATCCTGAATTCACCATGCTGGAGTGGTACCGTCCGCATTACGATATGTATCGCCTGATGAATGAAGTCGACGATTTGCTGCAACAGGTGCTGGAGTGCGACAGCGCCGAATCACTCTCCTATCAGCAGGCCTTTATTCGTCACCTTGAGCTCGATCCGCTGTCGGCGGATAAAGCGCAGCTGCGTGAAGCGGCGGAGAAGCTGGGCGAGGGTGAGCTGGCGAATCGCGAAGAGGATCGCGATACGCTGCTGCAGCTGCTGTTTATGCTGGGCGTAGAGCCAAAGATCGGTAACGATAAGCCGTGCTTCGTCTACCACTTCCCGGCCAGTCAGGCAGCGCTGGCGGAGATCAGCACTGAAGATCACCGCGTTGCAGAGCGATTTGAGGTCTATTACAAAGGGGTTGAGCTGGCGAACGGGTTCCGCGAGCTGACCGACAGCCGCGAGCAGCGTCAGCGTTTTGAGCAGGATAACCGCCGCCGCGCCGCGCGGGGCCTGCCACAGCATCCAATCGATACCTATCTGCTGGATGCGCTGGCGCACGGCATGCCAGCCTGTTCCGGTGTCGCGCTGGGCGTTGATCGCTTGATTATGCTGGCGCTCAGAGCGGAAGCGTTGAGTGATGTCATCGCCTTCCCGGTGGACCGCAGTTAAGGCCCTTTGCAGCGCAATGCATCATGGGAAGCGGTGACATAAGGCTGGCGCCGCTTCCCATAAAGTTACTGTGACGGCGTGTTTGCGGCTTCCGGAAACTCCTGAATGGTCACCGGCAGCGTCATTTTCTGTTCATTACGCAGTATCTGCACATCAATCACCGAGCCCGGACGAATCTCCGCAACCTGATCCATGGTCTCCTGCGCCGAGAGCGCCGGTTTGCCGTTCACCTGCAACAGCACGTCGTTGGCCTGCAGGCCGGCGCGATCGGCGGGCCCGCCGGGCGCCACATCGCTGACGATAATGCCCTGAACCCGATCCAGATTACTGCCCTGGCCGTGCAGCGGCGGCAGTTCACGGCCGGTGATCCCGATATAACCGCGAATGACGCGGCCATCACGAATCAGCTTATCCATAATTTTGCTCGCCAGCGCGGTGGGAATGGCAAAGCCGATGCCCTCTGGCGTTTCGCCGTCATTGCTTTTATCAAAGGTCAGGGTATTGATGCCCATCAGCTCGCCGAGCGAGTTGATCAGCGCACCGCCGGAGTTACCCTGGTTGATAGAGGCATCGGTCTGCAGGAAGTTCTGCCGGCCAGAGGAACTGAGCCCGATACGCCCGGTGGCACTGATAATGCCCTGCGTAACGGTTTGCCCCAGGTTGTAAGGGTTACCAATCGCCATCACTACATCGCCAATATGCGCTGCCCGCTTCGGATTTATGGGGATCACCGGCAGGTTGGTGGCATTAATCTTCAGCACGGCCAGATCGGTCATGGCGTCGGAGCCTACCAGCGTGGCTTCAAAGAAGCGTCCGTCCTGTAAGGCGACAATGATCTGATCGGCGTTATTAATGACGTGCTTATTGGTAAGGATGTAGCCTTTTACGTTCATGATCACGCCGGAGCCCAGCGTGGTGATGCCGCGGTTATTGTTACCGTGGGCGCTACGGTTATAGACGTTGACGACCGCAGGAACGGCACGGCGCACGCCCTGATTAAAACTGAAGGGCGCTTCATCGGCGCTGCTGTCATGCTCGAAAGTGACGTTGCTGCCCATTCGCAGCGCAGGGATCGCGACAAGCAGTAAACCCGCCACGATCAGGCCCATCACCACTGAACGCAAAAGTTTAAGAAACATGGTGTTATTTCAAGCCAGGTGAGATCGCAGGGCAGAATAGCACGAGAAAGGCGGACAAACACCTGCTTGTCCGCCTGATGCGAGGATTATCGCAGAAGCAGGTAAATCGTCTCGTCGCCGCGTACCACGTTGAGAGCCAGCACCGGCGGTTTACCCTCCAGCACCTTGCGCATTTCAGCGAGGTTTTGCACGCGAGTGCGGTTAACGCCGATGATCACGTCATCCTTCTGCAGGCCAACCTGTTCTGCTGGCGTGCCTTTTTCAAGGGTATCGACCTTCACGCCTTTATCACCGGTTTTGGTGGTGCCATCGCTCAGCGTTGCGCCCTGCAGGGACGGTGACATCAGCTGTGCGCTGGCCGTAGATTGCGCGCTCTGTTCCAGCGTGACGGTCACGGTCACCGGCTTGCCTTCGCGCAGCAGACCAATTTTCACCTGCTGGCCCGGCGGCGTGGTGCCCACTTTCACCCGCAGCTCTGCAAAGCTGGTGATCGGTTTATCATTGATTGAGGTGATGATATCGCCGGCTTTAATGCCTGCCTTTTCGGCGGCTGACTTTGGCAACACTTCAGAAACGAACGCGCCGCGCTGTGCATCAACGTTAAATGCTTTGGCGATATCGGCGGTCATCTCGGTACCTTTGATACCGAGCTGGCCGCGCTTCACTTCACCGAACTGAATCAGCTGCTGTGCAAGGTTCATCGCCATGTTACCGGGAATAGCGAAGCCGATGCCGATATTGCCGCCGCTGGAGGCAAGAATCGCGGTATTAATACCAATAAGCTCGCCGTTGAGGTTAACCAGCGCGCCGCCGGAGTTGCCGCGGTTGATCGCCGCATCGGTCTGGATAAAGTTCTCCAGCCCCTCAAGGTTCAGGCCACTGCGGCCCAGCGCCGAGATAATCCCGGAGGTCGCCGTCTGACCCAGGCCAAATGGGTTACCGATCGCCACGGCAAAGTCGCCGACTTTCAGCGCATCGGAGTCAGCAATTTTCACCTGCGTCAGGTTTTTCGCCCCTTCAACCTGAATCAGCGCAATATCAGTTTGCTCATCGTGACCGATCAGTTTGGCATCGTACTCATTGCCATCGCTCATCTGCACGCTGATTTTGTCTGCACCGTTGACCACGTGGTTATTGGTGAGGATATAGCCTTTTGCGGCATCAATAATGACGCCGGAGCCCAGCCCTTCGAACGGCTGCGGCTGCGCCTGACCCGGCGCCTGACCGAAGAAGCGCTTCAGCGGTTCAGGAATGTCCTGCGCCTGCTGGCCGCTGTCGGTGCCTTCCACGTGCACGCTGACCACGGCCGGCAGCACTTTTTCCAGCATCGGTGCCAGGCTTGGCAGATCCTGTCCCTGAATTTGTGCGGGCAGCGTCGCCATTGCAGCCGGTGCTGCCGCCAGACTCATCCCAATGCTCAAGGCTAATGCGCTTAACAGGTTTACTTGTTTTTTCATTGCTACAACGCTCTCGCTGCGAAAAGGGGGATAAAAGAAGTGTGACAGTTGTTTGTAATAAGTGTTCGGAAAACAAAAAGGGCACAGCGATGCTGTGCCCCAAAAGGATTAGTTGCGTGGAGTACGTTCGCCACCGCGCAGTAAACCGGATGCGCCTTCGGAGTAGTCGCGCGGGATCTGCACCGGCGCCTGATCGTTATCGGCTTCGGCTTCCGTCAGCTGGTAGGCAAACGGGTTCTTTTCACCCGGCAGATCGGGCAGCAGGTCATTCGACCCTTTCGCCATGTGCTGATACAGCTGGCGATAATCACGCGCCATGTTGTCCAGCAGCTCTGCACTGCGTGCAAAGTGGTTGGTGAGCTCTTCGCGGTAATCTGCCAGCTCGGCCTTCGATTTTTCCAGTTCGTACTGCATGCTGCGCTGCTCACGCAGCTTTTTGTTGCCAAAACGCACTGCTACAGCGCCGACAATAATGCCAATCACTAAACCAATCAGCCCGTATTCCCAGGTCATAATAACTCCCGTGTAATTTCCGTTGCTTCGTAGGGCATTGCTTCTGTTTCAACTTCAATAGTAGCCACTATACCCGTTAATCTATTGGAAGTGGAACTCTCAGGCTGTATCGCTTAGTGTAGAGCGGCCTAATTTTCGACAACCGACACGTGGATCGGACTTATTCAGGGATTCTGGAAGAACCATGCAAACCTCATCTCCGCTTGCGCGCTATGAGCAGGCGCTGTCGCAGGGCGAGTTTCGTCCGGACGATGTACAACGTGAAGCAATTACCCGTTTAGATCGCATCCAGCAAGGATTGATTGCCCGTGCGGGCAGCCAGGAGCCGGCCGCGAAAGGGCTGTTGGGCCGCCTGTCAAAGCTGATGAATAAAGAGAAAAGCAGCAGCCAGGCGCCGGTGCGTGGCCTGTACATGTGGGGCGGCGTCGGACGGGGGAAAACCTGGGTGATGGATCTGTTTTTTCAGTCTATTCCTGGCGATCGCAAACTGCGTCTGCATTTTCACCGCTTTATGCTGCGTGTCCATCAGGAGCTGACGCAGCTGCAGGGCCACAGCGATCCGCTGCTGATTGTGGCTGACCGCTTCAAAGCCGAGACTGATATCCTCTGTTTCGATGAGTTTTTTGTGTCGGACATCACCGATGCGATGCTGCTCGGCACGCTAATGGAAGCGCTGTTTGCCCGCGGCATTTCACTGGTCGCGACGTCAAATATTCCACCAGACGAGCTCTACCGCAACGGCCTGCAGCGTGCGCGCTTCCTGCCCGCGATCGAACAGATAAAGCAGCATTGCGATGTGATGAATGTGGATGCCGGGATTGATTACCGCCTGCGCACGCTGACGTCGGCGCACTTATGGAACTTCCCGCTCAGTGACGCCACGCACGCTGAGATGGAGCGCATGTTCCGCGCGCTCTCCGGCAAATCGCGTGAAGAGGCGCCGGTACTGGAGATTAACCACCGGCAGATGCCCACGCTGGGCGTGCATGAAGGCGTACTGGCGATTAACTTCCTGACGCTGTGCGGCGAAGGGCGCAGCCAGCATGACTATATTGAACTGTCGCGCCGCTTCCACAGCGTGCTGCTGTATGATGTGCCGGTCATGATTTACAAAACCGAAGACCAGGCGCGCCGTTTTCTCGCGCTGGTGGATGAGTTCTATGAGCGCCACGTCAAACTGGTGGTCGCCGCTGAAACGTCGCTGTTTGAGATTTATCAGGGCACGCGCCTGAAATTCGAGTACCAGCGCTGCCTGTCGCGCCTGCAGGAGATGCAGAGCGAGGAGTATTTGCGTCTGCCGCACCTGCCCTGATAATGAGCAGGAATCGTCGAATTAGCTGTAAAAAGGTTCGATCTTTGAGTTCGACTTCTCTATAATCTTGCGACCCCACGTTACGGCATAGATTTTCTTTTCCCGGAAAGCTATGTGATCCGGTAACTCTACCTGAGGGGGTGGGCTTGCTGGGCGAAATGGTCGTGTGAGCCTCAATCGTTAACTTAGCGTTTGGGATTTCACCAACGTGTAACTTTTATTTGGGTAAGCTTTTCAATGAAAACTTTTACAGCTAAACCAGAAACCGTACAGCGTGACTGGTATGTTG
>Ga0157361_1000939_pt1 | contig 10422 bp, 7 predicted proteins | sample AttlaeALBM2_FD_111481 | JGI IMG/M metagenome (GOLD analysis project Ga0157361, IMG submission 111481) | Fungus gardens microbial communities from leaf cutter ant in Ribeirão Preto, State of São Paulo, Brazil - Atta laevigata ALBM2 | ecosystem: Host-associated > Fungi > Mycelium > Unclassified ...
AAAGTCCGATGACTGGAATTAAGCCAACTGTCTCTTTGTTCAGAGTTTAACAAAGAGAACTCGATGGAGTTCTCGCTCATTTCTCTACTACTTATACACTTTACTACTGTGGCTATGCACTTGCTCTCCCATGGTCCTCATGTTACTCTTGTCATGTGACACACTGTGACTGTGACTTGTGACCATCTGTCACACCATTGTGACATTGTGACAAAGTCATGTGATACTTTCCCATGCTCCATCTTGTAGTTGTAAATAAGAAAAGAAAAGAAAAGAAAAGAAAAGAAATATAAATAATAACTTAGCCGTTTTACCAAGTCATGACATTGACTTTATTCCAGCTTAGGAGTTGGCTCACTAACAATGATATGCTATTCCAGGCTGCATTGTAATTGCTTTCTTCAAGTAAATCCTCCACTCATGATCATCTTCTAGTAATCCCCTTGCCATACATGCTTTCTTGAATATAGCAAACACTTGGCCATTCCAGGTCCTTAAATACTCCCAACTCTTTCCATCCTCAAATATAATCAAAAGAAGTCATAAAAAGAACTGCTCTCCCTTTGATGGTGACACAAAATACATTCTTCCAATTATCCTAGCATGTTGTCTTGGATGCCATGACTTGTCTTTGGCATTCCAGGTATAATACTGAGAGAACTGCTAGTAGGTAAAGTCCAAACTATCATCATATGTAAAGTTGTAGTCAAACCAAGCAGTGAGTTGAGTCTTCTCTACATTTTGCCTGGCTAACACTTCATTGACAGTCTGGTATGCATGGAAGTTGACATAGTATTCATTGGGAAAATGAATAGGAAGACATTAGACTGCTAGTAACTCTCCATGCATGTTAAATTCAAAGATCTTCCAGTAAGCTTCTATTGGACCAATAAACTGACCATCTAAATGAGCCTTGATTTCATCCTGTATTTCACTACTAATCTCCATAGTTGCCCTATCAGGACCCTTGTAGATGTACTTGCTTAGATACTTGACAGTTTCCAATCCAGCAGAGATCTCAACATTAATATAACAATCAAAGAAAAGGAGAAGTTGAGGACAGTAAGAGATCACATATTGATTGGTAAATTTGGTCCTATTGTGTTCAAAGACCAAGCCATTGTCAGGCCTAGCATAGAGTGGATAACTATCCTCAGCCCAATCTGTTCTCTCTCTTTACTCCTTAGGAAAGCATTTACTACATTTTCCATTGACCATATACTTGACTTGGGGATTGTCAACACCACATAGACTATGCAGCATATACTTGGTGACTTTTGTATAAAGAAGTAGCTATAGTTAAGAATTAGGGAGTTGAGCTGAGATTATGGAGTTTATATGATAAGAGTCTTAGATGTGATGTTGAAGATAAAGAAAAATAAGCAAGTAAATGTGGGGAAGATCTCTTTTCTGGAACTCAATAATATGAATATAAGCTACAGCAGTACCAAAGAAGCCATTATCAATGAGTTTGAGAAGTGCTTTCTTCTTTTGCTCAAAGACCCATGATATAATATCAGAATGATCAGTAGCTGTCTAGTGTAGCAACTTAGCCTAAGATAACTTAATCATCCTCTAAGTCTAAGTTGACAAGAAAAACTCAATAGAGTTTCCATTATTTTCTATACACTACTTATACAACTACTACATGGTCTGTGCACTACTTTCCCACACTAATTATGTGACTTATTTATGTGACATCATATGACTGTGACTATGTGATACTTGTGATATGACACTTTCCCATATTTCTTTCTGTGTAGTAAGTCTAAAAGAAAAAAAAGTAAAGTAAATATAAATAATGACTTAGCCATTTTGCCAAGTCATGATATCTGGCCAGGGAAGAGACTATAGAGGATTTCTGGCCACTTGGGATTAGCAGTCATGGTAAAAGAGATCTGGTTTATGAAAGTATCTGCAAATAGCTATAGTATCTTGGAATAGCTAGGTTATAAACCTAGGACTCCCCACATGAGAAGAGAGAAGAATGAGTTTGTATCCCAAAGGCCCAATATCTTCTCCATCATGTCTATTATGTACAGCAGCATTCTGTAGTCCTTGGTAGAACTCAGATCTAAGAGTATGTTGATATGTTCTTGCTTAGTTGAGTTTTCTCTGCTTATAATTTGCCCATGCATCAACAACAAACTACTAGAATAGCTTCCCACCATAGAAGAGAGATGGCTGAGGATTATCTCTGATATGAAGGTAATAGGCATAGTAGTATATATCAGATACTACCTGTGAGCAAGCCCATTCCTCCTCATCTCTTTGCCTTGTATTTTTCCCTTGTTCTCTAAGTTGAGCACTATAGATTGGAATTCTTGGCTGCTATCTATTCTTCCCCTTTGGAAACAATAGAACATAATAGAAAGTAGTATATAAAGGACTGTTCTGGCTGATGTATTTAAGTTGTCCTCCTCTTGCCTATAATATCATATCTCTATTATCTAATACATGATATACTCCATCCTTGGGAACAATAACAGTAATTTCTTTAGCAGTAAATAGATTGTAAGTTCTTTGATCCTGCTGTAGATTGACATGCAACCTAATTGTAATCTCTTACTGTTCATCTGCTGGTTTCTCCTTGATAAGCTCATAGGCATGATGGTATCAACCAATATAAGGATAACTGTTGAGAAGCATTGTCTGAAGATTATCCATTACCACAGGATCCAGGTTATTGTTGTTGGTTCTCCTAATATTGAGCTACTCTACTATATCAAGGATATAGATTTGTGCATACATTGGAGTTTGATCACCATGAGGAAGAAGAGCACTAGTGAGATAATAAAGTTCTCCCTAGATTTTGAAACAATAGGGACCTAATTGCCTAGTAACTGAGTTATCGATTTTGGCTCCTACTGAAGTTATAGCAAATGCTGCATTATACTGTTGTATATTGTTATGAAATTCTCTTGAGGGATAATTGTCTTTAGTTAAGTAGTTGTGAAGGATTCCAGTAAGTGGTTGAAGGGAAGATAATTGAATCTATCCTTATAGATAGCATATGCCAAACTTAGGAAGATTCACCCATGAAGATGTAAGCTTTTCACAATCAAAGTAAAGAGCATGACAGTGAGGACAAATAATAGTCAACATGTCCAAGTTGAGATACTGGATATTATTTTCTAGAAATGGCTGTCCAGCTGGTAAATAAGGTATAGGCTGAAGAATAGGTGGTAGAACATCATCTGGAACAATGGCATCTTAAATCTAGTTCAACTGTTAACATTGTAGACTTTTGGTATTCAAAGATTATCATACCTGAATCACATCATCTTACACATCTAACTCTTGAATATTTCCCTCCCCAATACTGTTAAACCTGATCAATATTTATTTACTAACAATGAGTGAAATATATTACTCACAACTCTCAGAATATTTTCCTGCATATTTCTATCCACATTTAGGTCACCATTACCACCTCTATTCTGCTGTTCTTCATAATCAAGAGCATCTATATCCTTATTCCTCTATTTCTCTATAATTTGATTGATTTCCACCTGTCTCTGTCTTTCTACTTCTACTTCTTTATGCTCCTGAGTTGTCCTCTGTTGTTGATCAGCAATTTGACATCTATGCAAATCAAGGATAGCATCCTCAAGATTTTGTGGAATGTGTACAGAAGTAAGGTAGAATTTTGATTGTTATCTTTTTCTTCTTCTTTCTCTTTCTCTTTCTCTATTCAAAACAGGAGCTAGAGTAATGTTTGGGAGATCTCATAGTGCTTGCTCCTCAGCTCTCCTAGCCTAATGTTCTTCTTCAACAGGATCCATTTCTCACAATTGTCTTACTGTTCACTTATAGCTACTATAATAAAAAGGTATACTATTGTTCCTAAGAAGGAGACCCCTACTCTAGACCCCTCTTTTAATGAGCAGTTATCAATCCTGTGCATATAAGGATCACAATGGATCCCTAGCACCAAGTTTATAATAGAAGAGTTTATAGGTATACTACTGTAGCACCACTTAAGGAAATGGTCCTTTTAAGAGAGGAAACCTGAGCTTAGTCACATACTCCAAGCTTTACACCACAGTTGTAGAGTACTGTCCCCTTTACACCTAGGGCCTGGCTTCCAGTCAAGGTATAGAGAGAGTAGAAGGATATAAGAGAGCAAAGAGGAGAGTAGAGGAGGATAGGGAATAGTGATTATAATTTGAGAAAGTGAACTCAATGATGAGCTGGCATTGTTTGTACATATTATGTCCCTCTTACATATTCATTTGGGTTAAATTATGAAAAGAGAAGGGTTGTTCTGATTGAATATGCCATTAAAACTCATCTGAAGAAGAAGAGAAAAGAGAAAGTCAATTACCATTTTTCTTTGGATTTTACAGAAATTATCTGAATTTTATAGAATTTATTTAAGTGAATTTGAGTGAAAAGAGAGGGTATGTGAAAAGTTGAACTATGTGTCAGTGCCATTATTCCCACATGCAATGCAGCATATATACTAGACTAGACAAGGTTTTCATCTGGGTCTCTAGCCTATTTAGAATCCTCTACTAATTCTGCATTATTAAGTTTACATTGAAGTCAGTCTACTATGCTCTCTTCCTACAACAGTCTGTATGATAGTGAGCAGTGTTGTCTATTAGATTGCTTTGCTCTCTTCTAACAACAGTCTGTGCAGCTGCAGATAATGTTGTCTATCAGGTTGCTTTGCTCTCTTCCAACAATAGTCTACAACACAGTAAGCAATATTGTGTATCAAGTTGCTCTGCTTCCTTTCTACACTGGTAGTTTGCACTGTTGTAAGTCAGGTTGCTCTGCTCCCTGTTTACAACAGTAAGGCCATAGTCAGCTCACTTTGCTCACTGCCTGTTTCAATTTTCTTCTAATTTTTCCTAATTTTTTTGAATTTTTCCTGAATTTATTTGCATTTTTGAGTGGAAAGAGAGGATATGGGAATGCTTAGGATTTATCAGCGCCATCTCTCCACATTGGTCTCACATACATACTAGTACTAGATAGTATAGGGTTATGCACTCACCATTTGTTTTACAATCTCTGTGCTAAAATATTAAGTGAAATTAATCGCTTTAGTTATAAGTATCCTTGAACATAATAGAACTGGAATTACCAAGTACAATAAAAATACATCCAGTAGTAAATGTTAGTAGAATATGACAATATGTAGGACAAGTAGAGGGGCAGAAAAAGGAGCAACTGGCTCCAGTAATAATCAAAGGAAAAGAGGAGTAGAAAGTAGAGAGGATTTTAAATAAGCAGAAAGTTAGAGGCAAAAATAAGTACTTGGTATGATAAAAGGGATTTATGGCAGAGTTCGATATCTAGAAAGGAAGGAAAAACTTGGAAAACACAAAAGAAGTAATCAAAGAGTTTGAGAGAGAATATTAGTGAGACATAGAAGATATAGCAAGGCAAGAATGAGAGAAAGGAACATTTAGACAAGAAGAACTGTCAGGAAGATTTATGGCAAAAAAATTATTTGGATAGTCAGATAAGAAGTACAACCAAGAATATTGGGAAAGGTTAGAATGGAATTGGAAGTGATGGAAAGGAGAAAAAAGAAAACAAACCTTAAAGACAATCAAAGAGAAAAAAGAAATCGAGCAGAAGAGCTTAGAAATTAGAGAATAGACAAAAGAAGATGAGGAAGAAATGGACAACATAGTTGACCCATATTATGAGTTGTGAAAATCCTCAGGATAAGAAAACTTAAGAGAGAGGTAGTGTTATGACTTAGCAAAATGGCTAAGTCATTATTTATATTTCTTTTATATTTATTTTCTTTTATTTTTCTTATTGATAAATGTGTAAGATAAAAGTAACTCATATGGAAACATGGGACTATATGGCAGGGTTAGGGTTACTTCTCATGTATAAATAGTATACTAAATCTAATGGAAACTTTATTGAGTTCTTCTTATCAACTCGGACTTGGAGGATATATAAGATTGCTAAACTCCAAGCTGGAATAAAGCCAACTACTCTTTGTTCAGCGATTGACAAAGAGAACTCAATAGAGTTCCCGTTAGATTTGCTACACTATATATACAGTTACTATTATGGCTATATACCTTGTCTCTCATAGTCCTTATGTTACTGATCAGCTGATCCCTTTGTTATATGCTGTGACTGTGACTTGTGACTCCATGTGATGTGACTGTGATATGACATTTCCATGATGGTCACATGATACTTTCCCATGCTCCACCCTAGTAATAAAGAAAAGAAAAGAAAAAGAAAAGAAATATTAAATAATGACTTAGCTATTTTGCCAAGTCATGACAGAATACCTAAGCTATCTTAGGCTAAGACACTACAAATTGCTAGGTTTGACTACAACTCTGCACATGATGATGGTTTGGGCCTTATCTACTAGTAGTTCCCTCAGTACTATACCTAGAATACCAAAGACAAGTCATAGTACCCAAGATGACAGGCCAAGGTAATTGGAGAATGTACTTTATGTTACCATCAAAGGGAGAGCAGTTATTTTTATGACTTCTTTTGACTATATTTGAAGGTGGAAAGAGTTAGGAGCATTTGAGAACCTAGAATAACCAAGTGTTTGCTATATTCAAGGAGACATGTATAGCAAGGGGATTGCTGGAGGATAATCATGAGTAAAGAATATGCTTGGAAGAAGCAATTGCAATATAGCCTAGAATGGTATGTTGTCAGTTATTAGTAGTCATCTTGCTAACTAATAAAGTAGCTAAGCCTCATCTTCTCTGGAATCAATTCAAGACTGGATTATGTAATGATGTCAAGCACAAACTATGTCATATGAACTACTACCAAGCTGACCAGAAGATACCAGAGGATAATGTTTATGATTATGGCCTTTGGGATCTCAATAGGATATTAGTGGGAATAGGAAGAAGTCTTGCTGATTTTCTACCAATACCTCTTCCACAGCAACAGTGGGCTTATAGAATACCTAATTCTCTCTTGCAGGCTGAGCAGTATAATGTAGATAAAATGGCAACTTTAGTGAATAAATAAAGGGCAATCTTCAATCCTGACTAAGCTGCTACTTTTGATACTATCCTAGAGTTTGTCATCAACAATCAAGGTTGTCTTTTCTTTATTTATGCTACTAGTAGTTGTGGAAAAACATTTTTGTGTAATACTTTTGCTACTGAGATTAAAAAAAGGGATCAGATAGTACTATGTGTAATATTATCTAGGATTGTTGCTCTTTTGTTAGATAAAGAAAGAATATCTTACTCATGCTTCAAGATTCCTCTTTCTATCTATGAAGACTCTGTGACTGGTCTCAAACACATATTCCTAGTTCTCCAACAAACTAGGGTTATTATTTGGGATGAAGTTTCTATGTAGCATATGTTATGAACATCAAGTGGGACTACAGTTATTATCAGCCATGGTCTGATAATGAGTAGTTAGTAGATGAGATGTTGGCAATACTAGATGAGGACATCACAATGCAGTAATGCGCTGAATGTCTAAAGACTCTAAAAAGACAATGAACTCATGATACAAATAGAACTCTCTAGAGAAATCTCAGACTATTTCTCTTTCTATCTTTGGACTTCATCTAAGTGGGATAACATCGGACTAACCTATTTATAGACTCTAACTTGACTTGTCATCTTCTTAGCTTCTGTTACTGGACTGTCACTTAACTAATCACCTTTAGTTACAAGTAGTGTTACCATATTGTAACATAGTTACAATACCTAGTTAGGATAAATACAGACTAGAAAGAGAAGAGAGTAGCAAGTTCTCTCTTTCTGTATTCCTTCCTGTATTCTTATTACTTTGAGGGATTAGTACTCTTACTTGTTCTAGGACAACCTCAAGAGTGCTACTCAAAGTCTCATTGACATCTCTCCTCTGATATAACTTTACTGAAAACCTTGACTGGATCCTTTGACAAGGAGCATGAAGATATCAAGTGTTAGATATAGGCTTTAAGTTAAAATATATATACAACTAAGTTCTAGAGTCTTAACAGCACAAGTATGATATTGATGCTGTTGATCAATATTTAAGAGACTTGCTTAAAGTTTTAGAAGGATGAAGAGCAGCAATTACAGTGGGAACAAACTATGGCCCACTTACTAGGTTATCCAACAGATATTGATAGATAGCCTGATAGGAAAGAGAGATCTCAAGAGAAGCAGAGAGGCTCTATGACATGGTAGTTAAAACAAAGAAGCAAGCATGCTTATGTAAGCATGGCTTGTATATTAACCTACAGTAATATATAATATAATAATTATTTAATTTAATACTCCCACTTACTTAAAGTAGTAGTCATTAAGTGACAATATAAATTAAAAGAAGAGTCTAGAGAATCTCCAAACCAAGGAGTGGATGGAATTGATGGAACAGTACTTGGCCAAGATTCTTAGTTAAGATATTAGCAGGGTTTCTAGCTCTATCAATGTAGTATGGTTTGATTTTGTCATTTTCTATTGCATCCCTGATATAGTGATACCAGATGTCAATATGTTTGGATCTTTTTTCTTGCACTGGGTTGGTACTCTAGAAGAGTGATCCAAGGTTATCACCATAGAGATTGAGGGATAGAAATATTAAAACTAATCTCACTTAAGAGATTTGATGTCTAGACGAGTTGACAACTACAATTAGAAAGCGCTATATACTTAGCCTTAGTAGAGGAAAGAACTACTGATTTCTATTTGCAACTTAACAAGAAGTAGTTCCTTAAGCTAGCATAGTAAAATAGGTAGTAGTTGACTTGCAATGCTCATGGTCTTGATCCCAATCAGAATCAGAGTATGCTATAAGCAATTCATTGCTTAATCTATTATAGATAAGCTAATATCTACAAGTAGTAAGCAAGTATCTACAAAGGTGTAACCTAACTTGATAATAATCATTAGAAGGGTTTGCCATCTGTTGAGCTAACTTGACAACTGCAAAGCTAATATTTGGCCTCAAGCCAATTATCAAGTACATTAGAGAACCAACTAGTTATTGGTACTTTTGGCAAAATTTGAGATCACACTGCTTTTTATTTGGTTTAAAGCTAAACTCAGATAGTAGTAGAGTATGAGTAGGATTAGTCACAACATTAAAGCATACTAGTACCTTCTACAAATACTCACATTGATCAATAAATATCTTTTGATTTTTACAATTATGGCTTATGTGCATACCTAGGAACTCTGTAGTTTCACCAAGGTCACAACATTCCTATTTAGCCATAAATTTCTACTTCAACTCATTGAGGAACAGGAAACCTTTAGTATCCATAAAGCAAACATTATTGACATAGACAATTGTTATAACAAGTGCTTTAGTCTTTTTGTCATGATAGTAGTATATACCAGCATTGGATTTGCATCTCTTAAATCCTAGGGCAAACATTGACTTAGTCATTGTGTACCACCAGGATAAGCCAGCTTGCTTAAGGCTATACAATACTTTGCAAAGTCACTAGACTTTGTTTTCTTTTCCAGGTAGTTTGAAACCTTCTAGTTGCTCCATATAGATTTCCTTATCTATATCACCATATAAGTAGGCTGTTTTAACATCAATGCTTTGGATGTCTAAATTCTCAAATGCAATAACAGCAAGAAGCAGTCACACAGTTTCATAGCAAACAACTAGAGAGAATAATTCATCAAAGTCAATGCCTTCAACTTGAAAAAATCCTTTGGCAACAAGATGAGATTGATAATAACCATCAGGCTTGATGTTAAATACCCAGTAGTTCTTGACTGCTTTCCTTTCCTTGGAAAGGTCTACAATCTTATAAATATCTCTGTCTTTGAGCAATTTCAGCTCCTCAAGGCAAGGTTCAAGCTACCTTTTCTTAGAGTCAACTTGTAGTTTAATGATATCTTTAAAGGTTTTTGGCAGAAAATAAGTCTTAGTTGCTCTGAGTGCCAAGAGAAAGCAAATATGCTCTACTTTCTCTTCTCTTGCAAGGTATACCACATGATTGGTAATAGCTGTGGTAGCTGACTTGCCTGCTGGGAGTGAAGCATCTATCCTATTTCTCTCTATGTCAATTATGATGGGTCATTGCCCTACCTAGTCAACTTCATAGCAGATTCTATTTATTTCAACAGTATTATCTCATTGACTATATAGATAGTATACTCCTTCAATTGGAATAGAGTCAGGCTACACTTGAATGTGTCTACAAGCATTCTCAAGCATTCTGCATGCCATATCTGGATCAGCCTCACCAGGATGTCATTGCCACTTAGAACATCTCAAAACATCTGTGGAATGGCAATCCTCTGTCAGCATCTAAAGTCCGATGACCGGAATTAAGCCAACTGTCTCTTTGTTTAGAGTTTGACAAAGAGAACTCGATGGAGTCCTCACTCATTTCTCTACCTACTTATACACTTTACTACTGTGGCTATGCGCTTATTCTCCCATGGTCCTCATGTTACTCTAGTCATGTGACACCTTGTGACTGTGACCTGTGAC
>Ga0157361_1000940_pt1 | contig 10418 bp, 14 predicted proteins | sample AttlaeALBM2_FD_111481 | JGI IMG/M metagenome (GOLD analysis project Ga0157361, IMG submission 111481) | Fungus gardens microbial communities from leaf cutter ant in Ribeirão Preto, State of São Paulo, Brazil - Atta laevigata ALBM2 | ecosystem: Host-associated > Fungi > Mycelium > Unclassified ...
CTTTACCAGGGACTACAGGATGCTGCTGTGCATGATAGGCATGATGGAGAAGATGTTGGACCTTTGGGACGCAAACTCATTCTTCCCTCTTCTCATGTGGGGAGTCCTAGATTTATTACCCAGTTGTTTCAAGATGCTATGGCCATTTGCAGACACTTCCATAAACCAGATCTCTTCCTTACCATGACTGCCAATCCCAAGTGGTCAGAAATTATCCACAGTCTCTTTCCTGGTCAAACCACTACTGATTGTCCTGACATTGTATCACAGGTCTTTGAGCAGAAAAAGAAAGCACTCCTCAAGCTCATTGATAATGGTTTCTTTGGTACTACTATAGCTCATATTCATACCATTGAGTTCCAGAAAAGAGATCTTCCCCACATCCACCTGCTCATCTTTCTGCATCCTCAACATCACATTCAAGACTCTCATCATATAAACTCTATGATCTCAGCTTAGCTACCTGATTCCCAACTACAGCCACTTCTCTTTGCAAAAGTCACCAAATATATATTGCATGGTCCATATGGTGTTGACAATCCCCAAGCCAAGTATATGGTCAATGAAAAATGTAGTAAACACTTTCCTAAGGAGTATAGAGAGAGAGAACAGATTGGGCTGAGGACAGTTATCCACTCTATGCTAGGCCTGATAATAGCTTGGTTTTTGAATGCAATGGGGCTAAATTCACCAATCAATATGTGGTCCCTTACTGTCCTCAACTTCTTCTTTTCTTTGATTGTTATCTCAATGTTGAGATCTCTGCTGGATTGGAAACTGTCAAGTATCTGAGCAAGTATATCTACAAGGGTCCTAATAGAGCAACTATAGAGATTAGTGGTGGGATACAGGATAAAATCAAGGCTCATTTGGATGGTTGGTTTATTGGTCCAACAGAAGCTTGCTAGAAGATTTTTAAATTCAATATGCATAGAGAGTCACCAGCTGTCCAACATCTTCCTATCTATCTTCCCAATGAATACTATGTCAACTTCCATACTCACCAGACTGTCAATGAAGTGTTAGCTAGGCAAAATGTGGAAAAGACTCAGTTGACTGCTTGTTTGACTATAACTCTGCACATGATAATGGTTTAGGCCTTACCTACTGGCAGTTCCCTCAGCACTATACCTGGAATGCTAAAGTCAAATCATGGCATCCAAGACAGCAGGCCAAGGTGATTGGAAGGATGTACTTTATGTCACCATCAAAGGGAGAGCAGTTCTTTTTATGACTTCTTTTGACTATATTTGAGGATAGAAAGAGTTGGGAGCATTTGAGGACCTGGAATAGCCAAGTATTTGCTACATTCAAGGAGGCATGTATGGCAAGGGGATTACTGGAGGATAATCATGAGTGGAGGATTTGCTTAGAAGAAGCAATTGAAATGCAGCCTGGAATGGCATGTTGTTAGTTGTTGGTAGTCATCTTACTGACTGATGAAGTGGCTGAGCCTCATCTACTCTGGGATCAATTCAAGGCTGGACTATGTGATGATGTCAAGCACAAACTACATCATATAAACCACTACCAAGCTGACTAGGAAATACCAGAGGATAATGTTTATGATTATGGCCTTTAGGATCTTAACAGGATATTAGTGGGAATGGGAAGAAGTCTTGCTAATTTTCCACCAATGCCTCTTCCATAGCAACAGTGGGCTCACAGAATTCCCAATCCTCTTCTGCAGGCTAAGAAGTATAGTATAGATGAAATGGCTACTTTGGTGGATGAGCAAAGGGCAATCTTCAATCCTGACCAAGCTGCTGCTTTTAATGCTGTTCTAGAGTCTGTTACCAACAATTAAGGTCACTTTTTCTTTATTCATGCTGCTGGTGGTTGTGGAAAGACATTTCTTTGTAACACTATTACTGCTGAGATTAGAAGGAGAGGTCAGGTAGCATTGTGTATGGCATCATCTGGGATTGCTGCTCTTTTATTGGATAGTGGAAGAACATCTCACTCACACTTCAAGATTCCTCTTTCAATCCATGGAGACTCTGTGGCTGGGCTCAAACACAATAGTTACATGTTCCCAGTCCTCCAACAAACCAAGATTATCATTTGGGATGAAGTTCCTATGCAGCACAAGTATGATATTGATGCTGTTGATCAATATCTCAGAGACTTGCTTGAAGTAAGTAATCACTTGCACTTGATAGCTCTTGAATTGATATATTATCTAGAATGACTATCCATTTGGTGGAATTACAGTAGTATTTGGAGGGGATTTTCATCAGACTTTGCCTGTGGTGCCCAAAGGAACATGTCAACAAGTAGTAGCAGCATCTCTTTGCAAAGGAAACTTATGGGGACATATCAAGTTCTTGCATCTTAGACAGAATATATGCTTGGGTTACTTTGAAGCTGACAATCAACATGCTCAGTAGTTGCTAGAGATTGGTGCTGGGTCAACTATGGATGATAATGAGATGATTCAAGTTCCTCAGTCCATGGTTTGTGCTAATCTCAATGCTCTTATCAATAGGATCTATCCAGGGATTAGTAACTCAAGGGCTCAAGATGACCAGTACTTTTTGGATTGCATTATTCTCTGTCCTAGAAATGATTCAAGTCCATGATATCAATGAGGCTATTTTTCAACAGTTCAACCCAAATGCAGAGGTCCATATGCTAAGAAGTATGGACTCTGTGTCTGAAGAAGATGGAATGCACCATGCTTATCTTGCAGAGTTTCTTCAACAACTCAATGCTGGTGAATTGCCTCCTGCTTTACTCTGTCTCAAGGTTGGCTCTCCAGTTATTTTATTAAGAAACCTGGATCCAGGAGAAGGACTTTGTAATGGGACAAGAATGGTGGTGTTGAATATGAGAAGAAAGGTACTCCAGTATAGGATTATCAGAAAAGACAGGAGATTTAGAGGCAAGGCAGTGTTGATTCCAAGGATCAGGTTATCACCTAATGCAGAGACATTGCCTGTGCTACTCAAGAGACTTCAATTCCCAGTCAGGCTGGCCTTTGCTATAACCATTAACAAGTTTCAAGGACAGTCAGTGGAGCATGTGGGGATTAATTTGCAAATATTAGTGTTCTTCCATGGACAACTTTATGTGGCCTTTTCAAGATGTACTTCACCTCTGAACATCTCAGTACCTCTTCCAGAGCAGAGCCAAAAGAGTAGAAGGACACTTGATATAAAGAAGTATTCAATAGCATTAGATTATGGATTGTATATATCTAACAATGGACTTGAGATTGATTTTTAATGATTTAAGAGATGAAAAAAGAGCAAACTGCTATTGGAAGGAAGCATAGCAACCTTTCAGGCTATACTATCTACTATTCCATAGACTATTATAAAAAAATATAGTAGATTGACTATAACACAAACTCAATAACATAATATTACAGAAATTAAACAAACTTTAATCTCACAGACTGTCATGACTTGGCAAAACAGCTAAGTCAATATTTATTTTTATTTTCTATTTTCTTTTTATTTTCTCATCAACAGATGTGTGAGATAAAAGTGACTCATAAAAAAGCATGGGACATTAGGACAGGATTATGGTTACAAATGTGTATAAGTAGTGTACAGAATCCAATAAGAACTCCATCAAGTTCTCTTTGTCAAATACTGAACAAAGAGATAGTTGGCTTAATTCCAGTTATTAGACTTTGGCTGCTGACACTGGAACTTGATTCACTTCAGAGCACTGTCCACCTTGGACTCTGCTTACTCTTGTATCTCATCACTAATCGACCCTCGGTTGCTGATCATCATGATCAGTAGCCACCTCCATACATATCTAGGCCCTTGGCTTAAGGGGACTTCATTGTTAGTTAGGGACAGTGGGTGGAAGAGTGGTACCAAACTCAGGTATCATTTCTAAGACCTGACCTTACAAACAAGTAGTGTTTAATAGTATACTTATATCTTTTCTCAGTATAAACTTTATGCTGCAACTCCATTGTGAGTTGGTATATGTAGAAGAGTGACAGCTACCTCTAGAGGGCCATCTAGATTAGGGATCCCATCTGTTGGGTAATAGACAAAGTACTATTAGGGCAGTAGTTAGTAGGGCAGTAGGTATTTGGCTGGGTGAAGATCTTGTGTCCCAGCAGATATAGTTGTAACTAGTAAGACTCAACATTACAATATTAATTCTGTACTACTGTAGAGATGTAAACATAATGTCTCTACAACAATATAACTACCTTATGAGCAACTTGCTCAAAGAAAAGCACACCCTTGCTTTATTAAGGGCAAGACTAGAAGAAAAGAGAGAAAGAGAATATTAGAGCTATAAGCAGAAAGCAGAAAGAGAAAGGAAAGGGAAAAGTGATTCCCAAAAATAAGTTTGAAGTATTAAAAAGTAGAATAATGCAGTGTGGAGTGGAAGAAAAGACGATAAGGAGAATGGGAATAGTAGAGGTTGAGTGCTTCAAGTATAGGAAAAAGGGGCACAAATGCAAGGAGTATTCATTGTGGGTGAGAAAGAAGAAAGTGGCACATATGGCAAGGCCATAAAAGGCATAGTAAAAGGAGAGGCCAGCATGTTCTGTAAGGGAAGAAGTACAGGAAAGAAAGTTGAGGAAGATAGAAGAGAAGGAGATAGTATGCATGGCCAAGCCATGAGAAGTATAGCAAGAATGGAAGAGGAGTTCAGTGGAAGAATTGAGGAGGAGAGCAGAGGAACATTATAGTAAAGGAATGCCAGAGGAAGCACACCTACTGGAACTGGAGTGGTGCATGGAGGAAGTAATAGTAACATACATGTAGTGTGAAAGGTATAGAGAAAAGGGATGTCATGTGAAAGAGAACAGGAGGCAGGAATAATTAAGGATAAGCAGAGATGGTGTAGATGTCAAAAGAAGAAGAAAAAGAAAGCAGTATGTCCCACAGAGGGAAAAGTGTAGCAAAGTGGTGCATGATCAAGAGGATCAGAAAGTGCAGCCAAAGAGGGAGGTAGCCAAAGGGATATCAGGAGAACGTTCAAAATGCTAAGAGAAGTGTGAATGAATATTGGAGTAGAAAAGTTGAATATACATAAAGACATAACTGTAAAGGCACTCTTTGACAGTGGTGCCACAGGAATGTTTATGGATAAGCAGATGACAGCTAGGCATGGGTTTAAGCTGCAAAAATTAGAGAGACCCATAGCAGTTAGAAATATAAATATAACAAATAACAGTGGAGGAGCAATCACCTACCAGGTAGAGGCAAACATATACTACAAAGATTATGTAGAAAGAATAAGGATGGATATATGCGATCTAGGGAAGACAGAGGTAATTTTGGGAATACTGTGGTTGGCAGCACACAACCCAGAAATAAATTGGGAAACAGGAAAGATCAAAATGACGAGGTGTCCACTCCTATGTAGTAGAATAAGAATAAAAGAGGAAGAGGGGAAAAAAAGGGGAAAGAGGGTAGCAATCCTAGAAGAAGAGAAAATCATCAGGTGGGTGATAGACAATAAAGAGGATTAGGGAAGAAAGGAAGAAATCAAGGAAAACCATAGAAAGATTGAAGAGATGGTCCCAAAGAAGTTTTTAAAGTGAAAGAAAGTATTTGGAAAAGTAGAGTCAGAGAGAATACCAACAAGAAAGGTTTAGGATCATGCTATAGATCTCAAGGAAATATTCAAACTGTGAAAGAGAAGGATCTATCCTCTATCCAAAAATGAGAGAGAAGAAGTCCAGAATTTTGTAGAAGACCAGTTGAGAAAGGGGTATATCAGACCATCAAAATCCCCTCAAACATCGCCAGTTTTCTTTGTGGGCAAGAAGAATAGGAATAAGCAGATGGTAATAGACTACTGTAACCTAAACGACCAGATAGTGAAAAACAATTACCCACTACCCTTAATTACAGAGTTAATCGACAACATAGGTAGCAAAAAGGTGTTTACCAAAATGGATCTGAGGTGGGGGTTTAATAACATAAGGATAAAAGAGAGAGATGAGTAGAAGGGAGTATTTATAATGCACATAGGTTCCTTTGAGCCAACAGTAATGTTCTTTGGGATGATGAACTTGCCAGCCACATTCCAGGTAATGATAAACAAAATCTTAAGGAATTTAATAAATAAAGGAAAAGTTGCAGCGTTTATAGATGATATATTGATGGGAACAGAAACAGAAGAAGAGCACAATAAAATTGTAGAGGAAATACTAAAGAGACTGGAGGAGAATGACTTGTATGTCAAGCTAGAAAAATGTGTATAGAAGACAAGAAAAATAGAATTCCTGGAGGTCATTATTGGACCTAATAGAATAGAAATGGAAGTGGAAAAGGTAGAGGGAGTACTCGGTTGACCAGAACCCAAGAATATAAAAGATATTAGAACATTCTTAGGCCTCGCAAATTATTATAGGAGGTTTATTAAGGATTTTGCTTGAGTAGCAAGGCCAATGAATATGCTGATGAGAAAAGATGAGAAGTGGTAGTGGGGAAAAGAACAGCAAAAAGCATTTAATAAGTTAAAGCAAGTTTTCATGATGAAACCAGTATTAGTAGCACCGGACTTAGACAAGGAATTTAGAGTAGAAGCCGATGTGTCAAACTATACTCCTAGAGGAGTACTATCAATAAAGTGCTCAGACAAAAAGTGGAGACAAGTCGCCTTTATTTCCAAGTCTCTTAGTGATACAGAACAAAACTATGAGATACACAATAAGGAGATATTAGCAGTCATTAGATGTCTAGAAGCATGGAGGCACTTCCTGGAAGGAGCAACAGAAAAATTCGAGATCTGGACAGATCATAAGAACCTCGAATACTTTATGAAGGCACAAAAATTAAATAGGAGATAAGCAAGATAGGCTTTGTACCTATCAAGATTTAATTTCATACTAAAACATGTTCTGGGAAGTAAGATGGGAAAAGCAGACAGTCTAAGCAGAAGGCTGGACTGGGAACTTGGAGTGGAAAAGGACAACGAGGACGAAATGTTGGTAAAACCAGAATGGTTAGAAAGGAGAAGAAATGAGGTGATAGAAATCATAGTAAATGAAGTAAATCTACTAGAGGAAGTAAGGAAGTCAAAGGTGAAAGACAATAAAGTGATAAAAGCTATGGAAGAAATGAAATGAGCAGAGGTAAAGATGTTAAGAGATAAAGAGTGAAAAGAGATTAATAGTGTAATATACAAAGAAGAAAAAGTGTATGTACTGAAAGATGATAAACTTAGGGTAGAAATTATTAGGCTGTATCACAATACACTAGTAGGAGGTCATAGAGGGCAGTGAAAGACAGTTGAATTGGTCACTTGTAATTTTTGGTGGCCAGGAGTAACCAAGGAAGTAAAGCGGTATATAGAAGGGTATAATGCCTGCCAGTGGAATAAAAATCGTACAGAACAACCAGCTAGCAAATTAATGCCCAACTCAATCCTAGAGAAACCTTGGATGCATATATCAGTGGATTTTATCACTAAACTGCCTTTAGCTCAAGGATATGATTTGATCTTAGTAGTAGTCAATAGGTTAACAAAAATGGTGCACTTTGTACCTACTACAGAGAACACATTGGCAGAAGGACTAGCACAGTTGTTTAGAGAAAATGTGTGGAAACTACACGGTCTATCCAAAAGTATTATATCAGACAGAGGACCACAATTCATAGCAGGGATAATGAAAGAATTAAATGAGATATTGGGGATCAAGAGTAAATTGTCAACAGCGTTCTACCCTCAGACAAATAGACAAATAGAGAGGGTAAATCAAGAGCTGGAACAATACTTGAGGATGTTTATTGACCATAGACAGGAACAATGGCCAGAATAGTTAGGAACAGCAGAATTTGCCTACAACAACAAGATGCACTCAAGTACTAGGACATCACTGTTTAAAGTGAATTATGGACAGGATCTGAGGGTGAAGTTCAAAGGGAAAAAAAGAAGAAAGTATGCCAGGGCAGAAAAATTCATGGAGAGAATGAGAAAAATACAAGAAGAAGCAAAAGCGGCACTAGGAAAAGCACAAAAAGATATGAAGAAGTATGCAAATAGAAAAAAGGCAGAAGTCAAGGAGTATAAAGTAGGGGATTTAGTGATGCTTAGTACTAGAGACCTGAAGTACCAAATGGTTGGGAGAAGGACAGAAAAGTTGACAAAGAGATTTATCAGGCCTTACAAAGTAAAGAAGATCGTATCATTAAACACAGTAGAACTAGAATTGCCAAATACAGTAAAAATATATCCAGTAGTAAATGTTAGTAGAATACATAGATATGTAGGGCAAGTAGAGAGACAGAAAAGGAAGCAACTGACTCCAGTAATAATTGAAGAAGAAGAAGAATAGGAGGTAAAAAGGATATTGAATAAGTGGTGAGTAAGGGACAAGGATAAATACTTGGTATGCTAGAAAGAATTCACAGCAGAGTCAGACACTTGAGAGGGAAGTAAAAATCTAGAAAACATGAAAGAAGTGATTGAGGAATTTGAGAAAGAATACTGGTGAGATATGGTAAGACAAAAATGAGAGAAAGGAACCTTTAAAAGAGGAGAATTGCCAGGAAGATTTATGGCAAGAAAACTGTTCAGATGGTTAGATAAAAGGTATGATCAAGAATATTAGGGAAGGCTAGAAAGAAATTGGAGACAACGGAAAGGGAAACGATCAGGAGAAAGAAGAATGAAAATAATTACAGAAAAAGAAGAAGTTAAGGGAGAAAAATCAGGAGTTAAAGAGTGGACAGAAGAAGACAACAACGAGATAGGCAGCATAGTAGACCCATATTACAAATTGTAGGAAAACTTCTCGAGACGAGAAAACTTAAGAGAGAGGTAGTATCATGACTTGGCAAAATGGCTAAGTCAATATTTATTTTCTATTTTCTATTTTCTTTTTTTTTATTTGCTTATCGACAGATGCATGAGATAAAAGTAACTCATAAGAAAGTGTGGGACATTAGAACAGGGTTAGGATTACAAATGTATATAAGTAGTATACAGAATCCAATAAGAACTCCATCGAGTTCTCTTTGTCAAATGCTAAACAAAGAGACAGTTGGCTTAATTCCAGTCATTGGACTTTGGCTGCTGACACAGACCATTGTAGAAAAGAAGCATAGCGGACTAACTTCAACATAAACTTCACAAGCCAGGCCAGAGGCCTGGATGAAAACCTTGTCTAGTATGTATACTACATCAAATATGTGAGTGATGGCAGCTGAGTGAGCGTGACAAAGCTTCACCTAATCATGACTAAGTTTTACCTAATGGCTCTCTTTTTACTCAAAAATTCTACAAAATTCTACAAAATTCAGAATAAATTGGAATAAATTGGAACAGGCAGTGAGAAAAGCAAGCTAACTATGGCCTCACTGTTGTAGGAAAGGAGCAGAGTGACCTGACACACAACAGTGCAAATTACCAGTGAAGGAAGGGAGCATAGTGACCTAATGCACAATATTGCTTACTATGATGCAGACTGTTGTTAGAATAGAGCAAAGCGACCTGATAAACAATACTATCTGCAGCTGCACAGACTGTTATTGGAAGGGAGCAAAGTAACCTAATAAACAATACTATCTGCTGTTGCATAGACCATTGTAGAAAGGGAGAGTAGTGAACTGACTTCAACACAAACTTGATAACACAGAATTAGTAGAGGGTTCAAGAAGGGCTGGAGGCCCAGATGAAAACCTCATTGTTATTATGCTGGACAGCTATTTAGGTAATATAAGTGATACTTTTTTTACTTATTTAACTATAATAATCAGCTCAAGAGACAAGTTTAACTTCATAGAGATAACCACTGAAAGCCTCCTCATAGACTTATATATACCACTTGAGTAGCAGAGTAGTGGCTGTGACTACTACTGCAGACCTCATAAGAATTGCCTAGAGGATTTTATAATAGATCTAACCCAGAACTTCCTCTAGAAGTACTCTTGAGATCAGAGAACCTTAGGAAGTTCTCTTCTAAGAGAATGATATCATGTTTTGGCAATCATCACCTATTTATAGTGGCTAGGTTACCATCATATCAGAGCTATTATTGCTGATAGCTAATTAAAATAGGACTAACAAGACAAAGTCCACTCAAAGGATGCATTGCAAACATAACCAGAGAAGACTAAGGCTCAAAGATATGAAGAGTTATAGCAGGAGTAGAAGAAGGGCTAAAAAAGTCAAGGAGAGAAATAGAAAAGGAGATTAATAAAGGTAATGCACTCAAGAGTAAGTCAGCTTGAGATTGATGTGCTTCTTTACTATCCCTCAAGAGGCTCAAGAGTCATAGATTGTTCAGGAAAGAACCCCAGGAGGAGGATTGGAGAAGTAGAAAGTAGTAGCCTAGTGATTGGAAGAGATACTACCTCATTACTCTTACTATCTTTGGGAATTTGGAAGTTTTCTTTGTCTTTTTTCTTTTGTTGTATCTTTGCTTTGTAATCCTAATGAAATACTCCAGGGCACAGGGGGAACATCATCATATTATTCCCCTA
>Ga0157361_1000944_pt1 | contig 10400 bp, 9 predicted proteins | sample AttlaeALBM2_FD_111481 | JGI IMG/M metagenome (GOLD analysis project Ga0157361, IMG submission 111481) | Fungus gardens microbial communities from leaf cutter ant in Ribeirão Preto, State of São Paulo, Brazil - Atta laevigata ALBM2 | ecosystem: Host-associated > Fungi > Mycelium > Unclassified ...
CCTATTGTTCTACATATGGTAGTGCCTTTGTGCTAGAAATAGTGATAAATTAACCATATGGAGGCTGTTCTTTGTTCTAAGAAAAGGACAGATGACTATCTATGGGTAATTAATGAAGTCCATATACAAACATTGAGGCCTTCACATCTCCACTGATATTGATTGCCTTGAAGTCATTTTAGGCTCATTCTGAGCAGTATAAGAAGGGCTTTTGATGGGTTTAGAACCAAAGCATTTATCATGGCAGTTTTTGAGATATTGGTGATTTAATAAATGGTACCATGGTGGTTACCAGTTGATCTGCCTAATATCTCAGCCAATATTGATTGCCTTGAGATGTGACTGGCATCAATCAGAAGGTCTCCTCAAGGGCTTTCTGTAGTTGTTGAGACCATAAGAATTGTTGAAGAATTGATGGAGATATGGCTGAATGAAGTTTGTGACAGACCTGAGTAGGCTCTGCCCAGTCATGGTCTCTTCTGATGCAAGAAAGGGTAACAAAACACATGGTGGGATCTGTCATAAAGTTACTCAGGGTTGGTTCCCAGGTTTGTGTCCAGATTTTTGTCAGAATCTCCACAAGTCTGATACAGTATAGGTTTTCTCCATTTTCAAAGATTGGAGGCAGAAGCTGAGATGGTGGAGGAGTCTGAGCAAATGCTTTGATCATGGCATTAACATCAGGGGGGAGAAGAAGCAGATAATCTCTCTTGTCACAAAGCAAAAATGCAACGAAGCAAACAAGGATTTGCATATAGCTGGATTGTGCCTTTGATACTTTGTGAAAGAGGTCATATGAGACTCCACTGTCCAAGAAGTAAGTAATCTTTTCTTCTTTTGAAAATAAGAACTCATAATGTGAAATCTTTTGTATTTAGTTGTTGCAAGATGTCAAGGGCAGTATAATCAAGACAGTTTATAGCCACATCCACAATCCAGTTCACAGTGGCCTTCAAATACAGAAATCCATCATGGTCTAGTGAGCTTACCAAAGTGTGTAGATTGTCAAGTTCTAGGCCATTAACATGCTTAGGCCACCTTGTTTTCAGTAGGAATGTACTTATATTGTGGATGTTGGTAGCATCAAATGGGAGGTAGGTCAATGAAAGGTTGATATCCGATTTCACTTTGTCAATCCAGTCTATAGTGATGGAAGGCCTAATGTTGTGAGGTAGGGCCTTGACTCAGAAGTAGGTTCGGTGGCAGCTGTGATCCAACTGCTGAGCGAAAATGATGTTCCATTCCTTTGGTAGGTCATTCCCCTTTATATCATGTGCAATACTGTAATGCTTCCACATCAATCCTTTGGTAAAAAAAGAGCATGCCACAATCATCATGCACATAAAATAATGCCATAGTGTGCATATAAAGTCTGCTGATGGCCTCTAACCCTTTGAGTTCCTTTATTAAAGTGTAAGTCTCCCAAATGCCTAACCTGGAACATATTTCTGAAAATTTGGCCTCTGGGTATAGCTCATAGCATTCTGCATGGCAGTTACAAACATGGGAGAGACCAGTCTGGGAGGTGAGAAGTACTTTGCAATTGAAACAACAAAGTATGTCTAATTTTGTTTGGTAGTGGAGAAGATATCTTTGCAGTTTGGGCTCAGCCACCAAGTCTGAATAGTAAATGAAGACTTCCGGTGACTGGAACTGGTCACTGTTCTGTTGCCCAATGAGTTGTCTTGATTTATTTTCATTTTTATTTGATGCAACTTACCTTTTTCATTCTGATTAAGCCTTCATATGGGCTATCGTATTCAAGATGAACAACAGTCACTGCCTCTACTTGAAGGGGTTTACTTTCAACCATATTTGCTTGGGCACTCGATCTTCCAGTCCAGGTGCTCTTACATCATTTATGTACCGATGTCATCTGCATATAATGACATCAATGCAAATTTTCCTTCTATTCTACTGCTGTAGCAACCAGACAACCAGACCAGGATACCTCTCTATAGAATCCTGTTCTTGCCCTGCAACTCCCTCAGTCGTCTACCTTCATAGGTAACTCCTAAGATATTTAACTTAATACTATTTACTGTAATTTTCATTCCCTCAACTGTTTCATTGAAGTAGACTGTCACAGCCATATCTTCACAGTCAAAGTGGAGTCTCCATTGGGTTGCATCATCATTTGACTAGTACCGCATTGCCTGAGCATCTATATAAATTTATGTATAATTTATTTTACAGGGGCCAATTTATTTCATGTGGAAGGGTTAAAACTTCATGTAGAGAACAAATCAACATGGATTTATTGGATATACACAAAAAAAGCAACAAACTCGCAACTTGCAACTCACGTAGAACTATGGTATGAAAACTTTGGCTGTTTAAAAACTGTTCAATCACTCGATAGAGAGTAAAGACTTTACGTTTCATCATTAAACAATAATTAAGGCAAGAGGACAGGACAGATGTGCACACTCACCATTTATGACATTGTTTCTTACTCCAATACTACCATCTTGTATGGTAGTGCCTGGGAGTAATATAGCAAATATACATAGTTCTTCCAAACCCATGAACCCAAATGTCAAAAACACCAAAGCTAGGCCAGACAACACTGCTCTTAGTATACAATGTGGCCGTCCCCCATCCCACATGAGCACTGAAAGCTCTCACAGCTCATTCCCCTCCCTCATAGATGATTTGCTGCCATTAGATTGCAACTACACTGAGCGAGTCACAGTGCAAAACAATATGGACATAGTAGCAGACAGTGCCCCTTCCACTGCTAGCCCTCAGAGGTACAACTTCACTATGTTGCCATCACAAACTCTATGTGCCCCTCATGAGGGAGTGCCTATTGACCCCTCCCTTATGGGCATCATCAACATATCACCAGAACCCTCCCTGCCCATGGTCATTCCCTATAATGCTAATGTCCCAGCTGATCCTAACCTGTGGGATGGCAGTTTCACAGCCACATTATTTGGCACTAACAAATTCCTGCAAAGCAACATTTGCAATATGGCATGCTCGCTATAACATATGGTATGCTTCCTCAAACAGCAAAGTTTAGAAGGACACAATGGCAACAACATCCCTCAGCTAGAACTCTTTGGTGAATTAGCTTGGGATTTCATATCTGTGATTTTCAAGTCTGGTTGGGACCAGCTGCACTTATCTGCAAATATCTCCATCTGTGACAATGTATCTACTCACTTTGGAAACATCCAGATCCATAATAAGGCCAAAAAGAACACTGCCTATCCCAAGACATCAATAATCAAGAAAATTCCTCCACCCATCCCACCTTGCCCCTTCAAGGAACAAATGGAGAGTTCAAAGAAATGCCAGGAGACATGCTTGATCAAGGGTAAAAGCTCTTTGTCTTCCCCCATGTCCTATGCCCAGGCCACCAACTCCATAGCCAGCATCCTCAAGATCAAAGAAGCATTCCCAGCTCTGCCAAATAAGAAAATCCTCAAGATACACAATGTGACATTCCCCAAACCAGACAATAAGAGACAAAAAATACAACATACCACAAAGGGTCCGTCCAGAAAACAGGCTATTGTACCCACCTCCAACAAAATCAAGAACATCATCATGGAAGAAGCTAACACTTACATTTTCTAGATCAACATGCTATTAAAAAACACCAAGTCAGCAACGAGAGCTGAGTTCATCTGCCCTTGCCCTAGAGGAGTATCCATCAACACAAACAGTATCTCAAATTCAAGCAACCTCAATACTATGGAAAGATACCTTAAGTCGATTGACGGCACTGGCAATGACAAGATACTTGCTCTCTAGCTCTCTCAGTCTAAATCTTATCTGAAAATTACCAGTATCCCTTATATACAGCCCAATGGCAACAAACTCACTGGTGACGACATCACAACTACCATGAAATATCTAGAACTATTTGAACCTGTAAATCTCACAGCAAAGTCTAGGGTTATCAAGGCTTCTCCCAAATCTGACATGGCTATCATCTGGTTTGATATTTGGGATTCTCAAAATGAATCCAAAGCAAAGTTGCTGATAAATCACTCCTTCAATTTTGGCAGGTATGTCACTACCATTAGGGCCACCAACATGAACCCCAGGGTCCCTTGGTGTCATAACTGCTGGAAGTGGGGCCACTCTACATTCTTATGCCATGCCCATGGCTCAAAATGTCAAAAGTGTAATGGTCCCCACAAGTTAGAACACCATAGAGATTTAGTGTAGTGTTGTAAGGCCAATTTCAAGCTCAACTCTCCCAGACTAGAAACTGCTAAGGGCGAACCATGCCCTCACACCTTCAAATGCATCAACTGCAAAGGCAAACACATGGCAGATGACAACAAGTGACCCTTTTGGAAACATAGATTCAATCACAAATGGTACTCAAAGAAAGCTCAAGAAGCCAGGGAAACCAGGACCAACTCAACCTGCCTAGCTATAGGTAGTATCAAAGTATGATTAGACATAACATAAAAATCTTCTCACAGAACGTTAGGAAAAACAGAGTCTTAACTGATATCATTTTAGAAACTCAGAAAAACTCAGCTGATATTATTTTTATTTAGGAACCTCCTAGATTTCTCATATAACATATCCCCAGCCACTCAAATCCCATGGGAGACCCACTTTATGGCACCCCTAATCACCCAGAATGGACCTTGTTCATCTGTCAGGACCCAACACAAGAAAACTATACAAAAGTCGCCACTTACATCAACAAACATCTTGTAAGGATAAGATTTGCTCTATGACTTGATATCATCAACCACCACAACATCAATATCCTGGCCTTCCACAATGATTGGAACACAAATTATATGATCAACATATACTTAGATAGCAATTAAACTGCCCTCCAAGTTCTCCAGCAAAACATGGCAAATATAGATAATATAATAATCCTAACAGGGGACTTCAACATAAGAGACAGTGACTGGGACCCCAGTTTTAGACATCACTCTTCTCATACTGACGATGTAAGGGCACACTCAGGTGAGGCACCAGTCACACTGCAGTATAGTAAAGCAGGCGTCTTAAGTTAGATCAATGGATAGCCCAGGAGATCAAACTAATGTTAAGGTAAGGTATTCTACCATACATCACTAGCTACTTATACTAGACTAGCCGGTCTGTGCACTAGTCGCTATAGTCACATGCACTGGACACTAATAACTACACTACCAGATATGGGTATGTAGCTCTATGATGGAGACCCGAACTAGAGGATAATAGGAACTATGTACCGCAGAGTCTGAGGATCCATGGGAACGCTAGATCATGCGAACCCTACCAGGTTATCTAAGCGACACCAGATGTCCCCTTACAGACGACCTCATTACTATCGCAGACAGCTTAGGCCTCAAACTTTCTCCTCCATCAAACTCTGGCCCCACTAGGTTTGCAGATAACCCACGTGATACTAACTCTGTTATAGACCTCATTTTCCTCTCCCCAGGCAACACAGGATTTGGTCAGCATATGCTTTATCCTGAAATCTGTAAACCATCTAACCACATCCCACTTATCATTGAAATTGGCATTGGAGAAATAAATACTGACGTCAATATATGGTCTATTGAGAAGGATAGCAAAAAAGAGAAGGATTTCATCACTTCACTAGTTCAAGGTATACAAAGTCTCAACACATCAGTAATTAGGAGCAAAGAGAACCTCAAGACCTTAGTCCAACAATTGGCAAATGTCTTCGAAAATGCATGGAGTACTCACTCCAAATGGAAGTGCATCATAAAACACTCTAAAGAGTAGTGGAATCAAGACTGCACTGACTGTCTCAATAGATACCATGAATTAGGCAACCTACAACACTGGAAGGAATTCAAATCAGTGGTACGTACAGCCAAGAGGAAGTTCTTCAATGACAAGATCCATGAAATTCCATCATCTGACAAGAGGCCCTGGGACTTAATGAGCTGGGTTAGGAAAAAATCCCTGCCAGCCATTGAATCTATCTTATACAAAAATTGCCCATACAACACACTCTCTGATCTGTGGAATGTGTTACACAACTCTTACAACTCAGTGGAAAATAGACCAGTCAACACCCAGTTTCTCAACAAACTTCTCCAAGTGAATGGCATTGAATGGCCCTATTCTCCAACTAAGAATTTAAAGACATAATAGCTAAGTACTCATTATGTCAGACTAGCTAACTCCAAAGCCAGAATTAAGCCAACTGCTCCTTTATCAGCGTTTGACAAAGAGAACTTGATAGAGTTCCTGTTAGATTCTGTATACTATTTATATATGAAGAGTAACCCTAACCCTTCCTTTTATCCTATGCTTCCTTATGAGTCACTTTCCTCTCACACATCCATCGATAAGAAAATAAAATAAAATAAAATAAAAAGAAAATCAATAATCAAAACTAAAAGAAAAGAAAAAGAAAAGAAATATTAAATAATGACTTAGCTGTTTTGCCAAGTCATAACACATCATCCTCTACTCCTGGACCAGATCATGTATCATGGAGGCATTTTAAAGCCTTGATTTCATACAACACATGCCTTGAGAGATTGGTGCATATTGCTAATACTTGCATTACATTAGAGTACTGGCCATCCCACTTCAAATCTGCCAACACCATTGTCATTCCCAAACCAAATAAGACATTGCATAACACACCTAGCTCCTTCTGATCTATTATACTACTCAACAAAACTGGCAAGCTAGTTGAGAAAGTTATCAGCAACAGATTACAGTTTTATATGACAGCCAACGGCTTTATGGACCCTAATCAATTAGGAGGCATCAGACAAAGATCTACTACTGATGCAGAAATATACCTTACTCACCTCATTTGTGCAGAGTAGCTCAGACAGTGCCATACCAGTGTTATAGCATTTGATATTGCCCAATTCTTTCCCTCTCTCAATCACGAGTTCCTCTTTACTTGCCTAAAGAAAGCTGGACTTAACACTAACATTGTAGGCTTTTTTAACAGCTACCATTCTAATCGATCCACCACATACACTTGGAACAACTTCTCATCTCCAGCATTTAATACCAACATCGGAGTAGACCAAAGCTTAGCTCTCTCCCCTATCCTTTCTGCTATTTGCCTCACCCCAATCATTAAAACATTCAAAAAAAGAATAAAAAATCTAGAATATTCCAACTGACATTCTTTCTTTCATGGATAATGGTCTTTTAATTTCTCAGGAGAAAAGCTATTTATTATCTTCTTTCTTTCTTCTCTGTAGCTACAATATTATGTCCAAAATTCTCCTCAATGCTGGCCTTGTTATGAAGCACAGAAAAACCAAACTCTTTCACTTTATGAGAGCCCAACACCCCCCAATCCCTCTATTGACCTATCATTGGTAAGGGGCCCTGTTATCTCCCCTAAACCTATCTGGCAATATTTGGGTTTCTACTTTGACTGCAGGCTCAATCTTAACTATCATATGTACTTCTATGCCACGAAATGTCTCTCTACTCTCAGTGCCATGGAGATACTAGAGAACTCCTCAAGGGGCCTCCTCCCTATCCAAAAATGCTTATTGTATAAGACCTGCATCCTGCCCATTGCTCTGTATGAGTTTCAGCTATGGTTCTTCAAAGGTACCCCTATTATCAAAAACATTACTGAATTGAAGAAAATGCAGCGAAGAGCAGCCCTCTGTATCACAGGTGCCTTTTGAACTTCCCTATCACTCTACACCTCCGCAAACTAAATGGCAGGCACCACCTATGCTATGCTTCCATTCCTCCTTTACATGCCATCAACTCTTTACTAGATTCTCAACACGCTGAGAATCAAATCCCCCACAGAACCGCAACTGCCAAACTCACTGCCAAATAACAAGCCAACCTCAAGAGCCCTATCAAGGACATCAATGAGCATCCCAACAGCATTAGAAGCTGCTTCAACACTCTCCATCCTCTCTTTTTCCCTAGTTCTCAAATATGATCATTTCTCTAGTAGAATTAGCTTTCACTCTCCTTCTTCTTCTTTTGATAAGGACCTTCACCAGTATCTTCAAAGCCTTAACCTTGCCTTCAGGTCATCTCAAATAAACCACAACAGCACAGCTGTCATCACTGATGGAGGCATCAAAAAATCTCATGTCGCTACAGCAGTAGCGCATGTCTAGACTAATAACTTTGTCATTAAACAGTTACAAGTCCATTCTGTAAACATCACACCTATTAAAGCAGAACTCATGGCCATTCACACTGGCCTCATCCCTGTAATGGAAATAAACAACATCCACGACATTACTGTCATCACCGACTCCATTGCTGCAGCAAGAAAAATCCTGGAGTCCAAAGCCGATCCCCTTCAGAACATATTCATCCTCTTAGCCTCTACAGTCAAAACCTTCCTCAGCAAAGATGGCAGAAACAATATTCACTTCTAGTACTACCCCAGCAAAGCCAAATGGCCTAGACATAAACACGTTGATGACCAAGTTAAAGCAAGCACATGTAACCCTACATTCCCCAGCAAGGAGTCATATTTATTTAGCAAAAAGAAAGAGTGTGACAACACCTTTTGTGAATGGCAAATGTCTCTCACCAACAGCCTCAAAAAAGGCTATTACTTCCTGAACTTTGAAGACAAAAAGCAAAGAGTTATCAAACCAACATATGCTAAGGGTGGCTTGTGGCTCCTTATCGTAGGTTTCACCAACTCACTATGTGTGTGCTTCATCCACATGACTACTGGTCATGCCCCTATTAGAGAATACAGACAGAGATTCTTCCCTCACCTTTCCACCAGCTGTAAGGGCGACCAGAGTGGAGTACTCCAGGAGATTCCTCAGATAAATTATACTCTATGAAATATGTTACAACCTACCTCCAGGAGATTCCTCAGAGAATTAGATGAGGCTCCTGGAGGGAGTAATCTACAATATATATATTACAGTATTCTCGTGTCTCTGCTTTTGGTAACCAGGGTCTGAACAATGAAACAGTGTGCTTAGAACAATGGGGATAAGACCAAATATTACATAGTAATATTTGATCAGCTGCAGGGTCACTCCAGAGTCGTGTGTAAGGGGTTCCCTTACACCAGCTGCCCTTGTAGTGAAGCTGAGGTTCAAACCCAAGAACATATTGTCATGGAATGCGACAGGCATGACCCCTCCATGCGACCATGCAACATCATCATCAACAGCTTTGTTCACTTTTGTCATGACTTGGCAAAATGGCTAAGTCATTATTTATATTTACTTTACTTTTTCTTTTCTTTTGGACTTACTACACAGGAAGGAGTGCAGGAAAGCATCATGTCACAAGTGTTATGGTCGCATGACAGGAAGTCACAGCATCACATCACATGATAAGTGTGGGAAAGTAGTACACAGACCATGTAGTAGTTGTATAAGTAGTGTACAGAAAATAACAGGAACTCCATTGAGTTCTCCTTGTCAACTCAGATAAGGAGTGGGATTAAGTTATTTAAGTCCTTACAACTTTCTTGCAGACAACCCTGAAGCATTTAGCTTTAATAATGGATAAGGTCCCATCATGGTGTGACTCCTTGGAGTAAAAGCACAGTCTTCATCACCTAGTTTCTTTCGCATCTCCTCTATAAAAGAATGCTCTAGGATAGCTTAGGTAACCTGGTATGGGTGAGTATTATCTAGCTTGCCCTCAGATCCTTGGAGCCTGCTGTTGCTAGTTCCCTTCTCTCTAGTTCTCATCACCATAGTGATAATATGTAGCCTTATTAGGTATGGTAGTTATTAGTGTTCTGATCTGTGTTCCCCTAGCGACCAGCGCACAGACTGGCTAGTCTAGTATAAGTAGCTAGTGGTATATGGTAGAATACCTTACCCTAACATAGATTGGAACTCCTAGGCTATTTAATGTTCCATCTTTAAGCGACCTCCTCACTAATCAGCAAAGTCGGCACTGGACTGCTCTAGTCCTCTTACATCCTCCTCTTCTATAGTTTCTCTCTATTTTCTATTTTCTACTTTCCATTCTCTTACTTTTCATTCTCTCTCTCTATAGTTTCTTTTACTATTTAAGTAGGTACTGTGCACTTACCATGGTCTGCCTCCATACCCCGTGTAATAAATTGCTGATTTAAAAAAAAAAAACACTCACTGTTTATGCAAACTTGAAGACCATCTTGATAGTCAGCTTGTATGATAGATAAGAGTTCAACCCTTCTCATTGCTATAGCCCCTGACCCCCAATGTAGGCCAGCTATCAAAATTCTACTCTTGATAAGGCCAAAATTAAAAAAAAGCAAATGTGTCAGACAAAGACAAATGATGTGAGATTTTGTGACTGCAGTCAGACATCACCTTCCAATGCACGTTTGTCCTGATTGCTAAGACCTCACCTGGCAGCAGTGGATACTGGGGTTTTACAACTCAATTTTCACAAGGTCCAGCTGCACCTCACCTGAAATACAAACTTAATCACCTGATTAATCACCTGTCTCTGAGATCACATGTCAA
>Ga0157361_1000946_pt1 | contig 10389 bp, 8 predicted proteins | sample AttlaeALBM2_FD_111481 | JGI IMG/M metagenome (GOLD analysis project Ga0157361, IMG submission 111481) | Fungus gardens microbial communities from leaf cutter ant in Ribeirão Preto, State of São Paulo, Brazil - Atta laevigata ALBM2 | ecosystem: Host-associated > Fungi > Mycelium > Unclassified ...
GATTTGATGAAGAAGACGCGTCACCCTAAGGACGCGTCATTGCTGGGAATTGAGGTGGACTTAGCGCGAGAAGGGATTGAAGGGACATCAAAAGTAGTAATAGTTTCCTTTTTATATTTTATTTCTTGAGTTTCAGGGCTTTGTAATCATTTTAATATAGTATCTGGTGTGCAGTTGGATAGGAGAGGAACCTCTTGACTCCTACCTCCATCTACACTGCTTCTGGAATTGTAAATGTGAATCTATTAATAGTAAGAAGACTGGGACTAGTGGGGTGTCTTGAGAAGAACACAGAATATACCCAGAACTCGATCTAGGGAGAAGATGCAGACGCAACTCGGGCAGGCTTTGGAGAGGACAGCAGGTTGGGAAAGCTTGGCTAGGTGCACACTTGGATTGCATCACACCCGTAAGGTTCGGTGTTGGGAGTGCAGACAAGGGGGCAACTGAGTGTGGAGGGTCCATGAGTGATCAACTAACTGTATTTTCCAGAGGAGCTTTTGTCACAGTGTGTAAAGGTTGACACCTTAGGGAGGCTATGCAACGACAATCTAGAGAGATCTTACATTCACTCCACAACCGCTAACTTATATTTTACTGGAGCTGCGTATAATTTCTATTTTCTAATTATTTATAAACCTTCAACTTTGATTATCTTCCCTCAGACCTTTAGCACACAATTGGGAGCTGGCACAGCATGGTTTTGTTTGTCCCAGTGTGCAATTTCCTTTTGCACCCCCTTCAACGCGCCACTGGACAACGATCATATTGCTGATACTAGGACACACTGTCATGTGTTTCTAGACCGTATTTGGAGTAGCAGAAAGCCGGTTTGGGGTTTGGGGAGCGATGGGCAGGAGTGAAGTATGGAGGTGGAGCAGGATCACATGGTCATGTCCGGGAGGTATGGAGGACGGGAAGGTGACGGCTGTCATGGCCGCATGGTGGTGTCATAGAGGAGAGACGTGAGAGAGAGCAGTAGAATGGAGAGTTTCCTTTTCTATTTCTTTTTAATTGAGTCTCTAACATTTGTAATATTCTAATATATTTCTCAGAGTGGAGATTGATGGGGAGAGCCTTCTTGGCCCTTGTCTTCATCTCAGAAGCTCTTGAGGTTGTAAATGCGATTCTCTTGAGTGTGTAAGGGGTGATCTTGGTGAGAGGTTGAGTTGGTAAATGTTTTCTATTATATACCCTACTTTTTCATGAGACAAGACGCAGCGGTCGCTTGGGCAACCTTCTATAGAGTAGTAGGCCTGAAAAGCCTGGCTAATCATCGACTCAGATCGTATCATACCCATAAGGTTTGGTATGGGGGTGCGGATGAGGGCTTGATTGAGTGTAGTAAGGCCCATAAGTGATTTACTGACTATTCTACTAGTGAGCTTATTACAGTATGTAAAGGTGGACACCTTAGGGACACTATGCGGATAGGATCTAGATTGAGCTCCTATCATTCCTTCTATATTTAGATTCCAAATAAGCTGCGTATTTACTTTTTAATTTCTTTCTGATACCTCCACTTCTTACTTCTCCCCACGGACCCTTTAGCACGCAATTGAGAGCTGTCACCGCCTTTCCTATTTGCTTGTCACAGTAAACATTTCTTTTGCCCCTTTCACCGGGAGACCTTTTTAGGTCCCAGTGGTGCAGAGAGGGTTCAATTCCCTACTCAAAGGTACGTACGACTGGGCTGGCGCTTCAGGAAGGCCTTCGGGCCGAAAAAATACCATACCCACCTGTTGCGCCCACTGCTACAGACCGCAGTGAGAGCCCTTTGGGATGCTTACCAATGTTATAACACCTAGGCTGGGGCTGAGACCTCAGCACTGGTGGCCTGGACTAGGAGTTGTGAGAGGATTCGTCATTGGGATCGGGATGGCAGGACCCAGCTTTGGGGTACTGGCCAGAAAAGCTTTCGTTACTTCTGGGTAAAAAGTTACAACTGCCTGTTTTATTTCTCTTACCACTGCCATACTGCTCCTTCCAACACACCGCTACCCTACCTATCTACTATCAAACTTTGCCCACACCTCTCACCTTTGGCCATATACCTCCTGTAGACACACTTCTGACATTGGACCCCATTGGGGCTCTCCACGTCTTAGCACTAGTTTGCTTGTTGTGGAATATAAATGCTGATTCAAAAAAAAAAAAAAAAAACCTAATCATGTGATATGGTTTACTTAAGTTTCCCATGTTATTTATAGTTTAATCCTGTTATATGTCTTGAGGTTATGGATTAACTGTTCAAAAGCATGGGAAGTTATTTTCTTTTTGGGGATCTTATAACATCTAGTCTGTATTTATCCTAACTAGGTATGTGACAATATTACAATGTGGAAACACTACTTGTAACTATGAGTGACTAGTTAAGTGACAGTCTAGTGACAAAGGTGACAAGTTAAGTCATTGTCTATAAATGGATTAGTCTGATGTTGTTCTATTTAGTTCAGATCCAAAAATAGAAAAGAGATTGTCCAAGATTTCTCCAAAGAGTCCTGTCCATACTATAGAGTCCAATGTTTATTCAAAATCTCTAGACATTCAATGCATTACTATATTGTAATGTCTTCATCCAGCAGTGCCAACATCTTGTCTACTAACCACTCATTATTAGACCATAGTTGTATTGAATAAAATGTCTTAGGAGTTACCTATAAAGGTAGACAACTATGTATTTACCTATTCAATAAAGTGTTTATAGTATGGTTGTTAATCTAAGTAGTAGGTATAAGTAAAGTTGTTTAGTTGCTATAAGGGAAAGAATAGAGAGAGCATAATATTGATATCACTAAGAATGAAGGGAATATAAAGTGTATTATATTAGTTCAGAGAGCGATGTAATAGTAAGAGGAAAACTAAGCATCAGTTCATGACTTCAATACTCTTCCTAAACTGATATATCTACTGGTTTTGTGTTGAGTCCCAGGTAGCTCACAAATTTTTGTAGTGTGTCTCTTGGTAGAGGTTTTGCAAGTATGTTGATTGTGTCTTTAGATGTTGAAGTGTACTGGAATATTATGTTGCCTGATTTTGTGTGTTTTTTAATGAAGTAGTGTTAAATATCAATATGTTTTGTGCATCAATGATTCTTGTTAGTAGTACTGTTTGCAATAGACCCATTATTGTCTGCACAAATAGTGAGGGGCTTGTTAACTGGTAATCCAATTTTGTCAAAGTATTTGAATATTCACAATGCTTGAGTGGTCACTCTCAAAAATACCATGAACTCTGCTTCTACTGTAGACAATGCCATGGTGTCTTGTTTTTTACATCCCCAAGAGATTGGATCACCAGCTACTATGAAAATATTTCCTTCAGTTGATTGTCTAGTATCTTTGCAACCAGCATAGTCGGAATCAACATATCCAATTGGCTCAAGGCTACTACTACCCTTGTAAGTAATACCATAATGTTTATTACCTTTAATATATACCAGGATGTATTTCAATGTGTTCCAGTGTGCTGTCCCTGGGTTATGAGCAAAGCAAGCAAGTATGTTAACAGAAAATGTTAGGTCTGGTCTTGTGGTAACCTGTAGTTACATAAGCGATCCTAGTACTTCTCAAAAGGGAGTTTTCTTTATCTTATTTACTTTATCTGGGGTTACTAGACAGTCTTCAGTTGATAGTATTGTACTAGGAGAAAGAGAGGTTGAAGTTGGTAAGCATGAGCTCATATTGAAGCATTTTAGAAGACATTTGCAATAAGCTTGTTGTGATAATATAATGTCTTCTTTTGTATTTCTGTTAATCTGCATTCTAAGAATAAACTTGGCTTTACCTAAGTCTTTAATCTTATAGTTTGATCCTAGTTGCAATTTGGCCAGATATTTATTCTCTAGGGTCAAGGATGCTCCTAGGACATTATCTGTCCAAGTAGATGTCAGTGTCAACTCATTATCATATACTTTTGACTGGATTTGAGGATTGGCACATGATTTGTAGTAACTATGTTCCTCAAATGTCTTATTTAAGTTTTCTGCCCAGTTGTGGGTACCTTGCATGGTTCCATATAATGTTTTTTGAAGTTTCCAGATATAATCACTTCTCCCTTCCTTGAATCCCTTTGGTTATTCCATGAAGACTTCAAATATGCTATTATTATTGAGAAAAGCAGAGACAAAGTCTACCTGCCATAGATGAAGCCTTTATAATGTAGCTATGACATATGATAGGTGTGTCATATGACGGAAAATAACCATTTAATAATATAATTTCTTTTATATTTTATATTATTACTAATTTTTTGCTCCTAAACTCCCATTGTTTACTCCTATAGAATTACGATGTAGACTAGTTACTTGTACTCCTCCTATTCCAGACTTAGTATAAGTACTTCAGTAGTTACATCCTAGTTCCTTAGTTCATAGATCAAAGTCATTTACCTCTTTAATATCTATCCTCGCTCCTATCAATCTATATACCACTCCTCTCCTGAGCTCCTGGCAACAATTCAGTCCTCCTGAAATATGCAACCACACACGTGACAGCAGATCAAGGCACAGTGTATGAGCTGAGGCCAAGGTTGTTCCCCACTTTTGTTATCAACTTCCTTTCACTCCGGGCCACTCTGCTCTTGCTCTGCACGGTCCTTGACAAGGTAAATAGATTTTAGATGAGTTACAAATGCATAAGTCTCTTCATAGTCCTCCTCTATTACCTAGGTAAACCCCTTTGCCACAGTTCTTGCCTTTCTCTTTTCAATCCTACCATTATCATCCCATTTAATAGTATATACCCATTTTGATCCTACAATATTCTTGTCTACTGGGCATTGTACCAGCTCAAAGACACCTTGTTCTTTGAACATTTCAAATTCTTTGAGCATTGGTTTCTACCAAAGGTTAGGTTTTCTCATGGCTTCATTGAACATTTTCGGTATCTATTCATCAGTGTCAACAGAAAATGTTTGAGATTAACTGAGGTATTCCTGGGATTCTATAAGTTGATTTGTTGGTTTGGGAATGCGTCGGGATCTTCTACTGCCAATGGAACACCTGTCAGCAACTGACTTAAGAACCTAGACTAGGGTTTAGTCCAGGTAGCTTTTCAGGGTTAGAAGAGAACTCAATGGAGTTCTTGTTTTATTCCAGTACACTATATATATATGTTCTTGCTATTTGTCCTTGTCTATTCTACAAGTCCCTTCAAGTCCAGAGTTCAACTCTGGTCTATGTCATATTTCTTAGTCATGGTTGAGGTAACTTATGACAACACCTTCATCATTGTGTTGTGGTTTGTATTCATTTGTCAGTAGGTTAGATAGGGGTGTATTGGTGGTTTGCATCATAGGGTTTGTATTTCTCTCACACTTGTCTTCATATAGTTTGCTGATGATCAATGGCCAAGGTGCAATCACTTGAAGTAGTGGTCCAACTAGCTCTTGTTCAAGTTTACCTTCCATTTTATGGTTCATGTTCTCCCCAATTGTTTGCATCTAGCTGTTTGATTTGTAAGAGAAAGGGTTGTTCTCATCTGTGAAGGATATTAGGGTTGATTGCTTTGCATAGTGGATAATTCCTTCTTCAAAAATAACATCACAAGATCTGAATACTGCACCAGTGTTTCTCTCAAGTAGTTTATAGCCATTATGTCTGAAATAGTCAAGCAAGGCTACCTTGACTGATTGAGGATAAAGTTTTAAGAGATTTAAGTCATCTGGTATGTGAGCATAGGCTGTAGTGTCAAAGGGTCATAGATGTGATATGTCCTGTTATTTTCTAGACCAGAGTTCAGCTGGTATAGCACTAGATCATCTAGATGATAGGATCAGGTTCCAGACATACACTACCATCAACACTGCATTTGCCCAATATTTTAATGGCATTCCTGACTCAGCCATTGCTAAGCATGTACTATCAAGGATTGTGTGCATATTCTATTTGGTTGCGCCATTCTGCTGGTGAGCATATGGTGTGGTAAATTGGAAATCTAAACCCTGATCCTTTCTATATTGTTCCCAGGCAGTGTTGCACCATTCTTGTCCCATATTAAGCCATAGTTGCTTTAATCTTTTGCCAGTTTGTTGCTCTGCTTTTGCTTGGTATGACTTGATTACTTTTAGTGTAATGTCAGCCGACTTTGATGACAAAAATGCAACAGTTCTGTATAATAAGAAGCCATCCATCATCATCATGAAATACTATGATCTGCCAGCTGATTGAGTTTGTGTTGGTTCCTATATACTTGTTCTAGCACATCTTTCTCCTTGGCAGTGTTTTCACTATAGGGTTAAGAGGTATGTTTTCCATAAATGCAATCTTCACATTGGTCTCTCATAATCAGGTCCCCATGGGTATTAAGTCCATCAACTAGCTACTTTGATATCATTTCACAAATAGTATCTGCTCCAGTGTGAGCTAGGCATTGGTGTCATATGTCAAAACTGGCAGACTTCCTGTTTGATTGGACTGTCAAGGTTTTGGGTGGCATTTTATCCAGTTCAACTATATACATTTTTCTAGATTTAATTGCTGATAGAACCCTTGAACCATCTGCTAGTTCAACAGTAGCTTTTCCATCCTTGAAGATCATGCTAGTACCCTTCTTCTTGAGTTTTGACACTGATATCAGGTTAGATCTTAGTCCAGGAGTGTGAATAACATCTTTGAGAATGACATTTCTAATTCTTTCATTAATGTATGTCTAGAACTTGACATTTTCTTTTCCTATAATACTAAAAACTGATCCTTTGCCTGTAGAGAGCCCTTCTGATGGGTTTTTGAATGGTGTATATGATGAAAACATTGAGATATCAGTGAAGCAGTGGTCATTCACACCAGAGTCAATTAAGGTGTGTCTATTTTCTGTAAAACTAACAGAATCTCTACTTGTCTGATTGCTACCTACTTGTACTCTCTTCAATCTTTGATTCTGGTTGGTATTTTTGTTACAACTATAGGATTGGCAGGAGTCAGAGTTCATTGCAATTTCAGGGGGTAGAGGAGGTTGTACCTTGATGTTGGAGTCTCCTATTGTCATGAAGGCAAAGGTTTGCTTGTTATTATTTTCTACTTAGGCAACATTTGTGGTGGATGTTTGATACAATGATCCTTGTCTAATACCAACAGTAATGCCTCTAACACCCTCTCTTTTTCCAAAACCTGGGGGAAATTGACCTTCTTTCCCTTCCTCTGGCCAATAGCACACCTCAATTGTATGACCACAACATTTACAGTTTGGGTTAACACAAATAAGCTAAGAATTTGTTTTCTGTTTCAGAGTTGTGATATGGAGTGCCATGCTACTTTGATTCATTTTTGAAGAGCAGTTTCAGCTAATCCTGGCATACTGTTAGGAAACCACTCAGAGGCGATTACCCTTAAGCTAATGGATAGTTCCAGAAGCTAGTTTGAGATTCAAGTGAAGTACATCTATGACATATTGCTAGTATATATATCTACACTAGACAATCACATGGGCAGTCACATGCACATAAATCAGTAATCACAATTGTCCTTAAATAGATTAGAAGGCATTGCACTACATAACACAGACAAGAGAAGCTAGGAACAATGGGAACACAATACAAACCAATATAGAACCTCTAGTAGATACGGGCTCATCGGACTTACTAAGCAATACTCTAAATGTCCCCTTACACATACCAGGATTGGAGTTGTGATATTGTTTCTGCAGAGTTCATATTCTCATAGAGACCAGTAATCACCAAGTCCTAGGAGTGGGATAATGCATTTAAAATAATAAGTTTAAAGTTTTCATCAGTTAGTTTTCCTTCCAGGGCATTAACATTTGAAAATTTCTTTTGCAGTATGGTTATGAAGAGATTAAAGTCAGTGTGGTTAGTATAAAGTGTGTTGCATAGGTCTTGTACTGCATTTTATCAAGCCATAGCTAATGCATTCTCATAGATGTTAATGTATGACTACCAGGCCTTTGCTACAGTTCTGTCAATGTTAATTCTCCATCCTACTGCATCTTTGGTGTTGAAGAGAAGGAGTCCCACTGTCTATGCATTGTGATTGGTCTACTCTTCATGGGATAGTGATATAAAACTCCAAGGGGTCTTAGTAGGAGGTGTTGGAGTTGGTAATGTAGTCAGTTTACTTGTGGTGTTTGTGTTTCTTGTTTTAATAGGTTGTTTCATAGATCCCTCTAGGTATCCCATTGCACCTCTCTGATCAGTGGCAAGATGGATGAGTCTTTGCCATGAAGCCCAGTTTGTCCCATCAAATTTATCATTTTCTGCAAACATTGGGGTTGGTCCTGTGAATGACATTATAGTGTTCTACACTAGGGGCGCTGAAAGAGTACAAAAGGGAATTGCACACTGGGACAAACAATAAGATGCGGTACTAGCTCCCAATTGTGTGCTAAAGGTTCAAGGGGAGATGACTGAAGTAAAGGTTTTAAATAAAAGAAGAAACTAAATATCATATGTAGCTTTAGATAAAATAAATTATATTTGCAGTCAAAAAGAGAGTAAGATCTCTCTAGATTGTTATCGCATAGTCTCCCTAAGATGTTAACCTTTACACACCATGACAAAAGCTCCTCTGGAAAATACAGTTAGTTAATCACTCATGGACCCTCCACACTTAGTTGCTCCCTTGTCTGTACCCCTAACACTAAACCTTATGGGTATGATGCAATCCAAGTGTGCACCTAGCCAAGCTTTTCCAGCCTGCTGTTATAGCAACTTAGCCTAAATGACTTAATCACCCTCCAAGTCCAAGTTAACAAGAAGAACTTGATAGAGTTCTCTTCTATTTCTTATACACTACTTATACAACTGCTATATGGTCTGTGTACTATTTTCCTATACCTATCATGTGACTTTCTATCATATGACTGTGACTGAGTGACACTTGTATCATGACACTTTCCCACACTCCTTCCTGTGTAGTTAAAGAAAAGAAAAAGAAAAAGAGATATAAGTAATAACTTAGCTGTTTTGCTAAGTCATGACACTACCCCTCTCTTAAGTTTTCTCATCCTGAAAAATTTCCTACAACTTGTAATATGGGTCAACCATGTTGCTCATTTTGTTGTTGTCTTCTTCTGTTCACTCTCTTACCCTAGAGTTTTTCTGCTTGATTTCTTCTTCCTTATCAATTGTTTCCATTGTTCTTCTTCCCCTAAGTCTACCTTCTTTCCATTGCCTCCAATTTCTCTCTAATCTTCCCCAATATTCTTGGTCATACCTTTTATCTGACCATCCAAATAGTTTTTTTTGCTATAAACCTCCCTGGTAATTCTTCCTTTTCAAATATTCCCTCCTCATGTTTTTGTCTTGCCACATCTTCCTGGTCTTGCTGATGAAGAGGCTGTTAATGCTAGGGATTTTCCTGTTTTCTTTTTAAATTAAAGTTCCCTAACTACTGTCTAGGTAGTAGTGAATATGAAAGTTTTTAATAAATAAAGTATGTGGTCTCCTGAGAAAATACCCTAGTTGACACCATGTATCAGCACAGTGTCCCTTGTGCAAATTTGTGGGGAAATGAATTTAGAAGTTGAAGTTGAAAAGAAGTTGTTAAATAAAGTTCTGCCAATATACAGTTGTTACACCGCTAGAGAATTTTCTGCAGAAATGTAGTATGGGATACATATTATACCCCTGGATTTCACGTTTGGAATCCACTCTAGAGACCTCTTACAAGCCCCAGACATAATCTAGACCCAAGATTGGGTACTTCTATTAGGTAGTTGCCAAGCTGCCACATACTAGAATAGCATATACCTTGGGAGGCAAGACTGATGAGCTAGCATCAGGTTTCTCAGATACAGACTATCAATGTTGATACTCTAGAACTCAGAGGGTTAAAGGATATCTCTGGAATGCAATATAATTTTGATCTAGAGTGGACTTTGACTAATATAATACCAAGATGACAGATCAAAAGTCTATCAATGGCTAATGATCCCATCACTACTGGACTCAGTCAAGAAGCAGACATGCCATAGAGCAACAGAAATATCAATAACCTTTGTATGCACTTGCACTTGTTTCTAGATCATATTCGGAGTAGAAGGAAGCCAGTTTGGAGATTAGGGGATATCAGGCAGAAGTGAAGTATGGAGGTAGAGTAGGAGCACACTCAATCAAGCCCTCATCTGTACTCTCACACCAAACCTTATGGGTATGATATAATCTGAGTCAATGATTGGCCAGGCTTTTCAGGCCTGCTACTCCATAGAAGGTTGTCTGAGTGACTGCTGTATCTTGTTTCTTGACCAAGTAGGGTATAGGGTCCATTCTCCTCAACAACCCAACCACTTCACTTAGAACTCAGAAAAGTGTCATAAGATGACTCTCAAGCCCTTGAGATGGTGGCAGGTATCAAGATTCCATTGCCTTTCTCTCAGGCTCTCTGAGTGTTATATTAAAAGTACAAACTGATGAGACTCAATTAAAAATAAATAA
>Ga0157361_1000947_pt1 | contig 10384 bp, 12 predicted proteins | sample AttlaeALBM2_FD_111481 | JGI IMG/M metagenome (GOLD analysis project Ga0157361, IMG submission 111481) | Fungus gardens microbial communities from leaf cutter ant in Ribeirão Preto, State of São Paulo, Brazil - Atta laevigata ALBM2 | ecosystem: Host-associated > Fungi > Mycelium > Unclassified ...
AGAGGGAGCATAGTGAATAAAGTTCCAGGGAGGTTCCTGGACAAAGAAAATATCATAGTGGTCCTTTTGAGACTCAAGAAAAGTATCAACCAGCGCATAGTTCTTGCAAACATTCTGCGAATAGATGCATAGTTTGGTTGTACTACACATAATCAGAAATTGCCCACTCTAAGGCGTTGGATATTGCTGTTACTGATGCGACCTGTGTGCAGTTCAGCAGCTTTGTTAGAGTGCCACTGCCTGTCAAAGCGGTGGCGCCAAAAGGGACACTTGGTGTCATCAGCAGAGTGGTCATCCTTGCAGTTTAGACACTTGAAAGTATGAGGGCATGGAGCACCAACTGCAGTAGCCTCTCTAGGAGGGTTGGACTTGGGATTAGCCTTGCAACACCAAGCCATGGATTTGTGGTTTTCCACTCTGTATGGTCCACCACATTTCTGGCACTTAGCGCCTTGAGCATGACATGCATGGGTTGGATGTCCCCAGCACCAGCAGTTGCGACACTGGGCAACCCCAGGATGCATAGCAGTCCCCCAGACTGTAGCTGTGTGGCGCCCAAAATTAAAAGAGCGGTTAATAAGGGTCTTGCCCTTGGAACCCTTCTGAGAGTCCCAGATGTCAATCCAAATCACAGACATGTTTGAGCTTGGGGATGCCTTCATAATGCGAGGACAAGAAGCAAGTACAACTCCTTCAAAGATAGGAGTGTTAACAATCACAGACTCAACTTGAGCCTGTGTAATAGGAAGTGAAGAGTTGTTGCCCCAGTAAGGAATACCCAAAATTTTCAGGAAAGACTTGGACTGTGGCAGGCGAGGCTCCACCACAGTGTCAGATGTGCTCTAGACAGTCCCTCAGTAATATGTTGGTGATTGATTATATAGTAGGTCACCTGACTTGATGTGTAATTCCCTGTGGACTTGAAGTTGGCACTCTGTCACTTACAGTTGTCCACAGGTGATAGTTAGCTATTATCTCTTTCAATAATGTCACTTACAGTTGTCCACAGTGTTACTGAGTTGCTAGGACCTTACAGCTGTTACCACTGCCCAGGTTCTAACACACAGTACTAGCAGCCAAGCCAGCAACTTTCTTGAGCCACTGCTTGATCACCTCCAACTCTGCTGCAGATGCAACAAAGTTAGTAGACATGAATATTCCATCCCATGCCTTGCGCACCGACTCAACTCTAAGCTTAGAGTGAGCCTCAACTAAGCCCCTATTACAGGACTCAACTGCAGTAACAGCATTTGCCACAATGACCTCTGCAGTAGGAGTATCAAGTGGAATCAACACTTGGCACCTAGTAGGCCCATATGTTGTCATCTTGGGTGCCCTTGAGGCACCAGAAGAGACTGCACCTCCCCTGTTTGAAGAGGCACTAGTACCAAAGCCAGACTGGTGCATGGCAAGGACCTTCTCCATAGGAAGGTCGGGAAATATATCACAGAGACAGAGAAGACTCTCATACTCTGGGTGAGCAGAGGCTAGAGCAAACCTTGGAGTGGACTAGCGGTTTCCACTATGAGCTGCTTGGGAAAAGGACTTAGGCACCTGCTTGGGCATCTGGGATTTGGTGGCCACCTTCACAGGGGTGGGCTTAGCAATAGCCGTCTTGGCTAGTGGAGGTGGAGGTGGCACTCTTGACACCACCGGAGCAGGAGTAGATATGTTCTGGGAAGGTGCAGAAGGATTAGTAGAGGGAGGGACTTTGCCTTACCCTTGCTCTTTTTGTTAGTAACAGTAGTAGTGAAGGGAGCTTCCTCCATTGCTAGTTGGTCAACTGCTATCTCAGTATCTAGAGACAGCTCCTGGGATAAATTAGGACCATAAAGAGTCCTCATTGCCTTCACAAGTAAAGGAGAATCAGGCTGAGGTAAGACCTTGAAGCGATCCTATCCTGCTATAGACATAGTTTGGAACAAGTGCCACATAATAGAACCTGCTCCCAGAATAGAAGGAAACTGCTCAATCAAACAGCTTCCAATAGGATGCTTCTGAATGAAGCATGTGATACGCAATACAGACAAAGTGAGGACTTTGGCATCATTCTCTAAATAGCCAAAATGACTAGACAAGGATGTGATATGATGTTCACCATTCTACAAGTCGCAATCATATGTGACATCAGGTGTGACAATATTACTTGTCATGGGTTTGTGACACCTGAGGTAAGCTGTCATGGTCATGGTCACATGTGACTAAATTGTCACAGTCATTTATCACATCACAGGTGCCTGCCACTGCACTGCCACCCTCTATTTCAGAGGATGACTCAGCTGTTCTATGGTTTGGACCATGAGGCATCAAATTGGTTAATAAAGGGGCCTGGGGGGCAGAAATCACCCCAAAGGCAAGGCCCCTGCTCTCCTCAGCAAAAACTTGGTCATCCCAACTCATAGAATGTATTCTCCCTTCAGGAGCAGAGGGAGAGGGAGCAGCAGGGAGCTAGAGAGAGGCAATTCTATGAGAGAGCTTGCTTGTAATGATCCTAGAGGCAGTAGGTGTCCTAGGGCCAGGACTAACCTTCTCCTCTTCACTTTCCTCCTCCTCAGAGGAAGAGGAGGGCTCAGGAGATGCATTCCTAGAGACCTCAGCAGCTGAGACACTCCTGGAGGAGCATCTGACAGTGTGACGAGCACGAGAGCGTTCTCTGGGATAAACGTGTTTACCAGCCCTAGAGCTGGTACGAGAAATAAGGTTGAGTGAGTCTGGAGACTTACCAACACTGGTAGGAGTAGCCTGGGGGCCAGGGAGACGAGCATTGGTAGCAGATGATTTATACTAAATATTCGACTTAACCATGGTGGTGGTTAGAGGGAAAGAAGGGATTTTGCCAGAGCCTCCTTTCTCTTATCGCTAAGTACCTTCTCTCCGATATTGTACCTTACTCCGGAACAGAGTGTAGTTTCTATCTATTATCCTTCACTTCTGTTCCTCTAGATTCCGTCCTTAACAGAATTTACAGACTCACACCGGTTCCTGTCGTGTTAAACTCTGATGTCTCGCCAGTCTGCAGCTCCCTCTTCCAGAAGTAATTCTATTCCTCTCACTGACTGAACTATCAGTCGCTTCACTTCCGGCCTCCCAAGGAGGTCGAGATGTCTTCAATTGGGGACACCTTGCACCCCTGTGCGGCCCCGCTCATTCCTACTTCCAGTAGAACCTTCGGAATTCCATGGTGTAGATCCCTCTACTGTTCCTTATGTCGACAACGACCCAGACTGGGTCGACGTCCCTATACCTGTTCCTACTCCTGTGTTCCAAACTCCACCTGTTGCTAACTGTAGCCCCATTAACAATCAGCTAGCCGAGGCTCTCTGACAACTATTGGAAAACCTTAACAGAGGATCAGCACCAAAGCTTTACCAATCGAAGGCCTGCATTCCGGATATCTTCAACAGCTCTGATCCTCACAAACTCAACCACTTCCTATTCCAATGCCGACTCTTTTTCTGTGCCAACCCTTCGCAGTTCTCCACCAATAAAGAAAAAATCAATTTCGCATTGACCTACCTCTCTGGTGTAGTGCAAGATTGGTTCGAAGTCGCATTACAACAGAAAGACCTTGGCTATACACAACCCTGGCTTTCTACCTGGCACCTCTTTGTGAACAAACTCCGGGTCCATTTCGGACTTTTGGACCCAGTAGAGGATGCCGCCAACCTCATGGACAATCTCCGTATGAAGCCAAGAGACAAAATTGCCACTTATAACGTGGAATTCATGCGGTACGCAGCATAGCTAAACTGGGGTGATTCAGTCCTATGCCATCGTTTCTACCAGGGGTTACCAAATCGCCTCTAGGACCCAATAGCAAACCAGGAACAAGGCAAACCCAATTCCTTCCAGGCTATGTATCAACTGGCAATCACTTTCGACAATCGCTATTGGGAACAAAATCGCGAACGAGATCGTCTCCAGAATACGGAGAAGAACGCAGCAGACAACTATAACCGAAAACAAGGAAAAATGGCTTAGTTCTCTGCCTCCTTACAAAACTCCACTCCATCTCGCCCCCAATCATCCATAGCTCCGCCATAGACCACACCTTCTCGGAGCTCCCTAAAACCCCTAAGAGCATCATCTTCCATCGCCAAATCGCCATTCCCGTCCACTCTGCGTGTTGACCTCTCCAACAAATTAGGCAGAGACGGAAAGCTAAACAGTAATGAGCGCAAGCGCCATATCGACAACAACCTCTGCCTATACTGCGGATCGAAGGACCACAAGATAGATGGATGCCCTAGGAAACAACCGGTAAGGGCATGCCTAACCACTCTGGAGGAACAAGAGACTTTGCTCTCTGAGAACCTCTCAGAAAACTAGAGCGTGGCTCCCAAGACTCAGCACAAACTGGGAGTTACGTTGAACTCGTTTGTGCAACTACGAGTCCAATGCATCTTAACACGTCCGCTCTTTCTGATCCAAATTCTCTCTATATACCCCTCATTTCTTCCCTGGTGTGTGCTTCGGACCATCTCCAGCCTATACCCATCCGAACGCTGGTAGACTCTGGATCTACGCACTATTTCTTGGACTCTGCTTTTGCTCGTGGACATTTTTTGCCTACTACTCCTACTCCTCCTGTGAAACTATGCCTGTTTGATGGAACCTCGAATAATATTATCTCCGAGGTAGTATCGTTGCCTGTAAAATTTCCTTCTGGTGAATGCATGACTCTTGACTGCTATGTCACCCCACTTGATTCTTGCTGTTTGCTGGTATTAGGTCACTCTTGGCTCATCCGCTACAATCCGTTGATTGACTGGGTTTCTGGGTCAATATCCTTTCGACCACCATCTGTACTCCAAAATCCAGCTTCTGTTCCTCCTGTTGAAACCTTGGTAATTCCTCCGTTCTCTCCAGCGGAAAACCCTCTGCAGTTCACCCCATCTGAGACACTTCCGTCTAACTCTAAGTGACCTCATATCACGATTATCAGTATGCCAGCCCTACTCCAGGCATCACGCCTTTCAGGCTTGAAAACATTCTCTCTCCAATTCCGTTTCACATTACAGACCAAATCCACCACCATCTCCAAGAAAATCGACCTCTCTGCCATTCTGGAAGAATACCACAAGTACACAGATGTCTTTAGCAAGTCCAAAGCAGAAACACTCGCCCCCCACTGTCCTTACGACCTCCAAATCGACTTAGAAAAAGATTCCCATCCTCCGGTAGGAATCATCTACTCGTTATCCAAATTTGAACAGGAAGCGCTGAAAGAATTCATTGACAAAAACCTTACCAATGGATTCATCCACTCAATGTCTTCACCCCACGGAGCTCCAGTCCTGTTCATGAAAAAGAAAGACGGTTCCCTCTGGCTCTGCGTAGATTTTCACGGTCTCAACAAGATCACAAAGAAGGATTAATACCCACTTCCTCTCATTTTTGACCTCTTAGATTCCCCCCGCAAAGCTTGTATTTACACCAAGATCAACCTTTGGCATATGTACCATTTGGTCCACATTGCTGAAGGAGACGAATGGAAGATCGCCTTCCAGACTCGCTATGGTGCCTTTGAATGGTCAGTAATGCCATCCGGACTAACTAACACTCCAGCCACATTCCAACACTTTATGAACGACTTGTTCTCCGATCTCCTAGATGTGTGCATAGTAGTCTATTTGGACGACATCTTAATTTACTCCGACAACATCATGCAACACCGGGAGCACGTCAAAGGAGTATTGAAAAGACTCCAAAAAGCGGGATTGTACACGAAAGCGGAGAAATGCGAGTTCCACTCGGATTCTGTCGAGTATCTAGGCTATGTCCTATCTCCATCTGGTTTGACCATGTCTGACGCTAAAGTAAAAACAATTCAGGAGTGGCCAGAACCAAAGAAAGTAAAAGACATTCAGTCCTTCTTAGGATTCGCCAACTTCTACAGACGTTTCATTTTCAACTATTCCGACATAGTCATTCCGCTCACTTATCTTACTAGAAAAGACGCTTCTTGGAATTTCGATGAAAATTGTAGAAAAGCATTCAATACCCTAAAACAAGCCTTCACCTCTGCTCCTATCCTTATGCATTGGGTTCTGGACGCACAACTTGTTGTGGAAACCAATGCCTCAGACTACGCTCTCGCTGCTATTCTCTCCATTGTGACAAAAAATAATGAGATCCACCCTGTAGCCTTCTACTCCAGAACGTTCTCGGCTCTGAAGCTCAACTACGACGTCCACAACAAAGAATTACTGGCGATATTCGAAGCCTTCAAAATCTGGCGACACTATTTAGAGAGGTCCACTTCACCAATCGACATCGTAATGGACCACAAGAACTTAGAATATTTTTTGACAACCAAAGTTCTAACATGCCAACAAGCAAGATGGTCGGAGTACCTCTCTCAATTCAACCTCATAATTCGTTTCCGTCCCGGACGCCTTAACTAGACGATGGGATGTCTACCCAAAAAGGAGAGATAATAGCTACGCTTCAGTAAACCCTCATAACTTCCATCCAGTTTTCACTCATGAACAAATTGCAGCATCTCTCCGAGCAACTATCCTCACCCCTCCGACACTTCGCACAGCCACAATATTGGATCAAAACCAACTCCACTCAGATATCCTGGCAACACTTCCCTCTGACTCCTCCATCTCAACCCACTTATCCCATCTGGAAGGACGTTGGTTTAAAGACGATGCAGGTTTCCTCAGATTTGACGACAGGATGTACGTTCTGGATAATGTCAACTTACGTCTCCGAGTTCTCCAGTATCACCATGACCATGTCCTAGCAGAACACCTGGGACAGAACAAGACACTGGAACTCATTCGAAGACATTATACCTGGCCAACCATCTGCAACGATGTACAAAAGTTCTGTAGGTCTTGCGTTACCTGTATGCGATCCAAACCACAGCGTCACAGACTATACGGATCCCTCCAACAACTTCCTATTCTGGAACGCCCATGGAATTCAATTTCTATGGACTTCATTGAGAAACTCCCTTCCTCCTCCGGCTTCGACACCATCCTAGTTATAGTGGATTGACTGTCGAAACAAGCCATATTCATTCCTACCCATGACACTATCACTTCAGCAGAGCTAGCACGTCTTTTCGTTACCTATGTCTTTTCAAAGCACGGAGTCCTATCTTATGTTACATCCAACCATGGCTCTGAGTTTGTCTCCCACTTCTTCCGCTCCCTAGGTACTGCCCTGGATATGAGGCTGCACTTTACCAGTGGATATCATCTGGAGGCAAACGGTCAAGTGGAACAGACCAACCAGACATTGGAATAATATCTCCGTGTATATTGCAACTACCAGCAGGACAACTGGTCGGAACTACTGCCCCTGGCTAAATTTGCATACAACAATACCCCTAGTGCTACTACTGGTGTCTCTCCATTCTTCGCCAACAAAGGGTACCACCCTAACCTCTTGGTATACCCAGAACGAGATATAGCTTCCTCTTGAGCCCATGACTTTGTAATTGATCTTGATGAACTACAAAGCACACTCAAAATGGAAATCGCTAACGCCCAAAGACAATATAAACCCTCTGCCAACTCTCGTCGACAACAACCACCGGACTTCCAAGCCAGGCAATCAGTATTTGTCAAATCACAGTATTTCCATACAATGCATCCATCAAAAAAACTCTCCAAAAAGTACCTTGGACCATACAAGATAATTGCTCAGCCAAGTCCGCAATCGTTCACACTCCGTCTTCCAGATACAATGAGGGCCATTCACCCCGTGTTCCACGTCTCTATGCTCGAACTAGCCACACCCAACACCTTCCAACAACGTTCCAAACCTCTGCCAGCACTAGTAATCATTGACAAAGAACCAGAATATGAAATCTCCAAAATAGTCGACTCCAAAATTGACTGCCGGAGGGCATGCAAACTACTCTACAAAGTTATATGGTTGGGATATGAGGACACTGACAATGACTCCAAATGGTTACCAGCAGTTGAACTGGAACACGCCAAAGAACTAGTAAACAATTTCCATCTCAAGTACCCTACTAAACCGGGACCATTACGACCCTAATACCATCATTTCACTTCCTCGACTCTATTTCCTTCAAAATCACTCCAATTCAAAAAAAAATCTTTCCTTGAGTACTTGTACACATTCCAGAGTGCAGTTTCCTTTGCGCTGAATTGCTTACTTGTATTCCGCTCCACAGTTTCTGTTGCCATCTGGTACTTGTATTCGAAAGCAGTCTCCATTGCAGAACTTAGGTACTTATATTTCTCTGCAGGTTCCCTTGCGGTCGTCGATTACTTGTATTTTGTTTCATCATTGTCACTACTCACACCCATTTTCTACTCACAGGAAAAAGACAAATGAAATTCAAAAGAAAAAAAAATATTAATCAAACAAAACTACAAATTTCTGGTGTCGACAGAGTACGTAACCAGAGAAAATCAACTGCTTCTCTCTTCTACACCCTGCATCCCGTTGTTCTCTTCTTGCTCCCTAACTTCCAATTCCTTCTCCTCGTTCTCTCCGTCTAACCTCTCCTCCCTCTGTTTTCCTTTTTCCTTAACCCCTGGTACTTCTGTAATTTCTCCCTCGGACTCCAGCCATGATAATAACTCCTCATTGGAGTCCGGACTCTCGATACCAGCCAATCTCTCCAGTACCACTGCAATCCTCCGCATGTCTTTCCTCAAACCCTGCAGCTCGCCTAGACTGTCCAGCTTCCTCAGAACCTCCATTTTCCATTCCGCTTCCGTTTGTTGCTTTGTTTTCCTCACTTTTGATCTCCTGGCTGCCTTCGCCTTGGTTTTCGCTCGTGCCCTTTTGGTGTCAAAAGGCTTACAAGCGGCCTTGGCCTTGGTGCAGGGGGCACAAGATGTTGCATGACTAAAAAGGAAGGACTTAGCGAAATTTAACAATTCAGGCCAATTACTTATGGTAGATTTTGAGGAATACAGAGTATTCCAAAATCCACGCATCTTTCACACAGACTTCCTCTACTAACAACTGGTAACCCCATTTCCCTGGCCACCTCCTCACGTCGTTGGCGGGCCTCCAGAGTTTCTTGAGGCAAGTACCGGACACGTTGTCTCTTGGTCAGAGGCAGATAATCAAGAAGGTTTATCTCCTCGTCGGAAGGAGGAGATGACGGTGGATGAAATGTTTTCATCCAGTTTTTTTGCCGTTGCTGTTCAATGGCAGTGACGCGATCCACCTCTAGACGATGTGCCAGATCCCTCTGGCGTTGTTCCTCCCTGCACCGGAATTCCTCTTTTTCCTGTTTTCTTTAAACTTCTTTCTCCAACCTTTTCCGCTCTTTAAGTTTTGCTTTTTTTCAGACTTGACGCTCAAGCTGGTCTTTTTGCTCCTGCTCTCGGAGCAGGGCCTTTGCCTCAGCACGTCTTTTAGCCAAGTTGGCCTTGTAACGCTCATTGTCAGAGTCAGAAATGTTACCAGTTGAGGACATGATAGTAGATTTTCAGGATTAAAAGTCCACAAAGGAAGACTTTTGTAACCAGAGTCAGGTGATAATTATATTGCTTATGCACAGAAGCTTCGAGGGCTCAGCCTTAAAGGAGGGGTACCGTCATATTCTGGAAATATGATAATTATGTAATTTCTTTCTCCTAATAATTCCCCTAAAATTAATAATAGTAGGATAGCGTAGTAGACTACTCTCCTCCTATTTTGCACATACTATAAGTACTGAGTAGTTACAGTGTAATTGCTCAGTCTGTAAATTAACGCCATCTAGTTTTAAGCCATCTTGTTCATTCGGACTCTTTCACTTGACTCTCTGGGACCTCTGTTTTGGCAACTTCCTCCACTCCAAAATACATGACCAACCTCACAACCGGAGACTGGGGCGCAACACATAAGTTGAAGCCAAGGTCGTTCAATAAGTCGCTCTCTGCTCTGACATCCGTGTCTCGCTGCCAGAGCCTCCTTTCTCTTATCGCTAAGTACTTTCCCTCCAACATTGTACCTTACTCTGGAACGGAGTGTAGTTTCTATCTATTATCCTTCACTTCCGTTCCTCCGGATAGTAGATTCTATTCCTAAAATTTTACACCATTCTTGGAATAGCTCGGCCAAGTATTGTACTCCTCTATCCGAAATGATTTGTAGGGGTAGTTCATGCAAAGGGTAAACTTTGTCATATAGTAACTACGTCATATCCTTGGATGAAAACTAATTATTAATAGGAATAAAGTGAGCCCTTTTGGTGAGCCTGTCGACAATAACACAGATAGCATTGTAACCATTTGACTCTGGCAATTGAGTGATTAAGTCCGTAGAGATTATTTCCCAAGGCCCATTAGGCACCTTGTTAGGCACGAGTGGTCCAAAAGGTTGCTGTGGGCGATTTTTCATCTGCTGACACATATCACAACCCGTAACGTATTTCTTGACAAATGTAGTCATC
>Ga0157361_1000948_pt1 | contig 10382 bp, 15 predicted proteins | sample AttlaeALBM2_FD_111481 | JGI IMG/M metagenome (GOLD analysis project Ga0157361, IMG submission 111481) | Fungus gardens microbial communities from leaf cutter ant in Ribeirão Preto, State of São Paulo, Brazil - Atta laevigata ALBM2 | ecosystem: Host-associated > Fungi > Mycelium > Unclassified ...
AGGAGTGGGATTAAGTTATCATGACTAAGTCCTTACAGTGGGATTTTTATATGTTTAGAGAAATACAAAAGAAATATACAAAAAAATAGAGAAAATAATCAGCCCAGTCATAATCTATTAATACAATGATTGTTCTGGTAGTCATAGAGAATCCTGTGCCTTCTTGTCTTTCTTTGATTATTTCCTATAGTTTTTACCAGGCTGTTATGAGAGCCCTAAGAAGGAGAAAGTTTCCCACGCATTCAAACACTTGATTGCAAATATCAAGTCATACAACAAAGACAAGATATAAATAGCATGGGAACTTAAGTAATCATATCATGTGACAAGTCATGTGATTGTAGAACATTCTAGAAAGGACATGTGATCATGGACTAGTAGTGTACAGCCACTTGTAAAAGTAGTATAAGTAGGTAGTGCAATCCAACAGAGAACTCCATCGAGTTCTTCCTAAACACTCACCTAGAGTGGTCCATAAGTCGTCAAGACTTCGTGATAACACAGGCCTATTCTGCCCTTGCCGAGTTACTAGGTTACTTATTGCTTGTCATGAGTCACCTTGACCATGACTAAGAAACATGACATGAATTGAAATCAAACTCTGGACTAATAGGACTTGTAGAATAAATAGAGACAAATAGTGCAGGAATGTATAAGTAGTGTAGTAGAATGAAGCGAGAACTCTATCGAGTTCTCTTCTAACCCTAAAGAGCTCTCTTAATCCTAACCCAGGATTAAGATCTTAAGTCAGTCATGTCATGACTTGGCAAAACGACTAAGTTATTATTTAATATTCTTTTCTTTTTCTTTTCTTTTATTTTCTTATCGATGGATGCGCAAGATAAAAGTGACTCATAAGGAAGCATGGGACTTTAAATGTAGGGTTAGGGTCAGGAATTTGTATAAGTAGTATAGAAAATCCAACAGGAACTCTATTGAGTTCTCCTTGTCAAACGCTGATAAAGGAGCAGTTGGCTTAATTCTGGCTTTGGAGTTGGCTACTCTGATATTAGAACTCGATTCCATATTCTGAGCACTGTCCGCCTTGGACCCTGCTCAACTTTACTCTCATCCTTATCAACTCTCAGTCGCTGATCATCACGATCAGTAACCACCTCCATACATAGCCAGGCCCTTGGCTTAAGGGGACTTTGTAGTCAGTTAAGGACTACAGGTGGAGACACAGTACCAAGCTCAGGTATTGTGTTCGAGACCTGACTTCGAAATTGAGTGGTGCTTGTTAGAATACTTGTATCTTTCTTCTCAGTATAAACCTTATGCTGCGACTCCATTGTGAGTTGGTACATGCAGAGGAGTGACAGTTACCTTTAGAGGGCTGCCTAGATTAGGGATCTCCCCTGAGGAGTGATAGCCAAAGTATTATTAGGGCAGTAGTTAGTAAGACAGTAGGTGTCTAGTTGGGTGAAGATCTTGCGCCCCAACAGACGTAGTATTAAGTAAGATCAAACCATTAACTCCATACCCCTCCTTGAGATGTTACCATTATATCTCAAGAACAATACAACACCTTGTTGAGCAACTTGCTCAGAGAGAAACATGCCCTCACCAAACTGAGGGTAGAATTAGAAGAAAGAAAGGGGAAGCTCTGCAAGAGCTGGGCACCTGACCCGAAATTGCAGGAACAAAAAGGGGGAAGAAAAAGGGGCAACAACGCCCCAAAATAAATTTGAAATCTTAAGTAGCAGAGTAATGCAGTGTGGCATAGAGGAAAGAGTAGTGAGGAGTGCGAGAACAGTGGGGGTGAAATGTTTTAAGTGTAGAGGAGAAGGACACAAGTATAGGGAGTGCCCACTATGGATAAAGAGGAAGAATGAGAAGAAGGCAGCGCATGTGGCAAGCCCACGAAAGGCACAGCAGGAGGAGAGGCTAGTGCGCCCTACAAAGGGAAAGGTGCAGGAAGGAGAAAGGAGGTTGAGAAGAGTAGAAGGAAGCAAGGTGGTGTGCCCTACAAAGGGAAATGCGCAGCAAAAGGAGTGGAGGAGGAGTTCATGGGAAGATTTGAGAAAGAGAGCAGAGTGGTACTGTGGGCCAACAGTGCCACGAGATGTAGAGTTGTGGGAGTTGGGATGGCGTGGTCAAGGGGCCATCGTCACATATTTGAGATGCCCTAGGTGTGGCAAAGGGGGATGCTATGTGGAGGATAACCGGGGACAAGGAGTACTCCCCTATTGGAAGAGGGAGAAGATAAGTTGGTGTAGATGCAGAGAAGGAAAGGAGCAGAGTGGCATGCAAGCAGGAGACTTGAGAAGCGCAGCAAGAGAGGAAAAGGCAACGCAGCCCAGAGAGGCAAAGGCGCAGCAAAGCAGCGCATGGTCAGGAGAACTGGAAAGCGTAGCAAAAGAGAGAGAGAGCAGTGCGCCCACAGAGAGGAAAAGTGCAGCAAAAGAGGGGGGTAGCCAAAAGGAGGTCAGGAGAACCTTCAAAATGCTGAGAGAGGTATGGCTGAATATTGGAGTGGAGAAGATAGATACGCATGAAGGTGTAATGATCAAAGCACTCTTGGACAGTGGTGCAATGGGGATGTTCATGGATAGACAGATGGCAGCTAAGCATGGGTTCAAGCTGCAGAAGTTAGAAAGGCCATTAATGGTCAAAAATATGGATGGAACTATAAATAGTGGAGGGGCCATTATGTACCAGGTAGAGTGCAACATATTCTACAAAGGCCACATGGAAAGAATAAGGATGGATATATGTGATCTAGGGAAAACAGAGGTGATATTGGGCATGCTGTGGTTAGCAGCCCACAACCCAGAAATAAACTGGGAAACAGAGGAAGTTAAAATGATGAGATGCCCGTCCTTGTGTGGTAGAAGAAGTCAGAAGAGAGAAAAGGTTAAAAGAATGGCAACAGAGGAAGAAGAGAAAATCGTCTGCTGGGCGATAGACGATAAAGAAGACTAGGGAAGAGAGGAAGAAATAGAAGAGGACCACAGGAAAATAGAGGAGATGGTCCTGAAGAAGTTTCTGAAGTAGAGAAAGGTATTTGGGAAGGTGGAGTTAGAGAGGATGCCAAAGAGAAAGATTTGGGATCATGCTATAGATCTCAAGAAGACGTTTAAACTGAGAAAAAGAAGGATTTATCCTCTATCCAAAAATGAGAGGGAAGAAGTCCAGAATTTTGTGGAAGACCAGTTGAGAAAAGGGTATATCAGACCATTGAAATCCCCTCAAACGTCACCGGTATTCTTTGTAGGCAAGAAGAATGGTAGTAAGAGGATGGTGATGGACTATTGCAACCTGAATGATCAAACGATAAAGAATAACTACCTACTCCCATTAATTACAGAATTAATCGACAACATGGGGAGTAAGAAAGTGTTCACAAAAATGGATCTTAGGTGGGGGTTCAACAACATCAGAATAAAAGAGGAGGATGAGTGGAAAGGAGTGTTCACAATGCACATCAGTTCCTTTGAACCAACTGTTATGTTTTTTAGGATGACAAATTCACCAGCAACCTTTCAAGCGATAATGAATGAAATCCTGAGGAACTTGATAAACAAAGGAAAAGTAGCAGCATTTGTGGACGATGTATTGGTGGGGATAGAAATGGAGGAAGGACATGATGAAATAGTAGAAGAGATATTGAGGAGGTTAGAAGAGAATGACTTATATGTCAAACCGGAAAAATGTGTGTGGAAAGCGAGGAAGATAGGGTTCCTAGGGGTAGTCATAGGACCCAACAGGATAGAAATGGAGAAAGAGAAGATAGATGGAATACTCAGTTGGCCACAGCCAAAAACTGTGAAAGGCATCAGAAAATTCTTAGGCCTCACAAATTATTACAGGAGGTTCATTAAGGATTTTGCTTGAGTAGCAAGGCCATTAAATATGCTGACAAGGAAAGATAAGAAGTGACAGTGGGAGGAGCCTCAGCAGAAGGCGTTTGACGAGTTAAAATAGGTTTTCACAACAAAACTAGTATTAGCAGCACCCTACTTAGACAAGGAATTTAGGGTAGAGGCTGACGCCTCAAATTATGCTACTGGAGGAGTACTCTCGATGAAGTGCTCAGACAAAAAATGGAGACTAGTGGCTTTCATTTCCAAATCTCTTAGTGATACAGAAAGAAACTATGAGATACATGATAAAGAGATATTAGCAGTCGTTAGATGCTTAGAGGCATGGAGGCACTTCCTGGAAGGTGCAATAGTGAGATTTGAGATTTGGACAGATCACAAAAATCTTGAGTACTTCATGAAAGCTCAAAAGTTAAATCGAAGACAAGTGAGATGGACTCTATACCTATCTAGATTTGATTTTACGTTGAAACATGTTCCAGGAAGTAAGATGGGAAAGGCAGATAGTCTGAGCAGGAGACCAGACTGGGAAGTTGGAGTGGAAAGAGATAATAAAGATGAGAAGTTGATAAAACCTGAATGGTTAGAAGTGAGGAAGACAGAAGTGGTAGAGATTATAGTAGATGGAGTAGATCTACTAGAGGAAGTTAGAAAGTCTAAAGTAAAGGATGACAAAGTGGTAAAGGCGGTAGAGGAGATGAAACGAGCAGGAGTAAAGATGCTGAGAGATGAAGAGTGAAGGGAAGTAAACGGGATCATGTACAAAGAAGAAAAAGTCTATGTGCCAAAAGACAAAAAGTTAAGGGTAGAAATCATTAGGCTATACCATGATACGCCGATAGGAGAGCATGAGGGGCAGTGGAAGATGGTAGAACTGGTAACTAGAAATTTCTGGTGGCCAGGAATAACCAAGGAAGTGAAGAGATATGTGGAAGGATGTAATGCCTGCCAACGAAACAAAAATCGCACAGAACAACCAGCTGGCAAATTAATGCCAAACTCAATACCAGAGAAGCCTTAGACATATATATCGGCAGACTTCATCACGAAGTTGCCCTTAGCTCAGGGATATGACTCGATCTTAGTAGTAGTCGACAGATTGACAAAAATGGTATATTTCATACCTACTACAGAGAAAACATCAGCAGAAGAACTGGCAAGGTTATTCAGGGATAACGTATAGAAGTTGCATGGTCTACCTGAAAGTATCATATCAGATAGGAGACCACATTTCACAGCAGGGTTAATGCGGGAGTTGAATGAGATATTAGGGATTAAGAGTAAATTATCGACAGCATTCCATCCACAAACAGATGGGCAAACTGAGAGAGTAAACCAAGAATTAGAACAATACCTCAGGATGTTTATTGACCACAGACAGGAGCAATGGCCTGAATGGTTAGGAACAGCAGAGTTTGCATATAACAATAAAGCACACTCAAGTACTAGAACGTTGCCTTTCAAGGCAAATTATGGGCAAGATCCTAGGATGGGGTTTGAGGGAAGGAAGAAGGGGAAATATGCAGGAGTGGAGAACAAAAAGATGAAAGAAATCCAGGAGGAGGCAAAAGTGGCGCTAGGAAAAGTGCAAGCGGACATAAAGAAGTATGCTGACAAGAAGAGATCGGAGGCAGAAGAGTATAAAGTAGAGGAACTTGGTCATGCTCAGTACCAAGGATCTGAAATATCAGCTAGTCAGGAAGAGGACAGAGAAGTTGACGGAAAGATTCATCGGTCCTTATAAAATCAAGGAGATAGTATCATCGAACGCAGTTAAGTTAGAACTACCTAGTACAGTAAGAATACACCCAGTAGTAAATGTTAGTAGAGTATGACAATATATAGGACAGGTAGAGGGGCAAAAGAAGGAGCAACCAGCCCCAGTAATAATCGAAGGGGAAGAAGAATGGGAAGTGGAGAGAATCCTAAATAAGCGATGGGTAAGGGGAAAAGATAAGTACTTCGTACACTAGAAAGGATTTACGGCAGAGTTAGATACATGGGAAGGAAAGGAGAATTTGAAGAATGTGCAAGAAGCAATCAAAGAATTTAAGAAAGAGTATTGACAGGATATGGAAGATGTGGCGTGACAAGAGCATGAAGAAGGAATGTTCCAATGAGGGGAACTACCAGGAAGGTTTACAGTGAAGAAGTTGTATAGATGGTCAGATAAGCAATATGACCAGGAATACTGGAGAAGGATGGAAAGGAATTGGAGATGGTAGAAGGGCAAGAAGCCAGTAAGAAGAGGGACAATGAAGACGATCCCAGAAGAGGAAGAAGAAGTCGAAGAAGAAAAATCGGGAGTTCGAGAATGGATGGAGGAAGATGAAGATGAAATAGGCAACATGGTTGACCTATATTACGAGTTGTAGGAAAAATTCCTCAGGATGAGGAAACTTAAGAGGGGGGTGGTGTCATGACTTGGCAAAACGACTAAGTCATTATTTTATATTCTTTTCTTTTTCTTTTCTTTTTATTTTCTTATTGATGGACGCAGGAGACAAAAGTGACTCATAAGGAAGCGCAGGACTTTAGTATAGGGTTAGGGTCAGGCATTTGTATAAGTAGTATAGGAAATCCAACAGGAACTCTATTGAGTTCTCCTTGTCAAATGCTGATAAAGGAGCAGTTGGCTTAATTCTAGCTTTGGAGTTGGCTACTCTGACAAGTCGCTGGCAGAAGAGCTTGATAACCACACCCTAGGGCTTAGTTCACTTCGAACCTTACTCACAAATCAACCTAATCATCTAATCAATCCTTAGCCAATGATCATCGCGATCATTAGCTATCTCCATATATAGTCAGGCCTTTGGCTTAAGGGGACTTCTCAGTCAGTTAGGGACTGAGGGAGGAAATTGTACACCAAGTTCAGGTGTATAGTCGAGTCTTGACCTATTAATTGAACCTGCTAGTTACATTTTCATTCTATAAACCTTGTGCTGCGGTCCATTCTGATTGGTACATGCAGAGGAGTGATAGTTATCTCTTAAAGAGCTGTTTAGAGTAGGGATTCTCTCCATTGAGGTGATAGTGTAACCCTAGTATTAGGGCAGTAGTCAGTAGGGAAGTAGGCACCTGGCTAGGTAAAGATCTTGCGTCCTAGCAGATGTAATAGTAAATAGCAAGACTCAACATTACATCCATACCTCTGAGACAATCACCACGATGTCTCAACAACAATATCATAACCTCATGAGCGACTTGCTCAAACAAAAGCATGCCCTTGCTTTACTAAGGGCAAAGTTAGAAGAAAAGTGAGAAAGGGAATGTTGGAAGTGCAAGGGGGTTCAGACACCAAGCCTAATACTGCAGAAAAGAAGAAGAAGAAAAGGGAAAACTGATTCCCCAAAATAAATTTGAAATTTTAGCAAGTAGGATAATGAGATATGGAGTGGAGTTAAGGAGGCAAGAGGCAAGAAGAGAGCAGTGGGAGGTGAAATGTTTCAAGTATGGAGAGAAGGGGCACAAGTGTAGAAAGTGCCCTTTATGGGTAAAGAAGAAAAAGCTGGCACATCCTGTAAAGAGAAAAGCACAGGAAAAAGAAAGGAGCTTGAGGAGGATAGAAGGTAAAGCAGCGCATGTGGCAATGCCACAAAAGGCATAGCAAGAGAGGAGGCCAGCACGTTCCACTGGGGAAAAGGCACAGGAAGGAGAAAAGAGGAGCTTGAGAAGAGCAGAGGGAGAAGAAGTGGCATGCATGGCCAGGCTATGAAAAGCGTAGCAAGGAGAATGGAGAAGGAGTTTGATGGAAAAATTGAGGAAGAGGGCTGAGTGGTACTGTGGACTAACAGTGCCACAAGATGCAGAATTGTGGGAGTTGGGATGGTGTGGTCAAGGGGCCATTGTCACATATTTGAAGTGCCCAAGATGTGGCAAAGGAGGGTACGATGTGGAAGACAATCAGGGACAAGGAGTAATCCCCTATTGGAAGAGAGAGAAGATGAGTTGGTGTGGATGTAAAAGAGGAAAGGAGCAGAGTGGCACACAAGCAAGAGACTCAAAAAGCACAGCAAGGGAGGAGAAAGCAGTATGGTCCAGAGAGGCAAAAGCGCAGCAAAGTAGCACATGACTAAGAGAGTCAGAAAGTGCAGCAAGAGAGGAAAATAGCCAAAGAGACATCAGGAGAACGTTCAAAATCCTAAGAGAAGTATGGCTAGACATTGGGATAAAGAAAGTAGATACATATAAAGGCATAACAGTAAAGGCACTCTTGGACAGTGGTACCATGGGAATGTTCATGGACAGCAAGATGGCTAAAAGGCATGGCTTTAAAATAACGAAGCTAGAAAGGCCTCTGAAGGTGAAAAATGTAGATGGAACAGAAAATAGTGGAGGAAATATCACGCACCAAGTAGAGTGCAATGTGTTCTACAAAGGCCACATAAAAAGAATAAGAATGGACGTGTACAACTTGGAAAAGACAAAGGTGATATTAGGGATGCCTTGGCTATAAGCACATAATCCGGAGATAAACTGGGAAACAGAAGAGATAAAAATGACGAGATGCCTATCGCTGTGTGGAAGAAATGTGGCAGTAAAAGAGGACATAGAGAGAAGGAAGAAAATGGGAAAGAGGATAAGAAATGTGGAGAAGGCAGACAGAGACGAATGGAAATGGATGATAGAAGAAAAGTTTGACAAAAAAATCAAATTAGATAGAGAAAAAGTAAAGAAGATGGTGCCACAAAAGTTTCACAGGTGGCTAAAAGTATTTGGGAAAGTTGAGTTGGAAAGAATGCTAATAAGAAAACCATGGGACCATGCAATTAATCTGAAAGAGGATTTTGTCCCAAGAAAAGGAAGAACGTATTTGATGTCGAGACAGGAAAAGGAGGAAGTACGAGAATTTGTGGAAGAACAGTTGAGAAAAGGGTACATTAGACCCTCAAAATCGCCACAGACCTCTCCAGTATTCTTTGTAGGAAAAAAGAACAGAAAGAAAAGGATGGTACAAGATTATCAGTACCTTAATAAGGGAACAGTCAAGAACAACTATCCACTATCTTTGATTTCAGACCTTATCGACACCATAGGGACAAAAAAGGTATTCACAAAGATGGATTTGCGATGGGGGTACAATAATGTATAAGTCAGAGAAGGAGCCAAGTAGAAGGCAGCATTCACAATGCATCTAGGGGTCTACAAACCTACTGTCATGTTTTTTTGTCTCATAAACTCGCTAGCAACTTTTCAAGTGATGATGAATGATATTCTGAGAGACCTTATTAACACAGGAGAAGTAGCAGCATTTATGGATGACATCTTAGTAGGAACTGAGGATAAGAAGAGACACGACGAGATAGTGGAGGAAGTGTTGAGAAGGATAGAGGAGAACGACCTCTATGTAAAGCCTGAAAAATGTGTATGAAAAGTAAGAGAAATCAATTTCCTGGGGCTGGTAATGGGATCAGGAGGAATTAAGATGCAGGAAGAAAAGGTGGCGGGAGTCCTAGAATGGCCAAGGCCAAAGACAGTCAAGGAAGTGCAGAAATTTTTAGGGCTAGCAAACTACTATAGGCGATTTGTCAAAGACTTTGCTAAAATAGCTAAACCAATGCACAAGTTGGTCAGAAAGGATGAAAGATAGAACTGGGAGGCTGAGCAGGAGAAGGCTTTTGAATAGCTGAAAAAGGTGTTCACAACATGACCAGTGTTGGTAACCCCAGACCTAGACAATGAGATGAGGGTGGAGGCAGATATGTCAGAATACGCAACAGGAGGAGTGTTGTTGATAAAATGTGAAGACGAGAAATGGAGACCAGTAGCTTTTATCTCAAAATCATTGAATGAAGCAGAAAGGAATTATGAAATTCACGATAAAGAGATGCTAGCAATAGTCAGATATTTAGACGAGTGGAGATACCTGCTGGAAGAAGCACAGAACAAATTTGAAATCTGGAGCAATCATAAGAATTTGAAATATTTTATGAGTAACCAGAAGTTAAATCGAAGACAAGCGCAATGGGCCCTATACCTGTCCAGATTTGATTTTATGCTCAAACATGTGCCAAGATCTAGTATGGGAAAGGCCAACAGTTTAAGTAGATGACTAGACTGGCAAAAGGGGATAGAAAGAGATAATGAGGATAGGACAATGATAAAGAAAGAATGGTTGAAGGTTAGAGCAATGCAAGTAGCAGAAGTAATAATAGACAAAGTAGATCTATTAGAAAGAATAAGAAAGTCAGAGGCTAAGGACGATGAAGTCGTAAAAGCAGTAAAAAAGATGAAACAAGCAGGAGTAAAGATGTTGAGGGATGAAGAATGGAGAGAGAAAGATGGACTTATGCTAAGGGATGGAAAAGTATATGTTCCTAAGGATGAGAAGCTAAGAGTGGAAGTTATCTGGTTACATCATGATACGCCAGTAGTATCAGGTTCGACTCCAGGAAGGGAATTCTTCTTGGGGGGCTTGGCCTCAACAGTGAGTTATGCCTGCTCCTACACTTGCCCCTTTTAGGATTCAAAAGATTTATTAAGAGAGAGAGAGAGAGAGGTATATGAGTTGACAAGGATGGGGTCCTCCTGAGGGAGAACGAAACTAAGGTAGTTACA
>Ga0157361_1000949_pt1 | contig 10373 bp, 7 predicted proteins | sample AttlaeALBM2_FD_111481 | JGI IMG/M metagenome (GOLD analysis project Ga0157361, IMG submission 111481) | Fungus gardens microbial communities from leaf cutter ant in Ribeirão Preto, State of São Paulo, Brazil - Atta laevigata ALBM2 | ecosystem: Host-associated > Fungi > Mycelium > Unclassified ...
AACCTTATGGAGGCTGTCCTTTGTTCTAAGAAAAGGACAGATGATTATCTATGGGTAATTAATGAAGTCCATGTGCAAACATTGAGGCCTTCATATCTCCACTAATATTAATCGCCTCGGCACAGTTTTAGGCTCATTCTGAGCGGTATGAAGAGGGCTTCTCTGATGCCTAAAGCCGAAGCTTAGATCGTGGCGGTTTCCGAGATATTGGCAATTTAATAAATGGTACCATGGTGGTTACCAGTTGATCTGCCTAATATCTTGGCCAATATTGATCGCTTTGAGACGTGACTGGTATCGATCGAAAGGTCTTCTTAAGGGCTTTAAGCTTGCCTTAAGACCGTGGGAATCGTCGAAGAATTGGTGGAGATATGGCCAAATGAAGTTTGTGACACACTCAAATAGCCATTAAGCTCTAGAGCAATAGAAGAAGGGATGATAGGGAATAATGTAATAATATCTCTTCTGTGCCCAGGAGTATTTTATTAGGATTACAAATCAAAGATACAACAAAAGAAAAGAAATGAAGAAAACTTCCAAATTTCCAAAAATAGCAAGAGAGGAATGAGAAGGCCATATCCTATCTAATTACATGGCTATGACTCTTTACTTCTCTAATCCTACTCTTGGTATTTTTTCTAGGATGGTGCAATAGTTCTTGAGTCTCTTGATAACTAGTAAAGAGTGGTGTCAATCTCAAGTCAGTCTGCTCTTGAGTATGTTATCTTTATCAATTCTCTCTTCTACCTCTCTACCTGACTTCTCTAGTCCTTCTTCTACTCCTTCTATACCTCATTATGTCATGACTTGGCAAAACGGCTAAATTATTATTTATTTTTCTTTTTCTTTTTCTTTTCTTTTCTTTTAGATTATTACTAAGGTGGAGTGTGGGAAATATCATGTGACAGTCACAGAGTCACAGAACTGTCATGTCATGTCATGTCACACATAGTCACAAGTCACAGTCACAGCATGTGACACAGAAGTCAGCTGATGGGCATAAGGACTGTGGGAGACAAGATGCATAGCCACAATAGTAATTGTATATATAGTGTAGCAAATCTAATGGGGATTCTATCGAGTTCTCTTTGTCAATTGCTGAACAAAGAGTAGTTGGCTTTATTCTGGCTTGGAGTTTAGCTTTCTTACACTAGAACTCGATTCCACTTCAGAGCACCGTCCATCTTGGACCTTGCTCACTCTTTTATCTCATTCATATCAACCCTCGGCTGCTGATCATCACGATCAGTAGCCATCTCTATACATAGCTGGGCCCTTGGCTTAAGGGGACTTGTCAATCAGTTAGGAATTGACAGTGGAAGTGTAGTACCAAGCTTGGGTATTACTACTAAGACCTGACCTCATAATCAAGTGGTGTTATTAGTTACTATCTTTCTCAGTATAAACCTCGTGCTGCACTCCATTGTGAGTTGGTACATACAGAGGAGTGACGGTTACTTTTAGAAGACCATCTAGAGTAGGGATCCTCCCTGTTGAGGTGATAGTTTAACCATATTATTAAGGCAGTAGGCATCTGGCTGGGTGAAGATCTTGCACCCCAGCAGACGTAGCAATATATAGCAAGACTCAACATTAACTCCATACCTTGTCCAGAAGACGTCACACAATGTCTCTGGACCAATATAACTCACTGATGAGCAATTTGCTCAGAGAAAAACACACTCTTGCCAAATTGAGGGAAGAATTAGAAGAAAGGAAAGAGAAATTGTGTTGGTGTTGTAAGAAGTTTGGGCACCTGGCCCGTAACTGCAGAAGCAAGAGAGAAGGAGAGAAGGGAGAAGCAACCCCTGTAAATAAATTTGAGATGTTGTCAAGCAGGGTGATGCAATGTGGAGTTGAAGAGAGGACGATTAGGAGACATGAGGCGGTAGTAGTCAAATGTTTTAAGTGTGAGGAGAAGGGGCACAAGTGTAGAGAGTGCCCATTGTAGGAAAAGAAGAAAAGGGTAAGCATGTGGCAAAGCCACAAAAGGTGCACCAACAGAAGGGGCCAGTGCACCCTGCAAAGGGAAAGGCACAGGAAGGAGAAAGAAAGTTGAGGAGAGTAGAGGAGAAAGAGGCGGCGCGTGTGGCCAAGCCACGAGAAACGCAGCAAGAATAGAGGAGGAGCTCAATAGAAGAGCTAAGGAAGAGAGCAGAAGAGCATTGCGGCAAAGGGATGCCAGAAGAAGCACGGTTACTAGAGTTGGGGTGGTATACTCCAGAAATGATAGTGACCTATAATGAATGTAGAGGATGTGGAAGAAAGGGAAGTTATGCAGAAGACAACAGAGGCCAGGGAGTACTCCAAGATAGAATATTTTGGTATGGATGTAGGAGAAAGAAGGAGAAAAAGGCAGCGTGGCCCAAAGAGACAAAGGTGCAGCAAAGCGGTGCATGGTCAGGAGAACTGGAAAGTACAGCAAGAGAGGGAGGTAGTCAAAGGGAGGTCAGAAGAACCTTCAAAATGCTGAGAGAAGTGTGGTTAAATGTGGGAGTAGAGAAATTAGATACACATGAAGGTGTAACTGTAAAAGCACTCTTGGATAGTAGTACCATGGGGATGTTTATGGACAAAAGGATGGTGACTAGGCATGGGTTCAAGCTGCAGAAGTTGGAAAGACCAATAATGGTCAGAAATGTAGATGGGACAAATAACAGTAGAGGAGCAATCACCCACCAGGTGAAAGCGAATGTGTATTACAAAGGTCATGTAGAAAAAATGAGGATGGATGTATGCGACCTGGGAAAGACAGATATAATTTTGGGGATGCCATGGTTGGCAGCACATAACCCAGAAATAAATTGGGAGACAAAAGAAGTTAAAATGACAAGATGTTCACCCCTGTGTGGTAGAGTAAGAATAAAAGAGGAAGAAAGGAAGAAAAAGAGAAAGAGAGTAGTGACCCTAGAGGAAGAAAAGATTGTCAGGTGGGTGATAGACGATAAAGAAGATTGGGAAAGAGAAAAAGAAATTGAGGAGGACCATAGGAAAATTGAAGAGATGGTCCCAAAGAAATTTCTAAAGTAGAAGAAAGTGTTTGGGAAGGTAGAGTCAGAAAGGATGCCGACAAGAAAAGTTTGGGATCATGCTGTAGATCTCAAGGAAATGTTCAAACCATGGAAAGGAAGAATTTATCCTCTATCAAAAAATGAGAGGGAGGAAGTCTAGAATTTTGTGGAAGATCAGCTGAGAAAGGGATATATCAGACCATCAAAATCCCCTCAAATGTTACCAGTATTCTTTGTGGGCAAAAAGAATGGAAGCAAGTGGATGGTAATGGATTACCGTAACCTAAACAACCAGACAGTGAAAAACAACTACCTGTTACCATTAATTACAGACCTAATCGATAACATGGGAAGTAAGAAAGTATTTACTAAGATGGATCTGAGGTGGGGATTCAATAATGTAAGAATAAAGGAAGGGGATGAGTGGAAGAGAGCGTTCACAATACATGTGGGCTCCTTCAAGCCAACAGTAATGTTCTTTGGGATGACAAACTCGCCAGCTACATTCTAGGCGATGATGAATGAAATTTTAAGGGATTTGATCAATGAAGGAAAAGTTGCAGCATTTGTGGATGATATACTAGTAGGGACAGAAACAAAAGAGGGACATGACGAGATTGTGAAGGAAATATTAAAGAGGTTGGAAGAAAATGACTTGTATATTAAGCCAGAAAAGTGTGTGTGGAAAGTATGGAAAATAGGGTTCTTGGGTGTTGTTATAGGACCAAATGGAATAGAAATGGAGAAGAAAAAGGTGGATAAAGTATTGAGTTGGCCAGTACCAAAGAATATAAAAGACGTCAGGAAATTTTTAGGCCTCGCAAATTACTACAGGAGGTTTATCAAAGATTTTGCTTGAGTAGCTAGGCCGATGAATATGCTCACCGGGAAAGATGTGAAGTGGGTATGGGGAGAAAGCCAATAGAAGGCATTTGTCGAGTTAAAAGGAGTCTTTATGACAAAACCAGTATTAGCAGCACCAGACTTGGACAAAGAGTTTAGGATAGAAGCAGATGCTTCAAATTATGCAACTGGAGGAGTACTATTAATAAAGTGCTCAGACAACTTGTGGAGACCAGTCGCTTTCACTTCAAAGTCCTTAAGTGATACAGAGAGAAACTACGAAATACATGACAAAGAAATATTAGCAGTAATCAGATGCTTGGAGGCGTGGAGACACTTCTTAGAGGGAACAACAGTTAAATTCGAGATCTGGACAGATCATAAAAACCTCAAGTACTTTATGAAGACACAAAAGTTAAATCGAAGACAAGTAAGATGGGCTTTATACTTATCTAGGTTCAATTTTATGCTAAAACATGTTCTGGGAAGTAAGATAGGGAAAGCAGATAGTCTGAGCAGAAGGCTGGACTGGGAAATTGGAGTGGAAAAGGACAATGAGGATGAAACATTGGTAAAACCAGAGTGGTTAGAAGTAAGAAAAGCTGAGATAGTGGAAATAATAGTAGATGGGGTAGATCTACTGGAGGAAGTAAGGAAGTCAAAGGTGAAGGACGATGAAGTAGTAAAAGCGGTAGAAGAAATGAAGCAAGCGGGGGTGAAAATGTTAAGAGACGAGGAATGGAGAGAGGTTGACGATGTTATGTACAAAGAGGGGAAGGTTTATGTACCAAAAGATGATAAGCTTAGAGCAGAAATAATTAGGCTACATTACGATACACCAGTAGGAGGTCATGGAGGACAGTAGAAGACAGTAGAACTGGTTACTAGGAACTTTTGGTGACCAGGAGTTACAAAGGAGGTAAAGCGGTATGTGGAAGGATGCGACGCTTGTCAGTGAAACAAAAACTGCACAAAACAGCTGGCAGGAAAATTAATGCCAAATTCTATTCCAGAAAAACCTTGGGCACATATATTGGCAGACTTTATCACCAAATTGCCCTTAGCATAGGGATATGATAGTATTCTAGTAGTAGTGGATCGACTAACCAAAATGGTTCACTTTATACCAACTATGGAGAAAACATCAGCAGAAGGATTAGCAAGGTTGTTTAGAGATAATGTATGGAAACTGCATAGGTTACCGGAAAGCATTATTTTGGACAGAGGACCACAGTTCATGGCAGGATTAATGCAAGAGTTGAACAGGATGTTGGGGATCAAAAGTAAATTGTCAATGGCATTTTACCCACAAACGGATGGACAGACAGAAAGGGTAAACCAAGAGTTAGAGCAGTACCTGAGAATGTTCATTGACCATAGGCAAGAACAATGGCCTGAATGGTTAGGAACAGCAGAATTTGCATACAATAATAAAACATACTCTAGCACTAAAACGTCGCCCTTCAAGGCAAATTACAGGCAAGATCCTAGAATGGGGTTCGAGGGTAGAAAGAAGGGAAAATATCAAGAAGCAGAGAAATTCATTGAGAAAATGAAGGAAATACAGGAGGAGGCAAAAGCAGTGCTAGGAAAAGCACAAGAAGAGATGAAGAAGTATGTAGACAGGAAGAGAGGAGAAGTAGACGACTATAAAGTAGGGGACTTAGTGATGTTGAGTACTAAGGATCTGAAATGCCAAATGGTCAGGGTGAGGACAGAGAAGTTGACGGAGAGATTTGTAGGCCCTTATAAGATTAAGAAGATCGTATCATTGAACGCAGTGGAATTAGAACTACCTAGTACAGTAAAAATACACCAGTAGTAAATGTCAGTAGAATACGACAGTATGTAGGGCAAGTAGAAGGACAGAGGAAGGAGCAACCAGCTCCAGTAATAATTAAAGGGGAAGAAGAATGGGAGGTAGAGAGGATTTTGAATAAGTGATAGGTTAGAGGAAAGAATAAATACTTGGTGCACTGAAAAGGATTTACAGTGGAATTCGATACTTGGAAAGGAAGAGAGAATTTAAAGAATGCAAAAGAAGCGATCAAGGAATTTAAGAGGGAATATCAGCGAGATATGGAAGATGTAGCAAGACAAGAACGCAAGGAAGGAACATTTAGAAGGGGAGAGTTACCAGGAAGATTTACGGCAAGGAAATTATTTGGGTGGTCAGATAAACGGTATGACCAAGAATATTGGGGAAGGTTGGAGAGGAATTGGAAAAGATGGAAGGGTAAACAACCAAGAAGGATGATGGAGACAATTGAAGAAGAAAAAGAAATCGAGCAAGGAGACTCAGAATTAAGGGAGTGGACAGAAGATGATGATGACGAAATGGGCAATATAGTTGACCTGGATTATGAGTTGTAAGGAAATTCCTTGGGACAAGGAAACTTAAGAGGAGGGTGGTGTCATGACTTGGCAAAATAGTTAAGTCATTATTTATTTTTCTTTTTCTTTTTATTTTCTTTTCTTTTAGATTATTACTAAGGTGGAGTATGGGAAATATCATGTGACAGTCACAGAATGGTCATGTCACATATGGTCACAAGTCATAGTCACAGCATGTGACACAGAAGTCAGCTGATGGACATGAGGACTGTGGGAAACGAGATGCATAGCCACAATAGTAATTGTATATATAGTGTAGCAAATCTAACAGGGACTCTATCAAGTTCTTTTTGTCAATCGCTGAACAAAGAGCAGTTGGTTTTATTCCGGCTTGGAGTTTAGCTTTCTTATACATTATATCTTCTTTTTGTTGATATGGACTGACTCACAAAGGTCTCATTTCTATTGTTCTACTGAAACATGCTATATTATTATTAACTAAGACACAACATATACTGATAGATATTAAATAGCATAGTAGACTAGTTAGTACCTCAGTTGATCACCTGTTAAGGTGTCATCTGAGGTAAGGCTGTTTACCAACTACTATATGACTATGAACCTAATTATTGCATAGTTACTTGTTTTTTAGGTATTCAACCTAGTTGATTACCCATTAAGGTATCATTTGAGTTACTTGTCTTTTACTTTTCATATCACAAAAGGTTACTTACTTGTTTTGTGATAGGTTGAATATCTATTCAAGAGTGCTTATAGGCAGAGTTAGACAAGCAACAAAAGATATTGTTAAGTCTGAGGTCTAATCCTCAGACAGGGAGTTCTTATATACAGAATTGTGATGGTGTAGTGGCTTAGCCTGAGATGACTTAGACACCCTTCTTTTCTGAGTTGACAAGAAGAACTTAATGGAGTTCCCATTATTTTCTATACACTATTTATACAACTACTACATGGTCTGTGCACTACTTTCCCACACCCATCATGTGACTGTGACCAAGTGACACTTGTGATGTGATGCTTCCCTGCACTCCTTTCTGTGTAGTAAAGAAAAAGAAAAAGAAAAGAAAAGAAATATAAGTAATGACTTAGCTATTTTGCCAAGTCATGACAGATGGTCTGTGTACTAGGACAGATCATCATATGCTACTACCTATTGTTCTACATATGGTAGTGCCTTTGTACTAGAAATAGAGATAACTTAACCATATAGAGACTGTCCTTTGTTTTAAGAAAAGGCAGATGAGTATCTATGGATAATTAATTAAGTTCATGTGCAAACATTGAGGACTTCATATCTCTACAAATATTAATTGCCTTGGCATTGTTTTAAGCTCATTCTGAGTGGTATAAAAAGGGCTTCTCTGATGCGTAAAAGCAAAGCAAAGATCATGGCAGTCTCCGAGATATTGGCAATTTAATAAATGGTACCATGGTGGTTACCTACTGATTTGCCTGATATCTTGGCCAATACTGATTGCATCAAGATGTGACTGGTATCAATCAAAAGGTTTTCTTAAGGGCTTTCTGGCACCATTGAGACTATAGGAATCATCAAAGAACTGATGGAGATATGACCAAATGAAGTTTGTGACATTCCCAATGAATCAGCTGCATGCCCATGTGGTCATATCCCACTCAGCCACATCCTTTTTGACTGTGAACAATACAAACAGTCATGGAACCCAAAGCAAGACTCCCTCAAAGATGTTCTCACATTTCTTGAATCCAATCTGAGCATGTTCTGCTTCCAAGAAGGCATTATGTAGATTTAGTTTTCTATCTACTATCCCTTATAGCTACTATGTTCCCTACTCATTTCTCTCTCTCATTTCTCTTTCTTTTTCTCTCTCTTGATCAAGTAGTAACCTTGTGTAACTACCACAGTCTACCACCAAGTCCCATGTAATAAGTTGATGATTTAAAAAAAAGAAAAAAAGAATGGAGGGTCATATATAAGAGACCTCAGAACATCCTGTGAAGTAATTATTAATTCTATCTGATTTATTCAGACACCCTACACACAGGTAAGACCTAGGGAACATCCTACTGTGTTGTAGGATGCCTGCTCCTCAGTGTATGACCCAGAGGGAGCAGTAACTCTGGTAGTCAAAATCTCAGCAGTATCAATGTCCTTGTCTCCTCCCTGCAAGGTACTTGATCAGAGGAGAAATAAGATGGTTATCCAGCTCAGCAAACTTTCCAATGTTCCATTATTCTGGACCACTCCCGCATCTTGATTTGCTTAGAAATTTCGTGAGTCTCTCAGTGAGAATTCGGAAGAGGACAGAGTAAAAAGTGGGAAGCGTCCCCTCTGATCATGGGGGTTGAAGCCTGTCTGCCGTTGCAATGACGTCACTCATCCAGTCTTGACTGACACGCGAGGAACAGTTACACAAGACGTGGCTTCCTGGGTATGCTTGCTTACTGTTTTGTGTGAGGTAAAAATGCGCAAGGCGGCGTTACGTGCCATTGAAAAGACATCTTGGATATAGAGTAATTCAAAAGGGGGGTGACGTTAGACTGTCTCCGTGGAGGCGCGGCAAGTAGATCTGCAGCAAATCAGGAGAAAAGCAACTCATTACGATAGTAGACTTGTTCTCGTACGTACACAGAGCCGTCAGGAACGGATGTACGGGCCGCCAACGTCTGTCGAGGTTATCGGTAACACCCAAGGTGCCATGGGATAGTCAGGTCAAGTATGATTCGCTTCGCCGCATAAAGTGCCACTGCCTTGGCTGGAGGTTCCTCTCCACACTCCCTTGTTCTCTGGGAAAAAAAAAACATCTAGAAAATATTTGCAATGAATACCCGGCCTTTCACGCTAGCCGAATTTGGGCAGCTGGTCTCAGCATCCCTGGAAGCGGAATCTCAAGGGCGACGCAACCCTGAGACACCAGCCAACGTCTTGTCTTTTTGTACTCCCAGGCCACGTCGCGCTGGTATGCCTGACAAAGTCAATTTATTCAATCTGTTCTGATTTATTCCCAGCGCGCCAGTCTTTTTCTTGTATAGCTGAGAGTCCAGTTATGGGTCCACTGGATTCTACCGTCTCCCTCAACCCTACAGATTCCTGTATGCCTTTCTACCCAGCAGGTTCTCGTCCTCGTGCCCGGCAGGTCATAGAGAAAATCAAGCGTCAGGCATCTGCCCTTGTAAAATCGCCTTACAGGAGAGTTCGTACTCATTCCTGCACAAGTCCTCTCCGAGTCCCAACCGTCACGTTCGTGGATGCTTCTCCGGTCGAGTCCTCTTTCCCAGGTCGCGCTAGTAGCGTCTCTGATTCACAACACGATAATGCCATTCTGCACATAGATGCCCCTCCAGCTAGCGATGTTGTCCCATATCCCTTAGTCTCGCGCCCAGAGTGCCAAACACCACACCCCTCGTCGCCTTCAGCCCAGGCATCTATACTCACCCCTCTTTCCAATGTCACAACAAAGTTCTCTGTTGTTTCTCTCCCTTCACCCTCTGCCTCTGAACGCTCCGATTCAACATCATCCATCCCGTCGCCTGTCACTCCTGTATTCTCGGGCCATCATGTCGTCCACCCCTATGCGTCCCCAGCTGTCATGTCAAAAAGATGGTCCGTCGGAAGCTACGAACAGGATCAGAGCAATGATCCATTCACTAGAGCAAAGGTGCAGATTGTGAGGAGGAGCTTGGTTCAGGACCACTTTCTCCTGGCTTGTGCTGCTGTCGACGATCCCACCCCAGTCGAGGACAATGTCCATGGGACTCCAAAGGGCAAACCTTCCGTATTTGGGAAAAAACCTAATGCATCTTTGCCACCCTCGAAGCCACCCCCATCCTGTCCTCTCCCTACCCCTCCGTTTGGATGCTCAGAGTCTTCTGATTCCATACATTCTGTCCTTGATTGCCCATCCATCGCCGATCAAGAATGGACTCTATTCCTCGGTGTTCCCTCCAACCCTCTTGAGGTCTTAAACATCAAGGCTGAGCCTCGTAAGCGTGCTGGCTCCTTACCTGTACCGTCGCATTTGCCAAAGCAATGTCTTTCGCCTACCGACATTCCGCCTCAGGTACAACCACGTGTTCGTACCTTTTCAAGTTTCAGTACTCGTTCTCATGCCACCGGGCGTCGTATTGAATCTGGCCCTGCAGACACGGATGGAGTTCTATTCGACTGGACACTTTCTCTACCGG
>Ga0157361_1000951_pt1 | contig 10360 bp, 7 predicted proteins | sample AttlaeALBM2_FD_111481 | JGI IMG/M metagenome (GOLD analysis project Ga0157361, IMG submission 111481) | Fungus gardens microbial communities from leaf cutter ant in Ribeirão Preto, State of São Paulo, Brazil - Atta laevigata ALBM2 | ecosystem: Host-associated > Fungi > Mycelium > Unclassified ...
ATGTAGAACAATAGGTAGTAGCATGTGATGATCTGTCCTAGTGCACAGACCATCACTTTTCTGTATATAAGGACTCCCAGTCTGAGGGTTAGACCTCAGACTTAACAACATCTTTTGTCACTTGTCTTACTTCGCATTTTTGAGCTCTTTGAAGTGTCAAAGCACCCATCACAAATAGTAAGTGACCATTTGTGATACTAACAATGAGTAATAAGGTATACATGTTACAAATGTCTGATGATGAAGATCTGAAGTTGTTATCTAAAATTATCACAATATACTATTCTCACAAACAAGATATTGCAAGATGACATACTTATCCCACCTTCTCTTTGTAACTTCAATACTTTTGTGCTGCTTCTGGCCAATCAACAATATTAGTGCTGCTTTTGCCTCCTCCTGGATTATTTTGCATGGTAGTGTTGTATTTTATGATCCTTGTTCTCTGTCCCTGATCATTCCTATCTGATTCCCTCTAGGTTTTGCAATTGATATCCATTGAAGTTTGATTTATTGCTACCATATTATACCTCTTCTCTCACTTGAACACATTAGTTGGTTTGTCATTCAAAACCTACCCTAGCCAATATACTAGATAAAGGGCCTAGCTGGAGTCAGGAAATTAGCCATCACTCAGACATACACTAAGAAACTAGACACCTTGGTGCTGCATTCTTTTTCACTATGAACAAACACACTATCATGGTCACAGCAAAATGTGACAGCAAGAAAAGCGTAATTCTCATCACACCACATATAGCAAAGGAGAGAAAGAGATATGCAGATAGGAGGTCATCCAAGTCATAATGTGAGTATAGTGATGTTGATGACTGTATTCCTGTTTAGGAGAGCAATACATTACACTATATGCCATTCATACAAATTGTTTTCACACTCTTCAGCCACTAACTCTGCATTAGCCTGTTCAACATGTCATTAATGCAACAGCATCCAATTTATGGGATTGACAGATATTGTTCTTGAGTGCTATGCAACAAACCATATTCTGTTGCAGAAACCTAGTCGCATGTTGGTTTGACTTGGAATAAAGCGTATTTTGTTGCAAACCAATGAGTATATCTAATGAATTACAAAGATTATATACTAAAAAATATTCCAGAAACTTCCACCAGATCATGGTGTCAGCTTGATTTCCCAACATGTTCATCATTCCACAGGATTGAATTCCTGGTGCTAATTTGGCAGATAAACATTCCACCAGAGTGGAAAGTAAATTCAATGGATTGACAAGATTATCAGTTGTTGACTGTGCTTATTGTAAAGCATCATGAAATGTGGTAGACAGACAAGCAGGCATGATATAACACAAGTGTTTGTCAAAGCATGATTATTGTCCAAACCTTTGGCCATTGCAAAGGTTCTACATAGTTCCATTACATCAACAATCGAGCCAAAAAGACGATACAGGTGTTAAAATAATGACGATCTGTTAATGGATAGTCTCCATTAATGTCATATATTTATTATTAAACTAGTATATAAGGAACACATTTTCATACCTAATAGATCAATTGCTCTCACCTCTATTCTATCATCGCTTCTCTCGTACAACTCACAGACGAGTTAGCTGGTGCCTTCACCACTACACCATGCTCGCTGGCCACTCTCAAACTGTTAAATTAAATGATTATTGTACTGTGTATTACTGTAGATTAATATACGAGTCGTGCTTACATAAGCGCGCTCGCTTCTTCATCTCAACTGCCACGTCGCAAGGATTTCTCTGCTTCTTTCAAGATCTCTCCTTCATATCAGGTCTTCTATCAATATCTGTTAGATAACCCGGTGAGTGGGCCATCATTTGTCCCCACTGTAATTGCTGCTCTCTATCCTTCTAACACAAACAACAGGTGCAGAATTACTGCATAGAAATTGAAGAGGCTTGACATGCCAACAAAGTGATGTTATATAGTGTGACATGATTATGGTTTAACAGCTTGTGGTATTCTTTTACCACAACAATACTGCTACCCTTACTTTGAACACTAATATATTTCTATACAACCATCAAAATTTCACTCATGACTCACTTAACATCGTCCGCCTGATTACTTCTCCTGTAGTACATGGCCCTGTACATTATGCCATTTTATTCTGACCAGACTATGTACGTCTGCTCTTTAATCACTGATTGTCAAGGGGAAATGAAACGACTTGAAAGCCATTAAAGGTGAAAGCAAGAGTTTCAATACTAATCCTCGGGACCAGGAAGAATGGCAACGGGCATCCAAAAATGGTACCACATGCAATGAAAGTGGACAGGAAAATTAGGCGGAGCATTTCAAGCGAGAATCAATGACAGAGACTCTTTGCATTTGATCATCATGTCAAGTGTGCCGTTGGCGTATTTGAGGCCATAAAATCACCATGTGATTCATATTTGTTGCCTTTTCCATTCTGCCACTACTTAGCATACAGGAATGTAAAACACCTTGAGGCGTCTCGAGATGCATGCTCCCAAAGCTAGATAACGAGATTTAATAAACACCTTACGCACCCGTACACCATGAGTCGAATGAATTTTCGGCTGACTTGTTACATCCAGATATTTAATTATTCTCATGTTCCACATATCATCAATCTTTCAAAAATCGGGTTCACAAACTGAATTTGTCCAAGGCATGGTCTTTAAACTTCTCTTTTCAATTGTGACCTCCTTTTTCCTCTGGAGCAATACTGGGTGCTATTGACTCAGCATTGGCCAATGCGTCATAATTTTGGCATATGTTGGCAGTCCAGAGTTGGCTAGAGATAAGGAGATGGTTAAAAGCAACGAATGGAAGTGTGGACGAAATGTGGGCATTTGTGCGGGTGTAAGATGCTTTAAGTTCTGGCTGTTAACAATGCTGACATTGGTGATGTTGTTTAGAGGCTTAAGTTTGAATAAATGCATAGTTGGATTGGAACTGAGGTTATATTCTCATCCAAACGAAGGGAAGGATTACAGATTTTTTACCCTATCAACCGAAGAATACGAAATGGTTCAATGAATCTATACCACTGAAACGAGGTTCGTTCAACACATATTGTCCGGCAAGCAGAGGTTGAAGACTCTACAGAAGATAAGAATCGAGAAAAAACAAAAGGATGGAACTTGTTCAATGTCTAAGATGAATGAACGATATCCTTATTCCTTCTTTGCCTCTCCTCATTGTCCAGCTGATTGTCATTGTCTTTGGAATCGACACTATCATCCTGAACATTCTGACTATTACCCTGGCCTTGAACACCAGTCTCGGCCTCACGCGGCTCCTCGTGTTCATGCTCAGCAGTATGGTCATGATAATCTCCGCAGACCACTCCCACTCCCACTCTCTCACCGTCTTCCTGGTTGTCTTCTGTATCGCTTTCTTTCTCTTTTTCTTCCCACATCGCGAACTTGTTCGCTTCGTAGAACCTTACTGCCGCTGCATAGTCAATTGTTCTAAACTGATGGAAATACCGCTTCTCCATATCAAACTCCCAATACCATATCACCGACTTTTCTCCATGCCCAAGTTTATAAAGCCCACTGTTCCTCCTCATTGACTTTTTGCGGGAGAGAATGTGAAGAAGGGCTGAGACACGGCTCGATCCAAAGAGAGGATCATATGGCCGGATTACCTTTGCTTTCTCCAAATTATTGACAATCTGGCACCGTGTGGATAAAATCATTTTGGGTAATCATATTTGAAACCTACCAGAAGAAAATCAGCAGGAACCAGTTCATCAAAGTTTTCGGTGGAGATACACTCAAATATAGTGTGGGACAATGCTTGGACATTCCTCTGATTTCTTGAAAAACTCTCAGTCATCATCCGATGTGTTATGAGAGACTTGCGATAATCAATATCTACCAGCCGCTGCATTATAGCGAACGGAACACCCTCAAAAATTGCATGAAAGCTTGGCTTATCCCAGGGTAACAGAAGTGAGAGGATGTAAAAAACCGACAACTTGAGAAGGGAATCAGCAAACTCGGTTCCATGTGGCCAGGAGAGTGCGATAGAGGAGCCGATGATACCCGGTGCCGACACAAGGTCTGGAATAACAAGTAAGTTGAAAGCAGACGTAAGGGCAGAAAATACATGCTTGGACCGTTAATAGCATAGCTTGATGCATAATGATGGTGACATTGAATCAAGTGATCAAGGCGTTTTAAACGAAAGGCAAGGGTGGTGATGCAGAAGGAACCAGAGCGAGCAGGATCGTCGAGGAAATCGTAGAAAGATCTATGGTAGAAGCGAATTGTTCCATGAACAATAACAATCTGCTTCATGATCAACCGATCTGGATAGAACCATTGACCTTGGTCATAATATGACCGCGCGAGGTTAATGCGAGGGTCGATTGAGCGGAGAGGTTCAAAAGATGGCTCGTGGGAAATCACGCCATGTAGATAGTGATAGATGTCTCGGAACGTACCCTCAGAGATTTCATACAGGCAACAATGCCAGGAAATAGGCCAACGAGTATCGGAATCCCAGTATCCCAAAACAAAGGAAAGCAGGAATTGTGCAGGCAGGATATTGTGCTCTGGAATCTGCTGCATGATATAGACATAAAGAGCATCAAGTTGCGAAAAGGGTGTTGTGGGTCCTTGTTCCCCTGCATCAGAGAGGGTATCGAGAACAGACTGCAGTCTTTCCCGGAATTTAGAATCTGGTGGATAGGCTATATGACGCAACACGGCAGCAGGATGTGCAAATAGGCCTGCTGCTGCATTGACAAGGGTCCTGATGTCGTTATCAGTTGGCCATGATGACAACAGTTGTAGGAAATCTCGCTGTTCAAGTATGTTCTTGAATTCACCCCGAAGATACATCTCGATCTCGTTGTCTGCCTCGCGAGAGATAAGGAGCTCAACAGAATGAGTGACGAAAGCGATGTTGTCCTGCTTGAATGTGGATACAATGCGAGGTTCGGCGCGACTGAAGATAGCCCAATGGAATGGAGTGGATCTCTCCCTGACAGAGGATGCAATTATCTTGATAATTTCTGCTTGTGCATCTTCACCAACACACTCATCTAAGCCATCAATGAAGATGGCTTTTTGTTGTATTCTCTTTCCCTGCTTCTCAAGCTCGCGAAGCGGCTCAACAATCAGTGATCTGAATTGAGATGGCATTTTCTTCCCAACAAGACTCTTATCCTTGGAGATCCTCTCATCAACAGCGTAACAGGTGGAATGCACAGGTATGTCTTCGCAGCTTAAGAAGTACTGGACTAAAACTAAGACCAGGTAGAAACGACTGGTTAATTAAACATTCAGGAGAGAATACAAAAGGTATACGCACCTAAGACCAGGTAGAAACGACTGGTCTTAGGACTTACAAGATAGACACTTTATGTACGATACAAGTGTACAAGTATTTACCTAAGAATAGATATGTTTTAATTATTTCTGTATGTCTCTCATTCTGGAACATAACGAGACAGAGGAGAAATGATGAAAGGTAAATAAGTTTTCTAGAACATACTTCGTCATAGCGGCGCGATAATCCGGAAGCGCAGTAGTAAGTTGGTAAGCAATGGAAGTGAACAAGCATAAGGGATTGTCATATTTCTTGACAGTGAAGAAGAATGCAGCACCAAGGTGTCCAGTATCTTTGAGTTTCTCAGCGCATGTCTGAGCGATGGCCGATTTTCCGACTCCAGCCGGTCCCCTCATCCAGTACATCGACGAGGGTGGGTCGACAGATTCGGTTATCCAATTTGTGATGTCAGCGATATACTGTTCTCGAGTACCAGGGAAGCAGTGACGATCGCAGTGGTCTTGCGAATCAAATGCAGCTCCTGGATTGGAGGCTTCATAAAGGATATCGATACCTAGTACTGCAGTGACTGACAATTCATTAGCCAAAATGAAGCTGCTCACCGGATCGCCCGCATTGGTTCGTGATGTTGGTAATCGACTGTGCGTTGAAGTTACTAAGCATGAAGTTGCTGGCATCGGGAAATATGGACATGGTAGTAGTGAGATAGATAGACGATGAGAACAGAATGCTGTTAAATTCATGTCAACGTGTGAACACAGGTCACAAGCTATCCTACCACGGCGAATTCTTCCCATGTTTGATTTTTCTCTTCTGGATAATTCCCTCACTCAATCTTGCACTACGACAAGTCCATTATCTGAAAAATTGGAATACTGCAGGACATGGACAGATAGTGTCCAGCCAAGAAAGCTCCAATGATTGCAGCATGAGAGTGTTATGTGAGGGCAGAAGTAGAGTGTTGTACAGATGAAAACATTGGTTTGATCTACCCAGGATGCTGCATGAAAATGCTGTGTTGAAAAAGAGTTGAAAATAGAGTCTTATCTTGAGCAACAGAGACAATGTACAGAAGAAGATGTGAAAAGCAAGGTTGAGCAATAATGACGAGGTTTTCATCAGGGCCTCCAGCCCTTCTTGAACCCTCTACTAATTCTGTGTTATTAAGTTTGTGTTGAAGTCAGTCTGCTACACTTCCTTCCTACAACAGTCTGCGCAGCAGCAGGTAGTGTTGTCTATCAGGTTGCTTTGCTCCCTTCCAGAAATGGTCTGTGCAGCTGCAGATAGTGTTGTTTATCAGGTTGCTTTGCTCCTTTTCAACAACAGTCTGTGCAGCTGCAGATAGTGTTGTTCATCAGGTCACTTTGCTCCCTTCCAACAATGGTCTGCAATACAGTGAGAAATATTGTATGTCAGGTCGCTGCGCAGCAGGTAGTGTTGTTTATCAGGTCGCTTTGCTCTCTTCCAGCAATGGTCTGTGCAGCTGCAGATAGTGTTGTTTATCAGGTCACTTTGCTCCCTTCCAACAACAGTCTGTGCAGCTGCAGATAGTATTGTTCATTAGATCGCTTTGCTCCCTTCCAACAACAGTCTGCGACACAGTGAGAAATATTGTACATCAGGTCGCTCTGCTCCCTTTCTTTACTGATAATTTGCACTGTTGTGCGTCAGGTTGCTGCACTCCCTTCCTACACTGGTAGTTTGCACTGTTGTAAGTCAGGTTGCTCTGCTCCCTTCCTATAACAGTAAGGCCACAGTCAGATCACTTTGCTCACTGCCTGTTCCAATTTATTTGAATTTATTCTGAATTTATTTGAATTTTGTAGAGGTTTTTGAGTGAATTTGAGTGAATTTGAGTGAAAAGAGAGAGCATGTGAAAAGTTGAACTATGTGTCAGCACCATCACTCCCATGTTTGGTCTCGCATACATAGTAGATGAAGTTTTCATCTGGGCCTCTGGCCCTTCTTGAACCCTCTACTAATTCTGCATTATTAAGTTTGTGTTGAAGTCAGTCCGCTACGCTCCCTTCCTACAATGGTCTGCGCAGCTGCAGATAGTGTTGTCCATCAGGTCGCTTTGCTCCCTTCCAACAACAGTCTGCAACACAGTGAGAAATATTGTACGTCAGGTTGCTCTGCTCCCTTCCAACAACAGTAAGGCCACAGTCAGTTTGTAAATTGTATGTCAGGTTGCTGTGCTCCCTTCCTTCACTGGTAATTTGCACTGTTGTGAGTCAGGTCGCTCTGCTCCCTTCCTACAACAGTAAGGCCACAGCAAGCTCGCTTTGCTCACTACCTGTTTTAATTTTATTCTAATTTTTCCCAATTTATTTGAATTTTATGGAATTCAAAAGAGTGTGTGAAGAAAGCTGCTTGGTCAGTTCTGAGTCAGTAGCCATCATCCCACATTTGGTCTCGCATACATAGTAGAAGATAGACAATGGTAAATGACTGAGGTTAGTATATACAAGGTTTTCATCTGGGCCTCTGGCCCATCTTGAACCCTCTACTAATTCTGTGTTATTTAGTTTGTGTTGAAGTCAGTCTGCTATGCTCCCTTCTTACAATGGTCTGTGTAGCAGCAGGTAGTTGTAAGGGCGCACTCAGAGAGGCGCCAGTCTCATTGCAATGTAGTAGAGCAAAAGTCTTAAGTTAGAGCCATGGGTAGCCTAGGAGCTCAAACTAATATTGAGGTGAGTATTCTACTACACCGTCACTACCTATATATACTAGGTTAGCCAGTCTGTGCACCAGTCGCTATGGTCACATGCATCCAGATATCAGTAACTACACTTCCAGTTACAGTCGCACAGTACTATTATAGAAGACCCGAACTAGAGGGAAGAGAACTATACTCGCGGACTTCCATGGATCATCAGGCACGCTAGCTCACGCGAACCCTACCGTGTGATCTAAGCAGGCGTAGCGTGTCCCCTTACAGTAGTGCTGTCTATCAGGTCACTTTGCTCCCTTTCAACAATAGTCCATGTTATTGTAATAAACTGATGCAATAGATATGTCCAATCTCTACTATATTCTGTTGACTCCTCCACTCCACTTACACCACCATTCTTCCATTCCTTCTCCATTCTAAGATACCAATGCTGGCTCATCATTGATATGGTGACACCTGTCACCTGGGCCACAAGCTAACACTGAAGAGTGCAGAATAGGCTTAAACAGTGTTTAGTCTCACTATCTTCTCTCAGTCGTCTACTCAATCCCGAGACATCTGAGATGAGACAACACTTCTTGTATTACAACCTTTGCTTACTGTAAACTGTAGATATTAACATAATAAAAGGTAGTTGTCTACTTGATCCTGAGACATCTGAGATATTAACATAATAAAACATGTGATAGTGAGCAATGTCGTTCATTAGGTTGCTCTGCTCCCTTCCTGCACTAATGGTCTGCAGTATTGCCTGTCAGGTCACTTTGCTCCCTTTCTATACTGGTAGTTTGTAGTGTCAGCTATGAGAAGCAGGTACCTGTGGAGGCTTCCATACTTAGAAAGTAGTAACTGGTTTTGATAGTAATGTAATATCACAACACCAGTAGTCAGTCAATTATGAATCATGTCATCAACTTCTCATATGGTGAATTGTAACTGCCCAAAACACAATACCAGAACTTTAAAGATTCAAGATTTTGTGGAAATGATGACCACATATTGAAGAAGAAACCTACACCATATTTTTTGTTACCTTACAATCACTCAATGTCACAAGTGTCTTCTTTCTTCCTCTTCTCTGATAACTTCAGTCCCCATCACTGCTTTGATCAGCTCACTGCCAGCTTTCCCAGCTGCAGCTCAAAGAATTCTCTCATTTCCTCAAATATCCTCTTGTAATCTTCAAAGTTGCCAAAACAAACACATTGACTCCATCCTCTCGCAGCAATGACGAACTCTAGATCATCTGCTCTGTGCCAATGATTCTAAATCGCCGAATGCAGTGCACTCTCTAGCAGCGTGAGTGATTGCTCCGCTACGCCCAGGAAAAGTCGAAATATGGGTGTAGCCGCAACGACAAGGTGTATGTATGGATTGATCCCAATATGTGCCAACAATCCACTATAGCTTACAGAAAAAGATGAGAAATAGGGCGATAGTTCAATGGTGGCATGAAGATGCTGAGAAATCAGTAGAGGATTCTGTAACTGTGATATTGGAAGGAACTTCGGTGTTTACCCAAACAGAATAGATGCTGAGAATAGAATTGGTTTCCGCTTTGTCGGTGAAGGGATCCAAAGGGGAAATCGTTGAACCGTTTTCCCAGGCATCGTCTATAATCGTTCCTCCTCGCCCAAACAAAGTCCTTCTGGCCCATTGAATGCGCTCTTTGAATTGCATTTTATCTTCCAATGAGCCACTATCCCTACTCAGCATCAATTTGAAAAGCTCCGAAGCACTTTTGGCATAGTGATGGATTTGAGTGTGGGCGCTGGGATTCAAAATGGCGAGTCCTGCATAGACATTCCAAGCGTTCGAGTAGACCCTAAGTGTGAGGTTCACTTTGGCAGTCTCAATCCCACCAACATAGAGACCTTGTTCCCATGGATATGCTTCTGTGGAAGCCCAAGCAGTACCCATACTAATCACAAGATGGGGCTCAACGGAAAGTTAATCTTCCGTCAACCGTCAATAGAAAAAGCTGAGAAGTGTCCCGGATTATTCAACTGAGGAAGGCAGCATGGGTAACTGCCTGAGTGTTGGCTGTTACAGATCGCGTTCGTCAAAACTAAGGTAAACAAAGCGAGAACGAAATGAATCGCAGGATAATCTCCATGAGAGTGAGGGCATCTTTGTTGGCTCGATGTTGAACGAGGACCTGAGTAGATCAATTAGTTCCTGAGCGAAACACAGAGGGGTACATGATACGAGTGGTTGTTCAACGGGGCTCATAGTTGGCCCGTGCAACGAATGACAAGAGAGAATGCGGACGTCTTTTGGGAGATGTGGCTCAAAGGCCTCTTTCTCAGGGGCCTTGACAAATGTCTGGCCAGCAACGATTGTATTCACTTTCGTAGCGAACATTCAAGTGAGTTGACACTTGAAGCCTCGTCTGCTCCAATACTTACAA
>Ga0157361_1000952_pt1 | contig 10348 bp, 9 predicted proteins | sample AttlaeALBM2_FD_111481 | JGI IMG/M metagenome (GOLD analysis project Ga0157361, IMG submission 111481) | Fungus gardens microbial communities from leaf cutter ant in Ribeirão Preto, State of São Paulo, Brazil - Atta laevigata ALBM2 | ecosystem: Host-associated > Fungi > Mycelium > Unclassified ...
ACCAAACCTTATGGGTGTGATATGATCTGAGTCGATGATTAGCTAGGCTTTTCAGGCCTGCTATTCCATAGAAGATTGTCCAAGCGACTGCTGCATCTTGTCTTTTGACTAAGTAGGGTATAGAGTTCCAGTTTTCTCAACAACCCAACCACTTTACTTAGAACTCAGAAAAATGCCATAAGACAGCTCTTGAGCCCTTGAGATGGCAGTAGGTGTTAAGATTCCATTGCCTTTCTCTCAGGCTCTCTGAGTGTTATATTAAAAGTACAAACTGATGAGACTCAATTAAAAATAAATAAAAAAGGAAACTCTTTCTTCTTTCAGCCTCTCTTACTTCTCTTCTCTATGACATTGCCATGTGGACATGACAGATGTTACCTCCCTATTCTCCATGCCTACTAGCTATAGCCATATGCTCCTACTCCACCTCTATATTTCACTCCTACCCGATATCCTCTAATCTCTAAACTGGCTTCCTTCTACTCTGAATATGATCTAGAAACATATGCAAGTGCATACAAAAGTAATCAATATTCCTGTTGCTCTACAGCATGCCCACTTCTTGACTGAGTCTAGCAGTGATGGGATTATTAGTCACTGATAGACTTTTGATTTGTCATCTTGGTGTCATATTAGTCCAAGTCTGCTCTAGATTGAAATTCTATCGTATTCCAGAGGTATCCTTTAACATCTGAGTCCTAAAGTATCAACATTGATAGTTTGTCTCTGAGAAACCTGATGCTAGCTCATTAGTCTTACCTCCCAAGGTATATGCTTTTCTGGCATATGACAGCTTGGCCACTACCTGATAGAAGGACCCAATCTTGGGTCTAGATTATGTCTGGGGCTTGTAGGAGTTCTCTAGAGTGGGTTCCAATAGTGAAATCCAGGATTATAATTTTTATCCCATGCTATATTTCCACAGAAAATTCTCTAGTGGTGTAACAGCAGATAGAATCTAGATTGAGTTCCCAATCATTCTATCTATTTTTATACTATAGATAAGCTGTGCTTTTCATTTTAATTTCTTTCTGATACTCCCACTTCCTCCTTCTCCTCACAAACCCTTTAGCATGCAATTAGGAACTATCACTACCCCTTTCTACTTGCTTGTCATAGCTAAATTCTCTTTTTCCCCTTTCAATGGGACATATAGGCAGGCCGTGGTAAGTACAAAATACCTACTTAAATAAGAAAAGAGATACCAAAAGACCAATATAGAAAAGAGGAAATAAGGTAACAAAGGCTGTGCTTTTACTCCAAGAAGTCATGCTGCAATAAGACCTTAACCATTATCAAAGCTGAATGTGCCAGGGTTATCTGCAAGAAAGTGGATGAAGCTGTTAATGATGATGTTGCATGGTCAAGTAGAGAGGTCATGTCTGTTGCACTCTATGACAATGTGTTTACGGGTTTGGACTTTAGCTTCGTTACATGGGCAGCTGGTGGGGAGGTGTGGAAAGAATCTCTGTCTGTATTCTCTGATGGGGGCATGTCCAGTAGTCATATGGGTGAAACAGGCACATAGTGAGTTGGTAAACCCTATGATGGGAAGCCACAAGCCGCCTTTAGCATATGTCGGTTTGATGACTATTTTTTTTTTGTCTTCAAAGTTAAGAAAGTAGTATCCTTTCTTAAGGCTGTTAGCAAATAATGTTTGCCATTTGCAGAGAATGTTATCACATTCTTTTTTTTTGCTGAATAAATGTGAATCCTTACTGAGAAAAGTAGGGACACATGTATTTACTTTGACTTGCTCATCAATGAGTTTGTGACTAGACCATTTGGCTTTGCTGGGGCAGTACCAGAAGTGGATTTCATTCCTACTATCTTTGCTAAAGAAGAACTTGATTGCAGAGGCTAGTAGGATGACTATGTTCTGGAGAGGATTGACTTTGGACTCTGTTACAAACTTCATTCAGCCATATCTCCATTAATTCTTCAACAATTCTCATAGTTATAAAAGCTACGGAATCCTTTTCTTAGAACAAAGGACAGTCTCTATATAGTTAAGTTATCACTATTTTAAGTACAAAGGCACTACCATATGTAGAACAATAGGTAGTAGCATGTGATGATCTATCCTAGTGCACAGACCATCACAATTATGTATTTAAGGACTTATAGTCTGAGGATTAGACCTTAGACTTAACAACATCTCTTGTTACTGTCTAAACTTCGCATTTTTGAACCTTTCAAGATTCTAAAGCACTAATCACAAATAAGTAAGTGACCATTTGTGATAGACTCCAGGATTTTTCTTGCTGCTGTGATGGAGTCAGTGATAACAATGATGTCATGGATATTGTCTATTTTCATAGCAAGAATGAGTCCAGTGTAAATAGCCATGAGTTCAGCCTCAAGGGATATGACGTTTATGGAGTTGACTTATAATTCTTTAATAACCATGTTATTGGACCAGATATGAGTGGCTGCTGTAGCGACATGTGATTTTTTAATACCTTTATCTGTAATGACTGCAGCGCTGTTAAATGATACTTGAGATGCCCTAAAGGCATAGTTAAGACTTTGAAGGTATTAGTAAAGATCCTTATCAGATAAAGAAAAAGGTAAGTGAAAACTAGTTCTACTAGAGAAATGATCAACTACCCTTGAACTAGGAGAGAAAAGGGGGTATAGAGGATTGAAATAGTTCCTGACACTATTGAGTCATTCATTGATATCTTTAATAGGGCTTTTTAGCTTTGTTTGTTATTTTGTAGTAAGCTTGGAGGTAGCGACTCTATAGGGTAGTTGGTTTTTAGCATGCTATGAGTCAAGAAGCAAGTTGATGGCATGTTATGAGTCAAGAAGCAAGTTGATGGCATGTAAGGGAGGAATAGAGGCATATCATAAGTGATATTTGCCATTGAGCTTATGTAAGTATAGCGTGATGGGAATAAGGCCTGCAATGGCCTCAATACCTTTAGATAGTGAAGTTCAAAAAGCACCTGTAATCTAGAGGGCTGCTCTTCACTGCATTTTCTTTAGTTCAGTTATGTTTCTGATAGTAGAGATGCCTTTAAAGAACCACAGTTGAAATTTGTACAGGGCAATAGAAAGGACACAAGTCCTGTATAAAAGTCATTCTTGGATGGGGAGAAGGCCTCATGAGAAGTTCCCAAGCATTTTTATGGCATTGAGGATAAAGAGGCACTTTGTAGCATAGAAGTGTGTATAGTAATAGAAGTTGAGTCTGCAGTCAAAGAAGTACTGCCATATCAGTTTAGGAGAGATGACAAGGTCTCCTACAGATGTTAAGTCAATGGAGGGGTTAGGAGGATGACAAGCTCTTGTGAAATGGAAGAGTTCTGTTTTACTATGTTCCATGATGAGACTAGTATCAAAAAGGATTTTGGACATAATGTTATAGCTACAAAGTAAAAAGAAAAAAGATAGTGCATAACTCTTCTCCCGAGAAATTAAGAGACTGTCATCAACAAAAGAAAGAATATCAGTCAGAATGTTTTCTTTTAGATTTTTTATTCTTTTTTTGAATGTTTTAATGATTAAAGCGAGATAAATAGCAGAAAGGATAGATGAGAGAGCTAAGCCTTGGCCTACTTCAACATTGACGTTAAAATATGAAGACGAGAATTGATTCCAGGAGTAAGAGGTAGAACAACCTGTGTGATAACTGTTAAAGAAACCCATGACATTAGTGTTAAGACCTGCTTTCTTTAGACACATAGAGAGAAAAGAATGATTCAGGGATGGAAAGAATTGTGTGATGTCAAATGCTATAATACTAGTATGGTACTGCTTGAGCCATCCTGCATGGATGAGATGAGTGAGGTAGATGCCAGCATTGGTGGTAGACTATTGTCTAATACTGCCAAGTTGATTTGGGTCCAGAAAACCATTGTCAACCATATGGAATTGAAGTCAATTGCTAATGACTTTCTCAATGAGCTTGCCAGCAGTGTTAAGTAAGACCATAGGATAGAATGATTTGGGTATACTGTATGACTCCTTATTTGGCTTGGGGATGATAACAGTGTTAGCGGCTTTGAAGTGAGATGGCTAATACTCAAAGTTGATACAAGTGTCAGCAACATTTACTATTTTCTCCAAACACAGGTCATTAAAGAATAGGGTTTTAAGGTGTTTCCAAGAGATGTGGTCAGGTCCAAGGGCTGATGACGATGAACACTTAGCTATTGCATCTTTGAATTCTTGTTTAGAAAAGATAGGCCAATCAATGAGGCCCACTTGGGGGATTTTATTAAGAAAGCAAGTGTTAACAGGTCTGTTCTCAGCAGAGTTATAGGAGTTATAAAGAGCATGCTATAGGTCTGGAAGAGTATTACAGGGGCAATTCTCATATGAAATGGATTCAATAGCTAGCATCAATTTCTTTCAAACCCAGTTCATTAAATCCCAGGATCTTTTATTTGAGGACATGGTTTCATATATCTTATCATTGAAAAACTTTTTCTTGGTGGCCTAAATGACAGCCTTGAATTCTTTCCAGTGCTAAAGGTTGCCTGATGCTCAGTATTCATTGAGACCTATGGTACAGTCTTGGTTCCACCACTCTTTTGAATACTTTGTGATGTGTTTTAGCTTTGCATGGTTGTTCCAAGAGCTTTTGAATATGTTGGCCATCTGTTGGACTATGCTTTCTAAATTCTCTTTGATTGTGATAGTTGATGAATTTATGTTGGAGAAGCCATTGATAAGTAATGCAATAAAGTTTTTCTCTTCCTCACTATCTTTGCTAATTGACTTGAAACTGAGGTTGATATTAGTTTCTGTGATGCCTACTTTGATAGTGAGTGGCTGTCACAAACTTTATTTGGCCATATCTCTATCAATTCTTTGATGATTCTCATAGTCTCAAAAGCTACAGAAAGCCCTCAAAAAGACCTTTTGATCAATGCCAGTCACATCTCAAGGTAATCAATAATGGCCAAGATATTAAGCAGATCAACTGGTAACTACCATGTTACCATTTATTAAATTGTTAATATCTAAGAAACCGCTATGATTGATACTTTGGTTCTAGGCTTAGCAGAAGCCTTCTTCATAATGCTCAGAATGAGCCTAAAGCAACCTCAAGGCAATTAATATTAATGGAGATATAAAGGCCTCAATGTTTGCACATAGACTTCATTAATTACCCATAGATAGTCATTTGTTCTTTTCTTAGGACAAAGGACAGCTTCTATATGGTTAAGTTATCACTATTTTAAGTACAAAGGTACTACTGTATATAGAGCAATAGGTAGTAGTATGTGATGATCTGTTCTAAGTGCACAGACCATCACAATCCTGTATATAAGGACTCATAGTCTGAGGATTAGACCTCAGACTTAACAACATCTTTTGTCACTTGTCTGACTTTGCATTTTTGAACTCTTTAAAGTATCAAAGTACCCATCACAAATAGTAAGTGACTATTTGTGATAGTGGTACATAGTCAGAGGGTTTGCAAATGTTGGGGTGAAGCATATGTTGTCCAAATCCTCTATTATCAGGGGAGTAGAAAAACAAGATCTATAACAGAGTTAGAGTCTTATGTGTTGTTCACAAATCTAGTAGGTCCAGGGTTCAGCCATGGAAAGAGCTCTAGGCCAAGACTATCAGTGATGGTGAGGAGGTCTTTAGTATGTATGGAATAGTGGTGGAAGTTAGGGTCCTAGTCACTGTCCCTAATATTGAAATTGCCTATCATAATAATCGTACCTTCCAAATTGATAATGGTTTGATGTATAAAATGCAGGACAGTTTGATTGCTGTTAGAATAGATGTTAATAATGAAGTTGATGTTATGGTTAGCATAGAAGGCCAAGACGTTAATATCTTGATAGTTGACAATGTCAAGGTGCAGAGCAAATCTAAGCTTTGACAGTTGTTTATTGATGTAGGTGGCTATGCAGGGGTAGTTGTCTTGTGATAGATCAGATCAGATGAATAAGGTCTATTCAGGATGATTGGGCATACCAAAGAAGGGATCATCTGAGAGATTTATGTGGTTGGGGACTCATCTGATAAGGGACCTAGGCAGTTCTTGAATGAATACAATGTCTGTTGAGTTTTTATTATTTTCTAAGATAATGTCGGTTAGTACTTTGTTTTTCCTGACATTCTAAGAGAAGATCTTAAGGCTTTGTTTAATCATAGATTCTTACCACCTATGGTTAGGCAAATAAAATTGACCCTGATTTTATGGGCTTCTTGTACTTTCTTTGAATGCCATTCTTAGTTGAAACAATTCCTCCAAAATGGACATTTGATATTGTTAGCATAATGTTCTCCCTTGCAGTTACTACATTTGAACAAGTGAGGGCATGGTTTATCTACTTTTGTTTCTAGCCTAGGAGAGTTGATTTTGGAATTTGCTTTGCAACACCATGCTGAGTCCTTATGGTATTCGACTTTGTGTGGGCCATTGCATTTTTGGCATTTTGATTCATGTGATTGGCAAGTGAAAGTGATGTAGTCCCACTTCCAGCAGTTCTTGCATTAGGAGATACTGGGGTTCATGTTAGTTCTGCAGATTGTGGCTATGTGCTTGCCTATATTAAAGCATCTGTTAATTAGGCTTTTGGCTTTGGTGCTATTTTGGGAGTCCCATATATTGATCCAGATAACAGCCATATCAGATTTAGGAGACATCTTGATGATGCAGGGACTAGATGCTAATGTGACATCATTGAATAGGTGAATTCTCTTGATAACCTCTTCAATTTGGTTGTGGGCTAGGGGGGGAGCTATTGTTAGTGAGATAGAATATGCCCAGGATCTTTAGGTATGATTTGGATTGGGGGAGTTGTAGAGGAGATACCTCGTTGGTGTTGACATTGGTAGATTCTTTAATGTAGTTCTCTATGGTGTTTATATCTAATACTGAGGCAACTTGATTAGTGGTTATGATAATTCCTGTGCTGTTAGACTGGATGAAATCAGCTATCACATTCGATTTCGTAGACTTAAGAAGTCTATTGATATTGAAGATATGCTCATCAGCACATAAAATGACTATATTTGAATTATCCTGGCTCATAGGTATGATAACTTGCTTCTTGGAAGGCTCTTTGGTGGTTATATTGAGTTTAGGACATGACTTATGGCTGATGCCTTGAGCAATATTATGGATTTTAATGATCTTTTTTGGTGCCAGTTTGGGAAAGGCCTCTTTGACTTTTAGGATGTTTTCTACTTTACCTTTTGTCACTTGAGCAAATGACTTCATACTTAGTTTGAATTTAGCCAGTTTAGATTTAGCCAAAATAGTTGTACTGGGCCTAGGGGGAATAGGAGAAGAAATCTTAGAGATATTTGCAGATTGAGGTTTGTTACTTGTCTTCAAGTTTGTTGGGTATCCCCTGTTGAATTGTGACACAACACATTATTGAAAGGTCCTCGAGTTGTTGTCTGCCAAGAGTTTGTCCTATCCAGAGTTGTATATAGCCAAGATAAGGTCCTAGGCTACAAAACCAAAGTCAGAAATCTGAGGAATGTCTTGACTGTCTTTATCGCCAAGGGGCCTTTGTTTAATGAAATTGGCAATTCTTTGAAAAGAGCATGCAATGTTCTTGGCATCATCTTCTAAAACCTCAATTGTACCAAATAGGGAGATTGAACTGAAGTTGCTGTCCTATAGCATTGGGTCTGCAAGTTGGCTAGCTCGATATAGGATGGCTGAGGGTTCCAGATTGGGGGGAGTAGTCATAGGGTTTGCATTAGTGGTGTGTGTGTTATGAACATTGAATAGAACTATAACTATTATCAGCCATGGTCTGATAATGAGTAGTTAGTAGACAAGATGCTAGCAATATTAGATGAGGACATTATTATGTAGTAAATGCATTAAATGTCTGAGGACTCTAAGAGACAATAGACTCTCAGAATGGACAGGACTCTTTGGAGAAATCTTAGACTATCTTCTTCTTCTATCTTTGGACTTGTGCTAAATGGGGCAACAACAGACTAACCTATTATTAGATACTGACTCAACTTGTCACCCTTATCACTTCTGTCACTGGACTGTCACTTAACTAGTCACTCATAGTTACAACTAGTGTTACTATATTGTAATGTAGTCACAATACCTAGTTAGGATAAATATAGACTAGAAAGAGAAGGGAATAGCAAGTTTTCTCTTTCTGTATTCCCTCTGTAAAATCTTACTCTGAGGAATCAGTACTCTTACTTGTCTTAGGACAACCTCAAGGGTGCTACTCAAAGTCTCATTAACATCTATCTTCTAATATAACTTCACTAAAAACCTTAAATTGGATCTTTTAACAAAGAGTGTGAAGATATCAAGTATTAGATATAGGCTTCAAGTTGAAACACATATTCAACTGTGAGGTCTAGAGTTTTAACAGTGTATTGCAGGATTGGGTATGATCACCTCATTTTGATTGAGGGACATGTTGCTTTGAGGGAAGACCATCCTGTCATCAGCTTGGTTTGCCCATGAATGTTGGTTGGCAAGATCAGGTGTGTTGTCAAGTTTGACATCTATTCTGTTTTGTGCAAGAACACATTTAGTGTAATTGACTTCCAAAGGAGAGGAGGAATCTATGGGGGATGGTGAGGCACTTCTAGGTCCTTTGACACTGGGGCAGAAGGAGGGTCTACTCCATGGTAGATTGATATCTGAGTCAATGAGGTATTTGTTAGTATATTCAGTACTCATGAAAGGGCTAACAAAATTAAAATTTGCTATTCTATGCTTGGGCGCTACCATCTATGATGAAGGTAAGAGTGAAAGAAGTGATGATGTAAGGTAGATGTTTAGAAAGAACTTGATAGAGTTTCCTTTTAGATTTTACCAACTACTTATACAAATGTTTTTTACTCTGTGTACCTGTTTCCTGCAATTACATGACCCTTACTAAGAACTATACATATCTTATATAATATTTCCCACACTATGTATCATAGTCCTTGATATTTTCCAGTAGATTTGTGAAAGTGCAAGAAATATTTTTCTTCTTAGGAACTATCTCATAATACATGGATAAACAAAGTTGCTGTCCCACAAAACAGACATAAAGATGGAGGGATGAAATTATGACAGTATTAATGGTAAAGGATCAGTAGAATAGGGGTCTCCCCAGGAGCCATCATGGCCTTAAGAAAAAGATAGTAGTGGTTAAAGAAAAAGAAGCATGTCCTCATAACACTTTATTATTACTCAAATAGCTAGCAAAAAAATAATTTAAATGTTATATCATTTTGTTTGGCTTACTATTTGACCATTTTTCTACCAAATCATATGATTTTTTTGGAACCTCAAGCCAAGAGTCTAAACCTAATTACATAATACTAATTTCTTTATTAAGTTATTTGATATAAAAGTGCTAAGTATATAAATAGTTTTTTTGCTCATTGTATATAAGAGCTCTGATATAAGGAAATATAGAAGCAAGAACCAAGAAGATAACTAGGATAAGACAATCTTGGCTTTAACTTATGTGTTATATCCTAATCTTCTATCATAGGTTGACTATTGATTTTGGAATCTAGGAGATGTTATCAAGAGTCAAGTAGAGTCCAAGTTAAAAAAAAAAAGTATATAGGAGTAGGAAATAAAAAACATGAATAGAGTAGATGTAGCAGGTGACGACTACCACTTGACCAAGTAGAGGCTCTGCATTCATATGTATTCTTAGTTTTGGATTGTGGGTTAGCAGATTATTTGGTGTAAGTGGTTGGAGGGCAGTCCTGAGGTATAATCTATATAGGTAGATAGTCATCAATGATACTGGTAGGTGAAGGATAGTAGCCTCTTGGTACATGTCAGCATATATATGTTACTGATCTGTTCTATAGATAAAGCCCTTACCTATATGGTAAAGCCCCTAGTGCTTGCAACATAGGCAGTGTAGTCCAAGCACTACCTTTACCATATAGGGGGTCAATGCTAGAAATTTGATGAACCTGGGCAGCAGAGCATCAAATGAACTCTCAAGCTTTTTATACAGGCTTTGGCCACTGTAAAGGTGTTCAACTGAAGTACCTGGGAGGGTGTCTGTTATCAAACATGTAATGCACAAGGGGGTAGGATCAGTGGGCACATGGTTTAGGACTGGGAATTTGAAGTAGGTATGGAGCATATTTTGGAAGCTAGGTCCTTTCTTTTGGTTTGATCAAAAAACATGTTTCTTTCCTTTTATAGCTTCATTAGTTAGACCATACACTTCTTTTGGCATTGTGTTTAGTTAGTATAGTAGGTGCATTTACAATGTGTACCAGGGTGTATAGATACCTTGTACTTCTGCCATAGTCTGCCATTGTTTTTTTTTTTTTTTTTTTTTTTTTTATTAACATTTTTTTTTTATGGTTTTGTTTTGCTTGTGTGGGAGAATAAGAAAAACCTATTAAAAAAAAG
>Ga0157361_1000954_pt1 | contig 10338 bp, 11 predicted proteins | sample AttlaeALBM2_FD_111481 | JGI IMG/M metagenome (GOLD analysis project Ga0157361, IMG submission 111481) | Fungus gardens microbial communities from leaf cutter ant in Ribeirão Preto, State of São Paulo, Brazil - Atta laevigata ALBM2 | ecosystem: Host-associated > Fungi > Mycelium > Unclassified ...
AGATGGAGAGGATACTCAAATGACTGACGATGATGCGCAGTTGAAACATGTTCCTTCTGCCATACTTTGTGGTGCATGATCAATCGTTCAATCCTCTATAGGGTCGTCTCCCAATTTTGCTTATACAAGGATGGCCTTGTCCATTTATCATTTCACACTGTCATGCCAGTGACGTTCGATAGTTGTGTCGATATCCTCACGCCTTTAGTTTGCTGTTGCTTTGTGCTCATCCACCTAGAATAACTGACATGCTCTAATTATGTTTCCTCCGACTCATCATATGCCTTGATCGATAATTCACCTGCCTTGTCACGAGCTCACCTGCTGGATCACTCGTCCTTCGATTTCAACCCACGATTTATCCATTTCTCTTGGTGCAGTGCTACTTTGTTCTATCTTTTAGTCAGCCTGGCATCTTGATGTGACCAGGTAGTCATTTTCCTGTCTAGACTTTGTTTGCATGTGTTCTCTTCTGTACCCTGTGCCCATCTATAGATTTTGCCATACCAAAATGTCGAGGATTTTGTCCCAAGTAATTAGGAATGTTTCATGCTTCATCCACCCCGAACCATCAGTTCATTGAGGTGGATCCCATAAAACGGGAGGATATTCAGATGTGATAACTGTCCCCATAATAGTGCTTCCTGTGATTGTGGTTCAAGGTTTTGAGTTGGTATTCGTTGATATGGACCCAATATCTTGACGCAAACAATTTGGTCATGAGAAATACCCTTCCAGATATCGCCGTACCGCCTTTGATCAACAGGGTCATCTTCAAACATCTTTACTCCTTGAAGTTTGAGACGACGAGGAAAGAGCGCTGAATTTGTGGATATATGTGTAAGAGCTCGCAGTAGGGTTGCAGAGGATATGATTCTAGGACCTGATCGACAACACAGTTCAAAAAGACACAGGGAAACTGGCGAGATGACAACTTGGAGGCAGTCTGAACTCCATCTCCTCTATACGCCAGAGCAGCTTTGTATTTCAGTCCATCTTGGAAAATGTCTGCCACAAGCAATCCGGTCAACTGTGACAGCACAGACCTGATTAGAGTTATCAGGAAGGGGTGACATGGGCTAAAATTCATACTCACGAAACGTTGATAGGGACAGGGGCGGATAATGAGATGGGCTCGTTCAAAAATTAGAATTCTGGGCTCAGATACTACCTCGTGCCGGTCAGTTTAAAACTGACTTCAGAAAGGATCGCTCGATCTGAGTCAAGATGATGATGTGACGACGGATAATTGTGGATGAGGAGATCTCCTCAAACGACTGGACTCGGATTGAAAGCTTGTCGGTGTGCCAGGAACTATACCATGATTCAGGCTCCACATGTTACTCTGAATTGCTATCATCTGGAAGAAACTGCAACGGGAGGAAAACTACTGGTTGATACTGAGCTACAGATGTTGCGCCAGCATCATCATTTATCTCAGTTGCGGTGCGACCTTCGGTGGTGACAGAATATATGGGGTGATCAGGAATTCCAATCTACCGGATGAAACGTCGTTGTCGGCATCACTTTCGACAGATTTCTCCGTAGAATTTGTCATCTGGAGTTTACAGTTCAGATGTATCTGGAAAATCGAGAGCCATTAAGAGAATGTGGGGACAGTGAGTTGTCGACAGACTGATTTAATGGTTTCAATGGGGCTGTCGAGGTCCATACAAGTGCCAGTAAGTGTCAACCAGAGTGGGACCTGGGGGATGGGGTTTTGACTTGGAGTAGCTATAATCACCGCTCCTCGGTCTCTGAATACAGTGCCCAGCGATAAGACTGGCTCTGTTGACAGGAACTCGCGTACTGGATTCTCTTGTATTCAAGTGTTCGGTTAGTATGGCCGTGGTGAAAAACTTGTTAGAGGAGACATTTAAGGGGCATTCATCTTCGAGGTCATCTGATGATCTTGCACGCTGCCGCCTTGCAGCGGCAGGTAGTCTGGGCCCACCTCTCCATCTACTTTGTTGACCTTTGACGTAGTTGTTGGTCTTTGCAGCAGTGAAGGGAACCGCCTACCAACCATGAGAAAACCAAACAACACAGAATATATGGTTGGAGATCCTTGAATGAAAAGCATATTCTGCTCATGAGTGTGACGAGAACGACAGGCACAACCAAGTATGATCATATTTTTTGTTGCCGATTCTGGTCACATCGGCATCCATTACCGTTGGAAAATTACCCTTCAATGTTTGCGACAATGTCCTGCCGTAGGCTTGTCAACCCAGAAGAGCCGATACTGTAGTTCAATGAACTGGATAAATTCAGCATCACAAGCCACCAAACTATGGCTTTGTGTATGACGTGATGATACCAGTTGAAGAGATGTTGGTAGTTGACGAAGCCCAAGTATGATCGATTGTTGATAGAATATCAGTCGTCGAGATGGCTGAGTATGAATGAGACCTTACGCAAAACGTCAAGCGGTGACAGATGCGATTAGGTTGGACGTTCGAACCCCATCTTCAATGCTACCTTCTCAGTCCAGCAGCTGTGGAAATAATTCCACAGCTCTGAGTTGTTTTTTTTTGGTCATGCTCAAAAAGTCTCACATCTATTTTATGGTTTGCCAAGTGTAACGAGTTCATTTTCTATGACGTTGATATGACGTAGTGTACGGAGGAGGGGTGCTTGCATGACGTAGTGCAGAGAGAAGAGTGCGAGGACAACATTCGGAGAGATGACGTAGAGACCACAAGGATTAGTAAGATATATATATATAGGGAGTAGCGTAGTGTTACAGACCCAGCTTCGTTCTGGTTAATATATCGTCTTCTTAACTCGAACACCGGGTTCTGAGGAGGATCGTAACATAAGAACGAAGCTATCAAATCAAATTAATCTCACTCTATCATCATGATCTCACTCGCCGTCATCACGGCATTCTTAACCACTATCATCACCCTATTCTTCCACTCCATATCTGATGCCTGGACAAACTTGAAAGCTGAAACCAAAGAAGTATATGCAACAAATGTTCAAAACTTCATAGAAGAAGTTAAGAAGGACTTCACTGACAAACTGAGCAAATGAAGAATGAAAGAACCCGATGATTTCGAAGGAAATCCAGATGATGTAAGGGCTTGGTGCCGAAGAATGATGCTATTTTTCCAAAGCAACGATATCTCAAAGGAATGGGAAAGGATCGAAATGGCTTTAGGGAAAATCAAAGGAGGAAAAGATAACTGGGCCCAATGATGGGCAGATACTCAGATCAGAAAGTTTTTACCCTTTCAAAAGGAATGGAAAGGAATCAGTGGGGAAATCGACATATCAACCATGACCAATAAGCCCCCTTTTGAGACCTGGGAAAAGATGGCTGATGAAATGGCACAGTTTTTCATATCGACAGAAACTCAGACTCATGCAATTGACAAATTAACCAAACTAAAGCAAGGAAACAGATTACTTGAAGACTTCTGGTTGGAATTTGTCACTTGGAAGGAACTCTCTGGATATAATGAGGTTGCCTTAGTAGGTTTGTTCAAAAAAGGAATTCACCCAGCATTGGCATGAAAACTAGTTGAAATTGGTCAACTGAGAAATTTGGATTCGTTAGACAAGTGGTATGAGAAGGCGCTAAGCTTTGAGAGGTCTAGAAGAGATGCGATTGAAGAATTTGGAGGAAGAAAAATGATAGAAAGTTTAGGCGATGTGAAGAAGAAACCGGTTTTGGACGTTCCGAGGCGAGACCCCAACGCAATGGATATGGACAGGTGCAGAGAAATGAGGTGTTACAATTGTGGAGAAACGGGTCATCTCACTGCAAGGTACTCCAAACTGAGAAAGGAGAGGAGAGAAGAAGTGAGGATTACAGAAAATGCGATGGAGGATTTTTCCCTGGGCAGGGAGTAAGCACCGACTTACCTACCCTTATAGATTCAAAAATTCAATTACCTGAAGAATCAATGAAAGATTTTTTGGATTATTTTGGTGCAAGAAGATACAAGACAAATAAAGGATACTTAGTGGAATGGGTAGCAAGGAAAATCCGATGGAGTACTAATGAGGAGGCAATTGGTATATTGAAAGTCTGGGCTCACAGTTCGAGAGCAGAAGAATGCACTGAAGAGAAACTGAAAGAGCTAAATGGAATGACAGACAACAAAGTCTTATCAGCCTTAAAAGCACTAGAAGAACTGTCGATGCTTAGGAAAATGGGAGATAAGCAACTTAATATCTGAGTTAAATTAATGACAATGGATACTCACAAGACATTTTGCAAACAGACACTAATCGATTCAGGAAGTATGAGTTCATGTATAAGCCAGAAGTTCATAAAGGAAAATAACCTCGACACGATCCAACTACCATTCCTGATTACTTGTTATAATGCTGACGGAACTACGAACAAAAGCGGCAGTATTACAGAAGTTGTCAGGATGAACATGACCATAGGGGATCACCAAGAGCTCATCCAACTATCAGTGACAAATCTCGGCAACTATGACTTGTTTTTAGGATACGATTGGTTACAGAAGCATAATCCATCCATCGACTGGAGAAACTCATCAATTAGTTTGCAGAACTGTTGACAATGGTGCAGAAAGGTTTACATACCAAAAGAACCAGAAGAAATAGAGGATGAAGATGTTGAGGAGGAAATGATAGAAGAAGAAGAGAAGGTATTGTTCATTAACTTGGAGGAAGAAGCATGGAGAAGAGAAGAGTTGAATATCAGGAGTAGAAGTGAAAGTGTGGAAGAAGATAAAAAAGATATACCCAAAGAATACCAAGACTTCAACGATCAAGTCTTCAACAAAGTGGTGTTCGAAAAACTACCAGACCGATCCAAATGGGACCATGCCATCGAGTTGATACCTAACACGACACTAAAGGACTGCAAGATATATCCATTAAATGTTAAAGAACAGGAAGAACTCAACAAGTTCCTCGAAGAACACCTGAAGTCAGGAAGGATCAGACCCTTGAAATTACCTTGTGCAGCTCTCTTCTTTTTTGTAAAAAAAAGGATGTTTCACTATGACCAGTACAAGATTATCGCTGACTTAACAAAGCAACGATAAAGAACAAATACCCCTTGCCACTAATTCAAGAACTAATCAATAAAGTACGAGGAGCTCGATATTTCACTAAGCTCGATATTTGATGGGGGTATAACAATGTGAGGATAAAAGAGGGAGATGAGTGGAAGGCAGCTTTTCGAACAAACCGAGGACTATTTGAACCCTTGGTGATGTACTTTGGCATGTGTAACTCGCCTGCAACATTTCAGCTCATGATGGACACACTATTTCACGAATTGATCATGACAGGGAAAATCGTGATCTATATGGACAACATTCTAATTTTTACTCAAACCATGAAAGAACATTGAGACATAGTAAGACGAGTATTACAAATACTAGCTAATAACAAATTGTCATTACATCCCAAGAAGTGCAAGTTTCACCAAATGAAGGTTGACTACCTTGGAGTCATCTTATCACAAAACAGCGTAGAAGCCGATCCTACCAAGATCAAAGGAGTAGCCGATTGACCAGAGCCCCATGATAGAAGAGAAATATAACAGTTCTTAGGATTCTGCAATTTCTATCGAAGATTTATTCCTGGGTTCATTAAAGTTGCCAAACTCCTAACAGAATTAACGAGAAAGAAGGAGTGGAAGTGAAAAGATGAAGAGAAAGATGCCTTCAACAAACTCAAAAACAAAATGATGAATCCTCCTATATTAGCAATTCCTGACAACAAAAGAAAAATACGATTAGAAACCGATGCATCAGAATACGCCATTAGAGGAGTACTATCTCAACAACAAGAAGACAACTCTTGGAAGCCTATTGCTTATCTATCCAGAGCAATGAATGAAACGGAAAGGAACTATGAAATATACGACTGAGAATTATTAGCGATTATGGAAGGACTCAAACAGTGGCGACAATATCTTATAGGACATAACCAGTTCAAAATATGGACTGATCATAAAAATTTAGGATACTTTAAGAAACCACAAAAACTCAATCGTCGACAAGCTTGTTAGATGACAGAGTTACAAGAATACGACTTCCAGCTGATACATAAACCGGGTAGTTCTCAAAAGAAGGTGGATGTATTATCTCGTAGACCAGACTACACTCAGGGGAAGGACAACAATATAGATCAAACACTACTGAAAGGAGAATGGTTTAGAAATGTTATAATTCAAGAAGGAGAATTCTGGAAGGAAGTTGAAGAAGCAGAGGAATTCATAGAGGAAGAAGTGAGAGGAGCAATAGAATGACAAGAGGAAGGATGGAGAAAAAATGGAAAGATGTTACTTTGGAGAGAAAGAGTATACATTCCTGACTCAATTACACTTCGAGAGGAAATCATCACTAAACATCATGATTCCGAGCTAGCCGGTCACCCGGGTTATACCAAGACATACAAACTGATAACAAGAAATTACTGGTGGCCCAGAATATTGGAAGATATTAAACAATACGTTGCTAGATGTGAAAGATGTCAAGCAACCAAACCAAACCGACAACCCAAGCGGAATCACCTCCACCCTAATAAAGTACTGCAAAATCCTTGGGAAATTGTTAGTATCGATTTAATAGGACCGCTACCAGAGTCAGCAGGATATGATAGAATATTGGTGATAGTAGATCACTTTTCCAAGATGGCTCGATATATACCAATCAACATGAACATCACAGCCCAAGGAGTAGCTAAGATATCCTAGGATCAAGTTTTCAAGGATATGGGAATCTCACAACTTGGGATAGAAAGAAACCCTTTGACTGCCTATTATCCCCAGACTGATGGTCAAACAGAACGAGTCAACCAAGAACTAGAGCAATACCTTTGACTCTACTGCAATTACAGACAAAATGACTGGGCAGAATGGCTATCAATCACAGAGTTTTCTTATAACAATTGAATCCACTCTAGTATAGGACAATCTCCTTTCATGATCAACTTAGGACGTCACCCAAACACTGGCAAAAATATAAACTTATCAACCGAAAACTCCCCAGGAACCAAACAATTCCTCAAAGCAATTAAGGAAATTAGGGATGAGATAGAAGCTGTGCTAAAGAAAACAAATGAGACGATGAAAAGGAAGTGGGACTTAAAGAAAAAGTCAGAAGCAGAACAATCAACTGGAGATTTAGTATGGGTAGACACAATGCATTATAACTCAGGTCAACCTTTGAAGAAACTGTCAGCCAAACAATTAGGACCATTTCCCATAATACGGAAAGTCGGCAAATCAGCTTATGAACTCAAGATTCCGTCCACATGGAAATCCATTCATCTTGTCGTCAATGAGTCATATCTTACTTCTTACATGACATTTACATTTGAACAACAATCACAGAAATCGGACAACAGGATTACTAATCCTAACAACCAAACCAATGTACAAGAGGTAGAAGAAATACTCGACTCTAGATGGAGAGGAGGTGAATTACAATACCTTATCAAATGGAAGGGACAATCACTTGAAGAAAGAACTTGGGAAAATAGAAGTGAAGTAGTCAAGGAAGCACCAAGGTTGTGTAAAGAATTCCACCAAAAACATCCAGATGCACCTAGAGTCCCTACTATTCGACTACCTGTGAAAACGTATGCCAATATCATGAAGACGCAATCTTAGGAGGGGGGTAATATAACAAGTTCATTTTCTATGACGTTGATATGATATAGTGTACAGAGGAGGGGTGCTTGCATGATGTAGTACAGAGAGAAGAGTGCAAGAACAACATTCGGAGAGATAACGTAGAGACCACGAGGATTAGTAAAATATATATATATAGGGAGTAGCATAGTGTTACAGACCTGTAAGGGAACACCTCCATTTCCATCCCTGAACAGCATGACAACACTCCGGAGCTACCTTAGCCTGTTTACTAGTGGAACTTAAACACACTAGTTTAGCTCTGATCCCACTAACCCTGACACTAAGGGATGTAAAACTAGTATATAGTGTAAAAGATCCCTCCAGGAGCCTTATCCTAATCTCTGAGGATTCTCCTGGAGGTGAGTTGTATTATAATTGCAGACTGTAATATAACTGAGGATTCTCCTGGAGTCTTGTGCCCCAGTCGCCCTTACAAGACCCAGCTTTGTTCTGGTTAATATATCGTCTTCTTAACTTGAACACCAGGTTCTGAGGAGGATCGTAACACCAAGGGCAAGTTATTTTTGGTGATGTTCAAGGAGGAGAAGAATAAGTTGTGTTTAAATCATCTTTCCTGCTCTTCTTCCCCCAAGATTCAAAGCTCCTGAACTCCTACTCAAGTTCAGAATGGAGACATGCTCATTTGCAGAATTTCCCCAGCAGCACTATCATATAGCACTTCAGAAAACAACCTTCCGCCCTTGTATGTGTTGTGCCCATGGCCCGGTCAGCGGCTGTCACTCGTCCAGATGCCTATTCTCTGAATTTAAGCTGTGGTTTTGTGTAAGAGCATGAGTACTCTTCATCTTGTCATTGCTTTATCATCGGCATTCTACCTCTTCACTGGTACTTGTTTTTTCATCATATTACTTTTGAGATCTTCATTCTTGCTCTCATATTTATGTGATACTCATATTCAAATTGTAGCTAGACTCCCACCAGGACCCAGTCCTCGGTCCTGGGTGCATTTTTCCTATTCTGATTTAATTATTCATGCACTTACTGAGTCTCTGACACTCAGTCCTAGGTGACTCAAGTGTAATTCATTGCTTATTATCCCAACATAACAATCCCTACCTCACTGAGATCTTGCCGCATCTCACAACAATTCTGTTGACCATACTATTTTTTGAGTGTTGTCAATCCCATGATGTCCTCTTCCAACAGGTATATAGTAAAAAAAACCCTCATGAGTATCCTGTCAAAGTAAAATGCAGGTATGTCTTCGGGTGCTGGAAAAGGGGTTGGACTAAGACCAGATAGAAACAACTGATTGATTAATGTTCAGGAGGAAATACAGAAAGTATACGCACCTAAGACCAGATAGAAACAACTGGTCTTAGGGCTTACATGGTGAACACCTTATGTACAATACAAGTGTACAACTATTTACCTAAGAATGTTTCAGGTGTCTGTGCATACGTCACTAGGGAAAAAATCTAATAGAATGTAGGAAGAATGAAGATGACGTCTAGAGTGTGTCATTTGGAATACAACAAAGAAATGAGAGGAGTAATGACAAAAGGTAAAGAATAAACTTCGTCATATCCTCCTAGACCAGAATGTAACACAGGATTTGCAAATGATCAGACACATTGGTGCATTTTCCTAATCATGATCTCAAACTACCTGGGAAATCATGTCCTCATGAAAATATTGCAGGTCCTGGAATGCATTCAAGTCGGGAGGGACCAGGAGTAGAGGATAAAGGTAACTATCAGTCTACCTTTGACTCTGGATGGGTCATCTACACAGCTAAATGAGGGATCTAAATAGAAATGACAATGTTGGCCCATTACAAAGATAAAAAATGATCGCTGATAATCCATCGTCCGATCCATGGTAGGCATTGTTATATATACTACAAGTTCCTAATGGTCTGTATATGTAGGGCAACATCACCATCAAGATTAACCCATACAAGAACGAGAAAACTACCAAGGGAAGGGGAGGCGACAACAGAGGAAAAACAACCAGACAACTGACGACGGAAAGCAATAGTACACATGAGCATACACACACACACAGAGGCCGCGCGCGCGCGAAGAAAGGAAGGGGAGAGGGCAAGCATTCATGGATAGATGACCATATTAACCGATTTTGGATTCAAAGAAAAAGATTCGAGAAAGCAATACAAAAAAGAAAAACCACGTTCAGTATTCATTCTGTAACCAACGTAAAAAAGAAAAAGAAAAAGAAAGAAAAGAAAAAAACCCCAAGATCATTTCCAAGTCATCAAAAAAGGAGACTGACACTCGAACCTAAAAACCAAAACCAAAACCGCCATTCACCGCCTCCAAGTCGCAGTATTCCATCCCGGTGTTTGCATTTGCAATGTCTGAGAAGGCGACGGTATCTGATGAGGTGTAGGGTCCGGCGTTCTTTCTTCCGACATGAACGTGTTTTGTCCAGGTTGATGACATGAACTTTCCTGTGCCGCCGCAGCCGCCGCCAATATCTGACTATAATCACCATGTCCACGTCCTACAGCAACTCGAGTAGCAGGTCCACCACCAACTGGCCCACCACCGCCACCACCACTGCCACCACCGCTTCCATCGGAGGGTTGGGATGAGGATGAGGATGAGGACGCTCCGTTTCCTTGTAATACATCAGAGGAAACTTGAACTTCTGGGAAGAACGGGTAGAATAAATTCGGTGGCATGTCGACGAGGCGTTTATGAGGTGGCGTTGCAGGCCCA
>Ga0157361_1000955_pt1 | contig 10324 bp, 13 predicted proteins | sample AttlaeALBM2_FD_111481 | JGI IMG/M metagenome (GOLD analysis project Ga0157361, IMG submission 111481) | Fungus gardens microbial communities from leaf cutter ant in Ribeirão Preto, State of São Paulo, Brazil - Atta laevigata ALBM2 | ecosystem: Host-associated > Fungi > Mycelium > Unclassified ...
CACCTATTCATCTGCACTTCTCTGGTTTGTCAATCAACCTCCGGGTTATGGTCCTTGAGCCAGGTGTAGCCGAGGATCATGCTCTGCTTCCCGAGGTTGGAGACGGCGAGGAGCGTCCTTTCGGAGTGGGTCTTATAATGGAGGACTACATCCACCACTTCGGAGATTTGCCCTGCTTCGTTAGGGGAGCCGTCTACATTGAACACCGGTATGGGACGAGAGATGCTCCGGGTACTGATACCTTTTGTACGGACAAAATCCTTGTCTATGAAGTTGCCGGTGGCTTCGGAGTCCAAAAGCACTTTGACGGAATGTACCTCGCTGGTGTCGGCGGTACCGATCTCAATAGGCAGGATGATAGACGTTCCACGGGTGTCAAGGGTGTTGGCAGAGAGTTGTTTGGGGAGTCTTTTCTCCCATTTGGGTCTTCGAGGCAGGGCTGTTCTGACCGGAGTGGAGGGGGAGAGAGGGGGTGCGTCTATAGGTTTACAAACTTCTGTATTGACTTCTTCTACATCTAATACAGCGAACCTATTAACTAGCAGTGACCGGGGCGCACTCTTTGCCAGCCGCGTCAAACAAAATCCTCCTCCAGGGAGGAGCCAACTTCCTCTTCTGCTACTGCATCTTTTAAGGCCATCAAATCTTCGATCAATTCTTCCCATTGCTCCGCAGTTAACCTCCGGACATCTAGACAGTGGGGATAGTTCTTTACGAGATGATTGGGCTCTCTGCATTAATAACATCCTCGCGGAGGTGCAAGGCGCGTCTTCTGGATGGTGTCTACGTCCATAGGTACTCCTCCGGACGGTACAGATGGAGCGGGTCTCGGGGGAATAGGGGGCAGAGTGGACTGAGGAAGGCGGAACATCGAGAGAGGGGTAGACCGGGGAAGGGCGGAGCGCGTAGGGGCCATAGTTGTTGACCGGAGCATGGATTGGAAAGCCTCATTGGTGAGCCGCGCTTGGTCAATCCTCTGGGCAGCTGCATACCAGGCCTCCGGATCAGTGTCAGCGGGTCGTCCAAAGGGCATGGTGGCGATTTGGCTCTGAATGTTCGTCTGGAGGCCTCGGCGGAACTTCACCACAAGAGTCTGGGGGTCAGTGTATCCGGTGTTAGAGACCAAGGTGAGGAAGCTGTCCAGGTAATCATCAACCGTCCAGTTTCCTTGGTAGTACGTGGAGCCTTCCAGAGCGTTAACGGCATCGGCTTCTGTGTTGACCAGAAAGAACTGACTCCGGAACTGTTGTTCGAAGTCAGCCCAAGACTGGATAGGAAAAATGCCAGTGTCCACCTCCTGGCGAAAGAGGTTCTCAGACCACCTCGCAGCATGTCCGTCTTTGAAAAAGGCGAGGGTCCAAAAGATTTTCTCCTCATCGCAGCTGAATTGCTCCGGAACCAAGCATAGATATAATGTACAGGAGTTTAAAAAGGCTCGACCAGAGGTTCGTTCACCAGAGAAGTCGGGCGGAGAAGAGAGTTTTGGCCTCGTCCGCTGTTTAGTTGAGGCGGACAGGACCAGGGAAGGAGGGTTGACAGGAGGGGGAGACGTTGTTACCGGGGGCGGAGTGACTGTTGGAGTGGGGGCAGGGCCGGTCATCAGTTGAGTGAGCTGTTGTATTTGGGCTGTTAGGCCCACGAGGGTGTTGTTAATAATGTGTTCCGAAGCGTTCTGATGCTCGGTCAACTCCTGGAGATGGTACTACAGATAGCCCAAAGCGTCGGCGACGGCTGGGGGGGTGTTCGCAGGGAGCGACATCTTTTCGGAGTGGAGTGATCAGGGGGCCAGAGTTTGTTAGCAGAGGGCAACCGGAGGGCAGCTGTTCACTGAGAAATTCCAGGGCTCTGATAATAAGATCTAATTCTGCTGTAAGGGCGACCGGAGTGGAAGACTCCAGGAGATTCCTCAGTTAATTATAATCTATGAAATATGGTTACAACCTACCTCCAGGAGATTCCTCAGAGAATTAAATGAGGCTCCTGGAGGGAATAATCTACATTATATACTACACAGTGTCTTCACGTCCCTGCATCGGTAACTAGGGTCTGAACAAGGAAAGTGCGTTGGGTGGCAACAGAGTGCTTTTGGAATGATGGGAGTAAGACCCAATATTACGTAGTAATATTGGATCGGCTACAGGATCGCTCCGGAGGACTGGAACGGGCTCTGGAGTTATGGATTAGGGGTCCCCTTACAGGAACTATTTCATAATAGCAGTTAGTTAGGGACTGCAGGTAAAGAGCTTGGACAAGACCAGTGTCTTTGTTTCAAGATCTGACTTTATTTTTTGGTATGCTAAATAGTCATATTTTACTAGTTGCTCTGTACTATAGATATATTGTTATCTATCTATATAGGGGATCAATGGTAATCTCTTAAGAAGCTGTCTAGAGTAGGGGTTCCCTTCTTAGGAGTAATAGTTGTTTTACCCTTGGTAGCTACCCTATTCAACTGTAAGGGGATATCCTAGGGCTTAGCTTAGTGACGTGAGTACGGTTCCCACCTAGAGCCATCATCTCTCAGAACGCTTTCCCACTCTCTCCTTCCTTCTCTCATGATTGACAATTCGTGTATACTGGTAATCCTATTATTGGACTTAGTGAGAATGTAGTTCAGGTACCATGAGAATGGTGCTTGACTACCTAGTAGTATAAGTACTAGTCAGTTGTAGTAGATCTACTTCAGCTGAATATCACATTAGCTTCTGGTTCCTATCCATTAGCTTAAGGCATCTCCTTACAGGACTGACCCCTAACATCAACCAGGAAGTATAAAGACTTAGTTGAGATAACTTAGTCCTACTCCTTATTTGAGTTGACAAGGAGAACTTGATAGAGTCCTCTTCTATTTCTTGTACACTACTTATACAACTACTATGTCATGACTTGGCAAAATGGCTAAGTCAATATTTATATTTCTTTTCTGTTTTTTTTTTTTTCTTTTAGATTATTACTAAGGTGGAGCATGGGAAATATCATGTAACAGTCACAGAGTCACAAAAGGTGTGACAGAAGTCACAGAATGGTCACATTATACAGAGTCACAAGTTATAGTCACAGCATGTGACAAAGAAATCAGCTGATGAGTAACATAAGGACCATGGGAGACAAGGTGCATAACCACGATAGTAATTGTATATATAGTGTAGCAAATCTAATGGGAACTCTATCGAGTTCTCTTTGTCAATTACTGAACAAAGGGCAGTTGGCTTTATTCTGGCTTGGAGTTTAGCTTTCTTATATACTACATAGTCTATGCACTATTTTCCCATACCTATCATGTGACCATGTGACTGAGTGACACTTGTGATATAACACTTTCCCACACTCTTCCCTGTGTAGTTAAAGAAAAGAAAAAGAAATATAAATAATAACTTAGCTATTTTGCCAAGTCATGATACCACCTTCCTCTTAAGTTTTCTTGTCCCAAGGAATTTCCTACAACTTGTAATATAGGTCAACTATGTTGTCCATTTCATTGTAGTTTTCTTCTGTCTACTCTCTTACCCTAGAGTTTTCCTACTTTATTTCTTCCTCCTTGTTAATTGTTTCTATTGTTCTTTTTCTCCTAAGTCTACCTCTTTTCCATCACTTCCAATTTCTCTCTAATCTTCCCTAATATTCTTGGTCATACCTCTTATCTGACCACCCAAATAGTTTTTTTACCATGAACCTCCCTAGTAATTCTCTTCTTTCAAATACTCCTTTTTTCTATTCTTGTCTTATTACATCCTCTTGATCTCATCAGTACTCTTTCTTGAATTCTTTGATTGCCTCTTTTGCATTCTTTAAATTCTCTCTTTCTTTCCAAGTATTCAATTCTACTGTGAATCCTTTCCAGCATACCAAGTATTTATCCTTTCCCTTATTCTATTGTTTATTCAGGATTTTCTTTACCTCTTATTCTTCTTCTCCCTTGATTATTACTAGAGCCGATTGCTTTTTTCTTTGCCCTTCTACTTGTCCTACATAGTGTCATATCCTACTAATGTTTACTACTGGATGTATTTTTACTGTTCTAGGTAATTCCAGTTCTACTGCATTCAACAATACTATCTTTTTTATTTTGTAAGGTCCAACAAATCTCTTCATCAACTTCTTTGTCCTCCTTCCAACCATTTGATACTTCAGATTCTTAATACTCAACATCACCAAGTCTCCTACTTTGTAGTTGTTAACTTCTCCTCTTTTTCTATCTACATATTTCTTTATCTTTTCTTGCACTTTTTCTAGTACTGCTTTTGCTTCCTTCTGTATTTCTTTTATCTTTTCAATAAATTTCTCTGCTTCTTCATATTTTCCTTTCTTTCTTCCCTCAAATCCCATCCTAGGATCTTGCTCATAATTTGCCTTAAAGGGCATTGTTTGAGTACTTGAGTGTGCTTGATTGTTATACACAAATTCCACTGTTCCCAACCATTCAGACTATTGTTCCTGCCTATGATCAATGAACATTCTCAAGTATTGCTCTAGCTCCTGGTTCACCCTTTCTGTTTGCCCATTTGTCTGTGGGTAAAATGCCATTGACAATTTACTTTTGATTCCTAACATCCTGTTCAACTCTCTCATTAACCCTACCACAAATTGGGGTCCTCTATCCAAAATGATGCCTGGTAACCCATGCAGTTTCCACACATTATCTCTAAACAGCCTTGTTAATCCCTCTGCCAATATTTTCTCTGTAGTTGGTATGAAATAGACCATTTTAGTTAACCAATCTACTACTACTAGGATACTATTGTATTCCTATACTAAAGGCAACTTAGTAATAAAGTCTACCAATATATGTGTCCATGGTTTTTCTGGAATTGAATTTGGCATTAACTTTCCTGCCAGCTGTTCTGTGTTTCACTGACAAGTATTGCATCCTTCCACATACTGCTTCACTTCTTTCATAACTCCTAGCTACCAAAAACTCCTAGTAACCAACTCCACTGTCTTCCACTGTCCTCTGTGATCTTGTACTAGCATATTATGATGCAGCCTAATTATTTCTGCTCTAAGCTTGTCATCCTTTGGTCTATAGACTTTTCCTTCTTTGTACATTATGCCATCGACTTCTCTCCACTCCTCATCTCTTAACATCTTCACCCCTGCTCACTTTATTTCTTTTACAACTTTCACCACTTTATCATCTTTTACTTTCAACTTTCTCACTTTCTCTAGTAGATCTACTCTGTCTACTATAATTTCCACCACTTTTGTCTTTTTAACTTCTAACCATTTTGGTTTAACCAACATCTCATCCTCGTTATCCTTTTCCACTCTGACCTCCCAGTCTGGTCTCTTGCATAGATTGTCCACTTTTCCCATCTTACTTCCTGGAATGTACTTTAGCATAAAATTGAACCTAGATAGGTATAAAGCCTATCTTACTTGTCTCCAGTTTAACTTTTGTGCTTTCATAAAGTATTTGAGGTTCTTGTGATCTGTCTAGATCTCGAACTTAACTACTATTCCTTCCAGGAAATGTCTCTACACTTCTAGCATCTAACGACCACTAGCATTTCTTTGTCATGTATCTTATAGTTTCTTTTAGTATCACTTAGAGATTTCAAAATAAAAGCAACTGACCTCCACATCTCATTTGAGCACTTCATTGAGGGTACTCCTCTAGTTGCGTAATTTGAAGCATCTACTTCAACTCTAAACTCTTTATCTAAGTCTGGTGCTACTAATATTAGTTTTTGTCATGACTTGGCAAAACAGCTAAGTTATTATTTATATTTACTTTACTTTACTTTTCTTTTGGACTTACTACACAAGGAAAAGTGCAGGAAAGTGTCACGTCACAAGATGGGAATGTCACATGATGAGTGTGGGAAAGTAGTGCATAGACCATGTAGTAGTTGTATAAGTAGTATACAGAAAATAATAGGAACTTCATCAAGTTCTTCTTGTCAACTTAGACTAAGAGGGTAATTAAGTTATCCAGGCTAAGTCACTATAGTTTTGTTGTAAAGACTTATTTGAGCTTATCAAATGCTTGCTGTTGCTCTGCTCTCCATTGTCACTTCATATCTTTTCTCATTAACATGTTCATTAGCCTTGCCACTCAAGCAAAATCTTTGATAAACCTCCTATAATAATTTGTGAGGCCTAAGAATTTCCTGAAATCTTTCATATTTTTGGGCTTTGGCCAACCAAGTACTCCATTCATCTTTTCCTTCTCTATTTCTATCCCATCAGGTCCTATGAATACTCCTAGGAATCCTATCTTTTTTACTTTCCACACACACTTTTCTGGTTTGATGTATAAGTCATTTTTCTCCAGCCTCTTTAATATTTCCTCTACAATTTCATTGTGTTCTTCCTCTGTCTCTGTTCCTACTAGTACATCATTTACAAATGCCATGACTTTTTCAGGTCCCTCAGGATTTTATTTATTATTGCCTGAAATGTGGCTCGTGAATTTGTCATTTCAAAGAACATTACTGTTGGCTCAAAAGAGCCCACATGTGTTGTAAATGCTCCCTTTCACTCATCCTCTTCTTTTATTCTCACATTGTTGAACTCCTACCTTAGATCCATTTTAGCTTACTTCCCATATTGTCAATTAAGTCTATTATTAACAGTAGTAGGTAGTTATTTTTCACTGTCTGATCATTTAGGTTATAGTAGTCTATCATCATCCTCTTCTTTCTATCCTTTTTGCCCATAAAGAATACTGGTGACATCTGAGAGGATTTAGATGGTCTGATATACCTCTTTCTTAATTGATCTTCTACAAAATTCTAGACTTCCTCCCTTTCATTCTTGGATAGAGAGTAAATTCTCCCTTTCCATCATTTGAACGTTGAAAGGGTGAAAAAGGGAATTGTACACTAGGACAAACAAAACAATGATGTGCCAGCTCCTAATTGCATGCTAAAGGTCCAAGGGGAGATTATTCAAGTTGAAGGTTTATAAATAATTAGAGAAATAAGAATTATATGCAGCTCCAGTAAAATATATGTTGGTGGTTGTAAAAGGATTGTAAGATCTCTCTAGATCGTTGTCACATAGCCTCCCTAAGGTGTTAACCTTTATACACTGTGACAAAAGCTCCTCTGGAAAATACAGTTAGTTGATCACTCATGGACCCTCCACACTTAGTTGCCCTCTTGTCTGCACCCCCAACACTGAACCTTATGGGTGTGATGCAATCCAAGTGTGCACCTAGCCAAGCTTTCCCAGTCTGCTGTCCTCTCCGAAGCCTGCCTAAGTTGCATTTGCATCTTCTTTCTAGATTGAGTTCTGAGTATATTCTGTGTTCTTCTCAAGACACCCTACTAGTCCCAGTCTTCTTACTCTCAATAGATCTGCATTCACGATTCCAGAGGCAGTGTAGATAGAGGTAGGAGTCAAGAGGTTCTTCTTCAATCCAACTGTACTCCAGATACTATATTAAAGATATTACAAAGCCCTGAAACTCAAGAAATAAAATATAAAAGGGAAACTATTACTACTTTTAGGATTCCATTGCCTCTTTTCTGTCCTAAGTCCTCCCAAAATCCCACTGATGATGCAGCCCTCTCCTTTCTTTGTGATGACGTATTCCCTTACCAAGTCCTTCCTATCAAATATGACATGTCTTCATCACTGCCTCCTTCTAGAATATTCTTCCAGCTTCCCCTATCATACTCTTGATGCTGCTTTGTAATTTGGACTTCTTCAAATATCTGTTAAACAGTTAGCAAGTCCCAATAAATGTTTAGTATCTCTAAGTCACATCCTAGAGGTCATTTATCTAAATATAATTGATCTGATGCCATCAATGCTTATTTACAAGCACAAAGTCTATCAGTCTAAGTTTTTTATCTGAGTAGTACTGGTTCTAGAGTACAAGTTTACCATCTTTCTAAGTCAGTCTATCCAAGAGTAGATCTAGAGCATAGTCCCTCAGTAACTCTCTTAGTAACCTGATGCCAGTTCATCCTAATTGTCTCTCAAGGTCTCAACATGAGCTCTAGATCAATTATCACCTGCCCAATGTACTCATCATATAGTGTTACGTTCTGAGGATATAGAAAGGGTTCTAGAGTGAATTCTAATTGAGAATCCATTGGTATAAAGTGTATCAAATGTTATCTTCCACAGAAAATTCACTTGCGGTGTAATAACGTTTCCTTGATATACATAGCATGATCCTAAACTTTTCTAGTTGGCATTCTCTTCAATTCTACCTTTCCAAACACTTTCCTCCACTTAAGAAATTTCCTTGGGACTAATTTTCCTGTAGTTCTCTTCAATTTCCTCTTCTCTTCCCCAATCTTCTTTATTGTCTATTGCTCATCTGATAATTCTTTTTTCTTTTAGAGTTACTACTCTTTTTCCCCTTTTGACCTTTTTTTCCTCTTTCTTTAGTACTGTCCTGCCACACAAAGGCAGGCACCTCATCATTTTAACCTCCCCAGTTTCTCAATTTATTTCTGGGTTGTGTACCTGTAATCACAGCATCTCCAGTATTACTTTTGTTTTCCCTAAGTCATATACATTTATCCTTATTCTTTCTATATGGCTTTTATAGTACACATTCACTTCCATCTGATGTGCAATGACTTCTCTACTGTTATTTGTTCTATTGACATTTCTGACCATTATTGGTCTTTTCAACTTTTGCAGCCTGGATTCATGTTTTGCTGCTGTCCTTTTGTCCATGAATATTCCTATTGCACCACTGTCCAAGAGCACTTTGACTGTGACATCTTCATATGTGTCGACTTTCTCTACTCTAATATTCAACCATACTTCTCTTAGCATTTTGAAGGTTCTCCTAACCTTCCTTTGCTTACCTCTCTCTTTTGCTGTATCTTCTGAAGCTCTTGCCCATGTGCTGTTGAAAGGGTGCAAAAGAGAATTGCACACTGGGACAAACAAAATAATGATGTGCCAGCTCCCAATTGCATGCTAAAGGTTTAAGAGAAGGTAATCAAAGATGAAGGTTATAAATAAAAGTAGAATTATATGCAGCTCCAGTAAAATATATGTTGGTTGTTATGAAAGGATCGTAAGATCTCTCTAGATTATCGTCGCATAGCCTTCCTAAGGTGTTAACCTTTACACACCATTGATGGGGATTAAAAGGTTTGATCATGGAACAAAGGTGAAAGCGAGGTTAGAAAGGCAAAATCTCCAAACTGCTTCACAATTGTGCACTAAACAAGTAGGCACTGGGGAGATAAATCAAATAATAAAGAGCTTACTGAAGGTAAAAGTCCAAAGAATAACCAAAACATATTAAATAGAAACCTAAGAAAGAAGAACTGTTTTTAGTATCCACTCGAGAGAACCCTCACTATAATAGGATCCCTAAGGCATGTGTTCATCTCACGCTGTGACACTACTGCTCTTACCTAGTCTAGTAGCCTAGCTCACCGTCAATACAGCAGTATTACCTAGAACTCCTGTGCTGTCGTGTAGGCTCTACTTCAGCTGACCGTACAACTGGAAACCTACTCCAAAAACATATAGTGAGTGGTTAGCTCCTAGCGTAAGCAAATGCCTGAGTCTGTTGAGGCTTGAGTCTCCCTTCAAGGGAAGTTTATAGAGTTTTCATAAAGCAAACACAAAAGAAAACCTTAAATCACCCAAATAGCCTTTCAGCTCTAGAGCAACAGAGAGAGAGATAATGGGGGGAAAAGTATTCTTTTTCCTTCTGTGCCCTAGAGTATTTTATTAGGATTACAATGCAACAATGCAACAAAAGAAAAGAAACAAAGAAAACTTCCAAATTCCCAGAGATAGTAAGAGTGAAATGATGAGACGGTACCTCTCCTGATCACTTGGCTACCACTCCTCACTTCTCTAATCTTACTCCTAGGGATCTTCTATAAAGAATAAATGGCTCTTGAGCCTTTTGATGGGCTATAGAGAGAGGTAGTGATCTCGAGTTGTCTTGCTCTCGAGCGTGTTGTCTTCATCAAATACCTTTTCTTCTATTTCTCTATCTGACCTCTCTTCCTGACCTCTCTAGTCCTTCTACTACTCCTTTATACCTCATCATATCTTTGAGCCTCAGCCTCCTTCTATTACATTTGCAATACAGTTCTTGATATCACAAATGGTTACTTACTTGATTTGTGATTTGAGAAAAGAGTTCTTCAAGAGAGTTCAAGCAAGGTTTAGATAATAACAAGAGATATTGTTAAGTCTGAGGTCTAATCCTCAGACTGAGAGTCCTTATATACAGAAAAGTGATGGTCTGTGCACTAGAACAGATTATCACATGCTACTACCTATTGTTCTACATATGGTAGTGCCTTTGTACTTGAAATAGCAATAACTTAACCTTATGGAGGCTGTCCTTTGTTCTAAGAAAAGGACAGATGACTATCTATGGGTA
>Ga0157361_1000956_pt1 | contig 10324 bp, 12 predicted proteins | sample AttlaeALBM2_FD_111481 | JGI IMG/M metagenome (GOLD analysis project Ga0157361, IMG submission 111481) | Fungus gardens microbial communities from leaf cutter ant in Ribeirão Preto, State of São Paulo, Brazil - Atta laevigata ALBM2 | ecosystem: Host-associated > Fungi > Mycelium > Unclassified ...
AAGAAAAGAAAGAAGAATTAACCAGCTCAGTACAAGACTTTGTCAAAGAAATAAAAAAGGACCTCTGTCCCAAGACCAAACTCAAAACAGAACCCCCCAAGGACTTTGAAGGAAATTCAGATGTCGTAGCAAACTGGTGTCAAAGAATGACTCTATACTTCAATAACCAAGGTGTTAACAATGAATGGGAGAAAATTGAATTTGCCTTAAGCAAGATAACGGGAGGAAGGGAGAACCGAGCTCAGAAATGGGCTGATGCAGCAATCAAAGTCTTTATTCATTTTCAAACAGAACTAAAGAAGTGGAGAGAAGACAACAAAGACAAACCAAATGAAGAACAGATTCAACAATTCACCAACAGACCACCATTTGGCAGCTGGAAGGAAATGGCAGGATGTATGGCTAACTTTTTTATCACCAATGAATCAATATCCAATGCAATCAAGAATCTAAAATGACTCAAGCAAGGGAACTGAATGGTCGAAGACTACTGGATGGATTTCTGCGCATGGAAGGACCTGACCCAGTACAATGAAATAGCATTGGTGGGCATCTTTTGAGATGGACTAAACAAGAGGCTAGCCAGAAAGCTTGTGGAGCTAGGACAGTTGAACAAAATGAGCTCACTAGACATCTGGTATATCAAGGTAGTAGAATTTGAAATAGATGATCAGTGGAAGGGATATTTGGTCAGAGAAGACAATTCATAGAAGAGAAGAGAATTATGCAAGAAGAGATCAAGAGAGGAGATAGGTTGAATCTGGTAGTTCTGAGGTGAGACCCTAATGCAATGGATATTGATATGATGAAAAGACAAGGGATGTGTTTCAATTGTGGAGTTAAGGGTCATATCGCTGCAAGGTGCCCAGAACCAAGAAAGGAGAGGAAATTCTTTGGGAGGAGAACCGAGCTAGAAAGGTCAGGGAAAGAGACATTGAAAGAGGATTTTGGAAAAGGCAGGGAGTAAGCACCAACTCACCTGCCTTGGTAGACTCAAGAATATGATTACCTAGTGAAACAATAAACAAATTTTTAAGCTATTTTGGTACCAGAAAATACAAATCAACCAGAGGATATTCAGTGGAATGGATAGCAAAGAAGATCATGGAGGAGGACAAGAGAGAAGCAATAGAGATATTGAAGGTGTGGACACACAGATCAAGAAGAGAGGAATACACAATAGACAAAGTGCAAGAACTAAATGAAATGACAGATGATGAAGTGATCATAGCTCTAGAAGCACTTGAGAAACCACATATACTTCAGAAGCTAGGAGATAAACAGCTAGATGTTCGAGTCAAGCTAATAACAACAGACACTAGAAAGATGTTCTACAAGAAGGTGTTAATAGATTTAGGCTGCTCAAGCTTGTATATCAGCCAAAAATTCATATAGGAAAATCACCTAAAAATACACAAACTTCCTCTTCCAATAACCTGCTATAATGTAGATGGTTCTACAAACAAGAATGGAAGTATCACTGAAATGATAGAGATGTGCATGTCAATTGGAGATCATAAGGAGTTAATCCAGTTATCAGTAACAAACATAGGAAACCTGTAACAAATTCGCCTCATTTCATAACAGAATAATGACATAGAGCAGAGAGGGAGACACAAGGTGATGATGTAGTATAAAGAGAAAAGCATGAGGTCAGTTATAGTATATATAGTAGTCAGTAAGGGTAGTAGAAACCCAGTTTTGTCCTGGTTTATACATTGCTTTCTTAACTCGAACACCAGGTTTGAGAAAGATCATAACATAAGGATGAAACTACCATCACACATCAATTCTATCCCACCACTACGATTCCACTCGCTGTTATCACGGCATTTCTGGGTACCATTATAACTCTCTTCTTCAACTCTCTAGCCAATGCATGGAAAGATCTTGGAAAGGAAACTAAGAACATTTATGCAACAAGTGTACAGAACTTTGTGGAGGAAATCAAGAAGGATTTCACAGATAAACCAGCTAAAAGGAGAGCAAAAGAACCCGATGACTTTGAAGGAAGTCTAGACAAAGTAAAGGCTTGTTGCCAAAGAATAACATTATTTTTCCAGAGCAACAATATCTCAAAGGAATAGAAAAGGATCAAAATAGCTCTTGGAAAGATTAAAGAAGAAAAGGAAAATTGGGCCCAACAATGGGCAGATACTCAAATCAGGAAGTTTCTACCCTTTTAAAAGGAATGGAAGGAGACTAACAGAGAAATTGACATATCAACTATGACCAACAAGCCCCCATTTGGAACTTGGGAAGAGATGGTTAATGAAATGGCACAATTTTTTATATTAATGGAAACCCAAACCCATGTGATTGAAAAACTGACCAAGTTGAGGCAAGAAAATTGACTACTTGAAGATTTTTGGTCCGAATTTATTACCTGGAAGGAACTCTCTGGATATAATAAGATCGTGTTAGTAGGCTTATTCAAGAAGGGGATCCATCCAGCATTAGCATAAAAATTAGTTGAAATTGGTCAGTTGAGAAACTCGGACCTGTTGGATGAATGGTATAAGAAGACATTAAGTTTTGAGAGGTCAAGGAGAGAAGCAATTGAAGAATTTGGAGGAAGAAAAACCTTAGAGAATTCAGGAGATACAAGGAAGAAATCAGTTTTAGACGTTCCAAGGTAAGACCCCAACATGATGAATGTGAACAGATGCAGAGAATTAAGGAGGTGTTATAACTGTGGGAAAATGGGTCATCTTGCTACAAGGTACTCCAAACCGAGGAAAGAGAGAAAAGAGAAAGTAAGGATTGTTGAAGAAACAAAGGAGGATTTTTCCTTGGGCAGGGAGTAAGTACCAGCTCACCTGCCATAGTAGACTCAAAAGTCCGATTACCCAATAATATAATGAAAGACCTTCTGGACTATTTTGATACAAGGAAATACAAAATAAACAAAGGTTACTCAGTAGAATGGGTAGCAAAAAAGATCTGATAGAGTAATGAAAAAGAAGCAATTAGCATACTAAAGGTGTGAGCTCACAGTTTGAGAGCGAAGAAGTGTACAAAAGAGAAGTTGAAAGAGTTAAATGGGATGACTGACGATGAAGTCTTAATGGCATTAAAGGTACTAGAGGAACCTCCAATACTCAGAAAAATGGGAGATAAGCAGCTAAACATTCGAGTCAAATTATCAACAACAGATACTCATAGAATATTCTGCAAATAGGCCTTAGTCGACTCAGAAAGTTTGACCTCTTGTATAAGTCAAAAATTCGTAAAGAAGAACCTCATCAACACTTACCAACTACCATTTCTAATCACTTGCTACAATGCTAATGGCTCTACTAACAGAGATAGAAGCATCACAGAAGTTGTCAAGATAAATATGACTATCAGCGATCATCAGGAGTTAATTTAACTATCAGTAATGAATCTTGGCAACTATGATCTGTTTCTAGGATACAATTGGCTCCAGAAGCACAATCCATCTATTGACTGGAGATCTCAATTGGTCTAAAGAACTATCGACAATGATATAGAAAAATCTATATACTAGAAGAACCAAAGAAAGCAGAAGAAGAAAATGTCAAAGAAGAAATAATAGAAGATGGAGAAAAAGTGTTGTTCATTAATCTAGAGGAAGAAGTGTGGAGGAGAGAAGAGCTGAACATCAGAAATGCAAAGATAGAAGAGAGAGAAGAAGATATCCCCAAAGAATATAAAGATTTCAAAGATTGAGTCTTTAATAAAGCTATCTTTGAGAAACTACCAGATCAGTCTAAATAGAATCACACTATCAAATTAATACCAAATACAACATTGAAAGACTATAAGGTATATCTACTAAATATTAAGGAACAAGAAGAACTCAACAAATTCCTTGAAGAGCATCTGAAGTCAGAATAAATCTGACCCTCTAAATCACCATATGCAGCCCCTTTCTTCTTCATAAAAAAGAAAAATGGATCTCTTTGACCAGTACAAGACTATCGGCAACTCAATGAAGCAATGATAAAGAACAAATATCCACTACTACTGATTTAAGAGTTAATCGACAAAATATGAGGAGCAAAATACTTCACCAAACTCAACATACGATGGGGATATAACAATGTGAGAATAAGAGAAGGAGACGAGTAGAAGACAACCTTCCGAACCAACAGAGGTCTATTTGAGCCTTTAGTCATGTACTTTGGCATATGCAACTCACCTGCAACTTTTCAACTCATGATGGACACATTATTCCACAAGCTGATAATGTCAGGAAAAATCGTAATCTATATGGACAACATTCTTATCTTTACCCAAACAATGGAAGAACATAGGAGTATAGTATGACAAGTCCTACAGATACTAGCTAATAACAAACTATCACTTCACCCCAAGAAATACAAATTCCATCAGATAAAAATTGAATACCTTGGAGTCGTCCTGTCACAAGATAGCATAGAAGCTAATCCCACCAAAATTAAAGGAGTAGCTCAATGGCCAGAATCTCAGGATAAAAGAGAAGTACAACAATTCCTAGGATTTTGTAATTTCTATTATAGATTCATCTCTGGGTTTGCACAAATAGCCAAACCACTGATGGAATTAATGGGAAAGAAGGAATGGAAGTGGAAAGAATGCCTTTAACAAACTTAAAAACAAAATGACGAACCCTCTAATGCTAGCTGTTCCCTATCCCAAATGAAAGATGCAACTAGAGACTGATGCCTCAGAATATGCCATAGGAGGAGTATTGTCACAAGCACAGGAAGATAATTCTTGGAAACCTCTTGCTTATCTGTCCAAGACAATGAATGAGACTAAGAGGAACTATAAGATTTATGACTAAGAGTTATTAGCTATTATGGAAGGACTCAAGCAATGGTGGCAATATCTTATAGGAAATGATCAATTTGAAATATGGACTGATCACAAAAACTTAGGATATTTCAAGAAACCACAAAAGCTTAATTGTTGCCAGGCTCAATGGATGACAGAACTCCAAGAGTACAACTTTCAACTAGTACACAAACCCAGTAACTCTCAGAAGAAAGTAGATGTATTGTCTAGAAGACTAGACCATAGTCAAGGGAAAGACGACAATGAAGATCAAACAGTGCTGAAGGAAGAGTGATTCAGGAATCTCACAATCCAGAAGGGAGAATTTTGGAAAGAGATAAAGGAAGCAAAGGAGTTCATAGAAGAGGAAGTATAAGGAGTAATGGAAAGATCAGAAGAAGGTTGGAGATGAGAAGAGAAGGTAATACTATAGAAGGAGAGAATCTACATTCTAGATTCAGTTACACTCCAAGAAGAAATTGTCACTAAGTATCACAATTCCGAACTAGTGGGACATCCAGGCTATACCAAGATACACAAACTAATCACGAGAAACTATTGGTAGCCTCAAATATTAGAAGACATAAAACAATATGTTGCAGAATGTGAAAAATGTCAAGTAAATAAGCCCAATCAATAACCCAAAAGAAATAACCTTCACCCCAATGAAGTTCCAAAAGGCCCTTGGGAAACTATCAGTGTTGATCTAATAGAACTGTTACCAGAGTCAACAGGATATAATAAGATATTGGTGATAGTAGACCGCTTTTCTAAGATGGCTTGCTATATGCCAATCAACATGAACATCACTGCTCAAGGAGTAGCCAAGATGTTATGGGATAGAGTCTTCAAGGATGTAGGAATTCCTCAAAAGGTCATCAGTGATTGAGGACCACAATTTGTATCAAGATTTATAAAAGAATTGTGCTCTCAACTTGGAGTAGAAAGAAATCCTTTGACTGCTTATCATCCTCAAACTGATGGTCAAACAAAAAGAGTCAATCAAGGGCTTGAACAATACCTAAGACTATACTGCAACTACAGACAAAATGACTGGGCAGAATGGTTATCAATTGCTGAGTTCTCTTATAATAACTGAATTCACTCCAGTACAGGAAGATCACCATTCTTAATCAACTCAGGACATCATCCAAACATAGGACAAGATATAGGAAAAACTACAGAAGACTTTCCTGGAACCAAACAATTTCTCAAGACAATTAAAGAAATTAGAGATAAAGTGGAAGAGGTACTGAAAAAGACAAATGCAGTAATGAAAAAGAAATAGGATGCTAAGAAGAAGGCAGAAGTCAAACGGAAGAATGGGGACTTAGTATGGGTGGATGCGGCACATTATAATACAGACCAATCTTCCAAGAAACTATCTGCCAAACAACTAGGACTGTTTCCCATAATATAGAAAGTTAGCAAATCGGCCTATGAACTCAAGATTCCATCTACATGGAAATCCATTCATCTGGTCGTCAACAAGTCATATCTCATATCTTATATGACACCTATATTTGAACAATAGTCACAGAGATCCGATAATAAGATTGCTAATCCTATTGACCAAAACTGCATATAGGAAGTAAAAGAAATACTCAACTCTAGATAGAGAGGAGACAAATTACAATACCTCATCAAATGGAAAGGTTAACCACTGGAAGAGAGAACTTGGGAAAATAAAGCTGAAGTAATTAAAGAAGCTCTAAGATCATGCAAAGAATTCCACCAAAAACACCCAGACGTCCCTAGAGTCTCTATTATTCAATTACCTAGAAAAACATATGCCGATATTGTGAAGACACGATCTTAGAAGGGGATAATGTAATGAATTTTCCTTGTTCCATGACAGAATGATAACATAGAGTAGAGAGGGAGATATAAGGTGATGATGTAGTATAGAAAGGAGGGCATGAGGTCAGTTATAGTATATATAGTAGTCAGTAAGGGTAGTAGAAACCCAGTTTTGTCCTGGTTTATACATCGCTTTCTTAACTTGAACACTGGGTTTGAGGAAGATCATAACAAAACCACAATATATTCTTGGGATATAGCTGGCTCCAAAAACATAACCCTTTAGTAAACTGAAAAGAGTCATCAATCAGTCTAGATAAATGCCACCAATGGTATAGGAAAATACAAGTTCTAAAGGAGCCAGAAGAGATTGAGGAAGAAGAAACAAAAGAAAGTTTAGTAAAGGAGGGAGAAAAACTACTATTCATTAATATAGAGAAAGAAGCATGGAGAAGAGATGAGTTGAATATCAGGAAAGAGGAGACAGTTGATCAGTTTGAAGAGGTAGTACCTAAAGAATATTGGGGATTCAGAGAGACAGTCTTCAATAAGAAAATATTCGACCAATTACCACCTAGAAGACCCTAGGATCATGCAATTGAACTCACTCCAGGAGCCTCACTAAAAGACTGCAAAGTGTACCCATTAAGCATCAGGGAACAGGAAGAACTTGATAAATTCCTAGATAAACATCTCAAAACAGGACATATCAGACCCTCAAAATTTCCTTGCGCTGCACCTTTCTTTTTTGTAAAGAAAAAGAATGGTTTCTTATGACCTGTTCAGGATTACAGATGACTCAATGAAGTTACAATCAAAAATAAATACCCTCTATCATTGATCCAGGAACTGGTTGACAAAGTAAAAGGCACAAAATACTTCACCAAACTTGACATTTGTTGGGAATACAATAAACCCCTAGTAATGTACTTTGGGTTATGCAATTCCCCTGTTATCTTTTAACTTATGATGGACTCTCTATTTCAAAACTTGATCAACCAAGGAAAAATTGTGGTATATATGGATGACATTCTAATATTCTTAAAAACCCTGGAAGAACATGTCGGTATTGTCAAGGAAGTACTAGAAATCTTGAACAATAACAAACTATTAATACAAACAAAAAAATGCCAATTCCACCAAACAAAAATTGAATATCTAGGAACTATCATCTCAAAGGATAGAATAGAGGTCGATCTAGCAAAGATTAAGGGAATATTAGATTGGCCCAAACTGAGAGATAAACATGAAGTCAGACAATTCCTAGGCTTCTGCAATTTCTACAGATGTTTTATCAAAGGATTTGCCCAAGCTGCCAAACCCTTGACAGAATTAACAGGGAAAAAGGAGTAGAAGTGGAATGAGGAAGAACAGAAAGCATTCAAAAAGCTAAAAAGATTAATGTCCTTTATACCAGTCTTAGCAATTCCTGACCCAAATTGAGAGTTTCAAATGGAGGTAGATACCTTAGGATATACAATAGGAGGGATCCTCTCCCAATGACAAACTAATAACTTGTGGAGACCAATATCTTTTCTGTCACAAGTACTGAACAAAACAGAAAGGAATTATGAAATCTATGACTAAGAACTATTAGCAATAATGACAGGACTCAAACACTGGCAACAATACCTTTGGGGTAGAAATAAATTTGAAGTCTGGACTGACCATAAAAATTTGGAGTTTTTCAGAAAACCCTAAAATAAACCACTGTCAAGCCCAATGGCTATTAGAACTCCAAGACTATGACTTCCAGTTGATTCACAAACCAGGGAATACCATGAAAAAGATAGACACCCTTTCATGCAGACTAGACCATGACACAGGGAAGGAGGATAACAAAGATAGAATACTGCTCAAGGAGGAAAGATTTAGAATATTAGTGATGGACAAAGGAGAACTTTGGAAGGAACTGGAAGATGCTGAAGAATTTATAGAGGAAGAGATGAAAGCAGCACTGAAAGAAGGAAAGGTGATCTTGTAGAAGGAGAGACCATATATACCAGATTTGGACACACTCTGCAAAGAAGTCCTAAAAGCACACCATGACCAAGAACTTATAGGTCATCCAGGCTATACAAAAACCCATGAACTGATAACTCGAAACTACTAGTGGCCTAGATTAATAGATGATATTAAACAATATGTAAAAGGCTATGAAAAATGCCAAGCAAACAAACTAGATAGACTGAAGAAGACAAACCATCTATATTCAAACAAAATACCCAATATCCCCTGGGACATCATCAGTGTTGATATTGTAGGACCTTTACCAACATCCATAGGACATAACAGTATTCTGGTCATAGTCGACAAATTCTCCAAAATAGTCTGATATATACTAATCAATATGGAGATCTCTTCATGAGGTGTCACCCAAGCTCTCTGAGACAAGGTGTTTAAAGATGTTGGCATTCCAAAGAAGATACTTAGTGACAGAGGTCCACAATTTATCTTGAATTTCATGAAAGAACTATACCTTCATCTAGGGATTGAACAAAACCCTTCAACTGCCTACTACCCCTAGACAAATGGCCAGACTGAATGAATTAATCAAGAGATAAAACAATATCTAAGATTATACATCAGCTACCACCAAGATGATTGGGTCAAATGGTTATCTCTGGCAGAATTTGCTTACAATAATCAAAGCCACTTAAGTACTGGCAAATCACTATTTCTCATTAATCTAGGAAGACATCCCAACACCAGCAAAGAAATTGAAAAGTCAAAAGAGAGAAATCCTTTAGCAGACAAATTTCTGGAAGAAATGAGCCATATAAGAAAAGAGGTAGAAGAGGCCTTGAAGAGAACCAATGAGGTGATGAAACAGAAGTTCAATAAGAACAAGGAGCCTGAATGACAGTTTGATATCAGAGATCTAGTGTGGATAGATAGAATCCATTACAATACAGGATGGGCCTCCAGAAAATTAGCCTTCAAACAAGTGGGCCCCTTTCTAATAGTGAGAAAAGTCAGTGAAGTAGCATACGAATTAAGGATACCTGAGGGTTGGAAACATATACATCCAGTGATCAACAAAATCCATCCTAAATCCTATGTTCAACCCACTTTTGAACAACAACAGGAAAGGTCCAATTCCTTGATTACACCTATAGCAGGAAAAGAGAAGTTACTAGAGGTCAAGGAAATCCTAGATTTATATTAGAGAAATGATCTTCTTTAATATCTTGTCAAGTAGAGGGATCAACCCTGGGAAGAAAGAACTTGGGAGTAGCAAAACAACATACTAAAGGGAGCTCAACAATTATGTAATAAGTTCTATAAAGAACACCTGTGTCATAAACTTCATTTGGTCATATCTCCACCAATTCTTTAATGATTCCTACAGTCTCAAAGCCAGCTTAAAAGCCCTTAAGAAGACCTTTTGATTGATACCAGTCACATCTCGAGGCAATCAATAATGGCCGAGATATTAAGCAGATCAACTAGTAACCACCATGTTACTGTTTATTAAATTGCTAATATCTCGGAAACTGCCATGATTGATGCTTTGGTTCTAGGCTCAGCAGAAGCCTTCCTCATAACGCTCAGAATGAGCCTAAAATGACCTCAAGGCAATTAATATTAGTGGAGATATGAAGGCCTCAATGTTTGTACATAGACTTTATTAATTATCCATAGATAGTCATCTGTCCTTTTCTTAGAACAAAGGACAGCCTCCATATGGTTAGGTTATCATTATTCCAGTACAAAGACACTACCATATGTAGAACAATAG
>Ga0157361_1000957_pt1 | contig 10301 bp, 11 predicted proteins | sample AttlaeALBM2_FD_111481 | JGI IMG/M metagenome (GOLD analysis project Ga0157361, IMG submission 111481) | Fungus gardens microbial communities from leaf cutter ant in Ribeirão Preto, State of São Paulo, Brazil - Atta laevigata ALBM2 | ecosystem: Host-associated > Fungi > Mycelium > Unclassified ...
TGGGTAGCAGTACCAGTTCCATCGGCATTTTACGTTTCTGTATCTGCTCGACTATCCAGTACATGTACGGCTCTGCCCGTAATGTTACATCGTGGAGATAGCTCTTATTTCTTAAGTACTTTGTTTTTTGTTCGCGGATCCGGGGGTTTTCCGGAATCCCCATCTTCAACTCGTCACTAATGTGATTCCAGAGATCAGTATCTTCTGCGAGGCTTGTTCCATCATCTTGCCAACGCGGCGACAACAAGCGATCTCCGTACTTTCCATTTTCACCTTGACCAGCTGAAGACAGACTCTGTGCATGCTGTACGGGGATATTGGCGTCATTCCGTGATGCCTGACATCCTACCAGCAAGACCGAGGCGAGTAATATCGCTTTAGCCTTCATGTGTGTGTCAATAGTTCGCTTAAAAGACGAGCAACTATACGTGAGGGGCAGACACAACACAACCCGTAAGATCAAAAACGGTCTTTCTTCTCGCGTAGATTTGCAAAAGCCTGCCATAAGGGGGCGGAAGAGACATTAATCCCTAAAGCATTTTGTAAATCAGGATCTTGCGTGCGAAGAAATAAATTTATTTCACGCTCCAGCGCCAGTTTTGTGGGCAAAGTAATGCGGTTTTCTGCGCGTAAGTCCTTAATTTCCTGATATCTTGCCAAAATTTTGGGATCGTGAGGCAGAATAGCCGCAGCAAACTTCATATTGGATAAAGTATACTCATGCGCGCAGCAGATAAGCGTATCGGCAGGTAGCTGATTAAGCTTTTGAAAAGATTCGAACATCTGTTGTGGCGTACCTTCAAACAGTCGTCCGCAACCGCCGGAAAACATTGTATCGCCACAGAAAAGATAAGGTGAACTGAAATATGAGATATGTCCTAAAGTGTGTCCTGGTGTGGCGATGACGCGGAAAGTTAACCCCAGCAGCGTAACGTCATCACCTTCAGCAACGACTTTTTTTGCACCTTTGTTTTGAGTCTCTTCGGGACCGTAAACCTCCAGTTCAGGATAGTGCTTCAGCAATTCAGCCACCCCATCAACATGATCGTGGTGATGATGCGTCAGCAGAATCGCGACAGGCTGCCAGCGATTCGCCTTAATTTTATCCAGCACCGGCTGAGCTTCGCCCGGATCGACAATCAGGCAGCGCCCCTGTTCATCAGTCAGTGTCCAGATGTAGTTATCCTGCAACGCGGGAATACTGGTAAGATTCATAAACACCTCTCAGGTCGTAGAAAAAGGAAAATGGTAGAGCATGAAGCCAGCGAAAACACGCCAAATCCTGACTGCGCCGCGCTCCTGGAGCGACATGCCCTGGGGCGACTATTTTCGCGACGCGCTCACGCAGCAACTGCAGCCGTACCTCGGTAAGCTGTATGGCTTTCATATGCTTAAAATTGGCAGTCTCAGCGCAGAAATCAATACCAGCCAGTGTGCCATATCGCATCAGGTAAATGTGGGCAATGAAGGCGAAGCGTTACACGTGATAGCCAGCGAGACGCAGTTACCGTTTGAATCAAAGTCCATTGATGCCTGCTTGCTGGCGCATACGCTGGCCTGGAGTCAGGACCCGCACCGCGTACTGCGTGAGGTGGATCGCGTACTTATTGATGATGGCTGGATGATCATCAGCGGTTTTAACCCCTTCAGCCTGTTGGGCATCAGCAAAGGCCTGCCTGGCCTGCATCGGCGTGCGCCATGGAGCAGCCGCATGTTTAGCCAGGTGCGCCTGCTCGACTGGCTCAGCCTGCTCAATTACGAAGTGGTGTACCGTACGCGCTTCCAGGTGGTGCCCTGGCATCGACAGGGTGGGAAGATGATCAGCACGCACCTGCCGGCGCTGGGCTGCCTGAATATCGTGGTGGCGCGTAAACGGACGTTCCCGCTTACGCCGGGTAAAGCAAAAAAATCGCTGAGTCAGGCGCAACTGCGTCCGGCTGTTAACGCAACGCGCCAGTTTCGTGAAGTGAACGATCAGGATTCAACCTGATAGCCGATATCCTCCAGCGAGGGATTGCCAGCGGCACTGCGCGCCAGCTCATCACAGCGCTCATTTTCCGGGTGGCCGGCATGGCCCTTAACCCACTCCCATTTGATCTCATGGGTGCTGAGCGCCGCATCAAGCCGTTGCCACAGGTCAACGTTCTTAACCGGTTTTTTCTCCGCCGTTTTCCAGCCGCGTTTTTTCCAGTTGTGAATCCAGCTGGTAATACCCTGACGCACATACTGGCTATCGGTACTCAGCACCACTTCGCATGGCTGCGTTAACGCTTCAAGCGCCACAATGGCCGCCATTAACTCCATGCGGTTATTGGTAGTGAGGCGGTAACCGGCGCTGAATAATTTTTCATGCTGACGATAGCGGACAATGGCGCCATAACCGCCCGGGCCAGGGTTTCCCAGGCACGATCCATCGGTGAATATTTCTACCTGTTTGCGCATCTCTGGTAGACTTCCTTCTGACAAAACGCCAAGTCTGACATAAAACGAGTCCTATGAGCACTGCAAATAACCGCCAGATCGTCCTTGATACCGAAACCACCGGCATGAACATGATCGGGGTGCACTATGAGGGTCATCGCATCATCGAAATTGGTGCGGTTGAGGTGATCAACCGCCGCCTGACTGGTAATAACTTCCACATGTACCTTAAGCCCGATCGGCTGGTGGATCCGGAAGCGTTCGGCGTGCACGGCATTGCCGATGAGTTCCTTGCGGATAAACCCACCTTTGCGCAGGTCGCCGACGAATTCCTCGACTACATCCGCGGTGCGGAGCTGGTGATTCATAACGCCTCGTTCGATATCGGCTTTATGGATTACGAATTTGGCATGCTACAGCGCGGTATCGGCAAGACGGAGACCTTCTGTCGGGTGACGGATAGCCTGGCGATGGCGCGTAAGATGTTCCCGGGCAAGCGCAACAGCCTTGATGCGCTGTGTAACCGCTATGAGATCGACAACAGCAAGCGTACGCTGCACGGCGCACTGCTCGATGCCGAGATTCTGGCGGAAGTGTTCCTGGCCATGACCGGTGGGCAAACTTCGCTGGCCTTTTCGCTGGAGGGGGAGCAGAACAGCCAGGCGTCCGGCGAACATATCCAGCGCATCACCCGGCCGAGCAGCGGGCTGCGCGTGGTCAGCGCCAGCGAAGATGAGATCGTGGCGCATGAGAGCCGTCTTGATTTGGTGCAGAAGAAGGGCGGCAGCTGCCTGTGGCGCGCCTGAAACCCCTGATTTTGCATACAAAAGCAACGCTGAGCTGAAAAAAGCGGCAAACGCATCATTCTGCGGTAAAAAGCGTTGACGGAGGAGGAGGCTGCCATTAATATGCGCCTCGTTCTCGACGGGGAACAAAGCGCGGAGCGGTAGTTCAGTTGGTTAGAATACCTGCCTGTCACGCAGGGGGTCGCGGGTTCGAGCCCCGTCCGTTCCGCCAATCTCTTTAAAGAAGCCGATGCAGCAATGCATCGGCTTTTTGCTTTTTACTCCTTCTGCACTGCCATCTCAGCCGGGTATGCTGACATCGGAACTTCACGCTCAGCGCGAGCCAGCCAGCGATAACAGCCCGCGCCTAACGCCACGCCGATAAACCAGCTAAAGTTTGCCACCGCGTGCAGTGAAGGGATGAAGCTTATCACCAGACAAATTCCCACCGAGGGGAGCAGCGCGGCAATCGCTTTGGGGTTAAAACCGCCGCGATACCAGTAGCGGCCCTTTGGCGTATCATCAAACAGGTCGTCCACGTACACTTTGCTACGCTTAATCAGATAGAAATCGGCAATCAGAATGCCAAACAGCGGGCCAATAAAGGAGCCCAGCACATCGAGCGTATAGTGAATCAGCTCTGGCGACTGGAACAGATTCCACGGCGTCAGCAGCACCGAGCCCACTGCCGCTATCATCCCGCCGGTCCGGAAACTGATCTTCTGTGGCGAGCAGTTAGAAAAATCAAACGCGGGCGAGACAAAATTCGCCACGATATTGATGCCGATGGTGGCCGTGATCATGGTAAGCAGGCCAATCGCGACGGCCACGTCATTACCCACCATGCTGACGGTTTCAATGGGATCGGTGATCATGCGGCCAAACAGTGACTGCGTGCCTGATACAATTACCACGGTAACGATAGAGAACAGCAGGAAGTTAAACGGCAGACCCCAGCGGTTACCGCGACGAATTTCACCCATGTTTTTGCCATAGCGCGAGAAGTCACCAAAGTTGAGTAGCGGACCGGAGAAGTAGGAGACCACCAACGCAGTGGCTGTGATCATCTGCCAGGTCTGCTCACCCGTGCTCAGCGGCTTACTGGCGAGCGTAAAGGAGATGCCGTCAAAGCCGGTTTTGTATACAATCCAGCCCGCCAGCGCCACCATCACGACATACACCGCCGGGCCGGCCACGTCGATAAAACGCTTAATGGCATTCATGCCATGCCAGAACACCATCGCCTGCAGCAGCCACATCACGCCAAAACAGCACCAGCCAAGCTGCGAAAGACCCAGCCAGCTACTCTGCGTCATACCCGCTAACGCCGGATAAAACTTCAGCAGCACCAGCATCAGCGCATTGGCCGCCAGATAGGTCTGAATACCGTACCAGGCAAAAGCGATCAAGCCGCGAATTACTGCCGGAATATTGGCCCCGAACACGCCAAAGGCCTGACGTGAGATCACCGCATACGGTACGCCGGCCATCTGGCTCGGCTTCGCCACCAGGTTCGCACACAGCTGTACAATGCAAATGCCTACCAGCAAACACAGTAGCACCTGCCAGCTTGCCAGACCCAGCGTAAAGAAGCTGGCTGCGACTACATACCCGCCCATGCTGTGCACATCCGACATCCAGAAAGAGAAAATGTTGTACCACGACCAGTTTTGATCGCGCGTGGGTGCCAGGTCCTGATTACATAAACGCGGGCTGTAATGCGTGCTGGCAGAGACTTCAGAATGATTTGGCATGAAACCTGCTCCTCTGACTACATGGAAGATAATGTCGTTGTGAAACGGTATTGCAGGAATCAGGCCAGAATTGATTTCTTGTATACAAAAAAATGTTTTCACGTATACGATGTGTAGCAGGCAACTACTTACCGGAGCAGGTAATGAAGAGTGAAACCGGCCAGCAAACCGCGGCCGACCTGAATGATAAAGACGAGCCTATCTACCAGGCGTTGCTGAACGCGATTGTTGAGCATCAGCTGCCGCCCGGCAGCAAACTGCCGGAAGAGGCACTGTCGGAGGTGTTTGGCGTCAGCCGCACCGGCATCCGTAAAGTGCTGCAGCGCCTCGCCGCAGTGCAAATGATCACCCTCTCGCCCAGACGTGGTGCACAGGTCGCCACGCCGGGCGTGGCGGAAGCGCGCGATATTTTCGCCACGCGCAGCCTGCTGGAGTGCGCCAATCTGCCCGCAGTGCTAACGCATCTGCAGCCGCCGCACCTTGCGGCGCTCAGTCACTTAATTACAGAAGAGCAGCAGGCGCATGCGCAGAATGACGGCGCGGCGGCAATCCGTTTATCTGCGGCCTTTCATATTCAGCTGCAGGCGGTTTCCGGTAATCAGGTGCTGACAGAGATGGTCACGCGCCTGGCGCAGCGCTCTTCACTGGTTATCGCCGCCTGGGGAGCCCCGTGGCAGCGCGGCTGTCGCTGCGATCACCACGATCGGCTGGTGGATCTGCTTCGCCAGAGGGATCTTCCGGCACTCACCGCGGCGCTGCAGCACCACTTCGAACATATCGTTGCCAGTCTGCACTTTGAGCGCAGTGGCGAAACCTTGCCTGATTTCACCCGACTGTTTGCCGGGCATAAAGGAGCAGCATCATGAGTCTGATCCAGGTGATCAACCCGAATACCAGCCAGGCGATGACCGAAACCATCGGCGCGGCAGCACGCGCTGTAGCGGCGCCCGGCACCGACATCCTTGCGGTATGCCCGTCGCAGGGCGTGCCCTCCATTGAGGGACACTTTGACGAAGCCATTGCCGCAGTGGGCGTGCTGGAGCAGGTAAAGCTGGGTAAGGCACAGGGCGTTAGCGGGCACATTATTGCCTGCTTTGGCGATCCGGGATTACTGGCAGCGCGTGAACTGGCGAGCGGGCCGGTCATCGGTATTGCTGAAGCGGCGATGCACACGGCCACGCTGGTGGCTACGCGCTTCTCGATTGTCACCACTTTGCCACGCACGCTGGTCATTGCCCGGCATCTGTTACAGCAGTACGGTTTCACGCACCACTGTGCCGCACTGCACGCTATCGATCTGCCCGTGCTGGCTCTGGAGGATGGCAGCGGTATAGCGCAGGAAAAAGTGCGTCAGCGCTGTATGCAGGCCAAACGTGAAGATGGCAGCGGAGCGATTGTCCTCGGCTGCGGCGGCATGGCCGCGCTGGCACAGGATTTAACCAAAGAGCTGGGCCTGCCGGTTATCGACGGCGTCAGCGCGGCCGTAAAGATGGTGGAGTCGCTGGTGGCGCTTGGCTTCGGTACCAGCAAACATGGCGATCTGGATTATCCGTTACAAAAACCGCTCAGCGGTGCATTTCAGCACCTAAACTAAGGGCAGGTTGAGGACTGATGACAGGAACTTGCAGAATGAGCGACGTATCTGAAAAGAAAGAGTACAGCTTCAACAAAAACTATCCGCGTGATTTAACGGGTTACGCGGGGCAGCCACCGCATGCCCAATGGCCGGGTAAAGCAAAGGTCGCGGTACAGTTTGTGCTGAATTATGAAGAGGGCGCAGAAAGCAGCGTGCTACACGGCGATGCCGGTTCCGAGCAGTTTCTCTCGGATATCATCGGTGCAGCAAGCTATGCCGACCGGCATATGTCGATGGAGTCCCTGTATGAGTACGGATCCCGTGCCGGTTTCTGGCGCATCCATCAGGAGTTTCAGCAGCGCGGCCTGCCGCTGACGGTGTTTGGCGTGGCGATGGCGCTGGCGCGTCATCCGCCCATCGTTGAGGCGATCAAGGCCGCAGACTATGACGTAGTCAGCCATGGCTGGCGCTGGCTTCACTACCAGGGCGTGGATGCCAAAACGGAGCGCCAGCATATGCAGCAGGCGGTGGACGTGCTTACCGATCTCTTTGGCAAAGCACCCACCGGCTGGTACACCGGCCGCGACAGTCCCAATACGCGGCGGTTAGTGGTAGAGCAGGGCGGCTTCAGCTATGACAGCGACTACTACGGTGATGATCTCCCCTTCTGGACGCAGGTCACCTGTCAGGACGGCACGGTAAAACCGCATCTCATCATTCCCTACACGCTGGAGTGCAACGATATGCGCTTCGCAACGCCGCAGGGGTTCAACACCGCGGAGCAGTTCTTCACCTATCTGCGCGATACGTTCGACGTGCTGTATGCCGAGGGTGATACCGCGCCGAAGATGATGTCGGTGGGGATGCACTGTCGTCTGCTGGGACGGCCGGGCAAGTTCCGCGCGCTGCAGCGTTTTCTCGATCACATTCAGCAGTACGATGATGTGTGGGTTTGTACGCGGCAGCAGATTGCCGATCACTGGATCAAGACGCACCCCGCGCCAGAGGTGTAAGGGGCGGGTGTGAACCCGACCCCGTCAGGATAAGAGTAACGCCGCAGACAGGTTGAGCAGCTTTATGTCATCAAACTCACCTGCGCGGCGACAATCCGCCAGCCGCACGGCAACCTCACCCAGGTCTGCTGCTGGCGTCCGATTTTCTCTACGCCTTCGCGCGTAAACTCGGTGCTGCATACGGCGTAATCCTCGCCAAAGGTGGTTATCACCGTATTGCGTAGCGCACGTGCCAGCCCCTGCGACGGGCGCGCGGCGCGAAATGCGCGAATCGTCTCAATGCCATATAAATTTTCACCCGCACCAAGACGCACAGTGCGCGTATCGTGCCAGAACAGCGCATCCAGCGTGTCCACGTCATTACTCACCAGCGCCTGCTCATAACGGTAAAAAGCGGCGGTCACTTCAGCCACGACTGCAGGGCGATCAATCTGTTCAGGTGTCATCTCAGGCATCCGATAAAGTAGGTTGTGGCAGAGTCAGCCCCTGCTGTTGCAGAGCCCAGGCGGCACGCAGGGCCAGGTGCTCCTTAAATGGCGCGGCGATCAACTGCGCGCCGACAGGCAGACCGCTCGTCGTCAGCAATGGCACCGTACACACCGGTAAACCAAGGAACGATATCGGCTGGGTCAGCATGCCCATCGAGGCGCGCGTCGGCAGATCCTGCCCGTTAATGTGTATCGTCTCCTGACCTATCGTCGTGGCAGTACAGGGCGTGGCCGGGGCAATCAGAATGTCAAAGCGATCAAACAGCGGCAGCACCTGCTGTTGAAAGTAGCGGCGGAAGCGCTGCGCCTGCAGATACCACGCGGAAGGGAGCATCGCCCCTGCAAGCAGACGCTCACGCGAATGGGGTTCAAACAGCTGCGGCGTGCGGCGCAGGGCAGGAAGATAGTGATTGCCACCCTCTGCGGCAGTCATGATAAACGCCGCTGAACGCGCCAGTTCTGCCTCGGGCAGCGTCACTTCTTCGATGGCGTTGAGCGCCTGCGTCACGGTGGCCACGGCGGTTCGCACTTCATCGGTGCACCAGCGGGAGAAGAAGCCGCCAAGCTGCCCGCAGCGCAGACCTTCAGCGCCCTGAACCAGGGTCGTGCGGGCGGGCTGTACCGGCTGCTGCGCCTGGAACGCATCCTGCGCATCGGCACCCTGTAGCGCATCGTATACCAGCGTTAAGTCGTCGACCGAGCGGGCCAGCGGGCCGATATGATCGAGGCTGGCGACAAACGGATGGCTGCCGCTGCGTGACAGGCGGCCAAAGGTGGGTTTCAGGCCAAAAATACCGCACAGCGAGGCGGGTACGCGGATTGAACCATTGGTATCGGTGCCCAGTGAGAAGTGCACCAGGCCCGCCGCCACCGCAGCGGCCGATCCCCCAGATGATCCCCCCGCCACGCGGGTCAGGTCATGCGGGTTACGCGTTGCGCCAAAATGGGTGTTTTCCGTGGTAAAGCCGTAAGCGTAGGCATCCATATTCAGCATGCCGGTAAGCAGGGCACCTGCGCGACGCAGTCTGTTTACCGCCCACGCATCCTCTGCGGCGGGCGTGCGCGCACTGAAGAGTTGCGCGCCCGCTAACGTACTGTGCCCGGCAACATCGAACAGATTTTTCACCGCATAGGGGATGCCCGCCAGCGCGGGCAGGGTTTCGCCGCGCTGCCGCTGCACGTCAATCTGCTCTGCCTCCTGCAGCATGCGTTGAGCGGTGATCTCCGTCCAGGCATTGATGGCCGGGTTGTGTTGTGCAATAGCCTGCAGCGTCTGTTGCGCGACGTCACGTGCGCTGATCTCACCCCGGGCGAGTGCCTGTTGCAGTTGCGTAATCGATAGGGCGGCCAGCGTCATGGATGAAATACTCCCGCGACTTCCAGCCGATCATCCAGCGGGAGTGCCATCAGGGGTTGCGCCAGGGCGGAAATACGGTTGAACTGTATCTGCAACGCGGCGCGGCGCGTATCGTCCAGCTCCAGCGCCAGAATCTGCTCCATTTGCGCGATATACTGCGCCCAGTCTGGTTGTTCACTCATGATGTTCTCCCTTAAAAACCGGCAGCGCTGCCGTTACTGCGCGGATCGAACGCGCCTTCCAGCATGCCGTTAACGTGTCTGACAATGGCACCTGCGTGACCGACCACTTCGCTGAAGTCGGGCAGCAGCTCAACCTCATGGCCCAGCTGGCGCAGCCGCTCAACCGTTGCCGGCGCAAAGCGGGCTTCCAGCTTGAGCGAATCTGAAGATTGCCCCCATGTGCGGCCCAGCAGCCAGCGTGGTGCGCTTACCGCCTGCTGCAACGGCAGGCCCTGAATAACGTGGCGGGTAAAAATTGCCGCCTGCGTTTGCGGCTGGCCGTCACCGCCCATGGAGCCGTATACCAGGGTGCGGCCATCTTTCAGGCGTGCGGCAGCAGGATTCAGGGTGTGGAACGGCTGTTTGCCTGGCGCCAGCGTGAGCAGATGATCCGGTTGCAGGCTGAATGCTGCACCGCGGTTTTGCCAGGTAATACCGGTGCCGGGTAGCACCACGCCGCTGCCAAATTCGTGGTAGATGCTCTGGATAAACGACACCGCAAGGCCACTGCTGTCCATGACGCCCATCCAGACGGTATCGCCCGGCCCGCGTCCGGTTCCCCACGGCGAGGCCTGCTCATCGCTTACCTGCGCGGCCAGCTCGTCAAGGTGAGCGGCATCCAGCAGCGACTGAATATCGATATTCACGTGACGCGGATCGGTGATATGCCGGTCGCGCAGCGCAAA
>Ga0157361_1000958_pt1 | contig 10300 bp, 9 predicted proteins | sample AttlaeALBM2_FD_111481 | JGI IMG/M metagenome (GOLD analysis project Ga0157361, IMG submission 111481) | Fungus gardens microbial communities from leaf cutter ant in Ribeirão Preto, State of São Paulo, Brazil - Atta laevigata ALBM2 | ecosystem: Host-associated > Fungi > Mycelium > Unclassified ...
GCCTGAAAAGCCTGGCTAATCATTGACTCAGATTGTATCACACCCATAAGGTTTGGTGTGGGGGTGTGGATGAGGGCTTGATTGAGTATGGTAAGGCCCATGAGTGGTTTACTGACTATTCTACTAATGAGCTTGTTATAGTGTGTAAAGGTGGATAACTTAGAAGGACACCATGCAAGGCAGATCTAGATTGAGTTCCCAATCATTCTATCTATTTTTATATTCCAGATAAGCTACACTTCTCATTTTAATTTCTTTCTAATACTTCCACTTCCTCCTTCTCCCCACAAACCCTTTAGCACGCAATTGGGAACTGTCACTGCCTCTTTCTACTTGCTAGTCACAGCTAAATTCCCTTTTGCCCCTTTCAGCAGCGGAGAGAAGAAGAGCGCCAAAGAGATCTGGCTCATTGCCTCGAGGTGGATCACGTTGCCACCATAAAACAACAACAGCGCAAAAATTGGTCGAAGACTTTTCTGCTGCCTCTATCTCTTCCTTCCAATGAGGAGATAATCCTTCTTGACTTTCTGCCTCTGACCAAGAGGCAACATGTTTGATATTTGCTGAAAGTGACTCCGGAGGCCTGTCAATGACACAAGGAGTTGGCAAGAGAAATGGAAACATCAGTTGTTGGTGGGGAAAGTCCATGTGAGAGATGTGCGGACTTTGGAATACTTTGTATTCCCCAAAATTTGCTGTAAGTATTTGTTTGAATTTTCCTTTCTCCGCTAATTTTTTGTAGTCACGCAACTTCCTGCACTCCCTGTGCCAAGGCCAAGGCTACCTGTAAGCCCTTTGACGTGGACAAGGCACAAGCAAAAACCAAGGCAGAAACAATCTGGAGGTCAAAAGCAAGGAAAGCAAAGCAATAGACGGATGCAGAGTAGAAGGCGGAGATCTCAAGGAAGTTGGAGGATCTGAGTAAGTTGCATGGATTGAGGAAGGATGTCTAGAGGATCACGGTGGCATTGGAGAAGCTGGCTGGCATAGAGGGCCAGGACTCCGATAAGGAGTTATTGTTGTGGCCAGAGTTCCAGGGAAAGGAGATGGAGATACAGTGGAGTAAGGAGAAAGAAAAGCAGAAGGAGGATGCTATGGATGGAGTGGAGGAGGAAGAAGAAGTTGGAGGGCAGGAAGAGGAACATAGAATGGAGGGTGTGAAAGAGGGAAGTGGTAGTTTCTCTCCAGTCACGTACTCTGTCAGTACTGGAGTTTGATAATTTTTTCTTTCTTTATAAATATTATTTTTCTTTTGATCTGTGGGCAGAAGTAGATGTGAGTGATAACAAATGATGAAGCAAGAATACAAGTATTGGACAACCACAAGGGAAACTGTAGAGGAATACAAGTATACAAGTTTTGCAATGGAGACTGCTTCTGAATACAAGTATCAGATTGCAACAGAAACTGTAGAGCGGAATACAAGTAAGCAAATCAGTGCAAAGGAAACTGCACTCTGAAATGTGTATAAGAACTCATTATTATTATCATCAATTTTCTTTTTTTTTTGAAGCAGAGTGAATGCAGAGAAACAAAGTTGAGAAAGTGGAATGAAGGTATTTCAGGGTCGTAATGGTCCCAGTTTAGCAGGATACTTGAGATGAAAATCATTCAATAATTTTTTTGGCATGTTTCAGTTCTGTTGCTGGTAACCATTTGGAGTCATTGTTGGTATCTTCGTATCCCAGCTATATAACCTTGCAGAGCAGTTTGCATACCCTCCAGTGGTCAATCTTGGAGTTGACTATTTTGGAGATTTCGTATTCTGGTTCTCCGTCAATGACTACAGGTGCTGGCAGAGGTTCAAAACGCTGCTGGAAGGTGTTGGGTGTGGCTAGTTCAGACATAGGGACATGGAACACAGGATGAATGGCCCTTATGGTGTCCGGAAGGCAGAGTGTGAAGGATTGTGGACTGGGCTGAGCAATTATCTCATATGGTCTGAGGTACTTTTTGGAGAGTTTTTTTGATGGGCGAGTTGTCCAGAAATACTGTAATCTGATGAATACTGATTGTCTGACTTGGAAGTCTGGTGGTTGTTGTTGACGAGAGTTGTGTAAGGGGACCCCTCACACATGACTCCGGAGCCCGTTGCCTCCCAACCTAATTTCATTGTGCAGCCCCTGGTTACTGAAGAATGGAATGTAAGGACATTTTAGTATATATATTGTAGATTATTCCCTCCAGGAGCCTCATCTAATTCTCTGAGGAATCTCCTGGAGGTGAGTTGTAACATATTTCATAATATAATTTAAACTGAGGAATCTCCTGGAGTGCTCTGCTCTGGTCGCCCTCACAAGTTGGCGGAGAGTTGATATTGCCTTTGGGCTTTGGCAATTCCCACTTTGAGTGTGCCATGCAGTTCGTCAAGATCAACTATGAAGTCACGGGTATGAGAGGAAGCTATATCTTGCTCTGGGTATATAATGAGGTTAGGATAGTATACCTTGTTGGTGAAGAATGGAGAGACACCAGTGGTAGCACTAGGAGCATTGTTGTAAGCAAATTCAGCCAGGGGTAATAGTTCCGACCAGTTGTCCTGTTGGTAGTTGCAATATACACAGAGATACTGTTCCAATATCTGGTTGGTCCGTTCTGCTTGACCATTTGCCTCTGGGTGGTATCCACTGGTAAAGTGAAGTTTCATATCTAGGGCAGTACCTAGGGAGCAGAAGAAGTGAGAAACAAACTCAGAGCCATGGTTAGACATAACATAAGACGGAACTTCATGTTTTGAAAAGATATGAATGACAAAAAGGTGTGCTAGTTCCACTGAAGTGATGGTGTCATGAGTGGGAATGAATATGGCTTGTTTTGACAGGCGGTCCACTATAACTAGGATAGTGTCAAAACTGGAGAAGGAAGGGAGATTCTTGATGAAATCCATAGAAATTGAATTCCATGGGCATTCCAGAATAGGAAGTTGTTGGAGGGATTTCTATGGTCTATGATGCTGTGGTTTGGATCTCATACAGGTAACACAAGACTTATAGAACTTTTGTACATTGTCACAGATGTTTGGCCAGGTATAATATCTCCAGATGAGTTCCAGTGTCTTGTTCTGGTCCAGATGTTCTGCCAGAACATGGTTGTAGTGATACTGGAGAACTCAGAGGTATAAGTTGGCATCATCCGGAACATACATTCTGCTGCCAAATCTGAGAAAACCTGTGTCGTCTTTTGACCAATGTCCTTCCAGATGGAGTAAGTGGTTAAAGATGGGAGAGTTGGAGGGAAGTGCTGCTAGGATATCAGAGTGGAGTTAGTTTTGATCCAATATCGTGGCTACATGAAGTGTTGGAGTGGTGAGGATGGTTGCTCGGAGAGATGCTGCAATTTGTTCATGAGTAAAAACTGAACAGAAGTTATGAGGGTTCACTGAAGTGTAGCCATTATCTCCCCTTTTTGGATAGACGTCTCATCATCTAGTCAGTGCATCCGGTTTGGTGCCAAGACATCCGGGATGAAAGTGAATTATGAGGTTGAATTAGGAGAGGTATTCCAACTATCTCACTTGTCAGTACATTAGAACCTTGGTTGTCAAGAAATACTCCAAGTTCTTGTGGTCCGTTATAACGTCAATTGGTGAAGCAGACCCCTCTAAATAGTATCGCCAAATTTTGAAGGCTTTGAATATTGCAAGTAATTCTTTGTTGTGGACATCGTAGTTGAGCTCTGGAGCAGAGAACGTCCTGGAGTGAAAGGCTATGGGATGGATCTCATTATCTTTAGTCATAATAGAAAGAATAGCAGCAAGAGCATAGTCTGAGGTATCAGTTTCCACGACAAGCTGTGCATCCAGAACCCAATGCGTAAGGATAGGAGTGGAGATGAAGGCTTGCTTTAGGATATTGAATGCCATTCTACATTTGTCGTCAAAATTCCAAGGAGTATCTTTTCTAGTAAGACAGGTGAGCGGAATGACTATGTCTGAATAATTGAAAATGAAATGTCTGTAGAAATTAGCGAATCCTAGGAAGGACTGAATATCCTTTACTTTTCTTGGTTCTAGCCACTCCTGAATGGTTTTCACTTTAGTGTCAGACATAGTCAAACCAGACGGTGATAGAACATAGCCTAGATATTTGATGGAATCTGAATGGAATTTGCATTTTTCTGCCTTAGCATACAGTCCTGCTTGTTGGAGTCTTTTTAGTACCTCTTTGACATGGCTCCGGTGTTGCGTGATATCATTAGAGTAAATCAGGATGTCATCCAAGTAGACTACTACGCACATATCCAGGAGATTGGAGAACACATTGTTCATGAAGCGTTGGAAGGTAGCTGGAGCATTAGTTAGTCCAAACAGTATTACTGACCATTCAAAGGCTCTATAGCAAGTCCAGAAGGTGGTTTTCCATTTGTCTCCTTTGGCAATGTGAACCAAATGGTACGCATGTCGGAGGTTGATTTTGGTGTAAATGTGAGCCTTGCGAGAAGAATCTAGGAGGACAGCCTCCATAAGGTTAAGTTATTGCATTTTCAAGTACAAAGGCACTTATTACAAATTGTCAGCAGCTAAAGTCCAATGACTGGAATTAAGCCAACTGTCTCTTTGTTCAGCGTTTGACAAAGAAAACTCAATAGAGTTCCCATTAGATTGTGTATACTATTTATACATATAGAGTAACCCTAACCCTTCCTTTTATCCCACACTTCCTTATGAGTCACTTTCCTCTCATGCATCCATTGATAAGAAAATAAAAGAAAAGAAAATAAAAGGAAAAACAATATTTGAAACTTAAAAGAAAAGAAAAAGAAAAGAAATATTAAATAATGACTTAGCCGTTTTGCCAAGTCATGACACAAATGGTCACTTACTATTTGTGATGGGTGCTTTGATACTTTTAAAGAGTTTAAAAATGTGAAGTTAGACAAGTGATAAAAGATGTTGTTAAGTCTAAGGTCTCATCCTCAGACTATGAGTCCTTAAATACCGAAAAGTGATGGTCTGTGCACTAGGACAGAGCATCACATGCTACTACCTATTGTTCTACATATAGTAGTGCCTTTGTACTTGAAAATGCAATAACTTAACCTTATGGAGGCTGTCCTTTGTTCTAAGAAAAGGACAGATGACTATCTATGGGTAATTAATGAAGTCCATGTACAAACATTGAGGCCTTCATATCTCTACTAATATTAATTGCCTTGAGGTTGTTCTAGGCTCATTCTGAGAAGTATGAAGAGGGCTTTTGCTGAGTCTAGAACCAAAGCTTATATCATGATAGTTTCTGAGATATTGGTGATTTAATAAACGGTACCATGGTGGTTACCTGTTGATCTGCCTAATATCTCAGCTATTATTGATTGCTTCGAGACATGACTGGTATTGATCGAAAGGTCTTTCCAAGGGCTTTCAGGTGCCATTGAGACTGTAAGAATCATCAAAGAATTGATAGAGATATGGCTGAATGAAGTTTGTGACAGCACTATCATATGTTGAACAATAGGTAGTAGCATGTGATGCTCTGTCCTAGTGCACAGACCATCACTTTTCTGTATTTAAGGACTCATAGTCTGAGGATGAGACCTCAGACTTAACAATATCTTTTGTCACTTGTCTAACTTCGCATTTTGAACTCTTTAAAAGTATCAAAGCACCCATCACAAATAGTAAGTGACCATTTGTGATAAGTATACTTGTACTGTTCTTAGTAGAAACCTTGTGCTGCACTCCATTGTGAGTGGTACATGCAGCAGAGTGACAGTTACTTCTAGAAGGCTGTCTAAAGTAGGGATCCTCTCCTTGAGGTGATAGTATAACTATATTTCTAGGGTAGTAGTTAGTAGGGCAGTAAGTGTCTGATTGGGTGAAGATCTTGTACCCTAACAAACGTAGTTGTAACTAACAAGAATCAACATTAATTCTGTACTACTATGAAGATGTAACACAATGTCTCTACGACAATATAACTTGCTCAAAGAAAAGCATGCTCTTACTTCATTAAGGGCAAAAATAGAAGGAAAGAGAGAAAGAAAATGTTAGAGCTACAAAAAGTTTGGGTACCTGGCCTATAATTGCAGAAATAAAAGAGAAGAAGGAAAGGGGACATCAGTTCCTCAAAATAGATTTGGAGTGCTGTCAAATAGGATGATGAGGTATGGGGTAGAAATAAGAAGGCAGGAAGAGAAGAAGAGAGGAGGAGAAGCAGTGCAATGTTTTAAGTATAGAAGTAAAGAACATCAATGGAGAGAATGTCCTAAGAAGGGAGAGGAGTGAGTAGCAAGGGTGGCCATGCCACAACAGGTGAAGCAGTGGAAGGAGCTGGTGCACTCTATATGGAGAAATGCACAGGAAAGGAAGATGAAGTGTTTTGAATGTGAAGGTGAGGGGCATCAATGCAGGGATTGTCCCAATAGGAGGAAGGCAGTGCATATGGCTATGCCACAAAAGGTGCAGTAAGAAGAGTGGAGGAGAAGCCCAGAGTATGTCTTACGACAAAGGGCATTGGAATATTGTAAAGAGGATATACCTAAAGAAGCATGCCTAGTAGAATTGGGATAGTATACCAAGGAAGTAATAGCATCATACATGATGTGCAAAGATTGTGGACAGAAGGAATGTTACATAGAAGAAAACTGAGGACAAGGAATAATCAAAGAAAAGAAATGGGAGGAGTTAAAAAGATGTGGAGAATGTTCTAGGAAAGGAGAAAGGAAAGCAGCACATGGGCGAGAGACCCAGAAAGCACAGCAAAAGAGAGGGGTAGTCAAAGGGAAGTTAGGAGAACTTTCCAGATGTTAAGTGAAGTGTGGTTGAACATTGGGATAGAAAAAACAGATACTCATGAAAGTATCACAATAAAGACGCTATGAAGCCCAAAATATATTCAGGCCTAAAATCAAACAAATTCTGTGAATTCACACCCAAAGAAGCAGGACTAAGATAGAATCACCTGCTAGGTAGCAAAGAAGGCACAAAGGACTTCACCACCAAAAAGCTAGCTATCTAACTATGTAGCAGTATATCCGAGAACATAAGGTTGTTAACAATGACAGGCCAACCACTTGAGAACTAGCAGAGTCGAGCCTGCAGCCCCACAGCATCATCACTGAGAATAGCAGCTTAGTCAGGAAAAAGAAGCCTCATGTGGAAAAGTCCAGCGAGATGTCCATCACAAAGGAACAGAACTGGTGGCCTGGTAGGAAATAAGAATAGCCATGGCATCACTCAATCAGTGATGGCTAAGAATAGGAGCACATTAAAACTGATCCACTGTAATCAGAAGCAAAGGAGTAACAAAGAGCCTCAGGGAGCTGTGGAAATAACACCTGAAACTCTCTAGGCAAGAAAAGAAAGAGTCAGGTCCTGAGTCACTGAGATAAGCCAAAGAAAAAGGGAGATCGCTGTAAGATCAGTGGTAGGCAACCCGGTAACTTGGTAAGAATGGAGCAGACCTGGCAAAATTAATAGGAAATAATCGAGAAAAGACAAGGAGGCACAGGATTCCCTATCACTACTGGAATGATCGTTGTAATAATGGATTATGACTGGGTTTATTATTTTCTCTATTTTTTGTATATTTCTTTTTGTATTTCTCTAAACCTATAAAAATTCCTACTTAGTAGGAAGAGGGCAAGCAATATTGGTCACCTCTTTTCTCTATTTGGGTTTTCAAAGTGGAAATCTATTTTTAGAGTGATTGGATCAGTGATTAAGTTGCTTTAACTCAAGACTGAGTCAAACTAAAGAGACTACAGGACAAGTGACTTAGCTGCAGGGGCAATGTCATAGGAGCTCTAAGACAGAGTTTAGCATTGCTAGGGAGTTGAGTTATATAGGGAGGATTCAAAGTCTCATATCTGATCACATAGTCAAGAGTACTACTGTGAGGATAGTCTGATCACATAGCCAGAGAGTGCTACTGTGAGGACAACTTTGAAACAGGGCATTAGGGCAACATCAGGCAGGCAGGACTCAGGCACAGGGCCAAGACAGTAGTCTAGAATCAAGAATTGGATTTCGAACATCACTGCTACCACGGTACATCGGCAGAACTTTACTTTTACAACTTTTTTTCACCTTTATCTTCTGGATTCATTTCCCCATGAATTTGCACAAGAGACACTGTGCTGATACACAGTGTCAACTAGGGTGCTTTCCTTAGGAGATCATATATTTTAATTTTATTTAAACTTTTATATTTGCCACTACTTAGACAGTAGTTGGGGAACTTCAATTTAAAAAGAAAACAAGAAAACCCCTAGTGATAATAGTCTCTTTAACACTCTTGGATAGAGTGATGGGAATGTTTATAGATAGAAAGACAGCAGAAAAACATGGATTTAAGCTGCAGAAGTTAAAGAGACCAATAAGAGTAAAGAATTTTAATAGAATGCATAATAGTGGAGGGGCCATTACATATTAGATAGAAGTGAATGTGTACTATAAGGGCCATGTTGAAAGAATGACAATGGACATATGTGACTTAGGGAGAATAGAAGTAATTTTGGGAATGCCATGGTTAACGGCGCATAACCCAGAAATTAATTGGGAAATAACAAGGTACCTGCCCTTGTGTGGCAGAGTAAAACCAAAAAGAGAGGAAATGAAGAAGAGAAGAAGGAGAGTAGTGACTCTAGAAGAAGAGAAAATTGTCAGATGGGCAATAGATGATAAAAAGGATTGGGGAAGAGAAAAAGAGATTGAGAAAGACCACAGAAAAATAGAAGAAATGGTCCCAAGAAAATTCCTAAAGTAAAGGAAGGTGTTTGGAAAAGTAGAGTCAAAAAGGATACCAACAAGAAAAGTTTGGGATCATGTGATAGATTTCAAGAAGACATTTGTACCACAAAAAGGAAGACAAAAGAGAAAAAGTCCAGAACTTTGTGAAAGACCAACTGAGGAAAGATTACATCAGACCAACAAAATCCTCTCAAATATCACCAGTATTCTTTGTAGGCAAGAAAGATAGGAAAAAAAGGGTGGTTATGGACTACCATAACCTAAATAGCCAGACAGTGAAGAATAATTACCTATTACCGTTAATCACAGAGTTGATTGACAATATGGAGGGAAAGAAAGTATTCACTAAAATGGATCTTAGGTGGGGATTTATTAATGTGAGGATAAAAGAAGGAGATGAGTAGAAGGAAGCATTTACAATGCACATAGGCTCCTTTGAACCTACAGTAATGTTTTTTGGGATGACAAATTTGCCAACCATGTTCCAGACAATAATAAACAAAATCTTGAGAGACTTAATCAATAAAGGAAAAGTAGCAGCATTTGTAGATGATGTGTTAGTAGGAACAGAAATAGAGGAAGGACACGATAAAATTGTGGAAAAAATACTGAGGAGGCTAAAAGAAAATGACTTGTACATCAAGCCAGAGAAATGTGTGTGGAAAGTAAGAAAAATAGGATTCCTCAGAGTCATTATAGGACCCAATGGAATAGAAATAGAAAAAGAGAAAGTGGACAGAGTGTTGAGTTGGCCAGAGCCAAAGAATGTGAAAGATGTTAGGAAATTTTTGGGCCTTGCAAACTATTACAGGAGGTTCATTAAAAACTTTGCGCTGTGATGCTGCTAGAGAATTTTCTGCGGAAATATAGCATAGGATACACATTATACCCCTGGATTTCACTATTATAATCCACTCTAGAGACTTTCTACAAGCCCCAGACATAATCTAGTGATACTTAAACACACTAGTTTAGCTCTGATCCTGCTGATCCTGACATTAAGAAATGTATATAATGTAGAGTATCCCTCCTGGAGCCTCATCCTAATCTCTGAGGATTCTCTTGGAGGTGAGTTGTATCATAACTACTAACTGTAATATTAACTGAGGATTCTCCTGGAGTCTTGTGCCCAGTCGCCCTTACACATGAGTGGTTTACTGACTACTTTGATAATGAGCTTGTTACAGTATGTAAAGGTGGACACCTTAGGGACACTATGCAGATAGGATCTAGATTGAGCCCCCATCATTCCTTCTATACTTAGATTCTAAATAAGCTGCATATTCACTTTTTAATTTCTTTCTAATACCCTTGCTTCCTCCTTCTCCCCACGAACCCTTTAGCATGCGATTGAGGACTGTCACCACTACTTACCTTTGCTTGTCACAGTTAGATCCTCTTTTGCCTCTTTCAGTGTCTTCATCATCGCTTCCTTCTAGAATATTCTTCTGTCTTTTCCTATCATTCTCTTGATACTTGTCATATTCCGGAAATATGATAATTATGTAATTTCTTTCTCCTAATATTTCTCCTAGAATTAATAATAGTAGGATAGCGTAGTAGACTACTCTCCTCCTATTCCGCACGTACTATAAGTACTGAGTAGTTACA
>Ga0157361_1000959_pt1 | contig 10298 bp, 16 predicted proteins | sample AttlaeALBM2_FD_111481 | JGI IMG/M metagenome (GOLD analysis project Ga0157361, IMG submission 111481) | Fungus gardens microbial communities from leaf cutter ant in Ribeirão Preto, State of São Paulo, Brazil - Atta laevigata ALBM2 | ecosystem: Host-associated > Fungi > Mycelium > Unclassified ...
GAAGAATGGAATGCAAGGACATTTTAGTATATATATTGTAGATTATTCCCTCCAGGAGCCTCATCTAATTCTCTGAGGAATCTCCTGGAGGTGAGTTGTAACATATTTTATAACATAATTTAACTGAGGAATCTCCTGGAGTGCTCTACTCTGGTCGCCCTCACATAAACTAGTGTGTTTAAGTGTCACTAGTAAACAGGCTAAGATAGCTCTGGAGTGTTGTCATGGTGTTTAGGGGTAGAAATGGAGGTGTCCCCTTACATTCACCCCCCCTTCAAGATTGCTACATCTTGGAGCAATGGACTCGGAATGAAAAATATTGTCGAACTCCACGCGTCGGACGTGTCTCAGAGCTCCAGGGTGTTTGCGATGGAACTCCGCTGTGAGTTCTGGTGCAGAAACTTCGGAAGCAGACTCCCAGGAATTGTGTTCTCGGCTATATCTCTTTTACTTAATGAGGTACTGGAATCTTCTCCAGTGCCAACGACTGTTGAGTATCTCTTCTACTTCCCACTCCGCTTCTCTGTCAATGACTACGGGCGGTGGGTGGTCCTCCGTCTTGCGTTCTGTAATCGGGTTGTCCAGGGCCGGAGTAAACTTCACTACGTTGAACACTGGATGGAGTTGCTTCATTCCGTGTGGCAGCCTTAAGCGATAGGCCATAGGTCTGATCTGCCATTCTACTGCAAAGGGGCTGAGTCGTCGATGAGAGAGTTTCTGCGAAGGGCGTGTAGTCCGGATGTCCGATGTGTTAAGGAAGACTTTGTTGCCAGGTTTGAACACCGGAGTCAGAGTTCTTCGTCAGTCATAATATCTCTTCATGTTGTCCTATGCTTTGCGGATCGCGGATTTGGCTTTGTCAATTGCTGCCCTCATCCTCTCCATGAACTCGTTGACCATCTCTAAGTTGGAGTGGTTCTGTTGGGGTTCAAAGCCCATGTGAGGAACACATCCGGTGTTAAGTAGGAACGGAGGCTACTGGGTAGCGGAGTGGACGTGGTTGTTGTGCTGGAACTCTGCCATGGGTAAAAGGTCGTACCAATCGTCTTGCCATTTGTTCACAAACAGCTGGAGGTATTGGTCCAACTCCTGGTTGACGCACTCTGTCTGCCCATCGGTTTGAGGGTGCCAAGTTGTAGAAGACACCAACTTTATTCCTAGGAGTTGGTAAAGCTCTCTGGTGAAATGAGTGACGAACTGAGGTCCGCGGTCCAAGACTACATACTTCAGAAGGCCGTGGAGTTTCCAGACTTGATGTAAGAAAAGCCGGGCTGCTCCTTCCGCTGTCACTGTTGTGTGTATCAGAATGAAGTGTGCCCGTTTCGACACCAAGTCTACCACTGTCATTACTGCATCATGTCCAAAGGAGAGAGGGAGTTCCACTACAAAATCTATGCTAAGGGTATCCCATCGCAAGTCCGGGATCCGGAGAGGGTGCAGTTCGCCTACTGGAGCCTGCCTTATTGGTTTTGTTCTAAGACAGAGGTCACAGGTGCTAACGTATTGCCCAATGTACCTAGATATTTGAGGCCACCAGTAGTTCCTGGATACCAACTCTAACGTTTTCCAGCATCCAGGATATCCAGCGACTTTCGTATCATGACACAGTGAGACTATCCACCTCCGTAAGTCCGAATTCCAGGGAACGTAAATCTTGCCTCTAAACCAGAGTACTCCGTCGTCTTCCAACCATTCTGCGGAACGGACCGTCTTACTTGATATTTGTTGGAGTTCTCTTGCTGCCTTCGCTACAGGCTCTTTCTGGTCGCCTCTCTGGTTCTCTTGGTAGATTTCTCTAAGCATATCTCGCTCTGGTCCTTCCAGATGAAGTCCTTCAAGGGCTCAAACTGCTATGAGCTCCAGTCGTAGAAGGACTACATTTTTGTTGCTGGAGGTTCCTTTGCCATGGTCCGGTCTCCGCAATAAAGTGTCTGGCTTCCCCATGGATCGTCCTGGGCGATGAATCAACTTGAAGTTGAAGCGAGCCAAGTACAGAGACCAACAGGCTTGGTGACGGTTGAGTTTCTTAGCCGTCATGAAGTACTTCAGGTTCTTGTGGTCTATCCAGATTTCCACCGGGTGTCGAGCTCCTTCCAGAAAGTGCCTCTATTCTTCCAGGGCGCGGATGATAGAGAGCATCTCTTTGTCATGGATCTCGTAGTTCCGTTCTACTGGAGACAGGGATTTGCTGTAGAAAGCTACCGGGTGCCACTTATCTTCTTCAGATAGCTGTTGAGAGAGGATGGCTCTGGAGGCAAAGTCCAAACTGTTGGCCTCGATACGGAAGGGTTCTGAGTCCTGGGGTGATGCTAGGATCGGAGCGGTGGTCACCGCCATCTTGAGATGTTCGAAGGCTTCCTATTCCTTAGTACCCCAGTTCTAGGCCTGATCAGAGCGAGTGAGGTCAAAGAGGGGTCGAGCTATGGTCGAGAAGTCTTGGATGAAGCAACAATAGAAGTTAACAAAGCCTACGAAGGCCTGCACGTCAGTCCGGTTCTCTGGGATGGGCCACTCGTGGACTCCAGCAACTTTAACAGGGTCCATCGCGACCTTGTTCTCTGAAATGACCAATCCAAGGTATTCAATCTGCTTCCGATAGAACTCACACTTCTCCGGACAGAAGAATAACTTGTGTTCCACTAGTATCTCTAAAACTCTCCGGACCACTTGTTCGTGCTCCTCTTCCATCTTTGTAAAGATCAAGATGTCGTCCAAGTACACTATCCCTTCCGCTATGACGGTTCTGAAGACGTCATTCATCATAGTCTAGAAGGTAGCAGGACTGTTGGTCATTCCGAAGAACATTATGAGGGGTTCAAAGAGGTCCCGGTTGGTACAAAAGGCTGCCTTCCACTCATCTCCGGGCTTGATATGTACATTATTGAAACTCCAGTGGACATCGAGTTTTGTGAAATACTTGGCTCCGTGGAGTTGAGAGACAAGTTCAGAGATGAGGGGGAGAGGATATTTATTCTTGACAGTTATGGTATTCAGAGCACGGTAGTCTTGGACTAGACGGAGTGAACCATCTTTCTTCTTGATGAAGAATACAGGGGCTGCCATAGGGGATTTTGAAGGTCGGATTTGTCCAGTACGGAGGTTTTCCTCCAGGAAGGTGTCCAACTCCGCTTGCTCCAACAGGAACAGGGGGTACACCTTTGACGACTTAGGCTCTGCTCCGGGTGTTAGCTCGATTGCGTGATCCCATTTGTGGTGCTCCGGTAGTATGTTGAAGTCCTCTTTAGCAAACACAGATTGGAACTCCGTGACATAGGCAGGCAATGGAGTGGCGGTGGCCTGTGTTTCCGTACTGCATCTGGCTCCTTCTGCAAGGCGCTGAGATGTTGTGGCTGTGGCTCGGAGGTTGACTTGGTCGGACTCTGGGAGAAGACATGTGAGAAACAATCGGTCTCCGAGCTCCTAACTTGGATAATGTGTTTGCGGAGACTCCTTTTCAGACTCTGATTCTTCTTGGAGCAGAGGTGTGGGTCCGTCACGACAAGATCGGAGGGCTCAGAGTTCAATCCTTTTCTGGCGAGTCTATTCCTTCCATAGGGCGCATCTTCCCTCACACCGGAGAGGACAATGAGACATTTCTACTTCTTCTTTTTCCCAGTCGATCTTGGGGTTGTGGTCCTTGAGCCAGTTGTAGCCCAGGATCAGACTTTGTTTCCCAAGTCCGGAGACAGCCAGGAGCATCCTCTTGGAGTGAGTCTTGTAGCAAAGAACTACGTCCACAACTTCGAAGATCTGTCCTGCTTTGTTAGGAGAACCATTGATATTGAAGACTGGAATATTATGTGAGAGGGTCTGGATGTTCATCCCTTTTGAACAGACAAAATCCCTATTGATGAGGCTTCCAGTTGCTCCGGAGTCCAGGAAGGCTTCGACGGAGTGGAGTTCGCTCGTGTCTGTAGTTCTGATTTCCACTGGCAAGAGTAAGGAGGTCTCTCGCGTATCTAAAGTGCTGATTGAAAAGAGTTTGGGTAGTCTCCTCTCTCACTTGGGTTTGCAGAGTAGAGCCGAGATGAGGGGGACAAGAGGTAGTGCATCTACTAGTTTACTGTCAATTGTATTAGGGTCCTCTATAGTCAATACAGTGAACTTATTTACTGGTAACTGGGGCACACTTATCGCCGGCCGTGCTACACAAAATCCTCTTCCTCCAGGGGACAAGACTCTTCTATCGGAACTGCATCTTTTAATGCCAACAAATCTTCAATCAACTCTTCTCACTGCTCCATGGTGAGCTGGCAGACGTCCAGGCGATGGGGATAATCTCGGACTACGTAGTTCGCATCTCTGCATCGGTAGCATCCTCTTGGAGGCAAGGACCTTGCTTTTCTAGCGACGTCTACGTCCATGGGGACCCTCATAGATGGAGTAGTTGGCAAAGGCTTCGGAGTGACTGGAGGGGGTGGAGCAAGGGGTAACCTTGCCACGGACAATGGTGGGGGTTGGGCGGAGATGGTTTTGAGTGCTGCGGAGGGGGTGGAGCATGACACGGACTGACCGGCTTCATTTGCGAGGCATACTTGGTCGATCCTCCGTGCTGCTTTGTACCACATATCGGGGTCGGTGTCAGCTGGCTGTCCATAAGGCATAGTGACAATCTGGTTTTGGATGCCTAATCTGAGACCTCGTCAAAATTTCACCACTAATGTCTGGGGATCCGTATAACCTGCGTCGGAGACTAGGGCTTAGAAGCTGTCTAAATAGTTGTCCACTGTCCGATTTCCTTAGTGGTAGGAAGTTCCCTCCAAGGCGTTGATTGCATCTGCTTCTGCGTTTGCAGGGAAGAAATGCAGCTGGAATTGTTGTTCAAATTCTCCCCAGGTTTGGATGGGGAAAACGCCAGTGTCCACTTCCTGACGAAATACGTTTTCAGACCACTTGGCAGCATGACCTCCCTTGAAGAACGTGAGAGCCCAGAGAATTCTTTCCTGTTCATCTTGGAACTGCTCCGGGGCTAGACATATATAGAGGGAGCAAGAGTTTAGGAATGCGCAACCATTGTGACATTCTCCGTTGAAGTCCAGAGGGCAGGAGAGCTTGAGGTGTGTTTGTCGCGTCGGCAGAGCAGGAGACGGAGACACCAGAGGGGACGGTACAGGTGGGGGAGGTGTGTTTGGTATGGCCGGAAGAGGGAGAGAGGGGTTAGCTACTAACTGTGTGAGCTACTGTAGCTGTGCAGTCAGGGCTGCCAAAGTGGAGTTAATGTTACTTTCTGAGACATGTTGTCTCTCCGTGAGCTCCTGCAGATGGTGTTGCAGGTATCCTAAGGCGTCAGCTACACCTTGAGAGGTGTCTGAGGGCAACAACATCTGAAGAGCGGAATTTTTGGAGGGTTGGGTATGGCAGGGGAGGGCGACCTATTAGGTGGCTGTCCACTGGGATAGTCCAAGGCTCTGCTTTAAGATCCTAATCTGCTGTAAGGGCGACTGGACACAAGACTCCAGGAGAATCCTCAGATAATATTACAGTTAATGGTTATGGTACAACTCACCTCCAGGAGAATCCTCAGAGATTAGGATGAGGCTTCTAGAGGGATACTCTACATTATATACATCTCTTAGTGTCAGGGTTAGCAGGATCAGAGCTAAACTAGTGTGTTTAAGTATCACTAGTAAACAGGCTAAGGTAGCTCCGGAGTGTTGTCATGGTGTTTAGGGGTGGAAATGGAAGTATCCTCTTACAGCCACCCCAGTTGATACAGCTGAGGCTGCCAAATGGAAACAAGCAGATAAAAAGGTACTTGCTACAATTTGTTTACGGGTTGCAGACACACTCCTGGTGTATATCGCTGGTAGCACGACAGCATTAGCAGCATGGAGCATGCTGTCAAATATGTTTGAGACCAAGAGCCCCATCAGGATTGTCTCAGTACGTCGTAAACTCTTTGGTACTTGTTGTACTGAGGAAAGTGATATTGAGGATCACATTCGCATCATGCGGACTTACCAGCAGGAGTTTGCTACACTTTAGAAACCTATTTCTAAGGAAGATTTCTCCTATGCTCTTCTCACATCTCTCCCTGAATCTTGGAACAACTTTATTTCTGCTGTCCCAGAAGACGTCATCAAGGATCCCACCAAACTCATCTCTCGGATGTTATCTGAACTCCAATGACTTCGCGAACAGGCTGGCACCAGTACAGCATTGGCTGTCATTGACAAATCAACTGCCAAATGTTATACCTGTGGTCGCATTGGGCATTTTGCTAGTGATCATGGGAAGCAAGTTAACAGAGAGAAGGAGGAGAAGGAAAAGCAGAACGATGATAAGAAGGAAAAGAAGAAGAAAGAGGAGAAGGGTAGAAATAGATGGAAAAAGGAAAAAGAAAAAAAATTCTCGAGCAAATCTTGCTCAAAATGATTTGGATGTCAGTGATGATGAAGACTTTATATTTTTGGCCCGGGATCCAACTCTTGCGCAGTCTCTACAGCCAGACGATTGGATTTTAGATTCTAGATGTAGTCATTCAATAGTATGCAACAAGAACAACCTTTCTTTGTACATCTTGACCCCCTCTCATAAAATTTCTGGCATCGGCAATACATCCTCTTCTGGTTATGGTAACATCCTACTATCCTTTGCCCTTGGCAGCTCTACGTGTACATGTGTATTGCGTGATGTACTCCATTGTCCCTCAGCCCCGTTCAACCTGATTTCTGTCTCTCGGCTAACAGATGCTAGGTATACTGCAACTTTCAAGGATGATAAAGTTGAACTCCATTCACGGAAAGGAATGCTCTTGGCTATTGGCGATAAGATATCTAGGTTGTACAGACTTTGTTTGGCTGGTTTCACTGATTGTGCACTTGTTGCACGCACCTGGGATGAATGGCATTGTACCTTTGGGCACCTGAATATAAAATCTTTGCGCCATCTCAAAACTCATAACATGGTTAATAGGCTAGAAGTTCATAATGAAAATGCAGACTTGCAGCAATGTAAAGCCTGTTTGGCAGGCAAATCCCATGTTCAATCTTTCCCCCGTGAATCTCAACGCAAATACACTGAGATTGGTGAAATGACTTACACAGATCTATTTGGCAAAGTGGATCAAAAAGGTTACTGTGGTGAACACTATTTTATTTCATTCACCGATGCTGCCAAGGCTCACAGTCGCATCAATTTTCTCAAAACCAAAGAAGCAAATATTGTACTTGATGCTATCAAAAAATATGTTGCTTTTATCTTCACGCAAACTGAGAAGAAAGTAAAATGCTTCCGTTTTGATGGCAGCAAAGAGTACATCAACCAAGAAGTTCTTGATTGGTTAGAATTGCAGGGTATCAACTACGAGATCACTGTACCAAAATCTTCAGCCCAAAATGGTATTGCAGAACATTTGAACTGTACTGTTATGGAGTACGCACGCTCTATGCTGGCTAGTACTAGCCTCTCACTCTTTCTTTGGCCTGAAGCAGTTCAGTATGAATTTTACCTGAAGAACATTTGCCCTACCCATGCACTTCATGATAACATCACATCTTACGAAGCTTTTTGGAACCACAAACCCAATGTCTCAAATGTGGAGGAGTTTGGTGCCAAAGTTTGGGTTTTAATCCAGGACAAGCATATTAATAAACTTCAACCTAAAGCCAAACAGTACATTTTTGTAGGTCTTGGAGAGCACTCCCATGCATACTGATATTACAACCAGAAAACTCGGCAAATCTTTACCTCTCGGAACGTTACATTTGAGAAGCCACAGATCAGAGCTGACAGAAGCTTCCAATTTAATCAGGCACCTCCACCTGATGTTTCTCTCCCATCTTTGCTTGAGGAGGAGAAAGAGTATATTAGTCATCCAAACAAGCTTCAGGCGGATCCAGAAATGCTACCAACTCCCTCTACACCTCAGATACCATCCTCTATGTCTACTACACCTCCCAGTCCTCTCACACTATTGCCGCCAACTTGTCAATCCACTCCCTAGTCTCTACCACCACCACCGCCAAAAGCACCTCGTGATATCAGTAGTGCTATTGATCCAGACAATATCATCCTTGGTTCACACACACAGAAATATGCTAAATCAGACAATGCATATCTTGCTGCAGCTAATTTTGGACTCACCTTTGCACTCACTTCATATAAAGCAAATCAACTTGATAGTGATCCTAAAAACCTTGTGCAAGCTTGTGCTGCACCAGATTCAGCATAATTTGAGGCTGCTATGGTTGCAGAAAAAGAGCAACACAAGCGACTAGGCACTTGGAAACTTGTGGACTTACCCCCTGGCTGTAAGGCTATCAATAGTCTTTGGGTTTTCAAGCGAAAGCGAAATAATGCTGGTGAGATTGCTCAACATAAGGCTTGACTTGTTGCAGATGGTTCACGCCAAATTCCTGGTGTTGATTTTCTCCAAATCTATGCACCTACTATTTGACTTGAAACTTTCCGTTTCATCATTGCCCTTGCTGCTCGCTATAAATTACAAGTCCATGGCATGAATGTCGTTGCTGCTTATCTCAATGGCAAACTTGATGAGGAAGTTTATATGAAACAACCTCCCGGGTTCGACGATGGTACAGGCCGAGTTTGCAAACTCGTACTCTCTATCTATGGCCTGAAACAGGCTGGTAGAAATTGGAACATTGAGCTTGACACAGCATTCAAATTATTTGGATTCATACAGTTGATTGCTGACCAATATGTATATGTCCGTCGCAATCCTGTCTCTGGTTTGCCTACTATTGTTGCAGTCTATGTTGATGACATGACTCTGTGCACTCAAACAGACACTGAACTTTCTCAGCTTAAAGGGGAGTTGGCCTCCAAGTTCCAAGTTACAGACTTAGGAGAACTTACCCAAATTCTTGGTATGGAGGTTCAATGAGACAATTCTAATGGCTCCATTCGACTTTCACAAGTCAGCTATATCAGCCGCATGCTCAAATCAGTCGGAATGAGCAATTGCAACCCCATTGCAACCCCCATTGATCCAAATGTCAAATTGATGCCTCTCACTGATAGTGACCCACGCATTGGCAATGCAAAATTTCGATGCGACTATCTTTCTGGACTTAGGAAACTCATATATCCTGCTGTTACTACTTGTCCTGACCTCGCGTATGCCATCCAGCACCTTTCACAATTCTCTATTCGACCTGGTCCTGAGCACATGTCAGCATTAAAGTGTGTCTTCTGCTATTTACGTGAAACAACCAATCTTGGACTTACTTTCAGAGGAACAGGAGACCTCCACATGTATTCCGACTCCAATTGGGCAAGCGACACCATTGACCGCTGTTCAATTACTGGCTACATCTCATACTTTGGCTCAGTACCAATTTCCTGGTTTTCTCAGAAACAGCCAACAGTAGCCCTTTCAACCATGGAGGCTGAATATATGGCCCTCGCTAAGGCAACTTGTGAGGCAATCTGGCTTCAAAAACTCTCTTCTGAGCTTGGTATTCCTACAAACTCTCCTACAACCATTTTCATTGACAATCAGTCTGCTATGCACTTCACTGAAAACCCTGTCTTTCATGCCTGTTCCAAACACATCGATATTTGTCATCACTTTGTTTGTGAATGCTTAGCCTCTAACAAGGTTATTCTCAACTACTGTGCTAGCGAGGAGAATGTTGCAGATATGTTTACCAAGCCACTAGCAAAGCCACAATTCATTACTCTTCGTGGTCATGTTCTTGGTGTTGTCTAGTCGAGGGGGAGTATTGGGGATTAGAGGAGCGACTATCAACTCCACAAACACTAGAGTCTTTTGTAGTGACTCATTTATTTTCCTTGAATATTCTTGAACATTCGAGACACTTTGGAAGTAGTATAAATACCATGTAGTTGAGATCAAAAAGGTTATCTAATTCTTTCCCTTCGCACCGCTGTTTCTCAATACATAAAGGCGTAACTGTAAAGGCACTCTTGGACAGTGGTGCTACAGAGATGTTTATGAACAAAAGGATGGTGGCTAGACATGGGTTCTATCACAAATGGTCACTTACTATTTATGATGGGTGCTTTGATACTTCAAAGAGTTCAAAAATGCGAAGTTAGATAAGTGACAAAAGATGTTGTTAAGCCTGAGGTCTAATCCTCAGACTATGAGTTCTTAAATACAGAAAAATAATGGTCTGTGTACTAGGACAGAGCATCACATGCTACTATCTATTGTTCTACATATGGTAGTACTTTTGTGCTAGAAATAATGATAACCTAACCATATGGAGGCTGTCCTTTGTTCTAAGAAAAGGACAGATGACTATCTATGGATAATTAATGAAGTCCATGTGCAAATATTGAGGTCTTCATATCTCCACTAATATTAA
>Ga0157361_1000961_pt1 | contig 10293 bp, 9 predicted proteins | sample AttlaeALBM2_FD_111481 | JGI IMG/M metagenome (GOLD analysis project Ga0157361, IMG submission 111481) | Fungus gardens microbial communities from leaf cutter ant in Ribeirão Preto, State of São Paulo, Brazil - Atta laevigata ALBM2 | ecosystem: Host-associated > Fungi > Mycelium > Unclassified ...
AGACTCCAGGAGAATCCTCAGTAATATTACAGTCTACAATTATGATACAACTCACCTCCAGGAGAATCCTCAGAGATTAGGATGAGGCTTCTGGAGGGATATTCTATATTATATACATCCCTTAGTGTTAGGGTTAGCAGGATCAGAGCTAAACTAGTGTGTTTAAGTACCACTAGTAAACAAGCTAAGGTAGCTCCGGAGTGTTGTCATGCTGTTCAGGGGTAGAAATGGAGATGTCCCCTTACAATAACCATAGTCTCACTCAATATTCATAACAGGCCAAGTATCCAAGCTGAACTTACTGCACTGATGCAAAAATGCCTTACACTAGAATACCATCCACAGCAATGGAAAACAGCAGTTGCAGTAGCTCTCCAAAAACCAAGCAAACCAGACTATACACAACCTCGTGCCTATAGGCTCATTACCTTACTGGAATGCATGGGCAAGATCCTGGAAAAAATTATTGCTTGTAGACTGACATTTATGATAGGCCACTATGAACTAATATCAGGAGCACAAAGCAGAGGAAAAGCAAACTCAGCTACCACCGATGCAATTTTGTCATTTGTTCATGATATCTATACAGCATGGAACCATGGTAAAGTCACGTCTGCCCTCACCTTTAATATCAAAGGATACTTTGACTTCCTAAACTATGATAGGCTCCTAGTAGAAATGCAAAAACGTCGAATTCCACTGGAATATCTAAAGTAGACATCAAGCTTCCTATTAGAAAAGAAAGCAGCAATATGTGTAGATGGAGCAAGGGGTGAAGACTAAGGTAGAGAACGGAATTCCATAAGATTCACCTATTTCTCCGATTCTAGCCTTCTTTTACTCAGCAGGACTCTTGGACCTCTTTGAAAAAAACCCAAATAGTCATATACAAGACCCTTTACTCCCAGATGACCCAACTATAACCACACTATTCATATACGTAGATGATGGAAAACTAACTGTATTCTTCAAATCACTAGAAACAAATGTCAAGATCCTATCATCAGCATATCACAGAGTAAACCAGTGGTTACAGAAAGTAGGTCTTATACTAGACAAAGACAAACGAGAGCTAATACACTACACCCAGAGACACCTGAATAGATCCCCTGCTATCCGTCTACCAGAAGAAGATAGTTCAATATCAACAATTCCCACAAGCTCAACAGCTTGATAGCTAGGAGTTTACTTTGACCAAAAACTCCTCTTTAACAAACATGTAACCAAAATAGCCTCTAGATCAGAAGCTACAATAGCAAACATGTCCATGCTAGCCAACACAACCTGAGGTCTCTCACACTACTATCTACGACAACTCTACAAGATGTATATTCTATCCATAATATTGTATGCATCAGTAGTATGGTGGACAGGTAAAAAGCGACATATTGGAGCCATCAACAAAGTACAAAACCAAGCTCTAAGGCTCATATGTGCTGCATTTCGCACAACCCCAATTCATACTCTAGAAATAGAGGCATCTGTTCCATCTACAAACCTCTTCCTAAACTCAACTACCAAGCGGACTGTAATCTGGTTCAACAAATTAAGTGCCAATAACCCCATAATCCAACGGCTCCCTAATAGATGGCGAGCAAACAACAACCTTCCTCAACTAGCTCTACTTCTTCCAAGCATCCCTGCATCCCGACGCAAGAGCAACACAACCCAACTTCTCCAAGTTGCCAAGAATACATCTCCTCTCAATGAGCAAATTTTTCTATTTTTGCTTCCACCCTGGAGACATACACTCACTGACTTTGGAAACAGACTATGTCTACTAAACAAACTAGTAAAAAACAAAGACAAGGCAGCCCAGCTGTACTGCAATCAGCTCAGGAAGCTACAAGCAAATAGATCTAATATGATAGTATACACAGACGGATCGCAAAAGCACATCCACCATCACTTCTAAAGAGTAGGTTCAGCAGCAGTAGGATTTATTGGGAACCAAGAGACCTTCACTACCTAGCTAGGCCTAGGAGGTAAGGCAGAGGTATATGATGCAAAACTGACAGGAATTCTTATAGGATTGCACCATGCATAGTCAGAAGCAGAAAAATACCCCCTGATTAACCATATCATTATATACAGTGACAACACATCAGCCTTAATCACAATATGTGACCCACAACCAAGAAAAGGCCAAATCTTAGCCTACAACTTCTATTGCAATGCAATCAGATAGCTAGAATAATTTGATACCCACCAACTTATACTTGCTTGGTGCCCCAGTCACTTGAACATACATGGAAATGAAAGGGCAGATGAACTGGCAAAATTGGTAACAGACCTACCTGGAGAAATAGATACTATAATATCACACATGCTTCGCCGAGCCCAGAAATACATGGACAAAGACATGGAAAAACCACCCACAATATGGCCTCTATGCACAGACTAACCGATTTCCACTGTCACTACAACCAACACCACACTTCAAAGATCTCTGTGACAAGAGAGAACTTTTTGGATGCCTACTACAATGCCGCACAGGGTATGGATACGCAGACAATTTCTATGCAAAACTTAAACCAGACACAGACCCCTCCTACCCATGTGATGAACCCTCCTAAACCCACACTCATATCCTGCAAGAATACTATCTCTACAAGGACCACCGTTACATACTAAGGAAGATCTCACCTTCTATATACCCCCTAGATATCTTAGGCACCTGAAAAGGAGTGGAGGCACTTGCAGAATTCCTATCTAAATCCAATGTCTATACAAGATCAGAAACAGGCCCATCCACCTGATAGAAACCCTCCATCAATGACAGGCTACCAGAAAACCACCCTGACGAAGGGCCTGATGATGAGGTGCAGTTGACACTACCCACTCGCATATAAGCAACATAGATGTGTTCTTCCTTTTCTCTCCTATTCTCTTTCTTTCTCTATTTACTGCTACAAATCCTCCTGAACTCGCTGCCAACCCCAATCATCTACTAGAAAACTCTGCCTACATCCCTCACCTATGGCTATATGCCTTCTGTAGACACACTACCTAACATTGGGTTCTACTTAGACTCTCCGCGTCTTAGTACTAGCTTGCTTGTTGCGGAATACAAATGCAGAATCAAAAAAAAAACACTCATCATATGATGAAGTCATATGACATTACTCTGTGATATTGTCATGTGATACTTTCCCATACTCCTTCCTTGTGTTTTTTTTTTAAATCAACAATTTATTATGCAGAGTGCATAGGCAGACTATAGTAGCTAAAAAAAGACTAAGGGACTACAACCCTACAATGCACATTGCAAATGCACCTCCTACACTATCTAAGCACAAGGCAAAGAAGTGCAGGTACCAAAAGAAAGGAATATCTATTTATAGAAAAAGAAAGGTGACCTAGCTTCCAACACATGTACTTGCCCTGCTGACTCCACTCCTACTCTACATTCTAGGCCCTGATCAAATCAACCCCCCACATCGCACACAAAATCATAGATACCATCTCTCAGTACTTTAGTCAGACTCCCTTTCAGAAAGGTACCAGTGACTTCCACTATGAGCCGAAGCTCTACATAAAAGGGCTGAGGACAGTTCATGCTATCTTAGTCTCTCCTGCTTGGCTTACCTAGAATTGCCTCCCTAACAAGGTATAGGTGGGAAGCAAGGCGTCCCACTTATGAGCAAGTACTAGAACTCTTCCTTGTAGGTTGCAGAGAGCCAGGTACCCTCAAGTAGCTGTTAACCATTGATTGTCTTAATACATAACTTCAGGACGACCTATAGGGAAGAGGACCAGAGGCCAAGGGTATTATAGACTACCCAGAGCTTAGCATTCCCTTCCCAGTCTGTCCCATTTGTAGAAGCGACTACTTGAAGTTCCTTCTTGTGAACCAAGAGGCTCACAACTTGACAAGTCTCCACCAGATTGAAGATGCTAAACATATGGCACAGTACTCATATATCCAGCATAAGATAGAAAAAGGGGACTGTCTCAAAGGACAGACAGAGATAAATGTCAGAAGGTAAATGATGACAATATTAGTATAAGAGGTTTGGTAGTATAGTAGTCCCCCCAACAGCCATCACAGCCAGAAGAGAGATAATGGTGGTAGTTAAAGGAAAAGAATCGTCACCTGTCCTTCCTTGTGTAGTAAGTCTGAATAAGAAAAGAAAAGAAATATAAATAATAACTTAGCTGTTTTGCTAAGTTGTGACAAGGGAGGAATAATAAGAAAATAATATAATGTGATCTCTTCTGTGTCCTAGAGTATTTTGTTAGGATTATAAATCATGGATACAACAACAAAAAAAAAAGAAATAAAGAAAACTTTCAAATTTCCAAAAATAGCAAGAGAGAAATAATAAGCTCATAGTCTATCTGATCACATAGCTATGTCTCTCTGTGTCATATGTGAGAAAATAATCATTTAAATTTCTTTTATATTTTATATTATTACTAAATTCCGCTCCTAAACTCCTGTTTTCTACTCCTATAGGATCATGATTTAGACTAGTTACTTGTACTCCTCCTATTCTGGACTTAGTATAAGTACTCCATTAGTTACATCCTAGTTCCTTAGTTTGTAGATTAAAGTCTTTAACGTCTTTAATGTCTTTTACTTGTTCTATCCTCACTCCTATCAATCTATCCCACTCCTCTCCTGAACTCCTGGCAACAATTCAGTCCTCCTGAAATACACAACCACACATGTGACAGAAGATTGAGGCATAGCACATGAGCTGAGACCAAGATTGTTCCCTACTTTTGTTGTCAAACTCTCTTCCACTTCAGAGTAACTCCACTCAACTCCAGGCCACTCTATTTTTGCTCCACATGGTATTGACACTCTGCTTCTCTAATCCTGCTCCTGAAATTCTTCTCTAAGTAGTATGTGGCTCTCAAGCCTTTTCATAGACCATAAGAAAAGATGTCAATCTTGAGTCAATTTGCTCTCAAGTATATTGTCTTCATCTGCCTTTTCTTCTATCTCCCTATCTAACTTCTTTAACTCTTCTTTTACTCCTTCTATACTTTATCACATCTTCAGCTAGTTCTAGTCTCCTTCTGGTATATTTGCAATGCACCTTCCAAGCAGGCTTATCTTTTCATTATAATCAGCTATTAAGAGTGATAGCTATAATCTGATGGTAACTATAGTCTTTCTAAAAGTTAACAGCTGCTAAGACTTGATGTTATTCTGATAGAAAGTAAATTTCCTAAGGTTCTTTCTGCTCTTAAGAATACTTTTAGAGGGGAGCTCTGTTATGAATCTAATATGCAGTGTCCTGGGTGAATTCTGTAAGATCTATATAGTAGTAGTTGCAACCATTATTTTGCTGCTTATGGAATATTCACAAGTCTATAATTAGGCTTCTAGTAGTTATCTCTAGGGAGTCAGACTGATGTCTTAAACTGAATTCTAAATTTTAATAAGGAAAATATTGCTTCTACTACCAAACTGATTAACTGGTATAATACCATTGCTATAGTACTAGGATCACTCCTAGCATTATACAAGATATATTATCAGCACTCACTAGTGCAGCAACACTTCTAGAAAAGATCCTTGACTCTGACATAGTACTACAGGGTATCAACAATGAGACTAAGCAAAAGACTATGCAGGCCAAAAAGAAAGGCAAGAGAAAAGCTATATTTTACAGTGAAAATGGTAGCTAAAGAACTGTTGGACAAAGGGAAATGACAAAGAAGGCCAGAACCCACAAGGAAAAGGTCAAGAAAAGGCCAACATAGCCTAAGCAAAGAGCATTACAGATGTTGCATAGTTTTGCAACAATTTATGGAATAGAATAGAACTGTTGATGAGAACTGACTTATAAAGATTTCAGTTCTATTGTCTTAAATGAAACATACTATATTTGTACTTGCTGAGACATAATGTATGCTATTAGGTATTTAACAGTCAAGTTACTTAGTTAGAACCTTTGTTGATCACCACAGAGGTATCATCTGAGTTATTTCATCTTTTAAAATCAATCAGCTATCATTAGAGAACAAGAATAATAACAACATACTAGTACTTAAGATCATATTTAGAAACAACAGTAAAGATAAAGAACTATAGCAACTACCATAGGACCATAACACAAACTTGAAATTTATGGTTTAGGAGCTATACAATACATAATACCATTACATCACAGACTCACAAACCTTTGACCTACTCAACCTATTTAACTACAAGAAATTCTTGTAGCAGACAAGAAACATTTTTTGCAATTGAAAAAGGAAACATATTTGTTCAAGTGTCTAATGAAAACAAGAGCAAAACAATGTTTGTGAAGGATATAATATATGTATAAAACCTTGGTATCACTCTTCTATCAGTTGTGTGTATTACTCAAAAAGAATATACACTTCACTTTAAATAGCAGGGATGCTAGGTTCTTAATTCCAAAAACCATTGAATGGAAATGATTTCACTTACAAATAGATTATATAGTATTTGACTTAAAACACCACTACAAGAAAATACAGTAACAGAAGATCTACTTACTATAATGCTAGATAAGCTACATAAAACAATGGGTTATATACCAACATATGCAGCAACAAAACTAGTTAAGGATTATCTAGTAAATAAAATAGAACTTAACAAATCCTAGAACACTATTAAAGAGATATACAAGCCACACCTATATAGCAGAATAACTCAGTTATCTATCTTCAAAGCATTAAAAATAAAACCAAGTAAAAAAATAGAAGACAAGATATAACATATGGAAACTAGCCCTAATAGACTGTCATATTCCAGAAATATAATAATTATATAATTTCTTTCTCCTAATAATTCCTCTAAAATTAATAATAGTAGGATAGCGTAGTAGACTACTCTCCTTCTATTCCATACTTACTATAAGTACTGAGTAGTTACAGTGTAATTCCTCAGTTTGTAAATTAACATCATCTGGTCCTAATCTTTTCTGTCCACTCCGACTCCTTCACTCGACCCCTTAGGACCTCTGTCTTGACGACTTTCTACCACTCCAAAATACGCGACCAACCTTACGACCGGAGACCGGGGCACAACACATAAGTTGAAGCCAAGGTCATTCAATAAGTTGTTCTCCGCCCTAACGCCCTTGCCTCTTCGCCAGAGCCTTCTTTCTACTATTGCTAAGTACATTCCTTTCCAAAGTAGTACATTACTTCGGAACGGAGTGTAGTTTCCACCTACTATCCTTCACTTCTGTTCCTCCAGATTTCGTCCTTGACATAGATACCCTATATTATAAGAGATACTATATTACATTTACCAACAAGGCAATATATTACTCAGCAGTGTTCCTTATGCACAAAAAAAATAAAACTCTTGAATTATTCTAGGCTCTTGATGCATAAAAAACTATGGAATCAAGATCAAACTTTTGTACTTTGATAATGGTGGAGAATATAAAAGCAAAGAATTTGACAAATACCATGCAAAACAAGGAATTTGATATTACTTCACAGTTCATAACAATCTTGAACATAACAGAATAGCAGAACAACTAAAATGAATACTATTAGAAAAAGCATAAGCTATGTTATATACTGCCAACTTACTAGGATCCCTATAGGACAAAGCCTTGAAGCATGCCATCTGGTTCAAGAACTGGATATCTACCTGAGCATTAGAAAGGAAAATATCATTTAAGGCATTTAATAGAAACAAGCCTGACCTACAAAGCTTACACAAATGGGAATGTAAGGTCATGGTATACAGTAATAATAGCAACAAACTAGAAGGATAAACATGAGAAGGATACTGGCTGAAACTAATCAGGAGAGCATTCAAGAACATTATGAGAACATCAAAACCATTTGGGTTGAGAAAAGTATCAAATTTCCAGAGCACAAACAAAGTGGAGAAATCTAAATGTAGAGAAGAAATAAGTTAGAAGTAAAGAAATACCAAAAAACATTCAACACATATCTAATATAAAAAGCAACCTAAACAACATTCTGGAAACTAAATTTCCACTTATAATACCACCCTAAATATCTCCTCAATTCCCAACACTCCCAAATATTCCACTTACCTTTTCCAAACCAAAACCCATTGTTCCAAAAGACATATCCAGCTCAATCAGTATTTGAAACATTATTAATCTCAAACATGTTGATTAGCTAACTGATAAAATATCATAGAATCAAAACAAATACTCCAAATCAAAAGAAAGGCCAATGGCAAAATTTAACAAATACAAAGCCCAACTTATTGCATATGGATTTACTTAGGTATGAAGGGTAAATTACTTTGAAACATTCTCCCTTATTGCTAAATTATCATCACTTTGAACTATCTTATTCATTTCAATACATCTTGATTGGGACATCAAAGTATTTGACTACTTAGCCATATTTTTGAATAAAAAATTTAACTTAGAGAAAGAAATTTATATAGAATAGGTACTATACTACACAAACAGTAACTTTAAAGATGTTATTCAATAATAATACACAATAAAGTCATAAATGGTACAAAAAGTTAACTAAGAAACTCAGAAAACTCAACATCTATTCACTCTACTTAAACTATATAGTTTATTATTTCATCAAAGATAAAAATATAATACTCATGGCTATTCATGTTGACAATAGTACTATTACTAGAAGTTTCTCTTTTCCCTTCCTTAATCAATGATATTCAGAAAGAAATAGAACATATCTTCAAGATTACTCTATCTAGACCAATTAGCTAGCTACTTAGAATATTATAACAAGAAAAAACATACTCTCTACTATGAAAATAGAAAAATACAAACCAGCATCTATGTCCTTTAATCAATCTATCCAACTTAACCAAGATCAATGCTCTACAACTTCTAAAAAGACCACTGAGATGAAAAAATTCCCCTACTAAGAACTTATTAGAGAACTTATTTCAATACTGGCTTGCAACTAGATTGCAACCAGATTTGCAGTTGGGAGCCTATTATGATTTCTTGACAACCCAGGAATAATATACTAGAAGGCAAGAAAACAAGTACTATAGTATCTGAAAAGCTCTCAAGATCATAAACTCTTTTACAGTGCTCTACACTTGATCTCTAAACTCTAGATTTATGCCAATATAGAGGATTGTTTTGCTAGGATATTCTTGTTTTCCTTTTTGTAAAGTTCTCTGACTATGGTTTAGATAGTAGTGAATATAATTTATAAGATAAATAAGAGATGTGTTCTCAAAAGAAAGCACTTTAGCTGACACTATATTTCAGCACAATATTCCTTGTGCAAGTTTGTAGGGAAATAAATTCAAATTTAAAGATTAAAGAAAGATTGAAGATAACTTTGCCAATGAACCTATGTTGCAGTGTTATGCTACCAGCAAATTTGCCACAGAAAGTAGCATTGCTACACTTTATACCAACAGTTTTCTTATCAAAATCTGCTCTAGAACCCATTATAGATCCTTAGAATGTACCAAATGGTTATATAGAACAGTAAGCAGGTAAAAATCAACCTAAAGAAACCTCAGGAGGCAAGTAAGATAAGCTAACATCAGGTTATAAAGAGTGTTATTGAATGACAATGTTCTAAATCTACTTTTGGTTGGAAATACCTTGAAAAGATAGTAGACTTAAGCTCTAGAACCATTGGTATCTTCTACTATGTACGTGAGACCAAACGTGGGATGATGGCAGCTGACTCAGAACTGACCAAGTAGCTTTCTTCACACACTCTCTTGAAAAATTCCATAAAATTCAAATAAATTCAAATAAATTCAGTAGAAATTCAAATAAATTGGGAAAAATTAGAATAAAATTAAAACAAGCGGTGAGAAAAGCAAGCTCACTGTGGCCTTACTGTTGGAGGAAGGGAGCAGAGCAACCTGACTTACAACAGTGCAAATTACCAGTAAAGGAAGGGAGCACAGTGATCTAACGTACAATTTGCAAACTGACTGTGGCCTTACTGTTGTAGGAAGGGAGCATAGTGACCTGATGCACAACAGTGCAAATTACCAGTGAAGGAAGGGAGCACAGTGACCTGACACACAATATTGCTCACTGTGACGCAAACCATTGTTAGAAGGGAGCAAAGCAACCTGATGGACAATACTATCTGTAGCTGTGCAGACTATTGTTGGAAGAGAGCAAAGTAACCTGATAGACAACACTATCTGTAGCTGTGCAGACTGTTGTTAGAAGAGAGGAGATTTTCATCAGACTTTGTCTGTGGTGCCCAAAGGAACACGTCAATAAGTGGTAGCAGCATCTCTTTGCAGAGGAAATTTATGGGAACATATCAAGTTCTTGCATCTCAGACAAAATATGCGCTTGGGTCACTCAGAAGCTGACAATCAACATGCTCAGTGGTTGCTGG
>Ga0157361_1000963_pt1 | contig 10281 bp, 7 predicted proteins | sample AttlaeALBM2_FD_111481 | JGI IMG/M metagenome (GOLD analysis project Ga0157361, IMG submission 111481) | Fungus gardens microbial communities from leaf cutter ant in Ribeirão Preto, State of São Paulo, Brazil - Atta laevigata ALBM2 | ecosystem: Host-associated > Fungi > Mycelium > Unclassified ...
TGAGAAGGAAAACCGGAGATGAGTCAAGGAAGACTAGATACGAGCTAACTCAACCTCTTTTACTTTCCGTGGAACATGTGGATATCTCGTTTTGAGTTCTTCCAAGTCAATTGGCAGATCCACGTCACCATTATCCTGAATGGGATCGGATGTTGGTGGTGATGAAGGTCGGAGCCTGAGTTCCTCAATCTCTTCATCGGGATCAAAGGAAAGCCTGGATACAGGCGAAGAGGAAGGAGATGACAGTGATGTAAAGACGTCAACACCATTCTCTGCAGTTTTCTTCCCCGGATTGTTGTCATGAAGTGGGGTAGGAAGGAAGGTGATGACCCGAGCAGAGGATGTAGAACTCATGCCAGTTTTCTGCAGGAAAGCTTTACCATGAAGACCCGAGATGCGGAATGGGCCGCTTGTCTTTTTTTGAAGACTATGCTGAACACTTCTCAAAAGTACCAAAAAACATGTCAGAAGGTGTCGAGATAGAAAGCAAGTAGAAACCTTCGTTTGACTCTTTTCTTTGGAGGTGGGAGAGTCGACCACATCTCGTCTACATTTTGCCCAAAGTCATAACATCGCATTGCTCTAGACCGAGCTCCGGATGGTTCCTTCAGCAAGGACTGCGTAGATCGCAATGCGTTCTGAGCAAAGGTCGCACCAGCCCTCGATTCACAACCATTATGATTCAGATGATTAGATGGCAAGATCTGTGTGGAAACTGATGGACGAGAGCATGATATCTGGGAAGCAGGAGCTTTAAGAACAACCTTCTTTGTTGAAGTTGGTTTGGCAACTGGCATAATCAATTGTTCTGCCTTTATTAGATGTTCCTGCTCAGAAAGTAATTCAGAACTGTTGAAAAGACTCGGCCTTTGAGCTGATTGTTGGGACTTCATGGTCTCTTCCTGAGTAGCATAAATGGAGGCAGGTAAAGAATGGCATGGTTTTGATTTAGATCCAGGAAGTTCTGGGATTATCGGAGACGAGAGAGCATGAGTTAAAGAAGCAGAGGACTGAATAGGAAATTCGGATTTGGTCAGTATATGTGCATGATCATTGGAAAGAATGTGAGCAGAAAGCGTATGATTTCGAGCATCTGGACATGAGTTTTCCTGAGGCGATGATATAGCTGCCAGTGGGCAGATTGGCTGACGCACTATCAGAGCTGTAGCATGATTTCTAGAATACGTTTTTGATATCGTAGAAACAGGAGGTATAAAGCTGTGCTTTGGATGTCGAACCGCCTTCTGGCGAGCCCTGAAAAACTGTTTGATAGTACCAGTGTTGTTCTCGGGGGTAGCCGGAGACTTCAACGACATAGGCGCTACACGAAGAGCACAATGAGCAGAAGAGCGAGCTATTGCATTCAGCTTCGCAATAGAAAACGGATTTGGCTTGTACACTGCCGTATCTTTGCGGGAAGAGATATCGAGCTCGAACCAAAGTTGAGATTCAGTAGATTGCTCGTGTGAATTGTGGTCAGAATCAGAGTCATGGCCTTCATCGTTGGCTGTGCGATAGCTGAAAATCCATGGGTCTTTATCCAGGTCGCCCATGACATAGTCAGAGTAAAAGTAATGGGATCCACTAAGCCCACGGGTCCGTGTGATTATGTCATCACAAGCTAAACTAGAGCCATTTAATTTATTTATGTAATCCCACAAAAACACAGTTATCAGAACCTTGGCAGTACTGTGGACTGTCTATGCACACTGTGTAATAAATTGTTGAATTAAAGATAATTAGAACCTTGACCCAGTGCCCAAAAAATTAGCAGCTCAAAGCTTACTCCCAAGGTATAAGGATCTAGTGGTGAACACTTAACCCTACTGTTGGAATTAGGATCTCATGCAAGCCTGCACAATGCAGCTGATGAGATCAATCACATTGTATATTGTTGGTAGGTATGTTACATGATGGAGACACAAGTATATAGGTAGTGTAGTTACTTGATACTTGTTATATGTTTGTTACCCTCCCCCATCCGTATTTCAACACCTACTCCTTATCCAAGTTGACAAGGAAAACTCAATAGAGTTCCTGTTAGATTCTTGAACTATTTTATACACAATACTAAACCCAACCCTAGCTAGTATCTCATGCATCCCAATATGACTAAAAAGAAAAGAAAAGAAAAAGAAAAAGAATAATAGAAAATAAACATAAAATAAAAATAAAAATAAATATTGACTTAGCTATTTTGCCAAGTTATGACAACATTCACATAAAATTGAGATCTACCATGGCCTGCCTACGTGCCCCATGTAATAAATTGATGATTTAAATAAAATAAAATAAAATAAAATTGAGATCTGATTGGATCATCAGAACCTTATATTTTTTAGGACAGCCCAAAAGCTGACCAGGAGGCAAATAAAATGGACATTATTCATGACTTGTTTTGACTATGTACCCTATTATAAACTGGGAAAGACAATGCATGGAAAATTTCTTGTTTAGACAAGCAGACCATAAGATAGAGATAGACCTCCACAATACAAACCAGGTATTGCTAAAATCTGAGTTCTTTGCTATCAATGGATTAGAAACTACTCATCAATCACCAATAAATGATGAGATAATCCTAAAGGAGGTCAAAGCTACACTTTTATTGGATAAAGTCACAAAAGACTATAAGTTGTTATGCTGGTGGCCTGGGAGGACTACATTTGTCAAGAAATACATTACAGGTTGTGATATGTGTTAGCAGATGAAAAATCACCCACAGCAACCTTTTGGACCACTTGTTGTTATGCTGCAAGTGAATTTGCTGCAGAAGATAGCATTTGGTATGCTTTATACCAATAAATTCCTAATAAGAATTCACTCTAGAACCCATTATAAGTCCTTAGAACATACCAAAGGGTTATATAAAACAGTGAGCAGGTAGAAATAGACCTGGAGCATATGAAAAGACCTTGGGAGGCAAGTAAGATGAGCTAGCATCAGGTTATAGAAAGAGTTATTGGATGTTCTAGATCCACTTTGTATTGGAGATACCCTGAAAGAGATAGTAGACTTGAGCACTAGAGCCATTAGTGTGCCAGGAATGGACTTAGACAGATATGCCTCTGATTGCAAATAAGCATTGATAGTATCAGATCAGATATATTTAGATAAATGACACCTAGAATGTGACTTAGGAAATTTGGACAGTAGTTGGAGCTTACTAAACAATTGACAGGTAACTAAGGAGTTCTAAATCACAAGCCAACAACAGAAGAAAGAACAACAAAGAATGAAGAAGATTCTAGAAGAAAGTGGCAGTGGAGATGTATCATTGATAGAAAGGATCTAGGACAGGAACATATAAGCCTTAGGAGTTTGGGGGGACTTAGAGTGAGCAGGAGTCAAGAAAATCCCAAAAGTAGTAATAGTTTCCTTTTTACTTTTTATTCTTTGAGTTTCAGACATTTGTAATAATTTTAATATAGTATCTGTAGAGCAGGGAGAAGAAACAGAACCTCTTGGCACTTACCTCCATTATTACTACCTTTGGAATTGTGAAATGCAAATCTAATGAGTGTAAGAGTTTGGAATCAGTAAGATGTCTTGAGAAGAACACAGAATATACCCAGAACTCAATCTAGAAAGGAATAGTAGATGCAACTTGGGTAGGCTTCAAAGAGAACAGCAGGCTGGGAAAGCTTGGCTAGGTGCACACTTGGATTGTATCACACCCATAAGGTTTGGTATTGGGGTTATAGACAAGGGAGCAACTGAGTGTGGAGGGTCTATGAGAGATTAACTAACTGTATTTTTCAGTTGAGCTGGTACTACAGTATGTAAAGGTTGACACCTTAGGGAGACTATGCAACAACAATCTAGAGAGATCTTACCTTCTTTTAAATGATGAACATTTATTATCTAACTTAAAACTACGTATAATAGCTAATTTTCCCTTTTACTTAAAACCTTTATTTCAGTTATCTTTCCTCAAACCTTTAGCATACAATTGGGAGCTGGTACTGCATATTGTTGTTTGTCCCAGTGTGCAATTCCCTTTTGCACCCTTTTATTGTGCCTAACAAGGTGCCTAACAGGCCTTGGGAAATAATCTCTATGAACTTAATTACTCAATAACCAGAATCAAACAGTTACAATGCTATTTATGTTATTGTTAACAGGCTCACCAAAAGAGCTTATTTCATTTTCATTAATAATTAGTTTTTATCCAAAAATATAGTACAGTCACTATATGACAAGGTTTATTCATTGCATAGACTGCCTCTACAAATCATTTTAGATAAAGGAGTACAATACTCAGCCAAGCTATTCCAAGAATAGTACAAAATTTTAGGAATAGAATCTACAATATCAACAGTATACTATCCACAAACAGATTAACAAATGAAATGTGTAAACCAGATATTAGAGTAATATCTTTAGTGCTACATAGATTACAACCTTAGTAATTGGTTGGATCTACTATCTAGTACAGAATTTGCATACATGTCAGGGAGCCAACTTCCAAGCTGGAATTAAACTAACTGCTCTTTATCAGTGTTAGACAAAGAGAACTCACTAGAGTCCTTGCTGTATTAAGTCTACTTATACATATTCTGGCTGGCCTATGTGCCATTATTCTGTATGTTATGAAAGTCCCCAAAAAATAACTTCCTATGCTCTGGAACAGTTAATCCACAATCTCAAGACATATAACAGAATAAAAATATAAATAGCATGGAAAACTTAAGTAAACTATATCATATGATTAGGTTAGGTGATTGTAGAACATTCTAGAAGAACATGTGATCACAAGACTTTAGTACACAGACTGTAAGGACTTAGTCATGATAACTTAATTCCACTCCTTATCTGAGTTGACAAGGAGAACTCAATGGAGTTCCCATTATTTTCTGTACACTACTTATACAACTACTACATGGTCTGTGCACTACTTTCCCACACTTATCATATGACACATCCTGTGATGTAAGGAAGCTAAACTCCAAGCCGGAATAAAGCCAACTGCTCTTTGTTCAGCGATTGACAAAGAGAACTTGATAGAGTCTCCGTTAGATTTTACTACACTATATATACAATTACTGTTGTGGCTATGCACTTTGTCTCCCACAGTCCTCATGCCTGTCAGCTGACTTCTTTGTCACATGCTGTGACTGTGACTTGTGACTATATGTGTATGACATGACTATTCTGTGACTTTGGTCACACCTTTGTGACTCTGTGACTGTCATGTGATATTTCCCATGCTCCATCTTAGTAATAATCTAAAATAAAAGAAAAGAAAAAAGAAAAGAAATATAAATATTGACTTAGCCGTTTTGCCAAGTCATAACATGTGACATCATGTGATGTGACCATGACACTTGTGACATGATACTTTCCCACACTCCTTCTTGTGTAGTAAGTCCAAAAAGAAAAGAAAAAGAAAAGTAAATATAAATAATAACTTAGTCGTTTTGCCAAGTCATGACACAGACCATGTAAAAATAGTGTATAGAATACAATAGGGAACTCTATTGAGTTCTTCCTGAATATCCACCTAGGGTGAACTCTAAGTCTTCACAACTCCATGTTAACATAAGAACTCGATACCCAATGTTAACCCTGCACCTTGCTGTCATGACTTGGCAAAACAGCCAAGTCATTTTCTATTTTTCTTTTGTTTTGTTTTATTTTATTTAGTTAGATCATTACTAAGGTAGAGCATGGGAAAGCATCATATGACAGTCATATGGTCACAAAGCATGACATTGGTCACACATTTTGGTCATGTCACAAGGTCACAGTCACAGTCACAACATGTGATGAGGAAGATACATGACAGGAATAACATGAGGACCATAGGAGGATATTGTATAGCCACAGTAGTAAAATGTATAAGTAGTGTACAAAATCAAATGAGAACTCTATCGAGTTCTTCTTGTCAATTCTGACTTGAAGTGGACTTAAGTTATAGCAGCTAAAGTCTTACACTAGAACTCGATTCTACTTCAAGCACCGTCCACCTTGGACCTTGCTCACACTTATTCTCATCCAAACTCAACCCTCAGCCAGTGTTCATCATGAATACCAGCCACTTCCATATATAGCTAGGCCCTTGGCTTAAGGGGACTTGTCAATCAGTTAGGGATTGACGGTAGAAGAGTAGTACCAAACTCGGGTATCATTTCTAAGACCTGACCTTGTAAACGAGTGGTGTTTAGTAGTATACTTGTTCTTTTCTTGGTATAAACCTTGTGCTGCACTCCATTGTGAGTTGGTACATGCAGAGGAGTGATGGTTACTTCTAGAAGGCCATCTAGATTAGGGATTCTTCCCATGAGGTGATAGTTTAACCATAGTATTAGGGCAGTAGTTGGTAAGGCAGTAGGTGTCTGGTTGGGTGAAGATCTTGTGCCCTAACAGATGTAATTTTAGTGAGATCAAACATTAATTCTATGCCATTGAGATATCAACAGGATGTCTCAAACCCAATATGATTTGTTGATAAGCAACTTGCTCAAAGAGAAGCATGCCCTTGCTAAATTAAGGGCAGAATTGGAAGGAAGATGGGGAAAGATGTGTTTTGAATGCAAGAAGTTTGGGCATCTGGCCTGTAACTGCAGGAATAAGAGGGAAGGAGAAAAGAAGATGTTGGTTCCTCAAAATAGATTTGAAACATTGTCGAGTAGGGTGATAAGGTGTGGGGTAGAGATAAGAAAATAGGAAGAGGATAAAAGAGAAAGAGTAGTGCAGACGGCAGCACCACCAAAGATGCAACCAAAGAAGGAACCGGTGCCCTCTATAAGAAAAAATGCATAAGAGAATGAGATAAGGTGTTTGTAAGAGGACACCCTAGAGGTATGCTTAGTAAGTTAGGTAGGCTCCTACCTAAGGGCTGTTATCCTTCCGATTACGTTCTCACTCTCTCCTTCTCTTTCCACCTGTGACATTCTATGTGATGCCTTTGTAACTAATATTGGACTTCGTGTGATTATCTGTCAGACACTGTGTGACCCGTGCCTTGACGTTCTAGTAGTATAAATACTAGCAAGCTGTTGTAGATATACCTCAGTTGAATCATACCTTAGCTTCTGGGACTACTCATTAAAGCTTAAGAGTTTTCACCTTGTGTGTGACTATGCCCTAACAGTTAGCTAGGGTACTTCCTTAGAAGATTACACTTTTCATTTATTAAAAATTTATATTCACCGCTGATGGAGATCAAAGAGAATTTGATCACAAGATGAAAGTAATAACAAATGAAAATATAAAAGATCTCCAAGATGTCCCACAATTGTGCACTAAACAAGTAGACACTGGGGAGATGATCAAATAAAAAAGAGAGCTTAAGAACAAGGGGAATAGAGGGGTGAAACTCAAATAACTGAAAGAAATGATAATAAAGATTTTATAAATCTACTTGAGGTAAATCTCACCGTAATAGGCTCTCTAAGATGCGTCTTCATCTTGTGTTGTAACACTACTGCCCTTACCTAGTCTAGTAGTCTAGCTCACCATTGATACAGCAGAACTACCTAGAACTCCCATGCTGTCATGTGGGCTCTTCTTCAGCTGACTGTACAACTGGAAGCCGACTCCAATGACACGTAACAAGCTATTAACTCCTAGCATAAGCGAATGCCCAAGTCCATTGGGGCTCGAATTTCCGTTGAGGGAGAGGTTTTGTGGTTTTTAGAAATTAAAGAGGAACACTCAGAAAGATAGAGACTCAGTCACTCAAAATAGCTGTTAAGCTCTAGAGCAACAGAAAAGGATGGTGATAGAGGTATGATGCTTGAGTTCCCTTCTGTGCCCTAGAGTATTTTATTAAGATTACAAAGCAAAGAGACAACAAAGAAAGCGAGACAAAGAAAACCTTCTAATTCCAAAACATAGCAAGGCCGAAATGATGAGGTGGTGCCCTTTCCAAACACCAGGTGACCGCTCCCCACTCTTCTAATCCTACTCTGGGAATCCTCTCTCACACAATAGGCGAGTCTCAAGTCTCTTGCTGGGCTATAGACAAAGACAGTGATCTTGAGTTGTCTTGTTCTTGAGTGTGTTATCTTTATCTAATCTTCCTTCTGCATCTCTCTTCACTTTTTCTATCCCTCTTTCTATCTCCTTTGTGTCTTCTCATTCCTCTGGGGTCCAGTTTCCTTCTACTGCCATTGCAATGTGACTCCACAATGGTTTGACTCTTTTGATCTTGCTATAATTAGCCATCAGTGATGATAGCTCAGATCTGATGGTAACTCTTCTGTAAATAGTGCCACCGGCTGCTGAGGTATAACATTGCTCTAGTAATGTTAGGGCTTCGAAAACCGTCTCTGCTCTCGAGAGCACTTCTAGAAGGGAAATCCATTAGAAATCCAATACGGGGTGCCTGGGCAAGCATATATGTAGCAGTGGTCACAGCCATTACTCTGCTACTCAAGTACAATGCTCGAGTCCACAACAGGGCATCCAGGGAACATATCTGGGAGGTCGAACTCTTCTTTCGAGCTGGTTATTCTGGTTATTACAGTGAAAAATGCCACTCATTTCACCTAAACTGTTATACAGCGTGACACCGCTACCTAAACAGTAGTTAGGGAACTCTATAATAAAAAGAGAACAAGAGAAAGTTCTAGCAGTAACAACCTCTTCAATGTACATTACATGTATACAGTATACATCACAGGGTCATGAATTATGACACATGTCCTGGACATATAATAATATTTATGTAAGTTTTCCATACTATTTAGAGTTTAATCCTATTGTATGTCTTGAGATTGTGGATTAGTTGTTCAAAGGCATGGGAAATATTTTTCTTTTTGGGCTTCTCATAACAAAGAACTCAATAGAGTTCCCTGTTGGATTCTAGTAGCTACTTATACAAACGTTGGTTAGTCTATGTACCTATCTCCTATAATCATATGATCTTACTAAGAACTATCTATCTTATATAATCCTTCCTATACTATTTATATCTTTTCTACATTGTATTTTTGGATATTTCCTATCAAATTGACAAACATGCAAGAAATAGTTTCCTTCTTGGGAGTCATCTCATAATACACTACATGTTATGAGAGCTCCAAATAGGAAATAACTTTCTGTACTTTTGAATAGTTAATTTACAATCTCAAGACATACATATCACAAATGGCCACTTACTGATTTGTGATTTGATATTGGGATATTCAAAAAGGCTTAGAAAGTGAGGTTTAGACAGTGACAAGAGATGTTGTTAAGTCTGAGGTCTAATCCTCAGACTATGAGTCCTTAAATACAGAAAAGTGATGGTCTGTGCACTAGGACAGATCATCACATGCTACTATCTATTGTTCTACATATGGTAGTGCCTTTGTACTTGGAAATGCGATAACTTAACCTTATAGAGGCTGTCCTTTGTTCTAAGAAAAGGACAGATGACTATCTATGGGTAATTAATAAAGTCCATGTGCAAATATTGAGGCCTTCATATCTCCACTAATATTAATTGCCTTGGCATTGTTTTAGACTCATTCTGAGAGGTATAAAGAGGGCTTTTCTGATTCCTAAAAGCAAAGCATAGATCGTGGCAGTTTCCGAGACATTGGCAATTTAATAAACAGTACCATGGTGGTTACCAGTTGATCTGCCTAATATCTCAGCCATTATTGATTGCCTCGAGACGTGACTAGTATCTATCGAAAGGTCTCCTCAAGGGCTTTCCGTAGCCATTAAAACCATGAGAATCGATGAAGAATTGATGGAAATATGGCTGAATGAAGTTTGTGACAATACAACAGGATAAAACTATAAATAGTGTGGGAACCTTAAGTAAACCATATCACATGATTAGGTCAGGTAATTTTAGAAGGACATGTGGCTATGGGACTTTTGTGCACAGACCATGTAAGAATGGTATAAGTAGTATGTAGAATACAATGGGGAACTCTATTGAGTTCTTCTTGAACATCCACCTTGGGTGATCACTAAGAACTATCACAATCCATTTATATGTTATATTCCAGAAATCTGATAATTATGTAATTTATTTCTCCTAATAATTCTCCTAAAATTAATAATAGTAGGATAGTGTAGTAGACTACTCTTCTCCTATTCCAGACTTCCTATAAGTACTACACAGTTACAGTGTAATTCCTTAGTTTGTAAATTAATGTCATCTGGTTCTAATACTCTCCCTGTCCACTCCAGTTCCTATTCTACTTTCTTAGAACCTCTGTATCACAAATGGTCACTTACTATTTGTGATGGGTGCTTTGATACTTCAAAGAGCTCAAAAATGCGAAGTAAGACAAGTGACAAAAGATGTTGTTAAGTCTGAGGTCTAATCCTCAGACA
>Ga0157361_1000965_pt1 | contig 10272 bp, 15 predicted proteins | sample AttlaeALBM2_FD_111481 | JGI IMG/M metagenome (GOLD analysis project Ga0157361, IMG submission 111481) | Fungus gardens microbial communities from leaf cutter ant in Ribeirão Preto, State of São Paulo, Brazil - Atta laevigata ALBM2 | ecosystem: Host-associated > Fungi > Mycelium > Unclassified ...
CTTGCGAAAAAAAAATACTACGAGGGGTCGTATCAGTTTGGAAGGTTGTTGAGGATAATATTGTGTGACTGAAATAATCCGAATCCACAAGATTTGAGCATGGTTTTGCGCAGTGCTTCCAAATGGGGAGAAAGTGTCAAAAATGAATCTGGGATGCAGGATTTTCCAAAACGAGTGTTGAGGAGGCCAAGCACACATAATTTGTTTGTACATTGTAGTCATGATGTTCAGCCAGGAGTATATATGAGGTTTTCATCCAGGCCTCCAGCCTGGCTTGATCCCTCTACTAATTCTGCCTTATTAAAGTTGTGTTGAAGTCAGTCCACTATGCTCCCTTCCTACAACAGTCTGTGGAACAGCAGATAGTATTGTTCCTCAGATTGCTATGTTCTCTTCTCCCAATAGTCTGTGAGGTTAAAGTCACTCTACTTTTTATAACACTGTATTATTACAGTTAGTCTGCTATGCTTTCTTTCTTTATCTCTCAACTCATAAAAAATCAATCTCAAGTCCATTGGTAGATACATATACAATCTATAATCTAATGCTATTGAATACTTCTTTATATACTACATTGAGTGTCCTTCCACTCTCCTGGCTCTGCTCTAGAAGAAGTACTGCAATGTTAAGAGATGAAGTACATTATAGCAACTTAGCCTAAGATGACTTAATCACCCTCCAAGTCCAAGTTGACAAGAAGAACTCAATAGAGTCCTTATTTATTGTCTAGTCTAGTCATATCTAGTCTAGTCTAGTATCATCATCTAGTCTACTATCTAGTCTACTAGTCTACTAGTATATATGCAAGACTGATGTGGGAAGATGCCACTGACACATATATGTACCTAAGCATTCCCACACTCTCTCTTTCATTTCAAAAATGCAAATAAATTCAGGAAAAATTGGAATAAATTAGAATAGGCAGTGAGCAAAGCAAGCTGACTGTGGCCTTACTGTTGTAGGAAGGGAGCAGAGTGACCTGACACACAACAGTACAAACTACTAGTGTAGAAAAGGAGCAAAGCGACCTGACATACAATATTGCTCACTGTGTCACAGACTGTTGTTGTTGGAAGGAAGCAAAGCGACCTAATCAACGACACTATCTGCAGCTGTGCAGACTGTTGTTGGAAGGGAGCAAAGCAACCTGATAGACAACACTACCTGCTGCTATACAAACTGTTGTAGGAAGGAAGCATAGCAGACTGACTTCAACACAAACTTAATAACGCAGAATTAGTAAAGGGTTCAAGAAGGACTGGAGGCCCAAATGAAAACCTTGTCTAGTATGTATGTTACACCAAACATGGGAGTAATGCCTGCTGATTAATTATACCTAAGCATTTCTATACTCTCTCTTTTCACTCAAAAATGCAAATAAATTCAGGAAAAATTCAAATAATCTGCTCTCTTCCTACAACAGTGCAAACTACTAGTATTATAAACATCAAGTGGGACTACAACTATTATCAGCCATGGTCTGATAATAAGTGGCTAGTAAATAAGATGTTAGCAATGTTAGATGAGGACATTACTATATAGTAATGCATTGAATGTCTGAGAACTCTAAGAGACAATGGACTCACAGAATAGATAGGACTCTTCAGAGAAATCTTAGACTATCTTTCTCTCTTTATTTTTGGACTTGTGCTAAATGGAACAACATCAGACTAATCCATTATTAGACACTGACTCGACTTGTCACTCTCATCACTTCTGTTACTGGACTGTCACTTAACTAGTCACCCATAGTTACAATTAGTATTACCACATTGTAACATAGTCACAATACCTAGTTAAGATAAATACAGACCAGAAAGAGAAGGGAATAGCAAGTTCTCTCTTTCTGTATTCCCTCTGTAAAATCTTACTCTGAGAAATCAGTACTCTTACTTGTCTTAGGACAATCTCAAGGGTGCTACTCAAAGTTTTGTTGACATCTCTCCTCTGATATAACTTCACTAAAAACCTTAACTGGACCCCCTGATGAGGAGTGTGAAGATATCAAGTATTAGATATAGGCTTCAAGTTAAAATGCATATTCAACTGTGAGGTCTAGAGTCTTAACAACCAGTGTAGGAAGGGAGCAGAGTAACCTAACATACAATATTACTCACTGTGTTGCAGACCATTGTTGGAAGGGAGTAAAGTGACCTAATGGACAACACTATCTATAGCTGTATAGACCGTTATTAGAAGGGAGCAAAGTGACCTAATAGACAATACTACTTACTGTCACATAGACTGTTGTAGGAAGGGAGTATAGCAGACTGACTTTAGCACAAACTTAATAACACAGAATTAATAGAGAGTTCTGAATGGGCCAGAGGCCCAGTGTCATGACTTGGCAAAATGGCTAAGTCATTATTTAATATTTCTTTTTATTTTATTTTCTTTTAGTTTCTGATTATTATTTTTATTTTATTTTTCTTTTCTTTTATTTTCTTATTGATAGATGTGCAAGAGAAAAGTGACTCATAGGGAAGTGTAGGACAAAAGGAAGGGTTAGGGTTACTCTTCATGTATAAATAGTATACAGAATCTAACAGGAACTTTATTGAGTTCTCTTTGTCAAATGCTAAACAAAGAGCAATTGGCTTAATTTTGGCACAAAGTTTGGCTCTCTGACATTAGAACTCAATTCCACTTCTAGAGCACTGTTCACCTCAGACCCTGTTCAATCTTCACTCTCATCTAATTAACTCTTGGCCACTGATCATCGTGATCAGCAGCTATCTCCATATATAGCTGGGCCCTTGGCTTAAGGGGACTTTGTAGTCAGTTAGGGACTGCAGGTAGAAGTGTAGCACCAAGCCTAGATATTATTACTGAGACCTGACCTCATAATCAGGTGGTGTTTAGTAGAGTACTTGTCTTTTTCTTGGTATAAACCTTATGCTGTGGTCCATTGTGACTAGGTATATGCAGAGGAGTAATAGTCATCTCCTAAGGAGCCATCTAGATTAGGGATCCCATCTATTAGATAATAGTCTAACCATAGTATTAAGACAATAGTTAGTAAGAAAGTAGGGATCTGGTTAGGTGAAGATCTTGCACCCCAACAGATGTAGAACTAAGTAAGATCAATCATTAACTCCATATCTTATCCAGAAGACATAGCACAATGTCTTTGGATCAATATAACTCATTGATGAGCAATTTGCTCAAAGAAAGATACTCCCTTGCCAAACTCAGGAAAAAACTTAAGGGAAGAAGGGGAAAATTATGTCAGTGTTACAAAGGGTTCAGACATCTGGCCCAAAATTGTAGAAAAGGAGAAAAAGAAGTAGCAATACCCCAAAATAAATTCAAAGTTTTAAGTAGTAGAGTAATACAGTGTGGGGTGGAGAAAAGAATAGTAAGAAATGTGAGAACGGTAGCTGTGGAATATTTTAAGTGTGAAGAAAAGGGACACAAGTGTAGGGAATGCCTATTATGGAGAAAGAAGGAGAAGAAAGTGAAAAGGGTGATGTGCCCTATACAGGAAAAAGTGCACCAACAGGAGAAGAGGAAGCTGGCATACCTTGAAAAAGGAAAAGCACAGGAATGTAGTGAGAAAAGGGAGGTAAGGAGGATAGAGGAAAAAAAGGTGGTGTGCTCTGCAAGGGGAGAAGCACAACAAGAGAAATAGAAGAAGAGCTCAATAGAAGAGCTGAGAAAGAGAGTGGAGGAGCACTGTGGCAAAAGAGTGCCACAAGGAGCAAGGCTATTAGAGTTAGGATAGTGCACAAAGAAAGTAATAGTGACATATGTACAGTATGAAAGATGCGAAGAGAAGAGATATCATGTGGAAAAAAACAGGAGACAAGAGATAATTAAGGATAGGCAGAGATGGTGTGAATGCCAAAAGAAGAAAAAGAAGAAAGCAGCATGCCCCATAGAGGGAAAAGTGCAGCAAAGCGGCGCACAACCAAGAGAGTCAAAAAGCACAGCCAAAGAAGAGGGTACTCAAAGGGAGGTCAGGAGAACCTTCAAAATGCTAATAGAAGTATGAATGAGTATTGGGGTAGAAAAGCTAGATATACATGAAGGTGTAACTGTAAAGGCACTCTTGGACAATGGTGCCACTGGGATGTTTATGGACAAAAAGATGGCGGCTAGACATGGGTTCAAGCTACAGAAATTAGAAAGACCGATAATGGTCAGAAATATAGATTAAACAAATAACAATAGAGGGGCCATTATGTACTAGGTAGAGTGCAATGTGTATTACAAAGACCACATAGAAAGAATGAGGATAGACATGTGTGACTTAGAAAAGACAGAAGTAATTCTAGGAATGCCATGGTTGGCAATACATAACCCAGAAATTAACTGGGAAACAGGAGAAGTTAAAATGACGAGATTCCCACCCTTATGTGGCGGAAGGAGTTCAAAGAGAGAAAAGGCAAAAAGGGTAATAATGCTAGAGGAAGAGAAAATTGTCAGATAGGCAATAGATGATAAAGAGGATTGGGAAAAGAAAGAAGAAATAGAGGAAGACCATAGGAAAATCAAGGAAATGGTCCCAAAAAGATTTTTGAAGTAGAGGAAGGTGATTGGAAAAGTAGAGTCGAAGAGGATGCTGACTAGGAAAACTTGGGATTATGCCATAGATCTCAAAGAGACGTTTAAACCATAAAAAGGAAGAATTTACCTATTGTCAAAGAACAAAAGGGAAGAAGTCCAGAAATTTGTAGAGAACCAATTGAGGAAGGGTACATCAGGCCCTCCAAATTACCTTAAACATTACCAGTTTTCTTTGTAGGCAAGAAAAATGGAAACAAGAGAATGGTTATAAATTACTGTAATCTAAACAACTAGATAGTGAAGAATAACTACCCGTTACTATTAATCACAGAGCTAATTGACAATATAGGTAACAAGAAAGTCTTTACCAAAATAGACCTTAGATGGGGATTCAATAATGTCAGGATAAAAGAGGGAGACAAGTGGAAGAGAGCATTTATGATGTACATTGGTTTCTTTGAACCAACAGTTATGTTTTTGGAATGACAACCTCACCAGCAATGTTCCAAGCAATGATGAACAAAATTCTGAGAGACTTGATAAATGAAGGAAAAGTAGTGGCATTTGTAGACAATGTGTTGGTAGGAACGGAAATGGAGAAAGAACATGATGAAATCATGAAGGAAATATTGAGGAGATTAGAAGAGAACAACTTGTATGTCAAGCCAGAGAAATATGTGTAAAAGGCAAGGAAAATAGGATTCCTAGAGGTTGTTGAAAGGGGCAAAAGAGAAGTTTACTGTGACAAGCAAGTAAAAAAGGCAGTGACAGTTCTCAATTGCATGCTAAAGAGTTCGTGGGGAGAAGGAGAAAGTGGAAGTATCAGAAAGAAATTAAAAAGTGAATACACAGCTTATTTGGAATCTAAGTATAGAAGGAATGATGGAAGCTCAATCTAGATCCTATCCACATAGTGTCCCTAAGGTGTCCACCTTTACACACCGTAACAAGCTCACTAGTAGAATAGTCAGTAAACCACTCATGGGTCTTACCACACTCAATCAAGCCCTCATCTGCACCCCCACACCAAACCTTATGGGTGTGATATGATCTGAGTTGATGATTAGCTAGGCTTTTCAGGCCTGCTACTCCATAGAAGGTTGCCCAAGCAACCACTACATCTTGTCTCATGAAAGAGTAGGGTATAAGGTAGAAAACATTCACCAACTCAATCTCTCACCAAGATCACCCCTTTCACACTCAAGAGAATCACATTTACAACCTCAAGAGCTTCTGAGATGAAGGGACACCATGCAAGGAGAATCTAGATCGAGCTTACAATCTTTTCAAACAATTTTATCTTAATTATCATGCTAAGTTTCTATATTCTCTTTTTAATACCTTCATTCTTGAGTCATCCCCACAAACTCTTTAGCATGCAATTGGGACCTGGTACTGCATCTCTAGCTTGTGCCAGGCTAATAGTCCCTTTTGCCCCCTTCAGCGCTGTGCCTTGATCTGCTGTTGCATGTGCAGTTGTGTATTTCAGAAGAATGAAATTGTTGCCAGGATTATTAGGAAAAGAGTGGTATATAGATTGATAGGAATAGAGGTGGATATTAAAGACATAAATGACTTTAATCTACGAACTAAGGAACTAGGATGTAGCTACTGGAGTACTTATACTAAGTCCAGAATAGGAGGAGTACAAGTAACTAGTCTACATTGTGATCCTATAGGAGTAGACAACAGGAGTTTAGGAGCAAAAAATTAGTCATAATATAAAATAAAAAGGAAATTATATTATTAAATGGGTATTTTCCGTCATATGACAACTCTAAGAAATATATTAGAATATTACAAATGTTAGAGACTCAATTAAAAAGAAATAGAAAAGGAAACTCTCCATTCTACTACTCTCTCTCACGTCTCTCCTCTATGACACTACCATGCAGCTATAACAGCCGTCACCTTCCTGTCCTTCATACCTCCCAGACATGACCATGTGATCCTGCTCTACCTTTATACTTCACTCCTGCCCATTGTTTCCCGAACCCCGAACTGGCTTTCTTCTACTCCAAATACAGTCTAGAAACATATGACAGTATGTCCTAGTATCAGCAATACAATCGTCGTCTGGTGGCACGTTTGTTTCTTGACTGAGTCCAGCAGTGATGGAATCACTAGTCACTGATAGACTTTTGATTTACTGTCTTGGTGTCATATTAGTCTAAGTCCGCTCTAGATTGAAATTATCTCGCATTCCAAAGATATCTCTGAGCCTCTGATTTCTAGAGCTTCAACATTGATAGTCTGTATCTAAGAAACCTGATGCTAGCTCATCAGTCTTGCCTCCTGAGGTATATGCTATTCTAGTATATGACAGCTTGGCCACTACCTGATAGAAGGACCCAATCTTAGGTCTAGATTATGTCTAGGGCTTGTAGGAGTTCTCTAGAGTAGGTTCCAATAGTGAAATCCAGGGTTATAATTTTTATTTCATGCTACATTTCCACAGAAAATTCTCTAGCAGTATAACATCGTCATTGGACCCAATGGAATAGAAATGGAGATAGAAAAGGTAGATGAAGTGCTTAGTTGGCCACAGCCAAAAAATGTTAAAGATATCAGGAAATTCTTAGGCCTTGCAAACTACTACAGAAGGTTTATCAAGGATTTCACTCAAGTAGCTAGGCCAATGAACGTGCTCACATGAAAGGATAAGAAGTAGCGGTGGGAGGAAGTGCAATAGAAAGCATTTAATGAATTGAAAAGGATCTTCATCAGTAAACTAGTATTAGCAGCCCTAGATTTAGACAAGGAATTTAGGGTAGAAGCGAATGCTTCAAATTATGCCACCGGAGGAGTACTATCAATGAAGTGCTCAGACAAAAAATGGAGACCTATCACTTTTATTTCTAAATCTCTAAGTGACACAGAAAGAAACTATGAGATATACAACAAAGAAATGCTAGTGGTCATTAGATGCTTAGAGGCATGGAGACACTTTCGAGAAGGAGCAACAATTAAATTTGAGATTTGGACAGATCACAAAAATCTCAAATACTTCATGAAAGTACAGAAGTTAAATTGCAAGCAAGCATGATAGGCATTATACCTATCTAGGTTTGACTTTATGCTAAAGTATGTTCTAGGGAGTAAGATAGGGAAGGCAGATAGTCTAAGCAGGAGACCAGACTAGGAAGTTGGAATGGAAAAGAACAACGAGGATGAAACATTGGTGAAACCAGAGTAGCTAGAAGTAAGAAAGAAAGAAGCAGTGGAAATTATAGTAGATGGAGTAGATCTACTGGAGGAAGTAAGGAAGTCAAAAGTGAAAGACAACAAAGTAGTGAAAGCAGTAGAAGAAATGAAGCAGGCAAGAGTAAAAATGTTGAAGGATGAAGAATAGAGAGAAGTAGACAGCATAATGTACAAAGAAGAAAAAGTGTATATGCCAAAAGATGATAAGTTGAGAGCAGAAATAATTAGGCTACATTACAATACGCTAGTAGGAGATCATGGAGGATAGTAGAAAATGGTAGAACTTGTAACTAGAAACTTTTGGTGGCTAGGAGTAACCAAAGAAGTAAAGAGATATGTGGAAGGATCCGATGCCTGCCAGTGAAATAAAAACTGCACAGAGCAACCAGCAGGCAAACTAATGCCCAATTCTATTCCAGAAAAACCTTGGACGCACATATCAGCAGACTTTATCACAAAGCTATCTTTAGCTCAGGGATACGACTCAATCTTAGTAGTAGTCAATAGGTTAACTAAAATGGTACATTTTATACCTACTATGGAGAAAACGTTGGCAGAAGGATTGGCACAGTTGTTCAGAGATAATGTGTGGAAGTTGTATGGGCTATCTGAAAGTATTATCTCAGATAGGGGACCCCAATTTGCAGCAGGACTAATGTGAGAATTGAATGAGATGTTGGGGATCAAAAGTAAATTATCAACAGTGTTCCACCCTCAAACAGATAGACAGACAGAGAGGGTTAACCAAGAACTAGAACAGTACTTAAGGATGTTCATTGATCATAGGCAAGAGCAGTGGCCAGAATGGTTGGGAATAACAGAGTTTGTATACAATAATAAAACACACTTGAGCACTTGAACGTTGCCCTTTAAGACATATTATGGACAAGATCTCAAGATAGGGTTCAAAAGAAAAAAAGAAGGGGAAGTATGAGGGAGCAGAGAAATTCATTGAGAAAATAAAGGAGATACAAGAGGAAGCGAAAGCAGTGCTAGGAAAGGTGCAAGAAAAGATGAAAAGAAACACAGATCAAAAAGAGGGCAAAGGTCAATGATTACAAAGTAGGAGACTTAGTGATACTGAGTACTAAGAATTTAAAGTATCAGATGGTCAAGAGAAGAACAGAAAAATTGACGGAGAAATTTGTTGGTTCCTACAAAATCAAGAAGATTGTATCATCGAACACAGTGGAATTGGAATTGCCTAGTATACTTGGTAGTCAATGTTAGTAGAATATGTAGATATGTAGGGTAAGTAGAGGAGCAGAAAAAGGAGCAACCAGCTCCAGTAATAATTGAAGGGGAAGAAGAATGGGAGGTAGAGAGAATCTTGAACAAGCAATGAGTAAGAGGAAAGGATAAATACTTGGTACACTGGAAGGGATTCATGGTGGAGTCAGATACTTGGAAAGGAAGAGAAAATTTGGAAAACACAAAAGAAGCAATCAAAGAATTCAAGAAGGAATACTGCCAAGACATAGAAGATATGGCGAGACAAGAACGCGAGGAGAGAACATTTAGAAGAGAAGAATTACTAGGAAGATTTATGACAAGAAAACTATTTGGATGATCAGACAAGAGATACAACCAAGAATACTAGGGTAGGCTAGAGAGAAATTGGAGACAATAGAAAGGAAAACAATTAGGGGGAAGAAAAATGGAAACAATCACAGAGGAAAAAGAAACTGAGAAAGAAAATTTGGAAGTTAGAGAATAGATAGAAGAAGACAATGATGAGATGGGTAACATAGTTGACCTATATTACAAGTTATAGGAAAATTTCCTCAAGATGAGGAAACTTAAAAGAGAGATGGTGTCATGACTTGGTAAAACGGCTAAGTCATTATTTAATATTTCTTTTCATTTTCATTTCTTTTAGTTTCTGATTATTATTTTTCTTTTATTTTTCTTTTCTTTTATTTTCTTATTGATAGATGTGCAAGAGAAATGTCACAAACTTCATTCGGTCATATCTCCACCAATTATTCAATGATTCCCACGGTCTTAAAGCCAGCTTAAAGCCCTTAAGAAGACCTTTCAATCAATGCCAGTTATGTCTCGAGGTGATCAATAATGGCTGAGATATTAAGCAGATCAACTGGTAACCACTATATTACTGTTCATTAAATCGCTAATATCTTGGAAACCACTGTGATCGATGCTTCAGTTCTAGGCTCAGCAAAAGCCTTCTTCATAACGCTCAAAATAAGCCTAGAATGACCTCAAGGCAATTAATATTAGTAGAGATATGAAGGCCTCAATGTTTGCACATGGACTTTATTAATTATCCATAGATAGTCATTTGTCCTTTTCTTAGAACAAAGGACAGCCTCCATATGGTTAGGTTATCACTATTTTAAGTACAAAGGCACTACCATATGTAGAACAATAGGTAGTAGTATGTAATGATCTGTCCTAGTGCACAGACCATCACAATTCTGTATATAAGGACTCATAGTCTGAGGATTAGACCTTAGACTTAACAACATCTTTTGTCACTTGTCTAACTTTGCATTTTTGAACTCTTTAAAGTATCAAAGCACCCATCACAAATAGTAA
>Ga0157361_1000966_pt1 | contig 10271 bp, 10 predicted proteins | sample AttlaeALBM2_FD_111481 | JGI IMG/M metagenome (GOLD analysis project Ga0157361, IMG submission 111481) | Fungus gardens microbial communities from leaf cutter ant in Ribeirão Preto, State of São Paulo, Brazil - Atta laevigata ALBM2 | ecosystem: Host-associated > Fungi > Mycelium > Unclassified ...
AAGCCCCAGACATAATCTAGACCCAAGATTGGGTCCTTCTATCAGGTAGTGGCCAAGCTGTCACATGCCAGAAAAGCATATACCTCGGGAGGCAAGACTGATGAGCTAGCATCAGGTTTCTCAAAGACAAACTATCAATGTTAATACTTTAGGACTCAGATGTTAAAGGATACCTCTGGAATGCGATAGAATTTCAATCTAGAGCAGACTTGGACTAATATGATACCAAGATGACAGATCAAAAGTCTATCAGTGACTAGTGATCCCATCACTGCTGGACTCAGTCAAGAAGCAGATGTGCTGTAGAGTAACAGGAATATCAATTACCTTTGTATGTACTTGCACATGTTTCTAGATCGTATTCGGAGTAGAAGGAAACCAGTTTGGAGATTATAGGATGTTAGGTAGAAGTGAAGTATGGAGGTAGAGTAGGAGCATATGGCTATGGCCAATAGGCATGGAGGATAGGGAGGTGACATCTGTCATGTCCACATGGCAATGTCATGGAGGAGAAAAGTGAGAGAGGCTAGAAGAAGAAAGAGTTTCCTTTTTTATTTATTTTTAATTAAGTCTCATCAGTTTGTACTTTTAATATAACACTCAGAGAGCCCGAGAGAAAGACAATGGAATCTTGACACCTGCCACCATCTCAAGGGCTTGAGAGTTGTCTTATGGCGATTTTCTGAGTTCTAAGTGAAGTGGTTGGGCTATTGAGAAGACTAGAACTCTATATTCTACTTGGTTAAAAGACAAGACACAGCAGTCACTCGAACAACCTTCTACAGAGTAGCAGGCCTGAAAAGCCTGGCTAATCATTGACTCAGATCATATCACACCCATAAGGTTTGGTGTGGGGATGCAGATGAGGGCTTGATTGAGTGTGATAAGGCCCATGAGTAGTTTACTGACTACTTTGATAGTGAGCTTGTTACAGTGTGTAAAGGTGGACACCTTAGGGACACCATGTGAGGAGGATCTAGATCGAGCTTACAATCCTTTCAAATATTTTTATCTTAATTATCACGCTAAGTTTCTATATTCTCTTTTTAATACCTTCATTCTTGATTCATCCCCACAAACTCTTTAGTATGCAATTGGGACCTGGTACTGCATCTTTAGCTCGTGCCAGGCTAATAGTCCCTTTTGCCCCCTTCAGCGTTAGGAAGATAAACAAGAAAAAGCATTTAGGCAGTTGAAAAAAGTATTCATGATATGACCTATATTAGTAGTATTTGACTTAGATAGAGAAATAAGAGTAGAAGTAAACACATCAGAATGTACAACAGGAGGGGTGATGTTGATGAGGTGTGAGAATGACAATTGGAGACCAGTAGCCTTCATTTTGAAGTTATTAAACAAAGCAGAAAGAAATTATGAGATACATAATAAAGAAATGTTAGTGATCATTAGATGCTTGGACAAATGGAGATACCTGCTAAAAATAGATTTGAGATCTGGAGCAACCATAAAAATCTAGAGTACTTCATGAGCAGTCAGAAATTGAATTGTAAACAAGCAAGATAGGTACTATATCTATTTAGATTTGATTTTGTACTTAAACATATACTAGGAAATAGCATTGTCACAAACTTCATTTGGCCATATCTCCATCAATTCTTCAATGATTCTCACAGTCTTAAAGGCTACAGAAAGCCCTCAAAAAGACCTTTCAATTAATGCTAGTCATGTCTTGAGGTGATCAATAATAGCTGAGATATTAAGCAGATCAACTGGTAACCACTATGTTACCATTTATTAAATCGCTAATATCTTGGAAACTGCCACAATCAATGCTTTGGTTCTAAGCTCAACAGAAGCCTTTTTCATAATGCTCAGAATAAGCCTAGAATAACCTCAAGGTGATTAATATTAGTGGAGATATAAAGGCCTTAATGTTTGTACATAGACTTCATTAATTACCCATAAATAGTCATCTGTTCTTTTCTTAGAACAAAGGACAGCCTCCATATGGTTAGGTTATCACTATTTCTAGTACAAAGGCACTACCATATGTAGAACAATAGGTAGTAGCATGTGATGATCTGTCCTAGTATACAGACCATCATCTTTTTGTATTTAAAGACTCATAGTCTAAGGATTAGACCTCAGACTTAACAACATCTTTTGTTACTTGTCTAACTTCGCATTTTTGAACTCTTTAAAATATCAAAGCACCCATCACAAATAGTAAGTGACCATTTGTGATAAGCATAGGAAAAGCTGACAGTTGTTATCACAGAGTCTTGACGACTTAGGGACCACTCGAGGTGAGTGTTTAGGAAGAACTCGATGGAGTTCTCCGTTGGATTGGGCTACCTACTTATACTACTTTTACAAGTAGCTGTACACTACTAGCCCATGATCACATGTCCTTCTAGAATATTCTACAATCACATGACTTGTCACGTGATATGATTACGTAAATTCCCATGCTATTTATATCCTTTCTTTATTGTACAACTTGATGTTTGCGATCAAGTGCCTGAATGCGTGGGAAACTTTCTCCTTTCTTAGGCTCTCATAACATGGCCCCCCCTTCAAGATTCCTCGTCCCGAGGAATTTTTCCATCAATTCCAGTTCTCTTCCCATCTCTTTTCTCTTTCCCTTTCGTATCTTTTTCTCCTCCATCTGTATAGTAGTTTAGCCGTAAATTCCCTTGGTAATTCTCGACTAAATTCCTTCTCTTCTTCTTCTAGCTCCTGTCGCCTAAGTTCTTCTGCCTCTTTCCCATACTCCCTCTCAAACTCTTCTACCAGCTTTTTTGCGTTTTCTAAGTTTTCCCTGTTCTCCCATGTATCTTCTTCTGCCATATATCCTTTCCATCGCACTAGGAACTTCTCCTTTCCCCACACTATTCGTTTATTCAAGATTTTTTCCACCTCAAATTTCTCTTCTCCCTCGATGATGACTGGTTTTGGTGGTGTCTTCTTCTGGCCTTTTACCTGTGGTTGGTACAGTTGTACTCTACTTATATTTACTATAGGGTGTATTTTAATAGTTTTGGGTAATTCCAACTCTATTGCGTTACTAGAGACGATTCCTTTGACTTTGTAAGGTCCTATGAAGCGTTCTGTCAATTTTTCCAATCTTCTCCCCTTCATCTGCCATTTCAAGTCCTTTGTACTTAGTAGTACTAAGTCCCCTGCTCTGTATTCCTCTCCCCTTCCTCGTTTCCTATCTGCATACTTCTTCATTTCCTCCTGAGCCTTCTCTAATGCTGCCCTCGCTTTCTCCTGGATCTTCCTCATTTTTTCCACGAATTTCCCTGCTGCCTCGTACTTCCCTTTTCTTCTCCCCTCAAATCCCATCCTTGGGTTTTGTCCATAATTTACTTTGAACGGCGATGTCTTTGTGGTTGAGTGGATTTTGTTGTTGTACGCAAATTCCGCCGTTCCTAGCCAGTCCGGCCACTGCTCTTGTCTATGATCGATGAAAACCCTTAGGTACTGCTCTAACTCCTGATTCACCCTTTCTGTCTGCCCATCCATTTGCGGGTGATAGGCTGTTGAAAGTTTAGTTTGGATTTCCAGCAAGTTATTCACTTCCTTCATCATCCCCGCTGCGAACTGTACTCCTCTATCAGATATGATACTTTCTGGAAGCCTGTGTAGCTTCCATACATGATCTCAAAACAACTTGGCAAGTCCCTCCGCTGACGTTTTTTCTGTGGTCGCTATAAAATGAGCCATCTTGCTAAAGCGATCACATACTACTAGAATGGTGTCGTACCCTTGGGCTAAGGGTAGTTTAGTGATGAAGTCTGCTGAGATATGACTCCATGGCTTTTCTGGGATTGCGTTAGGCATTAGTTTGCCTGCCGGTGCTTCGCTTCGATTCTTGTACCTTTGACAAGCATCGCATCCATCTACATACTTCCTAACCTCCTTCGTTACTCCCGGCCACCAGTAGTTTCTTGTGACCAACTCCATCGTTTTCCACCTCCCTTTGTGTCCTCCTACTGGGGTGTCATGATGTAATCGTATTACTTCCCCCCTGAGCTCTCCCTCTGGTACGTATATCCTCCCTTCCTTTAATACTACCCCGTCTTCTATTTCCCATTCCTCGTCTCTCAGCGTCTTTACCCCTGCTTTCTTTAACTCTTCCACCGCTTTTACTACTCTTTTGTCTCCTTCCTGCGCCTTTTTTATTCGCTCTCTCAGGTTTCCTTCTTCCACTAACATCTCGGCCACCCTAACCCACTCCGGCTTTATCAATGTTTGGTCTTCGTTGTTTCTTTCCATGCTTTCTTGCCAATCGGGTCTCTTGCTTAATCCATCTGCCTTCCCCATACTCTTCCCTGGAATGTGCTTCAAGGTGAAGCTGAATCGTGATAGGTATAGTGCCCATCTCGCTTGTCGTCGATTTAACTTCTGACTCATCATGAAGTACTAGAGGTTTTTATGGTCCGTCCAGATTTCGAATTCCAGTTTTGCTCCCTCCAAGTAATGCCTCCATGTTTCAAGGCATCTAATAACTGCCAACATTTCTTTGTCGTGAATTTCATAATTTCGCTCAGTGGCGTTTAACGACTTTGAGATGAAGGCCACTGGTCTCCATTTACCATCCTCTCCTTTTAACGATAACACTCCTCCTGTTGCGTAATCTGAGGCGTCTGCTTCCACTCTCATTTCTCTATCTATGTCGGGTATCGCTAAAACAGGTTCCGTTGTGAACACTTCTTTTAGTTTTCCAAACGCCTCCTCTTGCTCCTTTTCCCATTTCCACTTCTGTTCTTTCCTGACTAGCACGTGCAGTGGTGCCACTATTTTGGCAAAGTCTTTTATGAACCTCCTATAATAGTTGGCAAGGCCCAGAAACTTTTGTACTTCCTTAGCATTTCTCGGTGTCGGCCAGTTAAGAACTCCTTCCACTTTTTCCTTTTGCATTTCTACCCCTCTCGGCCCAATTATTACTCCCAGAAATTCCACTTCTCTTACTTTCCATTTACACTTTTCTGGTTTCACGAACAGGTCGTTCTCTTCTAACCTCTTCAACACTTCTTCCACTAGTTCATTATGCCCCTCCTCTGTATCTGTTGCCACTAAGATGTCGTCAATGAAGGTCGCCATATCCCCTTGGTTTATGAGGTCTCAGAATAGATCGTTCATCATCATTTGGAAAGTGGCGGGAGAGTTTGTCAACCCAAAATACATTATGGTGGGTTTGTACGCTCTGATATGCATGGTAAACACTGCTTTCCATTCGTCTCCTTCCTTGATTCTGATGTTGTTGTATCCCCATCTTAGATCCAACTTTGTGAACACCTTCCTTTTTCCTACTCCATCCAGTATGTCCGCAATAAGTGGCAGCAGGTATCCGTTTTTTATTGTCCATTGGTTTATATGTCGATAATCTTGTACCATCCTTCTTTTACCATCCTTCTTTGCCACGAAATGTACTGGTGACGTTTGCGGTGACTTGGAGGGACGAATATACCCTTTTTGTAGTTGATCTTCCACAAATGCTTGTACCTCCTCTCTTTCCTTTCTCGATAACGAGTATACCTTCCCTTTCTTTGGTGTGAACCCTTCTTTCAACTCTATCGCATGATCCTAGGCCTTTTGCACTGGCATCCTTTCTGATTCTCTTTTTCCAAAGACCTTTTTCCACTTCCAAAATTTCTTTGGTACCAACTTCTTTAGCGTTTCTTCGTCCTCATCTTTTTCCACCTTCTTCACTTCTTTCTTTTTCTCTTCTTGTTTTCTTTTTCCACATATCGGTGGGCATCTCGTCATTTTTACCTCTCCTTTCTCCCAATCTATTTCTGGATTATGGGCTGCGAGCCACGGCATCCCTAGGATAACCTCAGTTTTTCCCAAGTTACATACATCCATCCTAACTCTTTCCACATGCCCCTTGAAGAACATATTGCACTCGACTTGGTGTGTTATTGCTCCTCCTACATTTACTGTTCCATCCACGTTTTTGACTAATAGAGGGTTCTTCATTCTCTCCATCTTAAACCCCTTTTCTCTTGCAAAGGTTGTATCCATGAATAGACCTGTCGCCCCACTATCCAGTAGGGCTTTTACCGCTACTCCTTCATAACTTTCTAGTTTCTCTAATCCCACCTTCATCCACACTTCTCTTAGCGGCTGTAATGTGCGCTGCACATCTCTTGCTCTCTTAGTGTTTTTGAAATAATTTAATTTATTGCCTAGTTTTTCTGGGCGCAGTATACTGTACAAATTGTTGGAGGCCAGCCGAGAGCTCACTGTCCTCCATTTTCTTTTGCCGACTCTTGTGGCCCCTCTACTACCCTCACTTCAATTTTTCCCCAGCAATTTCGGGCCATATGGCCAAATTTCCCACAACGATAACATGTCCTATCTCCTCCTCTTCCTCTGTCAACATCCATTGCATTTGGGTCTCTCCATGGACCCGTCTGATACTCTCCTCTATTAAATGTGTTTCCTCCTCCTCCTCTATTTTCTCCTATCTGCAGAACTCCTGCCCACCAGGTTATCTGTCCTCCTCTTCCTCCATATGACCCTCCTCCAAAGCTTCCCCTTGGCTGCGCGTTTCTCCCTGGGCGCGCCACATTCCTCCCCAGCATCCTTTTCTCCGCCCTACTCTGCCTCTGATTCCTATCTAACCTTACTGCCCTCTCTTGCCACTCTCCTATGGTGGTCGGGGGCTCCTCTGCTTCTGCCAACTTCCTTCTTATCATCCCATTCAATTCTCTTTTAAACTCCTCAATGAGGGGTCGTCCCTCATAGCCGCTCCCCCTGGCGACCTTTTTAAACTCTTGGACATACTCGTCGCACGTCCTTTCTCCTTGCTCTATCGTCCGCAGCTGCTCGATCTTTCTTTCTTCCTCCAACGTTTCTCCAAAATTATTTCTGATCTTTGAGAACAGCTGCTCCACTGTCTCTACTTCCGACTCCCCCTTCGCCAACTCGTCCATTAGGTTATCTTTCCACGCCTCTGCTATCCCTCCCTGCACATACGACAGTACCCAGGCTACCTGGGTCGTTGCTGCCTTGTCCGCTATTTTCATTCTAATATATATGTAAGCCACATTGATAAACGCGCTCACCTCCTCCATTTTTCCATTGAAAACTTGAGGTTTGGTGACCTCTACTCGGCTCCCCTGCTGCTGGAGGAGCATGGTGTTTACCTGCTGCTGCAGGGTGGCGATCATGGCGAGGAGTTGCTCCTCTCTTGTTGGTGGTCGTAGTTGGCGGGAGGCGGGTACCTGGGATGATTCCCCCTGTTGCTATTGTTGTTGTTGCTGTTGCTGCCACGACATGTCATGGGGTGGCGGTGACGGTGATGGTGATGGTGATGGCGATGGTGAGGATGACGATTTGTACTCAGACTCAGTTTCCTGATCCAGGGCAAACTCAAGGCTACGTCTAACAGGGAGCACAATCTTCTCCTGTCTAGACTCCTATTGCCTTACTAACTACTGCCCTAATCAAAAGTGTAGACGATTGTCCCTAAGGAGGGAACCCCTAAGCTAAGCGGCCTCTTAAGAAGTGACCACCGATCTCTTGCGCATACCTGTCACAATGGACGACAGCACAGAGCTTATACAGTGAAGATAGTAACTAGCAGGCCCAATTAACAGGTCAGGACTTGAACAGAACACCTGGACTTGGTGTTCAGTCTCCTCCCTCAGTCTCTCCTGACTGAGAAGTCCCCTTTACAGCTAGGGCCCGCTATCCAAGATGCTTGTGAGCGCTGTGCTTACTAGCGAGGAAGATAAGAGAGTAAGTGGTAATGGGGGTATTCACTTGTGGCGCCGGTATTAAGCCAACTGCGCGTGGAATGAATATGAGCAGGGATCAAGGTGATCGGTGCTCGGAAGTGGTATCGAGTTCTTTTGTTATCACAGAGTCTTGACGACTTAGGGACCACTTGAGGTGAGTGTTTAGGAAGAACTCGATGGAGTTCTCCATTAGATTGGGCTACCTACTTATACTACTTTTACAAGTGGCTGTACACTACTAGCCCATTATCACATGTCCTTCTAGAATATTCTACAATCACATGACTTGTCATGTGATATGATTACATAAATTCCCATGCTATTTATATCCTTTCTTCATTGTATGACTTGATGTTTGCGATCAAGTACCTGAATGCGTGGGAAACTTTCTCCTTCCTTGGGCTCTCATAACAACAGTCTAAGTAGATGACCAGACTGGTAGAAAGAAGTAAAAAAAGATAATGAGGATAGGGTATTGTTAAGAAAAGAGTGGTTAGAGGTAAGAGTTACACAGTTAGCAGAAATTGTGATGAAAGAAGTAGATACATTGGAAAAAATAAAAAAGTCAAAAGCAAAAGATGATAAGCAGTAAAAGAAATGAAGTAGACAGGGGTAAAAATGCTAAGAGATAAAGAGTAGAGAGAAAAAGATAGACTACTGTTAAGAGATAGAAAAGTGTATGTTCCAAGGAATGAGAAATTGAGAAAAGTAATCTGATTACACTATAATATGCTAGTAGGAGGGCATGGAGAATAGTAAAAGATAACAGAGTTAGTCACTAGGAACTTCTAGTAGCCAAGAGTGACAAAAGAAGTTAAGAAGTATATAAAAGGATATAATGCATGTCAAAGAAATAAGAACCATATAGAGACACCTGTAGGAAAATTGATACCAAACATAGTACCAGAAAAACCCTAGACCTGTTATGACTTGGCAAAATGGCTAAGTCATTATTTATATTTCTTTTCTTTTCTTTCATTACTAAGGTGGAGCATGGGAATTATCACATGACTAGTTACAGAGTCACAACAGGTATGACAGCAGTCACAGAAATGGTTACATCATGGTCACAATGAAGTCATGGTCACAGGATGTGACAAAGGGATCACCTGATGAACATGAGGACTGTGGGAGACAAGGTGCATAGCCACAATAGTAGTGTAGTAAATCTAACGAGAACTCTATCAAGTTCTCCTTGTCAAATGCTAATAAAGAAGCAGTTGGCTTTATTCTGGCTCAGGAGTTAGCTATTCTGACAAGACCCATATAACAGTAGACTTTATTACAAAATTACCACTAGCACAAGAATACAATAGTATTTTGGTAATATACAATAGAATGACAAAAATAGCACATTTTGTGCTAACTACAGAAAAGACTTTGGTAGAGGGAGTGGCAAAATTGTTCTGGGACCATATTTGGAAGTTGTATAGGTTGCCAGAAAGTATCATCATAGATATAGAGTGTCAGAGAGCTAAACTCCGTGCCAGAATTAAGCCAACTGCTCTTTGTTTAGCGTTTGACAAAGAGAACTCGATGGAGTTCTCGCTCATTCCTCTACCTACTTATACACTTTACTACTGTGGCTATGCGCTTACTCTCCCATGGTCCTCATGTTACTCTAGTCATGTGACACCTTGTGACTGTGACTTGTGACGTGACCATCTGTGACCATTCATCACACCATTGTGACAAAGTCACGTGATACTTTCCCATGCTCCACCTTGTAGTTGTAAGTCCAAAGGAAAAGAAAAGAAAAGAAAAGAAATATAAATAATGACTTAGCCGTTTTGCCAAGTCATGACATAGGGACACAGTTTACAACAGAGGTGATGAGAGAGTTGAATTGCATGCTAGGAATAAATACTAAGTTGTTGATAGCCTACCATCTACAAATAGACAGCTAGACAAAAAAAATAAACCAGGACCTCAAGTAATATCTGAGAATATTCATAGATTACTAACAAGAGCAATGGCTAGATTGGTTGGCAACAGTGAAATTTACATACAATAACAAGGTATAGACAAGTACAAAGGTATCATCATTCAGAGCCAATAATGGACATGACCCTTGCATGGGATTTGAGATGAGAAAAAAGAAGAGGTTCAAAAAAGCAAAGGAGTTCACAAAGAGAATAAAAGAAGTTTATAAAAAAGCAAAAGTGTCACAAACTTCATTCGGCCATATCTCCACCATTTCTTCGACGATTCCCACGGTCTCAAAGCCAGCTTAAAGCTCTTAAAAAGACCTTTCGATCGATGCCAGTCATGTCTCGAGGCGATCAATAATGGCCAAGATATTAAGCAGATCAACTAGTAACTACCATGTTACTGTTTATTAAATTGCTAATATCTCGGAAACTGCTGAGATCAATGCTTCGGTTCTAGGCTCAGCAGAAGCCTTCTTCATAATGCTCAGAATGAGCCTAGAATGACCTCAAGGCGATTAATATTAGTGGAGATATGAAGGCCTCAATGTTTGCACATGGACTTCATTAATTACCCATAGATAGTCATCTGTCCTTTTCTTAGAACAAAGGACAGCCTCCATATGGT
>Ga0157361_1000967_pt1 | contig 10262 bp, 18 predicted proteins | sample AttlaeALBM2_FD_111481 | JGI IMG/M metagenome (GOLD analysis project Ga0157361, IMG submission 111481) | Fungus gardens microbial communities from leaf cutter ant in Ribeirão Preto, State of São Paulo, Brazil - Atta laevigata ALBM2 | ecosystem: Host-associated > Fungi > Mycelium > Unclassified ...
AGACCATCACTTTTCTGTATATAAGGACTCATAGTCTGAGGATTAGACCTCAGACTTAACAACATCTTTTGTCACTTGTCTAACTTTGCATTTTTGAACTCTTTAAAGTATCAAAGCACCCATTATAAATAGTAAGTGACCATTTGTGATATCAGCGTTTGACAAAGAGAACTTGATAGAGTTTTTATTAGATTCTGTACACTATTTATACATGAAGAGTAACCCTAACCCTTCTTTTTATTCCATGCTTCTTTATAAGTCACTTTCCTCTCATATGTCCATCAATAAGAAAATAAAAGAAATGAAAATGAAAAGAAATATTAAATAATGACTTAGCTATTTTGCCAAGTCATGACACTATCCCCCTCTTAAGTTTCCTTGTCTCGAGGAATTTTCCTACAACTTGTAATATGAGTTATTTAAGTTGCCCATTTTGTTGTCATCATCTTCTATCCACTCTCTAATCCCCAATTTTTCTTCTCTAATTCCTTTTTCTTCTCTCACTTCCTTCCTTCCTAGTCATTTTTCCTCTTATTACCTCCAATTTCTCTCCAGCCTACCCCAGTATTCTTGGTCATATTTTTTGTCTGACCATTTGAATAGTTTTCTTACTGTAAATCTTTCTGGTAATTCTTCTCTTCTAAATGTTCCTTTCTCATATTCTTATCACGCCACATCTTCCATGTCTTGCTGGTATTCCTTCTTGAATTATTTAATTGCTTCTTTTGTGTTTTCCAAATTCTCTCTTCCCTCCCAAGTATCTAACTCTGCCATGAATCCCTTCTAGCATACCAAGTATTTGTCCTTTCCTCTTACTCATCGCTTGTTTAAGATTCTCTTTACTTCCCATTTTTCTTTCCCCTCAATTATTACTGGAGCTGGTTGCTCCTTTTTCTGCCTCTCTACTTGCTCTACATATTTATGTATTTTACTAACTGTCACAGAAAAGTGACTACTAAATAGTGTTATAGAGGTATAATAAAATACCTGTTCAAATAAACTACATAAATAGTTGGATCCTTGTTAGCAAGTAGCCTTGCTAATATTACCCTTTTGGTATAGTAGTAAACCATACAGTATGTAACTACTAGTCCATAGTACAACTGTGACACTAATGTTGACTACTGGATGTATTTTAATTGTGCTAGGTAGTTCTAATTCAACCGTATTTAATGATACAATTTTCTTGATTTTATATGGGCCTACAAACCTCTCTGTCAACTTCTCTGTCCTCCTCCTGACCATTTGGTACTTTAGATCCTTAGTGCTTAACATCACTAAGTCTCCTACTTTATAGTCATTGACCTTTGCTCTTTTTCTATTTACATACTTCTTTATCTCTTCTTATGTCTTTCTTAACGCTGCTTTTGCTTTTTCTTGTATCTCCTTCATTTTCTCAATGAATTTTTCCACTCCTTAGTACTTTCCTTTCTTTTTACCTTTGAATCCCATCCTGGGATCTTGTCCATAATTTGCCTTGAAAGACAATGTTTGAGTACTTGAGTGTGTTTTGTTATTATATGAAAACTTTGCTGTTCCTAATCATTCTGACCACTGTTCTTGCCTATGATCGATAAACATTCTTAAGTACTGTTCTAGTTCCTGATTAATCCTTTCTGTCTGCCTGTCTGTCTAAGGGTGGAATGCCATTGACAATCTACTTTTGATCCCTAATATTTCATTCAACTCCCTCATTAATCCTGCTGTGAACTAGGGTCCTCTGTTTGAAATAATGCTTTCTGGTAACCCATGTAGTTTCCACACATTGTCTCTAAACAGCCTCACTAAGTCTTCTGCTGATGTCTTCTCCATAGTTGGTATAAAGTGGACCATTTTAGTTAACTGGTCTACTACTACTAGAATGCTATTATATCCCTATACTAAAGGCAGCTTAGTAATAAAATCTGCTGATATATGTGTTCACAGTCTTTTTGGGATTAAGTTTGGCATTAATTTCCCTGCTGGTTGTTCTGTGCGATTTTTGTTTCGTTAATAGATATTGTATCTCTCCTTATACCACTTTACTTCTTTTGTAACTTCTGGCTACTAAAAGTTTCAAGTAACTAGTTCCACTGTCTTCTACTATTCCCCATGGCCTCCTACTAGTGTATCGTAGTATAGCCTAATAATTTCCACCCATAGTTTATTATCTTTAGGCATATAGACTTTTTCTTCTTTGTACATAATGCTGTCTACCTCTTTCTACTCTTCATCTCTCAATATTTTTATCCTTGCTTGCTTTATTTCTTCCACCACTTTTACTACTTCATCATCTTTCACCTTTGACTTCCTAACTTCCTCTAGTAGATCTACCTCATCTACTATAATTTCTACCATCTCTGTTCTTCTTGCCTCTAACCACTCTAGTTTTACTAACGTTTCATTCTCATTATCTTTTTCTACTCTAGCCTTCTAGTCCAGCCTTCTACTCAAACTGTCTGCTTTTCCCATCTTACTTCCTGGAATATGTTTTAGTGTAAAACTAAATCTAGATAGGTATAGAGCCTATCTTGCTTGTTTTCTATTTAATTTTTGTGCTTTTATGAAGTATTCGAGATTCTTATATTCTGTCTAGATCTCAAATTTTTTGGTTGCTCCTTCTAGGAAATGTCTCCATGTCTCTAGACACCTAACGACTGCTAATATTTCTTTGTCATGTATCTCATAGTTTTGTTTTATATCACTAAGAGACTTTGAAATGAAAGTGACTGGTCTTTACTTTTCATCTAAGTACTTCATTAACAGTACTTCTCCATTAGCATAATTTGAAGCATTGGCTTCCATTCTGAACTCTTTGTCTAAGTCTGGTACCACTAGTACTGGTTTGGTCGTGAAAACTTTCTTTAATTCGTCAAATGCCTTTTGTTGCTCGTTTTCCCACTGCCACTTCTCATTCTTCCTCGTCAGTACATTCATTGGTCTTTCTACTTAAGTGAAGTCCTTGATAAACCTCCTATAATAATTGGTGAGGCCTAGGAACTTTCTAATGTCTTTCACAGTTTTTGGTACTGGCCAACTGAGTATCCCTTCTACCTTCTCCTCTTCTATCTCTATTCTATTAGGTCCAATGATAATGCCCAGGAACCCTATTTTCCTTACCTTCCACATGTATTTTTCTAGCTTGATGTACAAGTCATTCTCTTCTAACCTCCTCAGTATCTCCTCTACAATTTCATTATACCCCTTCTCTGTTTCCATTCCCACTAATATATCATCTACGAATGCTGTCATCTTTTCTTTATTTATCAGGTCTCTCAGGATTTTGTTCATCATTATTTGGAACGTTGCTGTAAGAAAGCTAAACTCCAAGCTAGAATAAAACTAACTGCTCTTTGTTTAGTGATTGACAAAGAGAACTCAATAGAGTCCCTGTTAGATTTACTACACTATATATACAATTACTATCATGACTATGCACCTTGTCTCCCATAGTTCTCATGTCCATTAGCTGATTTCTTTGTCACATGCTATGACTATGACTGTGACTATGACTATGTGACTATATATGTGACATAACCATTCTATGACCTCAGTCACACCCTTTGTGACTATGTGACTGTTATATGATATTTCTCACACTCTACCTTAGTAATAATCTAAAGAAAAAGAAAAGAAATATAAATATTGACTTAGCCATTTTGCCAAGTCATAACACTACTCCTCTCTTAAGTTTCCTCATCCCAAGGAATTTTCTTACAACTCGTAATTTAGGTCAACCATATTGCCCATTTCATTGTTATCTTCTTCCATTCACTCTCTTAATCCTGAGTCTCCTTGCTCAATTTCTTCCTTTTCTTTAATCGTCTCCATCATCCTTCTTAGTCGTTTACCCTTCTATTTTTTCCAATTTCTCTCCAACCTTTCCCAATATTCTTGGTCGTACTGTTTATCTGACCACCCAAACAATTTTCTTACTATAAATCTCCCTGGCAACTCTCCCCTTCTAAATGTTCCTTTCTCATGTTCTTGTCTTGTTATATCTTCTATATCTCGCCAATATTCCCTCTCAAATTCTTTGATTGCTTCTTTTGCATTCTTTAAATTCTCTTTTCCTTCCCAAGTATCAGACTCCACTGTAAACCCCTTCCATCGTACTAAATACTTGTCTTTTTCCCTTACTTGTCACTTATTTAATATTCTTTCTATCTTCCATTCTTCTTCCCCTTTAATTATTACTGGGGCTAGTTGCTCTTTTCTCTGTCCTTCTACTTGCCCTACATATCTACGTATCCTACTGACATTGACTACTGAGTGTATCTTTATTGTACTAGATAGTTCTAATTCTACTGTATTTGGCGATATGATTTTCTTTATCTTATATGGGCCCACAAATCTCTCTATCAACTTCTCCATTCTCCTCCCAACCATTTGATATTTCAGGTCCTTGGTACTTAATATTACTAAGTCTCCTACTCTGTAATCATTAGCTTCTCTTCTTTTCCTATCTGCATATTTCTTTATATTTTCTTGTACTTTCCTTAGTACCACTTTTGCCTCCTCCTTTATTTCTTTCATCTTTTCAATAAATTTCTCTGCCCCTGTGTATTTTCCCTTTTTCCTTCCTTCAAACCCCATCCTAGGATCTTGTCCATAATTTGCCTTGAAAGGTAATATCCAAGTGCTTGAGTGCACTTTGTTATTATAGGCAAACTCTGCTGTTCCTAACCATTCTGGCTATTGCTCTTGCCTGTGATCAATAAATATTCTCAGATATTATTCCAGCTCTTGATTTACCCTCTCCATTTGTCCATCTGTCTGAGGATAGAACGCTGTTGACAATTTACTCTTGATTCCTAATATCTTGTTCAATTCTTTTATTAATCCTGCTGTGAATTATGGTCCTTTGTCTAATATGATACTTTTAGGTAGACCATGTAGTTTCCACACATTGTCTCTAAACAACTGTGCTAGTTCTTCCACTAATGTTTTCTTTGTAATAGGTACAAAGTGCACTATTTTTGTTAATCTATTGACTACTACTAAGATTGAATTGTATTCTTGAGCTAAAGGCAGTTTAGTGATAAAATCTGCCGATATATGCATCCAAGGTTTCTCTAGGATTGAGTTGGACATTAATTTGCTGAACAGTCTTCCACTGTCTCTTATGACCTCCCACTGGCGTATCATGATATAGCCTGATAATTTCTGTCCTAAGTTTATTATCTTTTGGCACATATACTTTTCCTTCTTTGTATATTATGCCGTCAACCTCTCTCCACTCTTCATCTCTTAACATCTTTACCCCTGCTTGTTTCATTTTTTCCACAGCTTTTATTATCTCATTGTCTTTCATCTTTGACTTCCTTACTTCCTTTAGTAGATCTATTCTGTCTACTATGATTTCTACTACCTCATTTCTTCTCACTTCTAACAATTCTGGTTTTACCAATGTTTTATCCTTGTTGTTCTTTTCCACTCCAACTTCCTAGTCTAGCCTTCTGCTCAGACTGTCTGTTTTTTCTATCTTACTTCCTGGAACATGTTTTAGCATGAAATTAAATCTTAATAGGTATAGAGCCCATTTTGCTTGTCTCCTATTTGATTTTTGTGCCTTCATAAAGTATTCAAAGTTCTTATGATTTGTCCAGATCTTGAATTTTTCTGTTGTTCCTTCTAGGAAGTACCTCCATGCTTCTAGACATCTAACGACTGCTAACATCTCCTTATTATATATCTCATAGTTTTGTTCTATATCACTAAGAGACTTGGAAATGAAGGCGACTGGTCTCCACTTTTCATCTGAGTACTTCATTGATAGTACTTCTCCAGTAGCATAGTTTGATGTATTGGCCTCTACTCTGAATTTCTTGTCTAAGTCCAGTGCTACTAATACTGGTTTTGTTATAAAAACTTGCTTCAGCTTGTTGAATGCCTTTTGCTATTCTTCTTCCCACTGCCACTTGTCATCTTTTCTTGTCAGCATATTCATTGGTCTCACTACTCAAGCAAAATCCTTAATAAACCTCCTATAATAATTTGCGAGGTCTAAGAATTTTCTAATATCTTTTACATTCTTGGGTTCTAGCTAACTGAGTACTCCCTCTACCTTTTCTGCTTCCATTTTTATTCCATTGGGTCTAATGACGACCCCCAGGAATCCTATCTTTCTTGTCTTCTATATATATTTTTCTGGCTTGACATACAAGTCATTCTCCTCCAGCCTTTTTAGTATTTCCTTTACAATTTCATCATGCCCTTCTTTTGTTTCTGTTCCTACCAGTACATCATCTACAAATGCTGCAACTTTTCCTTTATTTATTAGGTCCCTTAAGATTTCGTTCATCATCACCTGGAATGTGGCTGGCGAGTTTGTTATCCCAAAGAACATTACTGTTGGCTCAAAGAATCCTATGTATATTGTAAATGCTCCCTTCCACTTATCTCTCTCTTTTATCCTTACGTTGTTGAACCCCTATCTCAGATCTATTTTAGTGAACACCTTTTTACTACCTATGTTGTTGATTAACTCTGTAATTAAGGGTAGTGGGTAATTGTTTTTTACTGTCTGGTCGTTTAGATTGTGGTAGTCTATTACCATTTGCTTACTTCTATTTTTCTTGCTCACAAAGAAAACTGACAACATTTGAGGGGATTTTGACAGTCTAATATACCCCTTTCTCAGCTGGTCTTCCACAAAATTCTGGACTTCTTCTCTCTTGTTTTTGGATAGAGGATAGATCCTTCCCTTTTGTGGTTTAAACATCTCCTTGAGATCTATAGCATGATCCCAAACCTTTCTTGTTGGTATTCTCTCTGACTCTACTTTTCCAAACACTTTCTTCCACTTTAAAAACTTCTTTGGGACTATTTCTTCAATCTTTCTATGATCATCCTCAATTTCTTCCTCTCTTCCCCAATCCTCTTTATCATCTATTACCCACCTGACAATTTTCTCTTCTTCTAGGGTTGCTACTCTTTTCCCCCTTTTCTTCCCCTCTTTCTCTTTCATTGGTATTCCACCATATAGGGGTGGACACCTTGTTATTTTGACCTCTCCTGTTTCCCAATTTATCTCTGGGTTGTGTGCTGCTAACTACAGCATCCCCAAAATTATCTCTGTCTTTCCTAGGTCGCATACATCCATTCTCATTCTTTCTATATAACCTTTGTAATACACGTTCACCTCCACCTAATAAGTAATTGCTCCTCCACTGTTATTTGTTCCATCTATATTTCTGACCGCTATGGGTTTCTTTAATTTTTGTAGCTTGAACCCATACCTAACTGCCATCTGCTTATCCATAAACATTCCTATAGTGCTACTGTCCAAGAGCACCTTTATGGTTATGCCTTTATGCGTATCTAACTTTTCTACTCCAATATTCATCCACACTTCTCTTAGCATTTTGAATGTTCTTCTGATGTCCCGTTGTCTTTTGCTGTGCTTTTGCCTTTCTGGGCCACACTGCCTTCTCTATATACTCACACCATCTCTGCCTGTCCTTGATTACCCCCTGTCTCCTATTTTCTTCCACATAACATCCCTTCTTTCTACACTTTTCATACTGCATGTACATCACTATTACTTTTTCTGTGCACTATTCTAACTCCAGTAGGAGTGCTTCCTCTGGCACTCCTTTACCACAATGTTTCTTTGCTCTCTTTCTCAACTCTACTACTGAACTCCTCCTCCATTCTTGTTGCACCTCTCATGGCTTGGCCATGCATGCTGCTTCCTTTTCCTTTACTCTTCTCAATCCCTTTTCCTGTGCTTTTTCCTTTTCCTGCACTTCTCCCTTTATAGGGTACGCTGGCTTCTTTGGTTGGTGTGCCTTTTGCAGCTTTGCTGCATGTGCCACCCTTTTCCATAATGGACACTTCTTGTACTTGTGCTCCTCTTCCCTACACTTAAAACATTCGACTCTTACTAGCTCCTGCCTTCTGACTGCTCACTCTTCCACCCCACATTGCATCACCCTACTTCTTAATATTTCAAATTTATTTTGGGAAGTAACAGTCCTCTTGTCTCCTTCTCTCTTACTTCTGCAATTTTGGGCCAGGTGCCTAAACCCTTTGCAGCATCTACACAACTTTTCTCTTCTTCCTTCTAAATCTGCTCTTAGTTTAGCAAGGGCACACTTTTCGTTAAGCAGGTTGCTTATGAGAGTTTTATATTGGGTTTGAGATATTGTGTCGATATCTCAAGGGTATGAAGTTAATGGTGATCTTACTTAGTGTTATGTCTGTTGGGGTATAAGATCTTCACCCAACTAGACATCTACTTCCTTACTGACTACTGTCTTAATACTATGGTTAGACTATTACCCAAAGGATGGGATCCCTAATCTAGACGGCTCCTTAAGAGATGACTGTCACTCCTCTGCATGTACCTAGTCACAATAGACTGCAGTACAAGGTTTATACTAAGAAAAAGGACAAGTATTCTACTAGACACTACCCAATTATGAGGTCAGGTCTCAGTAATAACACCCAGGCTTAGTGTTACACTTCTATCTGCAGTCCCTAACTAACTGCAAAGTCCCCTTAAGCCAAGGACCCAGCTATATATGGAGGTGGCTACTGATCGTGTCGATCAGTGGCCAAGAGTTAATAAAATGAGAGTTAGATGAGCAAGGTCCAAGGTAGATGGTGCTTGTAATGTGGAATCAAGTTCTAGTATCAGTAACTAAAGTCTGATGACCGGAATTAAGCCAACTGTCTCTTTGTTCAGCATTTGACAAAGAGAACTCGATAGAGTCCCTGTTAGATTTGCTACATTATATATACAATTACTATTGTGGTTATGCACCTTGTCTTCCATAGTTCTCATGTCCATCAGCTAACTTCTTTGTCACATACTATAACTGTGACTTGTGACTATGTATGATGTAACTGTGATGTGATCATTCTGTGACCTCGGTCACACCTTTTGTAACTCTGTGACTGTCACATGATATTTCCCATACTCCACCTTAGTAATAATCTAAAGGAAAAGAAAAGAAATATAAATATTGACTTAACTGTTTTGCTAAGTCATGATAGTCAGATAAAAGGTACAATTAAGAATATTGGAAAGGTTGGAAAGGAATTAGAGATGGTAGAAAGGAAGGTGATTAGAGGAAAGAAAAATGGGAACAATTACAGAGAAAAAAGAAATCAAGAAAGAAAATTTAGAAGTTAGAGAATGGACAAAAGAAAACGACAATGAAATGAGCAATATAACTGACCTATACTATGAGTTGTAGGAAATTCCTTGGGATAAGACAACTTAAGAGAGGGATAGTGTCATGACTTGGCAAAACAGCTAAGTTATTATTTATATTTCTTTCCTTTTCCTTTCTTTTGCTATTATCTTGGACTTACTACACAGAAGGGAGTGTGGGAAAGTGTCATGTCACATAATGTCATATAATAGGTCACATGATAGGTATGGGAAAGTAGTGCACAGACCATGTAGTAGTTATATAAATAGTATAGAGAATCTAATAGAAACTTTATCAAGTTCTCTTTGTCAATCTATTATAAGAGCCCCAAAAAGGAAATAAATTCCTGTGTATTTGAACAATTGATCCACAATATTAAGTCATACAATAGAGTCAAGATATAAATAGCATAGGAACTTAGGTAATCTGATCATATGACAAGGTTATGTGATCATAGAATACTCCAGAAAGACATGTGATCATGGACTAGTATATAGCTACTTGTAAAAGTAGTATAAGTAGTCAAGCAATCCAATGAAGAACTCCATCAAGTTCTTCTTGAACATCTACCTTAGGTGATCATTAAGGGCTATCATAGTCTATCGATAACACAATCGCTGAACAAAGAGCAGTTGGCTTTATTCTGGCTTGGAGTTTAGCAACCTTATAGATATAGTATACATTCTTTCCTTTTTGATAACCTATTTAACTATTATCATCTTTCCTCCTCTCTCAGTTGTCTACTTTATCCAGTAATGCCTGAGCTTATTTCTCTGATAGGTTATAGGCCCAAGCGCTCAATAAATACTACCAGAAAATTGATACTAAGCAAACTTACTATGTCATCAACTACTCCTACTTTTTCTGAATCAGAGAAATTCAACAGTACTAACTGGGCATCATGGAGAAGACTTATTTGCACAATAGCTATGTTAAAAGGAACTTTTGGTTACCTTGATAGTGTCACAAACTTCATTTGGTCATATCTCCATCAATTCTTCGACGATTCCCACGGTCTTAAAGCCAGCTTAAAGCCCTTAAGAAGACCTTTCGATCGATACCAGTCACGTCTCGAGGCGATCAATAATGGCCGAGATATTAAGCAGATCAACTGGTAAC
>Ga0157361_1000968_pt1 | contig 10257 bp, 6 predicted proteins | sample AttlaeALBM2_FD_111481 | JGI IMG/M metagenome (GOLD analysis project Ga0157361, IMG submission 111481) | Fungus gardens microbial communities from leaf cutter ant in Ribeirão Preto, State of São Paulo, Brazil - Atta laevigata ALBM2 | ecosystem: Host-associated > Fungi > Mycelium > Unclassified ...
CCGAAGACTGAAATGGTGCGGGAGGCGAGACTTGAACTCGCACACCTTGCGGCGCCAGAACCTAAATCTGGTGCGTCTACCAATTTCGCCACTCCCGCAAAAAAGATGGTGGCTACGACGGGATTTGAACCTGTGACCCCATCATTATGAGTGATGTGCTCTAACCAGCTGAGCTACGTAGCCATCTTTTTTCGCGTTACCTTCATCGGCGTTGCGGGGCGCATTATGCGTATTGAGCTCTGGAGCGTCAACACATTTTTTGTCGATTTTCGCCTCCGCACGCCTGTTTGTCTGGCTTGTAACCAGGGTGGCGAATTATTCGGCAGGTTTTGATCGTAACCACATCAAAGCTAAAAAAAAGGGGCCCTGCAAGGCCCATTTTGTTATGGCTTATTTTGCTTATTTATAAGCAGACTGATGCACGCCCACCGCGCGACCTGAAGGATCGTCCATCGATTTGAACGCTTCGTCCCACTCAATCGCTTTGGCGGAGGAGCAGGCGACCGACGGACCGCCCGGCACGCACTCCGCCGCGCTCGGCAGCGGGAACAGCTCTTCAAAAATTTCGCGATAGAGGTAGCCCTCTTTCGACGCCGGCGTGTTGTACGGGAAGCGGAAGTGCGCGGTCGCCAGCTGCTGATCGCTGACCTGCTGCGCCGCAACCTCTTTCAGCGTATCGATCCAGCTGTAGCCGACGCCGTCAGAGAACTGCTCTTTCTGGCGCCAGGCGACGCTTTCCGGCAGATAAGAGGAGAAACATTCGCGCAGGATATGTTTTTCCATCTTGCCGTTGCTGCCGCACATTTTGTCCTGCGGGTTGATGCGCATCGCCACGTCGAGGAATTTCTTGTCGAGGAAAGGCACGCGCGCTTCCACGCCCCAGGCGGACATCGCTTTGTTGGCGCGGGCGCAGTCGTACATATGCAGCGCCATCAGCTTGCGCACGTTCTCTTCATGAAACTCTTTGGCGTTCGGCGCTTTATGGAAGTAGAGGTAGCCGCCGAACACTTCGTCCGCGCCCTCGCCGGAGAGCACCATCTTAATACCCATCGCCTTGATTTTACGCGACATCAGGTACATCGGCGTCGAGGCGCGAATGGTGGTGACGTCGTAGGTTTCAATGTGATAGATCACATCGCGAATCGCATCCAGCCCTTCCTGCACGGTAAAGTGAATCTCGTGATGCACCGTGCCCAGATGTTCAGCCACCGCTTTCGCCGCTTTCAAATCCGGCGAGCCTTCCAGGCCGACCGCGAACGAGTGCAGCTGCGGCCACCAGGCGTCGCTCTTGTCCTGATCTTCGACGCGTTTCGCGGCGAAGCGTTTGGTTACCGCCGAGATGATCGAGGAGTCCAGACCGCCGGAGAGCAGCACGCCGTACGGCACGTCCGACATCAGATGGCTTTTCACCGATTCTTCCAGCGCATGCTTCAGGCCCGCCGCATCGGTGACGTTATGTTCTACCGCGGCGTACTCCATCCAGTCGCGCTGCCAGTAGCGACGAATTTCGCCGTCGGTGCTAGAGAGATAGCTTCCCGGCGGGAACTCTTTAATCGAGCGGCACACCGGTACCAGCGCTTTCATTTCCGACGCGACAAACAGGTTGCCGTGTTCGTCGTTGCCCATATAAAGCGGGATGATGCCGATATGGTCGCGGCCGATCAGGTACTGCTGCTTCGCGCTGTCCCACAGGATAAAGGCGAACATGCCTTCGAGATCGTCGAGGAAGTCGACCCCTTTTTCCTGATAGAGCGCCAGAATGACTTCGCAGTCGGAGCCGGTCTGAAACTGGTAGCGATCGCTCAGCTCGGCGCGCAGCGCCTGATGATTGTAAATCTCGCCGTTAACCGCCAGAACATGGGTGTGATCGGCGTTGTACAGCGGCTGGGCGCCGTTGTTGACGTCGACGATAGACAGACGTTCATGCGCGAGAATCGCTTTATCGTCGGCATACACACCGGACCAGTCCGGTCCGCGATGACGCATCAGGCGAGAACTCTCCAGCGCTTTTTTACGCAGATCAATCGGATCGCTTTTCAGATCCAATACACCAAAAATAGAACACATATTCTGACTCCTGAGCTCGCCTGTCGGCGATGTTATCGTTGCCTTGTCCGGCAGCCAGCGGCTGCGTGATGTATAAGAAAATGCGCTATTTCATGCAGTCAATGCAAGCATATTCGCCTTTTACTGATAAAAAGATTGCTGCCGAAGCTTTTAATTTGAATATTATTCAATATAAAGCGACTTTGATTAACAGATCGGCAATGGATAGCCAGATCTGGATAAAAAAGCGTCAGATCAGGGAAGGTTTCAGGGAGAAGCGGCCGCCTGGCGTCAGGCGGCGTGAAGAGAGCGATTAAAAGAGATCGATATCCGCGACAGAAGGGTAGATCCAGTCGGGACGGAAAGGCATGGCGTCGATATCGCTTAGCGTCGAAACGCCAGAGAGCACCAGAATGGTTTCCAGCCCCGCCTGAAAGCCGGCCAGAATATCGGTGCGCAGGTTGTCGCCGACGATTACCGTCTCCTCGGAGTGAGCCTGCATTTTATTCAGCGCGGCGCGCATGATGTAGGGGCTGGGCTTGCCGACGTAAAAAGGGCGACGGCCGGAGATCTTTTCGATGCCGGCGCAGAGGGCGCCGCAGGCGGGCACAAAGCCGCGCGCGTGGGTATCGGGGTTGGTGGCGATAAAGCGCGCGCCGCTGGCGACGAAAAAGGCGGCCTTATGCATCATCTCCCAGTTGAAAGAGCGCGTCTCGCCGACGATCACGAAATCGGGATTGACGTCGGTAATGGTAAAGCCCGCTTTATAGAGTTCATGGATCAGCGCGCCTTCGCCAATCACGTAGGCTTTTTTACCTTCCTGACGACGCAGGAAATCGGCGGTCGCCATCGCGGAGGTATAAAACACCGAGTCGGGCACCTCGACGCCGGCGTTGGCGAAGCGGTTCGCCAAATCCTGCGCGGTCTGCGAAGGATAGTTGGTCAGCACCACCAGCGGCATCTCTTTTTGCAGGATGCGCTGCAGAAACTCCTGCGCGCCGGGCACGGCGGTGTTGTCGTGCATTAACACGCCGTCAATATCGCAAATTACGCTTTTTATCGTCATAGGTTCAGTCCGGGTGGCGTTTACTCTTCCAGTAAATGTTGTAGCAGAATGCCGTTGAGCATAGCGCGTTTTGCCAGCGCAAAGGCGCCTATCGCCGATCGATGATCGAGCTCGGAACGCACCACCGGCAGATTTTTGCGGAAGGCGTTGAGCGCTTGCGTGTTGATACAGCCTTCAATAGCGGGGAACAGCACTTTCTCGGCTTCGGTGATTTCGCCCGCCAGCACCACTTTCTGCGGGTTGAACAGGTTAATCGCAATGGCAATCGCTTTGCCCAGATAACGTCCGACATATTCAATCACTTCACAGGCCAGCGCGTCGCCCTGGTTGGCCGCTTTGCAAATCTGCGCCATCTGGCAGGCGTCCTGCGTCAGCACGCTGGGGTAGCCCTGGCTGAGCAGATGGCGCACGCGGTTTTCAATCGCGCCGTTAGCGGCGATGGTTTCCAGACAGCCGAAATTGCCGCAGTGGCAGCGTTCGCCGAGCGGATCGACCTGAATATGGCCGATTTCACCTACGTTGCCGTTGCTGCCGAGAAAAATATGGCCGTTGGCGATTATGCCGGCGCCGGTGCCGCGATGGAGCCGCACCAGAATCGAGTCGGCGCAGTCGCGGCTTGCACCAAAGTAGTGCTCAGCCAGCGCCAGGCTGCGGATATCGTGACCGACGAAGCTGGTGACCTTAAAGCGATTTTGCAGTCCGGCCACCAGCGGCCAGTGGCTGACGGCGATATGGGGCATATAGCGGATCACGCCGTTTATCGGATCGACCAGGCCGGGCAGGATCACCGATATGGCGATGAGCTCGCGAATTTTACGCTGATGGGTATCGATAAAGCTGTCGATAGCGGCGAACAGCGCATGCTCCAGCGTCTCCTGCGTACGCTCCGGCAGGGCATAATCCTCCTGCGCCAGCGATTTGCCGCTGAGGTCAAACAGCGTCAGGGTAGCGTCATGGCGGCCGAGCCGCACGCCGATGGCGTGGAAGTTGCGCGTTTCGGTTACGATGGAGATAGCGCGGCGACCGCCGGTGGATGCCTGTTGATCCACCTCTTTGATCAGCCCGCGCTCAATAAGCTGACGGGTAATTTTGGTGACGCTGGCGGGCGCAAGCTGACTGAGTTCGGCAATCTGAATGCGCGAAATAGGGCCCTGCTGGTCGATCAGCCGGTAAACGGCCGCGCTGTTGAGTTGCTTGACAAGATCGACATTTCCTATTTGTGTCTGGCCGCCAGTGGTCATTCAGTGCTTACTCGCTCAGGACGTCGTCTCCGTTGACAAACGTCTTAGTGATCTTGAAATCACGTGTAAAAACAGTGAGGTTGGCGACTTTTCCCGCTTCGACCGTGCCCAGCTGTTTTTCCACGCCCATTGCCTGCGCCGGATAGAGCGTCGCCATGCGCAGCGCTTCATCCAGCGCGATACCGACATGTTCGACGGCGTTGCGCACCGATTCAATCATCGTAATCGCAGAGCCGCTCAGGGTGCCGTTCTCGTCCACGCACAGGCCGTCGCGATAGTATATTGTTTTGCCAGCGAAAATGAATTTATCAATTTCGGCGCCCGCGGGCGCGGTGGCGTCGGTGACCAGCACCAGCTTATTGCCTTTAATACGTTTCGCGTTGCGTACGTTAGCGTAATGGACGTGCAATCCATCTGCAATAATGCCGCAATAAACATCCGGCGCATCGAACAGCGCGCCGATCAGGCCCGGCTCGCGTCCGGCGAAAGCGGGCATGGCGTTATAGAGATGGGTAGCGAAGGTCACGCCCGCGCGGAAGCCCGCTTTGGCTTCGTCATAGGTGGCGTTGGAGTGGCCGGCGGAGACGATGATGCCCGCCTGCGTCAGCTGACGGATCACCGCGTCGCCGGCGTTTTCCGGCGCCAGCGTCACCTTGGTAATGACATCGGCGTTATCACACAGATAGCGCACCAGCGCCGGGTCGGGCAGGCGGATGAGATCGGGATTATGGGTGCCTTTTTTGGCTTTATTCAGCCAGGGGCCTTCCAGATGCAGGCCGAGCGCCTGATGTTGATGCTTGCGTTTATAGGCGCGCATAGTGTCGATGGCGCGCTTCATCAGCTCGTCGCTGCTGGTGATCAGCGTGGGCAGAAAGCTGGTGCAGCCTGACTTTTCATTGGCGCGCTGCATGATTTCCAGCGTCTCGACGCTCAGGGCGTCGATGTCGTCGTTGAACTGCACGCCGCCGCAGCCGTTCAGCTGTAAATCGATAAAGCCGGGAGCGATCAGCGCGCCTGAAACGTCGCGCAGCGTGATATCGGCTGGCAGCGCGTCGCGCGGACAGACGCGTTCGATCAGCCCATCGGCGATAACCACCGCGTGGTTATCCAGAATTTCATGACCGGTATAAATTCGGCCGTTAACTAATGCGTACATCGTGGTTCTCCCGGCTGAGCCCGCCCGAGCCTCGCGGCGGGCATTTACAACATCGTCTTACACGCCTTTCATATTTTCCGCTTCCATTTCGCGGAAATATTTAACGGTTTTCACTTTCAGTTCCATGGTGGCGGGTTCGTCGCATACCACCACCGATTTCGCATGCAGCTGCAGGCAGCTGATGGTCCACATATGGTTGACGTTGCCTTCTACGGCGGCCTGCAGCGCCTGCGCTTTGACATGGCCGGTCACCAGAATCATCACCTCTTCCGCATCCAGCAGCGTGCCGACGCCGACGGTCAGCGCATATTTCGGCACCTGATCCACATCGCCGTTGAAAAAGCGCGAGTTCGCCACGCGGGTATCGTGCGTCAGCGTTTTGATGCGGGTGCGCGAGGCGAGGGAAGAGGCCGGTTCGTTAAAGGCGATATGACCGTCGTTGCCGACGCCGCCCATAAACAGGTGAATTTTGCCCAGCGCGCGAATCTTCTCTTCATACTGGCGACATTCTGCGTCAATATCTGGCGCATTGCCATTCAGAAGATTGATATTTTCTGGTTGAATATCAACGTGATCGAAAAAGTTGCGGTACATGAAGCTGTGATAGCTTTCCGGGTGCTCTTTCGGCAGGCCGACATATTCGTCCATATTGAACGTCACCACATGCTTAAAGCTGACCTGGCCCGCTTTGTGCATCTCGATAAGATGCTTGTAAGCTTCCAGCGGCGTGCCGCCCGTCGGCAGACCCAGCACGAAGGGACGATCCGCGGTAGGGTTAAAAGCATTGATACGGTTGACGATATGACGGGCTGCCCATTTACCGACTTGCGTAGGGGTAGCCAAGGGAATAAGTCGCATGTTTCACCTCATTCTGACAAAAGAAAAGGGGAGGACGCACCCATCGCGGTGGTCATTATCACATTAAAGCCGTGAGACCGTTTCAGCACGCGATCGCTGCGTCTTGATATTTTTCATCATAAAATAAGTTAGGGTTGTTCGCCAGACGTCTCGGCAGTTAACGGTGCTTTTTGGTGATAATTATCACAGAAGAGACGCGTATAATTTGCGAGGCGAATTAATTTGTCATTACACTGCGCAACGTGAAGTGTAGTGTCAATCAACCCCTGCGGCTGACAATAAAAAGCAAGCGGCGCAGGGCGACAAGCCAGTCTCATAGGGGGAAAGGACAAATGTTAGGTTACTTACAGAAGGTTGGCCGCGCGCTGATGGTGCCGGTAGCGACCCTGCCGGCAGCGGCGATATTAATGGGGGTCGGCTACTGGCTTGATCCGGACGCCTGGGGCGCAAGCAACGCGCTCGCCGCGCTGCTGATAAAATCGGGCGCGGCCATTATTGAGCATATGTCCGTACTCTTTGCTATCGGCGTGGCTTATGGGCTGTCAAAAGATAAAGACGGCGCAGCGGCGCTGACCGGCTTCGTCGGTTTTCTGGTGGTGACGACGCTCTGCTCGCCGGCTGCCGTATCGATGATCCAAAAAATACCGCTGGATCAGGTGCCCGCCGCCTTCGGCAAAATCGAAAACCAGTTTGTCGGCATCATGGTGGGCATTATCTCCGCGGAGGTCTATAACCGCTTTAGCCATGTCGAATTGCCGAAGGCGCTCTCTTTCTTCAGCGGACGACGCCTGGTGCCTATCCTCGTCTCATTCCTGATGATCGCGGTGGCGTTCATTCTGATGTATATCTGGCCGTTGATCTTTAACGGACTGGTGAGCTTTGGCGAACACATCCAGAAGCTGGGCTCGGTCGGCGCGGGCGTCTACGCCTTCTTTAACCGTCTGCTGATTCCGGTCGGCCTGCATCATGCGCTTAACTCGGTGTTCTGGTTCGACGTCGCGGGCATCAACGATATTCCTAAATTCCTCGGCGGCGCGCAGTCAATCGCTAACGGCACCGGCATTGTCGGCATCACGGGACGCTATCAGGCGGGCTTCTTCCCGATCATGATGTTCGGCTTGCCTGGCGCGGCGCTGGCGATCTATCACTGCGCGCGACCGGAAAACCGCGTTAAAGTCGGCAGCATCATGCTGGCTGCGGCCTTCGCGGCCTTCTTCACCGGCATTACCGAGCCGCTGGAGTTCTCCTTTATGTTCGTCGCGCCGGTGCTTTACGTCATCCACGCGGTGCTGACCGGCATCTCGGTATTTATCGCCGCCAGCATGCACTGGATCGCCGGCTTCGGCTTTAGCGCCGGTCTGGTGGATATGGTGCTGTCGAGCCGCAACCCGCTGGCGACCCACTGGTGGATGCTGATCCCGCAGGGCATCGTCTTCTTTGCGCTCTACTATGTGGTCTTCCGCTTCACGATTAAGAAGTTCAACCTGATGACGCCGGGCCGCGAGCTGGCGGTGGCGGGCGACGAAACGGACGGCTACGACGTTAACGTCGACACAACCGACAACGGCGAGAGCGCGACCGAATCGCTGGCGCGTCGCTATATCGGCGCCGTCGGCGGCTCCGACAACCTGACCGGCATCGACGCCTGTATTACGCGTCTGCGTCTCAACGTAAAAGACTCGGCGCAGGTCAATGAGTCCGTCGCCAAACATCTGGGCGCGTCCGGCGTTATCCGCCTGAATAAACAGAGCGTGCAGGTCATTGTCGGCACCCAGGCGGAAAGCATCGCCACCGCAATGAAAAAAGTGCTGACCAAAGGGCCGGTCGCCTCGGCGGGCGGCGCTTCAGCAGCGCCAGCCGCGCCAGCGGCAAAACCGCAGGCGGTGCTGAACCGCGAGACCAAAACCATCGTGACGCTGATGGCGCCGGTGAGCGGCGACGTGGTCGCGCTGGAGGCGGTGCCTGACGAAGCCTTCGCCAGCAAGGCGGTAGGCGAAGGGCTGGCGATCAAGCCGAGCGGTAAAACCGTGGTGGCGCCGGTTGCCGGCACCGTGGTGAAAATCTTCGACACCAACCACGCCTTCTGCCTGGAAACCAGCAGCGGCGTTGAAATTGTGGTGCATATGGGCCTCGACACCGTGGCGCTGGGCGGCAAGGGCTTTACCCGCCTGGTTGAAGAGGGCGCGACGGTCGCCGCGGGTCAGCCGGTGCTGGAGATGGATCTCGATTTCCTCAACGCCAACGCGCGTTCGATGATCAGTCCGGTGGTGGTCAGCAACAGCGAAGATTTCGCCGGGCTGACGCTGCTGGCGACTGGCCCGGTAGTGGCTGGCGAAACCCCGCTTTACGAGGTAAAAGGCTAAGCCTCTGAGCGCATCGCCGTAAAAAAAAGCAGGCAGGAAGCGATTCCTGCCTTTTTTCGTTTTATCGCCTTAACAAACCGGTTGTTTCCCTTCGACGCTTTGTGGATCATACTCCGTTACTTCGTGGTACAAACCACCCGCTATACGTATTGAGGATTGAGAGATGAGTGAGGCTGAAGCCCGCCCAACTAACTTTATTCGTCAGATCATCGACGAAGATTTGGCGAGCGGCAAGCACAGTAGCGTGCATACCCGTTTTCCGCCTGAGCCCAATGGCTACCTGCATATCGGCCATGCTAAATCGATCTGCCTGAACTTCGGCATCGCTCAGGACTATCAGGGTCAGTGCAACCTGCGTTTCGACGATACCAACCCGGTTAAAGAGGATATGGAGTTCGTCGAGTCCATCAAGCGCGACGTGCAATGGCTGGGCTTTGAGTGGAGTGGTGACGTTCGTTATTCCTCAGATTACTTCGATCAGCTTTATCACTACGCGGTTGAACTGATCAATAAAGGTCTGGCCTATGTCGACGAGCTGACGCCGGAAGAGATCCGCGAGTATCGCGGCACCCTGACCGCGCCGGGCAAAAACAGCCCCTGGCGCGATCGCAGCGTCGAAGAGAACCTGGCGCTGTTCGAAAAAATGCGCAACGGCGAATTCGCCGAGGGGAAAGCCTGCCTGCGCGCCAAAATCGATATGGCCTCCAGCTTTATCGTGATGCGCGATCCGGTGCTCTACCGCATTAAGTTCGCCGAGCATCACCAGACCGGCAAAAAGTGGTGCATCTATCCGATGTACGACTTTACCCACTGCATCTCCGATGCGCTGGAAAATATCACCCATTCGCTCTGTACGCTGGAGTTCCAGGATAACCGTCGCCTCTATGACTGGGTGCTGGATAACATCTCTATACCGGTGCATCCGCGCCAGTATGAGTTTTCGCGTCTAAACCTCGAATATGCGGTGATGTCGAAGCGCAAGCTGACGCAGCTGGTCAACGAAAACGTGGTGGAAGGCTGGGACGATCCGCGCATGCTGACCGTATCGGGCCTGCGCCGTCGTGGCTACACCGCCGCCTCGATCCGCGAGTTCTGCCGCCGTATCGGCGTCACCAAACAGGATAACGTGGTCGAGATGGCGTCGCTGGAATCCTGCATTCGCGACGATCTGAACGAAAACGCGCCGCGCGCCATGGCGGTGCTCGATCCGCTGAAAGTGGTGATTGAGAACCTGCCGGCCGGCCATAACGAAATCATCACCATGCCGAATCATCCGAACAAGCCGGAGATGGGCACCCGCGACGTGCCGTTTGGCCGTGAAATCTGGATCGATCGCGCTGACTTCCGCGAAGAAGCCAATAAGCAGTACAAGCGACTGGTGCTGGGCAAAGAGGTACGCCTGCGCAACGCTTACGTGATCCGCGCCGAGCGCGTGGCAAAAGATGAAGAGGGGAATATCACCTGCATCTACTGCACCTGCGACGTCGATACCCTGAGCAAAGATCCGGCTGACGGCCGCAAGGTGAA
>Ga0157361_1000970_pt1 | contig 10250 bp, 5 predicted proteins | sample AttlaeALBM2_FD_111481 | JGI IMG/M metagenome (GOLD analysis project Ga0157361, IMG submission 111481) | Fungus gardens microbial communities from leaf cutter ant in Ribeirão Preto, State of São Paulo, Brazil - Atta laevigata ALBM2 | ecosystem: Host-associated > Fungi > Mycelium > Unclassified ...
ACATCTTCAAGTCTCAGTCTTCTTCTGTTAGGTTTGCGATGCAATCCTCGAGAGGACTCGTCTTGCTAGTTCTTGCTATAATTAGCCATCAGCAATGATGGCCCTGCTCTGATGGTAACCTGGTTATTATAAATAAGTGACTGCTGCTGAGATATGACATCATTCTGTTAGAAAACATCTTCTAAGGTCCTTTCTACTCTCGAGAGCACTCTAGAGGGAAGTTCTGTTATAGATCTGTTATGAAATTCTCTGGACAATCCCTATGAGGTTTCTATAGTGGTGGTCATAGCCACTACTCTGCTACTCAAGTGGTATGCTCAAGTCTACGACTGGGCATCTAATAAATATCTCTGGGGGGCCAAACTCGTCTCTCGAGCTAGTTATTCTCATTGTTATGGTGAAAAATATCACTTTTATTGCCTAAATGGCTATCTGGCATGACACCACTACTTTCCAGACCATGATGAACGACATCTTCTGAACTGTCATAGCTGAAGAGATCATAGTAGTATACCTGGACGACATCTTGATCTTTACAAAGACGGAGGAGGAGCATGAACGAGCAGTCTAGAGGGTTCTGGAGATACTAGCAAAGCACAAGTTATTCCTCCATCCAGAGAAATGTGAGTTCCACCAGAAGCAGATCGAATACCTCGGACTGGTCATCTCGGAGAACAAAGTTGCGATAGACCCTGTTAAAGTTGCCAGAGTCCGTGACTGGCCCACCCTGGAGAACTGGACTGATGTGCAGGCTTTTATAGGCTTTGTTAATTTCTACCGTTGCTTTATCTGGGATTTTTCAACCATAGCCAGACCCCTCTTCGACCTCACTTGTTCCGATAAAGCCTGGAGCTGGGACACCAAGGAAAGGGAAGCTTTTGAATGTCTCAAGATGGCAGTAACCACCGCTTCGGTCTTGGTATCATCCCAAGACTCGGAACCCTTCCGCATTGAGGCTGACAGTTCGGACTTCGCTTCCAAAGCTGTCCTCTCTCAGCAACTACCTGGAGAAAAGAAATAGCACCCGGTGGCCTTCTACAGCAAGTCCCTGTCTCTGGTGGAACGGAACTATGAGATCCACGACAAAGAGATGCTCGTTATCATCCACACGCTAGAGGAGCCCAGCACCCGGTAGAGATCTGGACAGACCACAAGAACTTGGAGTACTTCATGACGGTGTTACTTCGCAAGTGAATTTTCCACAGAAGATAACATTTGATATGCTTTATACCAACGAATTCATAATTAGAGTTTGCTCGAGAGCCCTTACTATACCCTCAGAACGTACTACCATATAATAAAGATATTGAGTAAGGGAAACCTAACCCGGAGCTCATGTTGATACCTCGGGAAACAAACAGGATGAGCTGGCATCCGGTCTAGAAAGAAAGTCATAGAAGGACTACACTCTAGATCCATTATAGAAAAGGAACCTCTTGACTCCTACCTCCATCTACACTGCTTCTGGAATTATAAATGCGAATCTATTGAGAGTAAGAAGACTGGGGACTAGTGGGGTGTCTTGAGAAGAACACAGAACATACCCAGAACTCGATCTAGGAAGAAGATGCAGATGCAACTCGGGCAGGCTTCGGAGAGGACAACAGACTAGGAAAGCTTGGCTAGGTGCACACTTGGATTGCATCACACCCATAAGGTTTGGTGTTGGGGGTATAGACAAGGGAGCAACTGAGTGTGGAGGGTCCATGAGTGATCAACTAACTGTATTTTCCAGAGGAGCTTTTGTCACGGTGTGTAAAGGTTGACACCTGAGGGAGGCTATGCGACAACAATCTAGAGAGATCTTACAATCATTTTATAACCATCAACATATATTTTATTGGAGCTACATATAATTCCTATTTTCTAATTGTTTATAAACCTTCAACTTTGATTATCTCCCCTCAGACCTTTAGCACGCAATTGGGAGCTGGCACAGCATAGTTTTGTTTGTCCCAGTGTGCAATTCCCTTTTGCACCCTTTTAATGGCCAAGAAACTCAATCGTCGCCAAGCTCGCTGGTCTCTGTACTTAGCCCGATTCAACTTCAAGTTGATCTACCGCCCTGGACGATCCATAAGGAAGCCGGACACACTATCACAGAGACCAGACCATGGCAAGGGAACCTCTGACAACGAAGACGTGGTTCTGTTGTGACCAGAGCTTCTCGCAATCCGAGCCCTCAAAGGAGTTCAGCTGGAAGGCTAGGAGAAAGACATTCTGAGAGAGATTTGTCAAGGGAACCAGAAAGATGACCAGGAAGAGCCAGTGGCAAAGGCAGCGAGGGAACTCCGGCAAGCATCAAGTAAGATAGTCCACTCCGCGGAGTGGTCAGAGAAAGAAGGAGTACTCCAGTTCAGAGGCAAGATTTATGTTCCTTGGAGCTCGGACTTACGCAGACGAGTGGTCTCACTGTGCCATAACACGAAAGTCACTGGACACCCCAGATGCTGGAAAACGCTGGAGTTGGTCTCTAGGAACTACTGGTGGCCTCAAATCTCAAGGTACATCAGACAATATATCAGTACCTGTGACCTGTGCCTCAGGACGAAACTGATAAGACAGGCTCTGGTAGGTAAATTGCACCCCCTCCGGATCCCAGACTCGCGATGGGACATGCTCAGTGTGGATTTCATAGTAGAACTCCTCCTTTCTTCCGGACACAACGCAGTGATAACAGTGGTAGATTCAGTGTTGAAACAAGTGCACTTCATTCCGACGCACACAACCGTGACAGTAGAGGGAGCAGCCAGGCTATTCCTACACCAAGTCTGGAAGCTCCACGGCCTTCTGAAATACGTAGTCTCAGACTATGGACCTCAATTCATAGCTCATTTTACCAGAGAGCTTTACCACTTGCTAGGAATCAAACTAGTGTCCTCTACAGCCTGGCACCCTCAAACTGACGGACAAACAGAGCGTGTTAACCAGGAGTTGGACCAGTACCTATGGTTCTTCATGAACGAATGGCAAGACGATTGGTACGATCTATTACCTATGGTGGAGTTCCAACACAACAACCACGTCCACTCCGCTACCTAACAGTCTCCATTCCTGCTCAACACCAGATGACTTCCTCGTATGGGCTTCAAACCCCGACAAAACCCTTCTAGTCTGCGATCTGCAAGACATAGGATGACATGAAAAGGTATTATGACTGACACAAAACTCCGGCTCCAGTATTCAACCCTGGCAACAAAGTCTTCCTCGACGCATTAGATATCCGGACTACGTGTCCTTCATAGAAACTCTCACATTGACGGCTTGGCCCCTTTGTAGTGGAGTGCAGGATCGGACCTATGGCCTACTACCTAAAGCTGCCACACAGAATAAAGCAACTCCATTCAGTATTTAACGTAGTAAAGCTCACTCCGGCTCCAGACGACCTGATTCCAGGACGAAAAACAGAAGACCACCCACTGCCCATAGTTATTGATGGAGAAGCGGAGTGGGAAGTAGAGGAGATACTTGACAGTCGTTGGTACCAGAGAAGGTTCCAGTACCTTATTAAATGGAAGGGATACGGCCGCGAACATAATTCCTGGGAGTCCGCCTTCAAAGTTTCTGCACCAGCTCTCATAGCAGAGTTCCATCGCAAATACCCCAGAGCTCCGAGACACATCCGACACACAGAGTTTGACAATATTTTTCATCTGAAGTCTATTGCTCCAAGACGTAGCAATCTTGAAGGGGGGGGTAAATGTAAGGGGATGCCTCCATTTCCACTTCTGAATGGCATGACAACGCTTCGGAGCTACCTTAGCTTGCTTACTAGTGGTACTTAAACACACTAGTTTAGCTCTGATCCTGCTAACCCTGACACTAAGAGATGTATATAATGTAGAGTATCCCTCCAGGAGCCTCATCCTAATCTCTGAGGATTCTCCTGGAGATGAGTTGTATCATAATTACAGATTGTAATATAACTGAGGATTCTCCTGGAGCCTTGCGCCCCAGTCACCCTTATACTCCCTAAGGTATTCACCTTTATATACTGTGGTGCTAACTCAACTGAAAAATATAGTAAGTTGATTGTCATGAGTTACTTTGACCATAACTAAGAAATAGTGCATAGACTAGAGTGAACCAGTGAATATTAAACACTTGTGATAATAATAAGAACAAATAGTTAAGATGTGTATATAGTATAGCAGAATAAAGCAAGAACTCTATTGAGTTCTCTTCTAATCCTAAAGAGCAATCTGGTCTAAACCCTAGACTAGGTTCTAAAGTCAGTCACTGATATTAATCACTCATAAACCCTTCATACTCAGTTGCCCCCTTGTCTATACCCCCAATATCAAATCTTACAAGTATGATATATACCTAGTTAAGCTTTTCTAGCCTACTGTTTTCTCCAAAGTCTGCCCAAGTTACATCTGCTATTTCTTCCTAGATTGAGTTCTGGGTATATTCTGTGTTCTTAAGATATCCTACTGATTCTGAACTCTTATACTCATTAGATTTGCATTTCATGATTTAAAAGGCAGTAATAATAGAGATAAGTGCCAAGAGATTCTCTCTTTCCATTCTTGCTCTCTAGTATTATGCTACAAGTGAATTTGCTACAAAAAGTAGCATTTGATATACCTTATATTTGTAGATAACATACTGGTAGAAACAGAGACAGAGAAAGGACATGATGAAATTGTGAAAGAAATATTAAAGAGGTTAGAGAAAAATGACTTATATGTTAAACCAGAAAAGTGTATGTGGAAAGTAAGAAAGATAGGATTTCTAGGGGTTGTCATAGGACCCAATGGAATAGAAATGGAAAAAGAAAAGGTAGATGAAGTACTTAGTTGGCCAAAGTCCAAAAATGTAACAAATATCAGGAAATTCTTAGGCCTCACAAATTATTATAGGAGGTTTATCAAAGATTTCACTTGAGTAGCAAGGCCAATAAATATACTAACAAGAAAGAATATAAAATAGCAATAGGGAGCAAAGCAATGGCAAGCATTTGACAAGCTCAAATGGGTCTTTATAACAAAACCAGTATTAATAGCACCAGACTTAGATAGCAACTAGAGGAGTACTCTCTATGAAGTGCTCAGATGAGATATGAAGGCCAGTCACTTTTATTTCAAAATCTCTAAGTAATACAGAAAAGAACTATGAGATACATGACAAGGAAATACTAGTGGTAGTTAGATGTTTGGAAGTATAGAGACATTTTCTGGAAGAAACAATAGTTAAGTTCAAGATCTAGACAGATCACAAGAACCTTGAATACTTTATGAAAGCATAAAAATTAAATTGGAAACAAGTGAGATGGGCTTTATACCTATCTAGGTTTAATTTTATGCTAAATACACATTCCAGGGAGTAAGATGGGAAAAGTGAACAGTCTAAGCAGAAGACTAGACTGGGAGGTTAGAGTAAAAAAGAACAACAAGGATAAAACATTGGTTAAACTAGAATGGTTAAAAGTCAGAAAGACAAAAGTAGCAGAAATTATAGTAGACCTACTAGAGGAAGTGAGAAAGTTAAAAGTAAAAGATGATAAAGTAGTGAAAGCTATGGAAGAAATAAAGCAAGCAGGAGTAAAAATGTTAAGAGACAAGGAGTAGAAAAAAGTTGATAGTATAATGTACAAAGAAGGAAAAGTCTATGTACCAAAGGATAATAAGCTTAGGATAGAAATAACTAGGCTGCATCATGACACACCAGTGGGAGATCACAGAGAATAGCAGAAGACAGTAGAGCTAGTTACTAGGAATTTTTGGTGGCCGGGAGTTACAAAGGAAGTAAAGCAGTATGTAGAAAAATGCAATACTTGTTAGCAAAACAAAAACTACACAAAATAGCCAGTAGGAAAATTAATGCTAAATTCAATTCCAAAAAAACCATGGATGCATATATCAGCAGACTTTATCACTAAGTTGCCTTTAGCACAGGGATACAATAGTATTCTAGTAGTAGTGGATTAGTTAACTAAAATGGTCTATTTTATACCAACTATAGAGAAAATATTGGCAAAGAGGTTAGCAAGGCTGTTTAGAGATAATGTATAGAAACTGTATGGGTTACCAAAAAGCATTATTTTGGATAGAGGACCCCAATTTGCAGCAGGGTTAATAAGAGAGTTGAATAGGATACTAGAAATTGAAAGTAAATTGTCAACAGCATTTTACCCATAGACAAATAGGCAAACAAAAAGGATAAACTAGGAGTCAGAGCAATACTTGAGAATTTTTATTGATTATAGGCAAGAACAATGGCCTAAATAGTTGGAAACAACAGAATTTACATATAACAATAAAGCATACTCAAGTACTTGAACAATGCCTTTTAAGGCAAATTACAGGCAAGATCCTAGGATAGGGTTCAAAGAAAGAAAGAAGGGGAAATACAAGGGAGCAAAGAAATTTATTGAGAAGATAAAAGAAATATAGAAGAAAGAAAAAGTAGTACTAGGGAAAGCACAAGAAAAAATAAAGAAGTATACAGACAGAAAGAAAGGGAAAGTTGATGATTATAAAGTAGGAGACTTAGTAATGTTGAGTACTAAGAATCTGAAGTACCAAATGGTCAGGAAAAGAACAGAGAAACTAACAAAAAGATTTGTTGGGCCTTACAAGGTAAAGAAGATTGTATCATCAAATCACCCAGTAGTTAATGTTAGTAGAATATATAGATACATAGGGCAAGTAGAGAGACAGAGAAAGGAGCAACTAGCTCCAGTAATAATTAAGAGGGAAAAAGAATAGGAAATAGAGAGAATATTGAATAAACAATGAGTTAGAGGAAGAGACAAATACTTGGTACACTGGAAAGGATTTACAGCAGAATCAGATATCTGGGAAAGAAAAGAGAATTTGAAGAATACAAAGGAAGCAATTGAAGAATTCAAGAAAGAGTATTAACAAGACTAAGAAGATTTTATGGTAAGAAAACTATTTGGATAGTCAGACAAAAGGTACAACCAAGAATATTGGAGAAGGTTAGAAAGAAATTGGAGACAATGGAAGGAAGAATGACTTAGGGGAAGAAGAATGCTAGAGGTGATCAGAGAACAAAAAGAAGAAGTTGAGGAACAAAACTTAGGAGTAAAAGAATAAACAGAAAAAGATGACGATGATGAAATAGACAACATGGTTGACCCATATTACAAGTTATAGGAAAATTCCTCAGGACAAGAAAACTTAAAAGGGAGATGGTGTCATGACTTGGCAAAATAGCTAAGTTATTATTTATATTTCTTTTCTTTTTCTTTTCTTTTCTCTTGAACTTACTACATATAAGAAGTATAGGAAAGTGTCATGTCACAAGTGTCACAATTACATGACAGGAAGTCACAGCATCATGTTACATGATGGGTCACATGATGAGTATGAGAAAGTAGTACATAGACTATGTAGTAGTTGTATAAGTAGTATAGAAAAATCTAACAAAAACTCCATTGAGTTCTCCTTGTCAACTTGGACTTGGAGGGTAATTGAGTCATCTAGGCTAAGTCACTATATTTATTCTTTGAGTTTCAGAGATTTGTAATAATTTTAATATAGTATCCAGAGAGCAAGGAGATAGAAAAAGAGAATCTCTTGGCATTTACCTCTATTATCACTGTCTCTGGAATTGTTAACTACAAAACTATTGAGTATAAGAGTTTGGAGTTAGTAGAATATCTTAAGTAGAACACAGAATATACCTAGAACTTGATCTAGAGAGAAATAGTAGATACAACTTAGGTAGGCTTCAGAGAGAACAGTAGGCTAGGAAAGCTTGACTAGGTATATACTTGGATTGCATCACACCTATAAGGTTCAGTATTGGGGGTATAAACAAGGGAATAACTAAGTGTAGAAAGTCCATAAGAGATCAACTAGCTATATTTTCCAGTGGAGCTTTTGTCATAGTATATAAAGATTGATACCTTAGAAAGGTTATGCAATAACAATCTAGAGAGATCTTACTCTTATTTTAACTACCCAACTTAATTTATTATATCTGAAGCTGCATATAATATTTAGTTTCTACTTGTATTTCAAATCTTCACTTCCATTATCTCTTCTCAAACCTTTAGCACACAATTGGAAGCTGGTACTATATATTGTTGTTTGTCCCAGTGTGCAATTCCCTTTTGCACCCTTTTACTAGATACTATATCAAAATCATTACAAATGTCTGAAACTCAAAGATAAAAAAGACAAAAGAAAACTATTATTACTTTTGGGTTTCTATCAACTTTTTCTCTTACTAAGTCCCCCTAAATTCCCAAGGCTTATGCATACCTCTTCTAGATTCTTTCCATTAATGGTATGTTTCACCACTGCTTCCTTCTAAAATCTTCTCTATTCTTCATTGTTCTTTCTTCTATTGTTAGCTTGTGATTTAGAACTCCTTAGTTATCTGTTAATTGTTTAGTAAGCTCTAACCACTGTCAAAATTTCCTAAGTCACATCCTAGATGTTATTTATCTAAATCTATCTAATCTAATACTATCAATGCTTATTTGTAATTAGAGACATATTTGTCTAAGTTTGTCTCTAGTACACTAATAGCTCTAAAGCTCAAGTCTACTATCTCCTTCAGGGTATTTCCAGTACAAAGTAGATCCAGAATGTTATCATCTAATATCTTTTTCTATAACCTGATGCTAGCTCATCTTACTTGCCTTTTAAGGTCTTTTTATAAGCTCTAGGTCTATTTCTATCTGCTCACTGTTTCATATAACCATTTGGTATGTTTTAAGGACTTATAATGGGTTTTAAAGCAAATTTTAATTAGGAATCCATTAGTATAAAGCATATCAAATGCTACTTTCTACAACAAATTTACTGGCAGTATAATAATAGGTCATAAGCTTCTATTATGTTTCTTTACAAAAAAGAATTATTACAAAAGGTCACTTACTTATTGTGATTGGTAATTTGATACCTTAAGTCAAAAATATAAAGTTAAGAGAGTGACAAAAGCAGTTGTCAAGTCTGAGGTCTAATCTTCAGACTATGAGTTCTTATATACAGGATTGTAATGGTCTGTGCACTAGAATAGGCTATTACATACTACTATCTATTGTTTTACATATGGTAGTGACTTTGTGCTCTAAAATGCAATAACTTAACCATATGAAGACTGTCCTTTATTCTAATTAAAGGCAGATGACTATCGATGAGTAATTGATTGATATCTATGTGAAAACATTGAGGACTTTATATCTCTACTAATATTAATTGCCTCAGGGTTGTTCTAGGCTCATTCTGAGCATTATAAGAAGGGATTCTATTGGGTCTAGGAGCAAAGCATTGATCATGGTAGTTTCTGAGATATTGGTAATTTAATAAACAGTACTATGGTAGTTACCTGTTGATCTGCCTGATATTTTGGCTAATATTGATTGTCTTGAGACATGACTGGCATTAATTGAAAGGTCTTTTTAAGGGCTTTCTGTAGCCATTGAGACCATGAGAATTGTTGAAGAATTGATGGAGATAGGTCCAAATGAAGTTTGTGACATTGGGTATTGAGTTCTTATGTTAACACAAGTCCTTGATGAACTTAGGGTCAAACTGTGGTAGTTCAAAAAGAACTCAATAGAGTTCTTCATTGGATTTGAGCTACTACTTATACAAATGTTTATTGGTCTATATGCCTATAGCAATAACTTAATCACCCTTCAAGTCTGAGTTGACAAGGAAACTCAATAGAGTTCTCATTTAATTCTGTATACTACTTATACAATTATTACATAGTCTGTGTACTACTTTCCTGTGGTCCTCATGTGACTTAGTCATGTGACATCACCTGACTGTGACTTGTGACTCATAGTCACATGATACTTCTCATGCTCCATCCTTATGTAGTAAGTCTAGAAAAGAAAAGAAATATAAATAATGACTTAGCCATTTTGCCAAGTCATGACAGTGTCTATCTCTCACAATCACAAGACCCTTACTAATACCTGTATAGTATTACATAATCAGTCCATGCTATTTATATCTTTAGTCTATTATATTTTTGGATGTTTTCCATCAAGTTGGTGAATGCACAGAAAATAGTTTTTTTGGGGCTGTCTCATAACAATTGAGTTCTCCTTGTCAACTTGGACTTGGAGTAGGCTTAAGTCATTGCAGCTAGAGTCTTATAGCATTGGTGTTGCAGAATGGAGAAGGAATGGAAGAATAGTGGTGTAAGTAGGTTACATGATGAAGATATGAGTATATAAGTAGTGTAATTAGTTGATACTTACTATCTGTTTGTACCCTCCCCCAACTGTATTTCAACAATAACTTCCCCTCAATTCC
>Ga0157361_1000971_pt1 | contig 10247 bp, 5 predicted proteins | sample AttlaeALBM2_FD_111481 | JGI IMG/M metagenome (GOLD analysis project Ga0157361, IMG submission 111481) | Fungus gardens microbial communities from leaf cutter ant in Ribeirão Preto, State of São Paulo, Brazil - Atta laevigata ALBM2 | ecosystem: Host-associated > Fungi > Mycelium > Unclassified ...
TTAGATTTTCTACACTACTTATACAACTACTACATGGTCTGTGCACTATTCTCCCACGCTTATCATGTGACTAATCATGTGACATCATTGTGACATCATGTGATGTGACGGTTGTGACTTCTTTGTCATGTGACCATGACTATGTGACTATGTGACGTGACACTTTCCTGCACTTCCTTCTGTGTAGTAAGTCCAAGAAAAAGAAAAAGAAAAGAAAAGAAAAGAAATATAAATAATGACTTAGCCGTTTTGCCAAGTCATGACAATACATCCCTTGGTGTCAGGGTTAGCAGGATCAGAGCTAAACTAGTGTGTTTAAGTACCACTAGTAAACAAGCTAAGGTAGCTCCAGAGTGTTGTCATGCCGTTCAGGGGTAGAAATGGAGGTGTCCCCTTACAGTAATCGTTCACTGTTCGGTTTCTTTGATAGTATGAAGACCCTTCCAAAGTGTTGATGGCATCCGCTTCTGCATTGACCGGAAAGAATTGACTCTGAAATTGTTGTTTGAAGTCAATCCAGGATTGAATTGGAAAAATGCCGATGTCTGCCTCCTGGCAAAAGAGGTTCTTGGACCATTTCGCAGCACGTCTATTCTTGAAGAAGGCGAGGGTCCAGAAGATTTTTTTCTCGTCGCAGGTGAACTGATCCGGAGCTAGGTGCAAATACAGTGTACAGGAGTTGAGGAAGGCTCATCCAGAGCTCCGTTCACTGGAGAAGTCAGGGAGAGAGGGGAGTTTTGGCCTTGCCTACTGTTTAGACGGAGCGGCCGGAGCAGGGGAGGGAGGTGTAACCAGAAGGAGAGGTATGGGTACCGGAGGCAGGGGGACTGCTAGAGCGGGGGCAGGGCCGGTTATCAGTTGAGTGAGCTGTTGTATTTGGGCTGTTAGGCCCATAAGAGTATTGTTAATAACATGTTCCGAAGCGTTCTGACGTTTGGTTAACTCCTGGAGATGGTGCTGCAGGTAGCCCAAGGCGTTGGCGACAGCTGGGGGAGTGTCCGCAGGGAGCAACATCTATTTGGAGTGGAGTGATCAGGGGGCCAGAGTTTGTTAGCGGAGGGCGACTGGAGGGCGGCTGTCTACTGAGAAATTCTGGGGCTCTGATAATAGGATCTAATTCTGCTGTGAGGGCAACCAGAGCAGAGCACTCCAGGAGATTTCTCAGTTTAAATTATGCTATAGAATATGTTACAACTCACCTCCAGGAGATTCTTCAGAGAATTAGATGAGGCTCCTGGAGGGAATAATCTACAATATATATACTAAAATGTCCTTGCATTCCATTCTTTGGTAACCAGGGGCTGCACAATGAAATTATATTGGGAGGCAATGGGCTCCGGAGTCATGTGTGAGGGGTCCCCTTACATAATCCTCAGACTATGAGTTCTTAAATACAGAAAAGTAATGGTCTGTGCACTAGAACAGAGCATCACACGCTACTACCTATTGTTCTACATATGGTAGTGCCTTTGTACTTGAAAATGTGATAACTTAACCTTATGGAGGCTGTTCTTTGTTCTAAGAAAAGGATAGATGACTATCTATGGGTAATTAATGAAGTCTATGTACAAACATTGAGATCTTCATATCTCCACTAATATTAATTGTCTCAGCACCGTTCCAAGCTCATTCTGAGTGGTATAAAGAGGGCTTTTATGATGCCTAAAAGCAAAGCTTAGATCGTGGCGGTTTCTGAGATATTGGTGATTTTATAAACAGTACTATGGTGGTTACCAGTTGATCTACCTAATATCTTGGCCAATACTGATCACTTTGAGACGTGATTGATATCAATCAAAAGGTCTTTTTAAGGGTTTTTTGTAGCCATTGAAACTGTGAAAATCGTCAAAGAATTTATGGAGATATGGCCAAATGAAGTTTGTGACACATAAGAAGTATGGGAAAGTGTTACATCACAAGTGTCACAGTGTCACATTACATGAGGAGTGTGGGAAAATAGTACACAGACCATGTAGTAGTTGTATAAGTAGTATACAAGAAATAAATAAGGACTTTATTGAGTTCTCCTTGTTAACTCAGACTTGGAGAGTGATTAAGTTGTTTAAGCTAAGTTGCTACAAGACAAGTCATTGCAGAGTTGCATTGCAAATGCAATGGAAGGGAACTGGAACCTGGAGAAGTGAGTAGGTATAGAAGAGACAGTAGAGAGGCTAGAGAAGTTGAAAAGAAAGATAAAAAAGAGGATTGACAAAGATAATATGCTTGAGAGCAAGATAACTTAGGATTGCTGCCTCTCTCTATGGCCTATTAAAAGGCTTGAGAGCCATCCATTGTGTAGAGAAAGATTCCAGGAGTAGGGGTAGAAAAGTGGAGAGTGGTTGCCAAGTGTTTGGGAGAGATGCCACTCTATCATTCCAGCCTTACTATCTTTAGGAATTTAGAGGTTTTCTTTGTCTCACTTTCTTTGTTATCTTGTTGCTTTGTAATCCTAATAAAATACTCTAGGGCACAAAGAGAAGATCAAGAATCATACCTCTATCATTATCTCTTTCTGTTGCTCTAGAGCTTAATAGCTATTTGAGTAATTGAGTTTTTTTTTCTCTGAGCTTCTCTTTTATTTTCTAAGACCACTAAAAACCTTCCATTGGAGGGGAATCTGAGCCTCAACAGACTTGGGCATTCACCTATACTAGGAGTTAACAGCTCACTATGCGTTTTTGAAGTAGGCTTCTAGTTGTACAGTCAGCTAAAGTAGAGCTTACACAAAGGCATAGAAGTTCTAGGTAGATCTGCTGTATCAATGGCAACCTAGACTACTAGACTAGGTAAGGACAGTAGTATTATGGTGCAAGACAAATGCACACCTTAAAGATCCTATTATGGTGAGAGCAGCCTCGAGTAAAATCATAAAAATATTATTTCAGTTTCTTTTGGTTATTTGAGTTTTTTCCCTCTATTTATCCCCTTTTTACAAGCTCTCTTTCTTATTTGATTATCTCCCTAGTGCCTACTTGTTTAGTGCACAATTGTGAAACATTTCAGACAATCTGTTTCTCTTACTTGTTTTCACTTTTGTTTTGTGATCAAACCTTTTGATTCCTATCACCAGGTTTGTCTGGATATTGTTGATGAAAATCTACTACTAATTCAGTGGTGTGCTTAAGGTCATCTTGTCATATTCCAGAAATCTGACAATTATGTAATTTATTTCTTCTAATAATTCTCCTAAAATTATAATTAATAGAATAGTGTAGTAGATTACTCTCCTCCTATTCTGGTGTTATGTCAGACTAGCTAACTCCAAAGCCGGAATTAAGCTAACTTGTCATGACTTGGCAAATCAGCTAAGTCATTATTTATTTTCTTTTTCTTTTTCTTTTCTTTTATTTGAATATTGTTTTTCTTTTCCTTTTCTTTTCTTTTAATTTGTAATATCAACAGACGTGTGAGAGCAAGTTGACTCATAGGGAAGCATGGAATAAAAGGAAGGGTTAGAGTTACTCTGCATGTATATATATAGCATACCAAATCTAATGGGAACTCTATTGAGTTCTCTTTGTCAAGCGCTAAACAAAGGGACAGTTGGCTTAATTCTAGTCATTGGACTTTAGCTGCTGACACAACTGCTCCTTTATCAGCATTTGACAAGGAGAACTCAATAGAGTTCCCATTAGATTCTGTATACTATTTATACATAAAGAGTAACCCTAACCCTTCCTTTTATCCTGCACTTCCTTATGAGTCACTTTCCTCTCATGCATCCATCAATAAGAAAATAAAATAAAATAAAAAGAAAAACAATAATCAAAACTAAAATAAAATAAAATAAAATAAATATTAAATAATGACTTAGCCGTTTTGCCAAGTCATGACATGTTACACTGCAGGCAAATTTTCTGCAGAAGATAACATTTGATACACTTTATACCAATGGATTCTCAATTAGAATTCACTCTAGAACCCTTTCTATATCCTCAGAACATAACACTATATGATGAGTACATTGAGCAGGTAATAATTGACCTAAAGCTCATGTTGAGACCTCGAGAAGCAATTAAGATAAACTGGCATTGGGTTACTAAGAGAGTTATTGAGGAACTATGCTCTAGATCCACTTTTGGATGGACTAACTCAGAAAGATGGTAAACTTGTACTCTAGAACCAGCACTACTCAGATAAAGAACTTAGACTGATAGACTTTGTGCTTGTAAATAAGCATTGATGGCATCAAATCAATTATATTTAGATAAATAACCTCTAGGATGCGACTTGGAGATACTAGATATTTATTGAGACTTGCTAACTGCTTAACAGATAATTAATGAAGTCCAAATTACAAAGCAGCATCAAGAGCATGATAGAGGAAGATGAAAGAATATTCTAGAAGGAAGCGATGATGAAGACATGTCATCTTTGATGGAAAGGACTTGGTAAGAGAATGTGTTATCACAAAGAAAAGAGAGAGCCACATCATCAGTGGGATTTTGGGAGGACTTAGGACAGAAAGGAGTTGAAGGAAATCCAAAAGTAGCAATAGTTCTCTTTTTATATCTTATTTCTTGAGTTTCAGGGCTTTGTAATACTTTGATATAGTACCTAGAGTGCAGTTGGATCGGAGAAGAACCTCTTGACTCCTACCTCCATCTACACTGCCTTTGAAATTGTAAATGTGGATCTATTGAGAGTAAGAAGACTAGGACTAGTGGGGTATCTTGAGAAGAACACAGAATATACCTAGAACTCAATCTAGAGAGGAAAAGCAGATGTAACTCAGACAGACTTTGGAGAGGACAGCAGGCTAGGAAAGCTTGGCTAGGTGCACACTTGAATTGCATCACACCCATAAGGTTCGGTGTTGGGGGTGTAGACAAGGGAGTAACTGAGTGTGGAGGGTCTATGAGTGATCAACTAACTATATTTTCCAGAGGAGCTTTTGTCACAGTGTGTAAAGGTTGATATCTTAGGGAGGCTATGTGACGATGATCTAGAGAGATCTTACAATCCTCTCATAACAACCAACATATATTTTACTGAAGCTGTGTATAATTCTACTTCTCTAATTATTTATCAACCTTCATCTTTGATTATCTCCCCTTAGACCTTGAGCACACAATTGGGAGCTGGCATATTATTATTTTGTTTGTCCCAGTATGCAATTCCCTTTTGCACTCTTTTATTGCGTCAACTCATCTCCCTTGATCTTGCTATATTTAGCCATCAGTGATGACAGCTCAGATCTGATAGTAACTGGTCTTAACATAACATAGCTGCTTACTGAGATATGAAGTCATTCTACTAAAAGTTAACCTTTGAAATTCCTCTCTGTCCTCAAGAGCACTCTAGAAGAGAGTTCTATTATTATAAATCTGATATGGGGGGTATCTGGGCAAGCATCTATGAGGTCTCTGTAGCAGTGGTCATAGCCACTACTCTGCTATTCAAGTAGTATGCTTGAGTCCACAACTGGGCATCTAGGGAACATCTCTGGGAGACTGAACTCATCTTTTGAGCCAGTTATTATTGTTATTAGAATGGAAAATAGTCACTTATTTTGCCTAAATGGCTGTTCAGTATAATAGTGTGTGTCACGCACACACATAAATCATTCAGCCCTACTTAGTCAGCTGACCATCAGCCTATTCCAGAATCCTCCAAATTATTTAAATATTACCATTAGTTGTAGGTACCTTAGTTTTGTTCTTCCTTAGGTAGACTCTATTCTTGTTAAACTCACTCTTCTTCTTCTCTCTTAATAAATCTTTTTGAATCCTAGAAGGGGCAAGTATAGGGGTGAGTGTCAGACTAGCTAACTTCAAAGCTAGAATTAAGTCAACTGCTCCTTTATCAGTGTTTGACAAGGAGAACTCAATAGAGTTCCTATTAGATTCTCTACACTACTTATACAACTACTACATGGTCTGTGCACTTCTTTCCTATGCCTATCATATGACATCATGTGATGTAACGCTGTGACTTCCTGTGATGTGACTGTGATTGTGTGACACTTGTGACATGATACTTTCCCGTACTTCCTTCTGTATAGTAAGTCCAAGATAAAAGAAAAGAAAAAGAAAAGAAGTATAAATAATAACTTAGCCGTTTTGCCAAGTCATGACAATAAGCACAACTCACTGTTAAGGTCAAGCCCTCTAGAGGAAAATCTCTCCCCTAGAGTCAAACCTGATAGCTACTGGGCCCCAATAAATTGATGATTAAGAAAAGAGTGATTTATGATAGTGATTAGTTCAAAATATATCTAAAATAATGTAAAAGGCATGCCCTAAAAGCAACTAGCCCACCAAAAGAGATAGAGTGTATTTTTTTAATCATCAATTATAAAGCCAACTACTCTAAATACAAATGAGCAGGAGGTAATCAGGGGTACAGTGACAGACTCTGCAGCATGTGTTGTAAGTATGCCTTCTAAGTACCAACATGTAGTTAGTAGCCTAGGTAGTGAAGAATGAGAAAACTATATTAAATGACAGGCTCTTTACCACCAAATATCTGCCTTCTGAAAATATTTATCCATCTAAATGTTGAGTTCAAAGAATGTAGAACAAAAGTGGAAACTTGTTGCAAACATGCAATAAGTCTCTTCTCAAACACTTGTATTTATATCTATCTACTATCACAACATGACACATAAAACAGCTAAGAGATGAAACAAACCTATTTTTTGGTGTGATACTTGATATTCCAACACTAAAGACTTCTCCATCCCTTCCATTCACAATATCTACTGCCCTACCCTACCCTTTAGCCCCTGCCATAGAACTTGATCATCATGGAACAATCCCATTGGTATCAGGTGACAGACATCAAGACAAGTACTCTGGTCAAATTCCTTTTCAAGGGTACTAGTAACTCCCTTAGGGATATCCTACTCTAAGAGAGAGCTTGAATTAGTTCATCTTTGTACCTACCATGCCCTAATATACTTCCCAAAGGTGATACCCAGATTTTGTAGAGGAACATGTGTATTTGTGATGTCATGACTTGGCAAAATAGCCAAGTTATTATTTATATTTAAATTTCTTTTCTTTTGGACTTACTACATAAGAAGTGTGGGAAAGTGTCACATGAATGGATGTCACAGTGTCACATCACATGATCAAGTCACATGAAGAGTGTGGGAAAATAGTGCACAGACCATGTAGTAATTGTATAAGTAGTATACAGGAATGAATGAGGACTCCATTGAGTTCTCCTTGTCAACTCAGACTTGGAGTGGATTTAAGTTGTCTAGGCTAAAGTCTTACATGTGGTGAGCTATAGAGAGCTCTTCTATATGGGTGTCATTCAGTGACAGAGTATTTGTGGGATTCTTTTTGAGAGTGGATTCCCTCCAGCCATTAGTTCAGTCCCCAGATGGTGCCCTCTTCCAGCCTCAGCAAAGAGTGGGTGCAAAGGGAACATGCTGTGGTAGTCATGCCCCCAATGCATAAATGCACAAATGTGCTGCCCCAAAGGACAATGAGAAATAAAGTGGATAGGTGACATTATGACAATATTAGTGAGAGGTATTGGGTAGAGTATGACCCCCAGGGGTCATCTTGCCCCAGGGGATGGTGATGGTAAAAGGCACTAGTCAGATGAATAGAGTGCATCTATGAGGCAATAAACCTCTAGTTCTAATTTTTTGAGGAGCCACAACTTTGTGCAATGATTTCTCTATTGCCCACTTTCTCTTTACCATCAATCAAGGGGATGAACTAGTGAAGATAATTAGCCTACAAAATATATTAATGCACTACTTGGGATATTTCTGTATATTATCATAGTACAGATTACCTTCTTCAGTAGGAGAGAAATTGGGAATCTTCTGGAGAGGATATCTCTTCCTTCTTTTGGTGTAGAGAGAGGCAAGCACTTAGTCACTTGGTCATACGAGGACACCTCCTCTATTTTAGACGAATATGGGCTTATCAGCATTTTTCTGCACTTACTAATGCTTATCCAATAATCACACAGACCCGTGTCTGTAGTGGGTCCTCATGTCTTGGCATACAAGCATAACCGTGTGAAAATGGCCCAAAAAGATTGCAAAACGAGTCTTATCTCAACTGTCTCTATGTCAAGACAAGAAAGTGAAACACTTGATCACCAGGAGATGAAATGTTATTTATTTTTAATGTAACGCTTGATAGTCCAACAGATGATCCTTGTTTTGATCCTTGTGAACACAGTTGGATCACAAAACTTTGTGAAGGTCAAGTTGCACTATCTTTTGGTTCCAGATAGATATCCACAAAACATAGAAGCTCATCGAGGGATAAGACTCATTAAGTGGTAAAGCATTGAAAAAGCATTGAAAAAGTACCGTTATCAAGTACAAGATGAAAAAGTATAAGATGAAAAAATAAGCTGTGTGTACGTAGCAAGTGAGTTATATTGAAAATCAGAAAATCAACAATTTGTAACGGGGCATACACGCACAGTCTGTGGTAGTCGACGAAGGCATAGGGTTTTGTTACGGTGCAATGGGAATAGAACAGAGAGATGTATCGGACAAAACATCGACTTCAAATCTTACTTGGATGTAGCAGGCTAGCCAGCTGAGGCAAAGCAGCACATGTATAGCACATGTATCCGAAGCATATCGCATTAAGGAGAGAGAACATGTATATACGTGCTTGGAGTGAAGTCCTGCATTGCAGGAGGGTCATGTAGGAGATGGACGATGCCCGTATCGCTACGCCAGATATGTTACAGCTGAAGGGGATCCCCTGGGTCGGGGAAGGGCAAACACGCTGGGGTTGGATGCTCCCCTATGAAGAGGGTGGAGGTTTAGACACGGAACCTAGGGCACTCTGTGAGGATGTGTGTTCTGGTTTCGAGGTCGGCGTCACCGCATGGGCCGGCGTTCTCCGGTGGGAGGAATCTGGCTCTATGCTCGCCGATGGGCGCGTGGTTGAGGATGGCCCTCGTAGCTCTAGCGCATAGGGATATGGAGTGACCGAAATGGAATAGTTATGTTCTACCTTTCGAGTCGGATGGGAGGGTATCCTTCTGTTTGCTGATCCTGGTGGGCGTGAAATTACGGCCACGGGAGTTGCCTCTGAAAAATTCAGTGATCCACGAGTCAAGGCAAGCTTTGCTGTTTTTCTGTCAGGACATCATAGGACGTGCGCAGGTGTTCCTCAGCAGGGTAGAGAGTCCTGACCGCGTGTTGTGGACTTTGGCGTGTATGAACCATTTGACACTGCTGGGGCAGTCCCAGTTTGGGCTGCCATCTGGGTGAATTACAAAGTGTACTCTAAGAAGTCTTGATATCGCTATGGAGTGTTCCTGCTCGGAATAGTTGGACGTGTCTTCAGCATTTTGGCAGTCGAGAGGTTATCGGTGAAGATAGTGAAGTGCTTGCATCCAGTAGAAGTAGCTTTGGCAATAGCGAGACGAATTGCGAATAATTAGTGAATGTTTGTATCCATTTGGTTCACATAAGTTGCATGAACATTCGAAAGCATGGCAAGACGATTGGTATGAATCGAAAATTAAGTATACAACATGACTGGAGGTCATTATGCGAAAATCGAAGCGTATCAAGAAGACTGGTGATCACGATTAAGAAATAGTGAGAGTTGGAAAAAGAATGGGAACGGAGAGCGTGAATCTGATGAGTCGACAGTTGCAATGCCATAGGGGGTGAAGGCAGAATACCTCTAAACTGGGGCATCAAATATTCTCAGAGTGAGATTGGTACCCTCAGTCGAGTAAGCGACTGTCTCCCAGTCCAGTTGGGAATCCAGAATTCGCATGTCTGATTTATCAGCAGAAGTGGGAGACATAGACTGTTTCTGCATTCCTGAAGTAAACTCGCGTAGTTGGGCAATAGCGGAGGTCATCTTGGCGACGACAACTGCAATGATAAAATCCTTGGATAAAGAGATAGCCTGTTGTCCAACAAACTTGTTGGATATGCGTTGGCGAAGTTCCCCCCACTCGATATCGCGTGATACACGAAGAATCACAGTGGTGCCATTCAGAGTGGCCCTAATGGAGAGGATATCATCGTTCTCAGAGGAGGAGGATATCGCTGTGGATACAGACGAATGGGTTGAGGTTGAGTTTCTAGTCATAACAGAAGTGCTTGGAGACAATGGGCCTGCAACCGCAGCCTCATAGATTTTTGGGCTCAGGTTTGCTTTAGGCGGGATGGCAGTTTCTAACATCAGAGAAATGGTAGATACTGGTCTTGAAGAGGCATCTGTGGATAATGTTTCAGTGAAGGGGCCGTAGCCATATGCTTGTAACGAACCGTGCATAGGATCAGTTCCTTCAAA
>Ga0157361_1000972_pt1 | contig 10245 bp, 14 predicted proteins | sample AttlaeALBM2_FD_111481 | JGI IMG/M metagenome (GOLD analysis project Ga0157361, IMG submission 111481) | Fungus gardens microbial communities from leaf cutter ant in Ribeirão Preto, State of São Paulo, Brazil - Atta laevigata ALBM2 | ecosystem: Host-associated > Fungi > Mycelium > Unclassified ...
GATTCTTTTTGAGGGTAGATTCCCTTTGTTCATTAGTTTAGTCTCTGAATGAAGTCCTCTTCTAGCCTCAGTAAAGAGCAGATGCAAAGAGAACATGCTGTGGTAGTCATGTCCCCAATGCATAAATACATGCACAAATGTGCTGTCCCAAAGGGCAATAAGAAATAAAGTGATTTTTTTTATATCAATAATTTATTACACAGGGCTTGTAGGCAGACTGTGGTAGATACAAAGGATCTACTTAGATATGAGAGACTACAAGAAGAAAAAAATAAGGAAAGAAAAGAGAGAAAAGAAGGAAGAAAGGGAGAGAAGAGTATGAAAACAAGTGGCTCTGTATTTGCCCCTTTTCTGGGTGCTATCACAGGATATAGTCAACCATTGTCAAGGCTAAAGGCAGATGGATTGTCCATAAGGAAATAAACAAAGCTATTAATGACAATGTTACATGGTCTAGTTGAACCCATATAGTGCAATAGGAAGTGCACATGTTCTATATAGGAGTTGTTCTTGAATAGGGAGGATGCCATGTGAAGAGTTGCTTAGGAGCTTCATTGTGTTTAGGATAGAAAGATATTTGGTAGTATAAAAGTGGATGTGATGGTAGAATATGAGTTTCCTGTCAAAGAAGAAGTCTAGATAATACCAGATTGGTTTAGGAGTAAGAATGGGGCTACCAACTGTAGTAAGGTCAATGGTAGGATTAGAAGATAGCAATGTTATACTGCTAGCAAATTTACAGTGGAAAGTAGCATTTGATATATGTTATACCAACAAATTCCTAATTAGAATTTGCTCTAGAACCCATTATCAGTTCTTAGAGTGTACCAAAGTATTATATGAAATAGTGAGTAGGTAGAACTAGACCTAGAGCCCATACAAATATCTCGGGAGGCAAGTAAGATAAGCTAGTATCAGGTTATAAATAGAGTTATTAGATGAGAATATTCCAGATCCACTTTGTATGGGATATATCTTGATAGAGATAGGACACTTGATCTCTAGAACTAGCAATATACTAGTAACAGACTTAGACAAACAGGCTATTAATTGCAAATAAGCGTTGATGGTATTAGATCAGTTATATTTAGATAAATGACACCTAGGATGTGACTTAGAGATTTAGGACTGTAGTTAGAGCTTACTAATACTTAATAGGTAACTAAGGAGTTCTAAATCACAAGCTAATAACAGAGAAAAGACCAATGAGGAATAAAGAAGATTCTAGAAGGAAATGGCAATAGGGATATGTTATTGATGGAAAGAAGATAGGAGAGAGATGTGTAATCAGTAGAACTTTGGGAGAACTTAGAATAAGAAAGAGTTGAGGGAATTCTAAAAGTAGTAGTTTTCTTTTTATATTTTATTCCTTGAGTTTCAGGGCTTTATAATAACTTTAATATAGTATCCAGGGCAGAATAAGGAAAAAAGAAAGAAACCTCTTGGTACTTATCTCCATTATTACTACCTCTGGAATCATAAAATACAAAACTATTGAGTGTAAGAGTTTGAAGTCAGTAGGATATCTTGAGAAGAACATAGAATATACCCAGAACTTGATCTAGAGAAAAATAGCAGATACAACTTAGGCAAGCTTTGGAGAGAACAATAGGCTAGAAAAGCTTGGCTAGATGTATACTTGGATTGTATCATACTCATAAGGTTTAGTGTTAGAGAGGCAAACAAGAAGGCAACTAAGTATGAAGGGTCCATGAGTGATTAACTAATTGTCATGACTTGGCAAAATAGCTAAGTTATTATTTATATTTCTTTTCTTTTCTTTTTCTCTTGGACTTACTATACAAGAAAGAGTGCAGGAAAGTGTCATGTCACAAGTGTCACATAGTCATAGTCACATCACATGATGTCATATGATAGGTATGGGAAAACAGTACATAGACCATGTAGTAGTTGTATAGAAAATTTAATGGGAACTTTATCAAGTTCTTCTTGTCAACTTAGACTTGGAGGGTGATTAAGTCATCTAGGCTAAGTTGCTATACTAACTGTATTTTCCAGAGGAGCTTTTGTCCCAGTGTCAAAAGATTAATACCTTAGGGAGGCTATACAATGACAATCTAGGAAGATTTTATATTCATTTCATAATAACCAACCTATATTTTACTAGAGCTGTGTATAATTTCTATTTTCTAATTATTTATAACCTTTATCTTTGATTATCTCCCCTTAAACCTTTAGTATGCAATTGAGAGCTGGTACTACATCTTATTGTTTGTTCCAGTGTGCAATTTTCTTTTGCACTCTTTCAGTAAGATCTCATAAAGTAGAAGACTTTGGATTTGCTGTGCTCCATGACCAAGCCAGAATCCAAGAAAATGTTTAACATGATATTGTAGCTACAAAGAAGAAAGGAGAAGGAAAGGTCATAGTTCTTTTCTTAAGAAATCAAAAGACTATTGTTAACAAAAGATAATATATTAGTTAGGATTTTTTCTTTTAGGTTTTTTATTCTTTTTCTGAATGTTTTATAATTAGAGCCAGGTAAATAGTAGAAATAATAGAAAAAAGAGCTGAGCTATCACAAATGGTCACTTACTTATTTGTGATTATAAATGCTATAGCTCAAAGGGTCTTAGAAGTGAAGTTTAGATGGTGACAAAAGATGTTGTTAAGTCTGAGGTCTAATCCTCAAACAAAGAGTCCTTATATACAGAAAAGTAATGATCTATACACTAGAACAGACCATTACATACTACTACCTATTGTTCTACATATGGTAGTGCCTTTGTGTTCTAAAATGCAATAACTTAACCATATGGAGGCTGTCCTTTGTTCTAATTAAAGGCAGATGACTATCTATGAATAATTAATTAATGTCTATATGCAAACATTGAGGACTTCATATCTCTACTAATATTAATTACCTTGAGGTTATTCTAGGCTCGTTCTGAGCATTATAAAGAGTGCTTCTGCTGAGCTTAGAAGTAAAGCATCAATTATGGCTGTTTCTAAGATATCAGCAATTTAATAAACAGTACCATAGTGGTTACCTGTTGATCTGCCTGATATCTTGGCCAATACTGATTGTCTTGAGACGTGACCAGCATCAATCAAAAGATCTTTTAAAGAGCTTTTTATAGCTATTGAGACCATGAGAATCATTGAAGAATTAACAGAGATAGATCTGAATGAAGTTTGTGACAAAAACTCTACTTGGACTTTTATATTGGCTATCTTTGAGTCTGGCTGGGATAAGCTTCACACATCAGGAAAGACCTCTGTTTGAGACAATATGGCACTATAGTTCAGAAAAAACATAAACTACTTTCCCAAAACCTGTTTGAAGTACCCTAACAACAATCCTATTTGAAGGGTCCCACTGCCCATTCCCCTGTGCCCCACCAAGGAGCAACTCAAGAAATCAAAAAGTTATTAAGCTGGCCATACTGCCAAAGGTACTAACAGGACAAACTCCACTAAATCTTTCATACAGGTTATAGCATTGGCAGCCAATATTCTCAAAATAAAGGAAGTATTCTATGCTCTTCCAGATAATAAAATTATTGAAATTCACAATGTGGCACTCAACAAACCAATAACCAAAGGAAAAAAAATCCTGTCATAAACTTTATATCTCCATCAATTCTTTGACAATTCTCATGGTCTCAATGGCTATGGAAAGCCTTTAAAAAGACCTTTTGATTGATGCTAGTCATGTCTCAAAACAATCAGTATTGGCCAAGATATCAGGTAGATCAACAGATAACTACCATGGTACTATTTATTAAATTGCTGATATCTTAGAAACAGCCATGATTGATGCTTTGCTTCTAGGCTCAATAGAAGCACTCTTTATTATGCTTACAATGAGCCTATAATAACCCCAAGGCAATCAGTATTAGTGGAGATATGAAGTCCTCAATATTTGCATATAGATATTAATTAATTATTCATAGATAGTCATTTGCCTTTAATTAGAACAAAGGACAGCCTCCATATGGTTAAGTTATTGCATTTTAGAACACAAAGGCACTACCATATGTTGAACATCGCTTCTTTTACTTGTACCACCAACACTATTAGTAGTGCCTAAGTTTAGATTAGCGAATAAACCTCCATATTTTAGTTTTCAATAATCTCACTGCAAGTATAATTCCCAACACTACCTTGGCTAGGCCAGAAGATGATGCTTACAATATACAATGCAGATGTTCAATGTCTCACACCAGCACCAACGGACCCTGTAGTAACTCTCCCTCTCCAATAGACAACTTTTCCCCCCCCTCGGAAGTTGATTATACTGAACGTGTTGCTGCCAACTGCAACATAGACATAGAGATAATGGATCCCTCCCTTCTCTCAGCTGAAAATGTTACTAGTTTCTCTTTCTCCCTTCCAGCATCAAACCTACGTGTCCCTCTCAAGGAGGCACCTAACTCTGCAATCACTGGCAATATTGACATTTCCACATAACCTTCCCCCCCCAAAGTCATTCCATACAGTGCTAATGTCCCAGCAGACTCCAGTCTATGGGATAGAAACTTTACGACGACATCTCTGTTCAGCACCAACAAATTCCTCAACAGCGACATTAATAACATCATGTGTTCCCTAAAACGCATGGCATGTTTCCTAAGACAACAAAACATTAAGGACCAGGATGCTAACAGCATCAGGCAACTAGACCCCTTCGGCAAATCTGCATGGGACTTCGTATTAGCCATCTTCAAATTAGGATAGAATACCCTCATAACTGCCAATAAATCATTCATCAGGGACAACATCACAAAGGAGTTTGGCAAATCTACCAAACCCTCACCAAGTGCAAATACTCATTATGGTGCTCACATAACTAAGGTATCCCCCCCTATCCTATCCCACTCTTCCAAGGAAATCCTGAAGAAATCAAGGGCACACCAACAAAAAATTGCCACCAAAGGAAAATCCCCTCTGTCCTACGCTCAAATTGCATCAAATGTCACAAACGCCCTCAAGATCAAGGAAGCCTTCCCGGCCCTACCAAACAAGAAAGTTCTCGAAATACACAATGCAGCTTTTGGCCAACACACCAACAGAGCCAAGAAAGTCCAATTTACTACTAAAGGACCTTCTAGAAAACAGGCCATTATTCCAGTACACAATGATCTCGCTGATAGCATCATGGGCGATACCAGCACACATGTATTTCAAATTAATGCTCTACTGAAAAATGTTAAATCGTTGATGTACTCCAAATTTATCTGTCCCTGCTCTGGTGGAATTGCCATCATTACCAACAAGGTACCAAACCCCAGTGATCTCTCCATCATAGAAAATTACTTCAAATCAGTCGAAGGCATTAACAGTAATGACATTCCAAGCCCCAGACTCCCGCAGTCCAAATCATACTTGAAAATTATGGGCCTTCCCTACTTGCGAACCGACGGCAACAAAATTACCAGCAAAAACATCATAGACTTCATAAAACATATTAATCTTTTCGAAAACATTTCCCTAGCCACTAAACCACATATCATTAAAGCCTCGCCTAAGTCAGACATGGCTATCATATGGTTTGATATATGGGACACTCAAAACGGTTCTAAAGCTAAATTGTTAATTAACCATTCTTTCAACCTAGGTCATCATATCGCTATGGTCAGGGCTACCAACATGAACCCTGGTGTCCCCCAGTGCCACAATTGCTAGAAATAGGGCCATTCAACCTTTTTATGTAGAGCTCACAGGTCTCGATACCAAAAGTGTAATGGCCCACACAAACTCAAACATCATAGAGAGCTAGCATGGTGCTGCAAAGCTAACCCCAAATCAAATCCCCCTGACTCAAAACTGTCTAAGGCATGCCCTGTCCTCATTCCTTCAAATGCATCAATTGCAAAGGTGAACACATGGCTGACGGCTATAAATACCCCTTCTGGAGAAACTGATTCAACAGAGATTGGCCCTCAAAAAAGCACAAGAAGCCCGGAAAACCAAGACCAATTCAATTTGCCTAGCCATAGGTGGTAAGAAACTATGATTAAGAAAACCCTAAAGATATTTTCACAGAACATCAGAAAAAATAAAACTCTAATGAACACCATATTAGAAAACAGCAAAAACAACATGGATATCATCCTAGTTTAAGAACTACCCAAATCCCTCATTTGTTGTGTCCCGAGTCACACTGATCCTATAGGAGATCTAATATACGGCACCTCTAACTACCTCGACTGGACCCTATTCATTAGACAGGACCCAACTCAGGAAAATTACACTCGAGTTGCAACATATGTCAACAAAAAGCTACAGAAAATGAGATTTACTCTCAGACTCGACATAATAAATCATCAAGATGTCAATGTCCTAGCCTTCCACTCAGGCCAATACATCAACTATGTCATAAATGTCTATTCCGATGACAACCAAAGTGCCCTACACTTCCTCAATCAAAACATTATCGACCTAAACAATACTGTTGTTATGACAGGCAATTTCAACATAAGGAATAACGATTGGGACCCCAATTATCCTCATCACTCTGTTCATACTGAAGACTTACTAACTCTAGCCAAAAGCCTAGGTCTAGATCTCTCACTACCCATTAACCCAGGTCCAATAAGGTTTGCAGATAATCCGCGTGACACTAATTCTGTCATAGACTTAGCTTTCATTAATCCCAACAACTCAGGATTTGGCTAACACTCTCTCCATCCTGAATTGCGCAGACCCTCAGATCATGTTTCCCTTATTATTGAAGTAAGTATCAACGAGACTAACATAGACAATTCTTTCTGGTCCATAAGCAAAGACAGCAAGGAAGAAAAGAACTTTATCAAAGCCATTACTGATGGTACTCTCGCCCTCGACACCTTGAACATTACATCAAAAGAAAATCTGGAAGCAGTTGCCCAATGATTAGCAAGTATCTTCAATGAAGCATGGTACTCCCAAGCAAAAAAGAAATACATAACAAAGCATTCTAAAGAATGGTGGAATCATGAGTGTACTGAAAGTCTAAATAGGTATCGCAACACAGGTGATATTGAACATTGGTGAGAATTCAAGTCAAGCACCTGAATAGCAAAGAAAGAATTCTTTGACAACAAAATCTACGAGATTACCTTCTCAAATAAAAGACTGTGGGACCTTATGAATTGGATTAAAAAGAAAAACCTGCTGACTATAGAATCCATCTTATATGAAGGTCAACCATGCAACACTCTACCAGACTTGTGGCATGCCCTACACTCGTCTTACAATTCAGCTGAGAACAGACCTATAAATGTATCTTTCCTAAATGAAATTCCACAAGCTGACCAAATTCTATGGCCCCCATTCTCGAAACAAGAATTCAAAGACACTATAGCTAAGTGCTCATCTTCATCGACTCCCGGTCCAGACCACATTTCCTGGAGACACCTCAAATCATTGATCACAAATGACAGATGCTTACAAAAAATCGTACAAATTGCTAATGCATGTATTGACTTAGAATTCTGGCCGTCTCATTTCAAATCATCCAATACAGTGGTGATACCCAAACTGAACAAAAACAACTACAACTCCCCCAAATTGTTCTGACCAATCGTCCTACTCAACACCATAGGCAAACTCATTGAGAAAGTCATTAGCAATAGGCTTCAATTCCAATTGTCAGCCAATAGCTTCATCGATTCTCATCAATTTGGGGGTATCTGGCAATAATCCACAACAGACGCAGGAATATATCTCACTCATCTTATCAGGTCTGGTTGGCTCAGACAATGCCACATGAGTATTCTTGCCTTTGATATTGCTCAATTCTTTCCTTCTCTTAACCACCAATTCCTCTCACTATGTCTAAAAAAAGCTAGCCTTAATACTAACATTGTCAGGTTTTTCAACAGTTATCACTTGAATCGTTTTACTTCATATTCATGAAACTCTTTCATGTCCCCTCCCTTTAATGTAAACATCAGTGTTGGTCAAGGCTCTGCCCTCTCCCCCATCCTATCAGTCTTATATCTAGCTCTAATTATAAAAACATTCAAAAAAAGAATTAAAAACCTCAATAAAGAAATTCCTATAGACATTCTCTCATTTGTTGATAACAGACTTTTGATTTCTCAGGAGAAGAGCTATTCCCTTTCTAACTCCTTTCTATTATGTAGTTACAACATCATATCAAAAATCCTTATTGACGCTGGCCTTGTCATGGAACACAACAAAACTGAACTCTTCCACTTTACAAGAGCCCACCACCCCCCAATCCCTCTATCAACCTATCATCAGTAGAAAGCTTTGTCATCTCCCCTAAGCCTATCTGGCAGTATCTAGGCTTCTACTTCAACCGCAAACTCAACTTCAATTACTACACTCACTTCTATGCCACAAAATGCCTCTCTACCCTCAGCACCATGAAGATGCTAGGTAACTCTTCAAGGGGCCTCCTCCTCATTCAAAAACAACTTTTATATAGGATGTACGTCCTACCCATTGCCTTATATGGGTTTCAATTGTGGTTCTTCCAGGGCGCCCCTATCATAAAAAACATCACTGAACTAAAGAAAATGCAGTGAAGGGCAGCCCTCTGGATTATGGATGCTTTCTGAACCTCCTCATCTGAAGGCATTGAAGCTATCGCAGGCCTCATCCCCATTACCCTACACCTCTGCAAACTGAATGGCAGACACCACCTTCGCTATATGTCTATCCCTCCCTCACATACCATTAACTCCCTACTAGATTCCCAACATGCTAAGAATTAAGCATCCCACAAAACTGCAATGTCCAAGCTCACTGTGAGACAACAAGCCAATCTCAAGAGCCTTATCAAGGACATCAATAAGCAGCTCAACAGTGTTAGAAACTGCTTTAATCCCCTTCACCTTCTCTTCTCTCCTGGATCTCGAATAGTCGATCATTTCTCTAGTAGAATTAGCTTTCATTCCCCTTCTTCTTCCTCTGATGAGGACCTTTACCAGCATCTGCAAAGCCTCAACCTTGTCCTTAGGTCATCGCAAGTTAACCCCAATAGCATAGCTGTCATCACAGACAGAGGCATTAAAAAATGCCATATCACTATAGCAGTAGCGCACATTTGGGCCGACAACTCTGTCATCAAACAACTATGAGTCCACTTATTAAACGTCACACCTATCGAAGCTGAACTCATGGCCATTCGCACTAGCCTTACCCCTGCTATGGAAATAGATGGTGTTCATGACATAACAGTCATAACTAACTCTATTGCTGTAGCAAAGAAAATCCTAGAGTCCAAAGTCGACCCCCTTCAGAACATGTTCATCCCCTTAGCATCTGCAATCAAGACATTCCTCAGCAAGGATGGCAGGAACAAAATCCACTTCTGGTACTGCCCTAGCAAAGCCAAGTGGCCCAGACATAAACTCGTAGATGATCAAGTCAAAGCAAGCTCATGCACCCCCACTTTCCCTAGCAAAGAATCTCATTTATTCAGCCGAAAGAAAGAATGCGACAACATCCTTTGCAAATGGCAAACATACTTTGCTAAAAGCCTCAAAAAAGGTCATTACTTCCTTAACTTTGAAGACGAAAAAGAAAGAGTCATCAAACCAACCTACGCTAAAGGGGGCTCATGGCTCCCTGTCATAGGCTTTACCAACTCTCTATGTGCTTGCTTCACCTGCATGACTACTGGCCACGCCCCCATTAGAGAATACAAACAGAGATTCTTCCCCTACCTTCCCACCAGCTGCCCTTGTGACAAAGCTGAAGTTCAAACCTGAGAACATATTGTTATGGAATGTGATAGACATGACCCCTCCACATGTTCTTGTAACATCATCATCAACAGCTTTATCCACTTCCTTGCAGATAACCCTGAAGCATTTAGCTTTGACAATGGATAAGGTCCCATCGCAGCGCAGCTCCCTCAAGCAAAAGCGCAGCCTTCGTCACCTAGTATTTTTCACCTCTTACTCTTTCCCATAGTTTCCTATTTTCTACTCTCTTCTTTTTTTTATTTAAGTAGGTACTGTGTACTTACCACGGCCTGCCTCCATGCCCTGTGTAATAAACTGATGATTTTAAAAAAACAAAAAAAAACAAAAAAAAAAACTACCATATGTAGAACAATAGGTAGTAGCATGTAATGGTCTGTTCTAGTGTACAGATCACTACTTTTCTGTATATAAGGACTTCCTGTCTGAGGATTAGACCTCAGACTTAACAACATCTTTTGTCACCATCTAAACTTCACTTCTAAGACCCTTTGAGCTCTAGAATCCATAATCACAAATAAGTAAGTGACTACTTGTGATATAGTCCCACTTGATATTCATA
>Ga0157361_1000973_pt1 | contig 10243 bp, 8 predicted proteins | sample AttlaeALBM2_FD_111481 | JGI IMG/M metagenome (GOLD analysis project Ga0157361, IMG submission 111481) | Fungus gardens microbial communities from leaf cutter ant in Ribeirão Preto, State of São Paulo, Brazil - Atta laevigata ALBM2 | ecosystem: Host-associated > Fungi > Mycelium > Unclassified ...
CCATGATGCCCTCCGCTTCATTTCTGCATTCATCGTTCCAATCTCACAGTCCGCCCCTCATGTGTACCTCTCGGCACTCCCCTTTGCACCTGAGGAATCTCATGTTGTCAGAAAATTCGGCTCAAGGTTTCCCAATACATTTGTAGTCACTCAAGGGAAACATAATCAATGGCCAATATCGGTCTTCGCTGCAGAGTACCACAATAATGATGATGAAGTGTTGGATCTTGCTTTCTCACCAGATGAAAGCACATTCTTATCCAGATCATACAACATTGTGTATATCTGTGACTCTGGAACAGGTCATTGCATTTCAGGCCCATTTGAGATACCTGAGTATATGTTTGGGTATAGATGCGATGCCTGCTTTAGTCCTGCTGGGAACCATATTCTGTTCACATATCCCTGTTGTGCAGTAGTTTGGGACATTGAGATGGGTGAGGAGCAGTTCCGAATCAAGGGCTCTGATTTTGCCTTTGTTCATTATGGTGGAAGAATTGCCTCAGTGGATTGGTTCAATGAAGATAGAAACTCGGGTGACTCTGGAGATGGAAACTCGAACAACTCTGGAGATAAAGGTGTAAATCAGATTCTGGTTCAGTTCTGGGATGCTAGTAATGGTACACTAATACCTAACAGGCTGTTGGAGGTGAATGATGTTGGACATGCCCGATTCTCTCCTGATGGGCATTTTCTGGCCATAGAAAAGGGGTCTTGGAACGTTATTGAATTATGGAACTTGGAAGATGACAAGGATTTCCGTCGATTCACGTATCCTCATGCAATTTTGTCATTTATCCGCTTTTCTCCAACCAGTGACACTTTGATGGTCGGATCTGGGAGAAAACCTTGCCAAATTTACCTTTGGAGATTGGACACGCAAGAGATGGCATCCTTCAGCTATTATTTCGATGAAGATGAAGATGATCCACCACATGTCATTCATTCAACCATTACCAACTACCTGTTTATCAGACAACCTTACAGAGTGGAGGTATGGGACGTCTCTGCAACTGGCTCAAAAATGATATGGGAGATGGACCTCACATCCATGCGACATATAGACAGTATCTGTCCATCATGCGATGGTCACAAGGTTTTGGTCGCATGTGGAGATGTGAGGATGTGGAACGTGGACCTGGAGAATTTGGTGATGAATCAGGCTGACACTACGGACACTCAAGATGATACCGATGTGCGACTAGTTCTTACGATTTCACCATCTGGAGAGATGGTAGTTACAATACTAGAACCATCTTCCAAAGTCGAATTTCTGGATACAACTACTGGGGAAGTCGTAACGCGTATGGATATCGAGTGTGAAGACAGTTACATGGAGATCGCATTTTCCCCAGACGAAGATCAGGTAGCGTTTTTGTCCGAATCTCTCATCACCATATGCGATATAATGCACCCGGAGAAGCGCGTCTAATTCCACCCCTGGCTGGGAAAGGTTGTCTGGTCTCGGAAGGTCGCCTTCCAAACATGCAACGACCTGGTTATATGCGCCACCTCACGTGACTCAGCATTACTGCAAGTTTGGCATCGGCAGGATCCTGCAGGTTTTGAATGCACGTATTCTTTAGACTTCAGAAACGGCTCCCCATACGTGGCACCCGATGGCTTGACCGTCGTCATCGTGGCTAGCTCTTCCTCTTCCTCCACCACATGTTATTCATGGAATCACGAGACTGCCCAGTTTGATCCTGTCCACTTTGACGATCAAGTGCATATTAGCTGCTATATCGGACCTAAATACTCACCCGACGGTAAACTCCTCGCATGTTGGTCTTTCTCTGACTCCCACGTCCGAGTCTGGGATACACAATTTGGCCATCTCGTTTCCAGTCTTCCATTCAGGGCAAATAGAATGGCCCTCTCACCTGCTCTGATTGACCATTCCCTTGGCGAGAGACTCATTGCTCTTAGGTCCGAGCATGAAAATGCAATATGTCTCTTTGATGCCTATACTGGCCATCTGCATGCTCAGATTCTGGGTCAAGCATACGGAAACATGGCGTTCATACGAAATGGAACAGCGTTGGCATTTTATGAGGATGCCTTTGGTTTGAGAATCTGGGACATAGCAGATCTCGCAGCTGAGCACCGGCAGTCCACTCATAGACATGAGCTTATGTTTCAAGGCATGACGGATGGATGGGTGATGGGTCAGGACAACGAGCCACTGTTTTGGGTCCCAGTCGAGCGCAGGAAACATCTATACGCGCCACCGTTCAAAGTGGTGATTGAGGGGTCCGAAATTTCAACAATCGTGGACTTGTCTAATTCAAGGTTCAGCAGAAAGTGGACAGAATGCATCGACAAAGGGTGGTTGAGAGAGCTTGAGCAAAAGGAAAAGGAGGTAAGAAACCTACTTGGAAAACAAGGTGTGTCTTGTCCTCAGCCTAAGTACTTGAAGTTGTTCAAATATGTGAACAGGAGAATAGGACGATCTCGCTGCTCTACTCAGGTTTTCGCTCTCTCGGTGTGTCAAGAATTGTCTTCACCTCAGCGAGTCTAAAGACACCCACTACGATTATTGAATCAAAGGTAGTATAATTGGGAGGCAGAGATACACAAGCCATAAGCTTGCGCGCGGGCATCACGAGCCCCAATGTTCGAGAGATCAATTGGAAGAACACTACTACTACAAGCACGAGTGATTTCCGCTATCGTCAAATGAGGGGAGAGCTACCTAGATCAATACGAATGTGCACATCGTAGACATTCAAATACAAAGTGTGGACATCTTGAACACGGTTACAAAACCACAGTTTGTATAGTAGATTAGTAATAGTTTCGTAACTATCAAACATTAGATCTCAATCTCCAATCATCAATCCACTGCGATGCATGTTCATCAGATGGATACAGAAGCATATAACATCCAACATACATTCAGAAAGAATGCAATACGACTGCTAAACCACAGGCCGATGCGAACGACATGAGAGGAGCGAGACGAGCTGACGACACGATACACAGCTTAATCAATGGTTACCGAGACAAGAGTGATCACCTACTTCTGGCAGAGAGGGCATTGGTTCACCAAATTTGCCGTTGTAGTCAGTATCGCTGATCCCGGTGAGTTGAGGGAATCAGCTGAGCCAATGCTACGGTAGTAATGGATTCATTCATTCTTGAATTGGGCTGGGTACATAGTCACTGGGCTGTCCTTCTTGGTTGAAGCAGATCAACAAGGGAGTTAATCAATTCTCGAATGGGACACTAACCCTGGTACACGTGACCTCTTTCATCGCTGCCCAAGTCCACGACACAAAGAGATTTGATGCGTCAAGTGAATTGTCATTCGTCGTCATACACACTACCCTTCTTTTCTACGCCGTTTAGCTGCTGCAAATCTCCCACTTGCGACTGATACAGAGACCGGCACTGATGTTGAGATTTCCTTTCCTCTCATGGTGCACACCTGAATTGAGTATAAATCTCATTCAACTTGAAGTGCCATGGTAATTGAACGATACAATCTGGACTGTGGTCACCAGTACAACTACTCGATTCAAGTGATGCCGAGACTGGGTGTTCTACGCTAGGTATTGATGTCTGTTTCCATCCGGTTCAATTCCTGGGACAATGATAGCTACTTTGATCATTGCTGTGTCACAGCATTGTTCGTCGTGTGATAACATCCTACGCTTCCTTCTCACACACTCTTTCTAGTACTTGAAGTAATGGCAAATCCAGTCAAACCGTTTTCAGCCATCCAAGTTGTCAGTGAGTACTACTATGTTCGATCGGCTCACTAGATCAGGGACTAAATTGAAATACAGAACTGATTGGAAATTTCCCCAGCCACTCGCTGTTGTAGCCGGCTTACTGGATCCACTGACTACAGCCGTGGCCTTGCTGCTTTGACTACCTCCCGCACTCCCCCTTCCGAGCGTACCCGACACGGGTGACACTACTGCTCGGGTTAGTGCAGTGTTGTCCGCCATACTCACATCCAATCCAAACTTGGCAGACGCCTTCATCATGTCTCCTCCTAACTCCTCTACACACATCGTGAACTTCCTCATGACGGAACAGAAGTTACGAAGTTGAGCTTGTAGATTGAGATCACTCACATGTCCAACAAATATGTCAGCCTCGTCAGCAATGGCATTCAATTCAGAGCTGCGACTCTTGGCTGCCCGTAGAACAGCACTAGTGTACTCCTCCACGATACGCTTCAACTCCTCCGTTCCCGACATTGCTTGTGCAGACTTGCGGGACATGACGAGTTCTCCCAGTCGACTAGAGTGTGGAGTTGCGACGGAGTCGTCAACAACTAGAAGACTGGACAATGTCCGTGACGCGACGGGATTAAGCATTACATTACTCTGCTTGTACGGAGGACTTCCCCAAAGGCGAGCGTAGTAGGCGGGATGCTTAATCGTGTGTACACGAGCTGCGACATTCAAGTTAGACAGCGAACTCTTTAAGAGGTTCCCCATGTTAGCTGCCCTACGGCCGAATGCTATTATAGACAGCACGTACTTCCCTGGACACGCCAACTTAGCCCGATAAGCTAGTGCAGCCAGGACTTCACACTGCTTACTAGACTCAATGAAGCTTGGCAGACTTCCACTTGCCTCGGACACGCTCTCATTAACGAATATCACACCCTTCCGTACTAGAAGGAACCCTACTCGTATCGACTCAGCCACTTGCTCGGCTGCACGTCCGGTAGTGACGGACTGGTCATGCGCTATTACTCTAACCGACGGAGTTAACTCGCATCCCTCGTACGAGAATGCGGATGAGAAGAACGGGAAGACGTCGTGAGAGTAGGGAGACTGTCCAATGACCACACCCCGCAGACCCCTGGCGAGAGGCCACAACATCACGTACCGCCTGAATCCGAGCGTGTGTTCCATGGGCACGCAGTTCCCGGGTCCTAGCGACATTGCGAGTCTGGTGCATGCGTCCACTATTCCCACATCGTCTATGTCGACTATGTCCTGTGTTGTGAGTATGCTCATATAGGTGTACCCAGAAACGCAGTTGCGTTTTAAGGTCATAGTCAAGCCAGCAAAGTCGAGAGAGTTATCGAGCCTTGAATAGGAAGTTGAACATCGAACCCAAGATGTTCAATCAAGCTCTTCACCATGCAACAGTCAGCACATATGCCTAACTCGGTGCGTGCGGGCCTAATTCGTGAGTTGAAAGTGTTAATGCGTGTTCCCAACGATAGAAGCTCATCGGGCATCGATGACGCGTCCTTATCCGTGTAGACCACTCTTCCTACTCCTATGCTTCGTGTAACGTGTGAGTGTTTGTGACATCTAGGCAATCCAAATACACTCATTCTCTCCACTCCGTCAGCGTCAATGGAAGTGGTCGGCAATGAGGGGGAGCAAGGGGGAGCAAGGGAGACTCCAATTGAGGCCTCGCATCCCCATTACTACTTCCCAATATGCGTCCACGTCCAGGTTATGACATATCAGTAAGGACCTACTTATGTTGTGCAATCCAACACAGGCCGTTAGTAGATTGATTAGGCTTCCACCGCCCACTCTCATTGTGTTGTCCCTAACTAGTGTAATCAAGCGAACGTCGAAGGAGTCGCAGTCATGGCTGTCAGCTATTGGACTCACTACCACGAGTCCGTCCAGTGAGTGAATGCGTGAGACTAGCTCACATAGTCCCTTAATCTTCAAGTACGGTGAGAACGCATCGGTTAGAATAATGCAGTACGTAGTCTCGCGAAACTGAATTAGCGATGCGACATCTCCCCACAATATGGAGGCATGTATGTCCATGTCCCACGCATTCGACTCAGTAGTATCTAGTTCGCCCCTAAACGAACGAGGTAGATCAGTAATGCTGTGGGGGTCACTAACTGACACACGTCTCATCAGTCCCGCAATGGCCGATGAACTACGGTGCAGTGAGACGCATGAGGAAAGAATATTGGTCAATCGCACCAGGAGTGAACAGCCTCTTATGCTCACCCCAAACGAATGGTAAGTTGAACTTACTGAGCTTGAGCCGTCTGACATGCCCATGTGGTGCAGTATGCCCGTGGAGGGAAGTGAACTAAGTATTGAAATACACAAAAGACATTCCCGAGGACAGAAGATACGAATGTTCGGGCGCACAAAACCCATGTGTAAAGCTAGCATTGGGTTTGACGATTTGTGGAAACATATGTCCTCCGGAACAGGAACGAATTGTGAGCGGATCTCTACCTCGATAATTCGTAGTTTACTCAGAGGACCTCAGCAAACTTCGAGGTGAAATTTGATAATACGATCCAAGAATTACAGCTGTGGCTGGTCATCGAGGTTCACTATCATTATGACTGCTATGTTGGTTTACTCTTCAACACAATCGTAGGTTCGGGACATTGATCCGAACACGCTAGATCCACAGATCGCAAAGATGATGGTAGAATTGAACGAGTTTCAGTCTGTTCTGCATCGTTCTGCTTCTGCAAGTGATGTTGCTAGAATGGTGATTGATTTAGGCACCGCAGCCAGCAAGGTAAATGATCGTTGACTAGTATGACTATATGTTGCCTGACTTGAAGCAGCTGAATCCTGTCGCACACGCCGTGTTCTCTTGTGTCCAGGTCGTTTACCAAGTTGGCTCCTTTCCCGTTTTCAAATTAATAATACGACTGATAGTTTTGGCAGCATTTGAAGACTCAAAAGGAATCCTATGAAGCCATGAAAAGCCTTGTAAACAGCATCCAAGTGCTTGCTGACCAGCTCGACAGACTCAAGGAAGTTCGAATCTCAGATCGACTGGGCCGTACCATGAGGGAGTTTCCCGAGATCATGGAAGAAGTGGTCAACTTCATTTGAAGATGGCTTAAAAGCTGGAAATGTGCGCATCCATTCGTCTTCATCTGGATGGATCCATGACTTACTAGTTCGCTCCAGTCAAGTATATCTTTGTTGACTCTCAAAAGGAGAAAGCGACTGAATTGAAGGACAAACTCGATAACTTCAAGGACAAGTTCGGCCGAGATCTTAATATAGAGATCCACATAGCACAAGCCAAAAAGAAAGAGTTGGACGATTTGTTGCACATGCTTGGGGAGAATGGGCTTCCCTTACGCAAAGCATGTCTAGAAGGCACGCGCACCACCATCTTACAAGACATTGAAACCGAAATTAAGAACGTCAATGTCTCAAACGTGATTTGGATCAGGGGATCGCCTGGTGTTGGGAAATCTGCCTTGGCAGCCAGCATCGCCAATCGGCTAGTGGACCAGAAACGCCATGTAATCTCATTCCGGTTCGATCGCACAAATTCTACCATCACCACGAGCGCCCTGTGGCGCACTGTCGCCTGTGATCTTGCCCGCATGTTCCCCTCTCTCCGGCAACACTTAGCGCAAGGAAATCAAGGGTGCAGCTCATCCGACATTGACTGGCTTTTTCAATTGCTCATCGAGGAACCACTATCCACACTGGTTGATGCTATTCCATGGGAGGGGCTTCCGGTGATTGTGATAGATGCACTGGATGAGTGCGGTGGCCTCAAGCACGACGCATCAGGGAAGGAGGATTTCCGGGATCTCTTGCATACGCTCAAGCGTTGGATTCAGGTTGATCACTTGAAGAAGCTCAAGTTGGTCATTACCAGCCGGCCAGAGCACCGTATCACCTTCCCTGATTCCATTAGCATCCATGATATTCCTTCTGACCATGGGGTCAAGCTGGAAGACAGTGTGTCCAACGATATCCGTGCCTTCCTCCAGTCACGACTCGTCGACATGATGTCGCAGCAAAATGAATTGAGCGCAGGGGAAAAGAGGGAAAGACAGAAAGACTTTAATTAAAATGTAACTACAATCCCATATTTATATGTAAATATCTGAAACAAATACTTCACCAAATGGAGTTTCCAAGACAACTCGATGTCATTCCATAACGAGAATATTATTTCGCGACACATGAAAATGGAAACTGCATGGATCGCCGAAGCTCTTAAGTACCTTGTTCCTGGTGTTGCTGGTATATTTATCTGGGCAAGCACTGTTGCCAACTCCCTTGAAGGCGATCCTGAAGTACGGCTTCACATCCTTAGATCAAAGGAGGAAAGGGATGACACAGAGGGGATGGATGATCTGTTTTCTTTGTACACCACTGTTGTCAAGGTATCATTCGGACGGATTTCGAAGCGAGAGGTTCAAGGGATCATCTCTGTCATGGGCGCCATGATCTATTCCAAGCAGCCTCTCAGTGACGATGTGCTTGTGATGCTTCCTGGAGTCAAGATTGGGAAGTCAAATGTAATGCCATTGCTCCGAAAAGGACTCACATCCGTCATTGGCTCTGGAGATATCCTTCATTTCCATCACAAGTCATTCGAAGACTATCTTCTCTCAACCTCATTTCAACAAAAATTACCTGAGCTCTCCACTGTTCAGGACCGAGGCCATCATGAACGTCAGCTTGCTATGTTATGCTTGAAAACCCTTGTATCACCCAAGCTCCATTTCAATATGTGCAGCTTGGACTCTTCGGTCATAAAGAACACTGATATTCAGCCTGATGTCAAATCCGCCATCCCTCCTCTCATTTTATATTCATCTCAATTTTGGGCAGACCATCTTGTTCATACTCGGTCTGATGAACCATCTGACCAGAAGCCGAAGGACGGGGTCAAGTTCATGATGCACGAGAAACTCCTGTTCTGGATTGAGACAATGAGCCTATTGGGAAAGGTGTATGAAGTGTCTTCTATCCTGAGAAGGGCTTTATCATGGAAAGTGCGTTTCCAACTCATTTCTCTGCAACATATCTGATGTTTGCTGGCCAGCCCCTCACCCTTGATAATCCGCTGACAATGTTTATCCGTGATGCATTCCGCTTCATTTCTGCGTTCATCACTCCAATCTCACAATCCGCCCCTCATGTGTACCTCTCGGCCCTGCCCTTCGCACCTGAAGAATCTCATGTTGACAGAAAATTCCGCTTGAGATTTCCCAATACATTTGTGGTCACTCAAGGGAAGCCTAGTCAATGGCGGTCTTTACTGCAGAGCACCAGAAAAATTCTGTGCAGAAAATAGCTTTCTCACCAGACGAAAGCACATGTTTATACATATCAGAAAGTGGATTTTACTTCATGGGCACATTGGAAGACGCTACGTATATATGTGATTCTGGAACAGGTCGTTGCATTTTAGGCCCATTTCACGGTGCACATGATGTCTGCTTTAGTCCTGCTGGGAAGCATATTCTACTCCAATACGGCTCTTGTGCAGTAGCTTGGGACATTGAGACGGGCGAGGAGCAGTTCCAAATTGAGGGCTCCGATTTTGCCTTTGTTCGCCATGATGGAAGAATTGCCTCAATGAAAGAAGATGGAAACTCAGACGACTTTGAAGATAAAGATGCAAATCGGATTCTGGTCCAGTTCTGGGATGTTGGCAATGGCGAATTAATATCCAGCAGGACGTTGGAAGTGAATGATGTTTTTGATGCCCGATTTTCTCCTGATGGGCATTTTCTGGCCATACGAAAGAAGTCTGAGGACGTTCTTGAACTATGGAACTTGGAAGATAGCAAGGATTTCCGACGATTTACATGTCCTCGTGGACATCTTCATAAACGTCTGTCATTTCTCTGCTTTTCTCCTGATGGGCATTTTCTGGCCATACAAAAGAAATCAGAGAACGTCATTGAATTATGGAACTTGGAAGATAGCAAGGACTTCCGGCAATTCACATATCCTCATGGAGGATTTGAATTTCTCCGCTTTTCTCCAACCAGTGACACTTTGATGGTTGAAACCAACTCTGATTTTACTCAGCGAACTATTTACCTTTGGAGATTGGACACACAAGAGATGGTATCCTTCAGCTGTGATAGGAGTAGTTCCTGGAGTTCGCCACATGTTATTCATTCGCCACTTACCAATTACCTATTTCTCCAACGAGATTGGAGAGTAGAAACATGGGATGTCTCTGCGACTGGCTCAAAAATGATCTGGAAGCATGCATCGCTCTCAGGTGTAACCAGTATCTGTCCATCAAGCAATTGTCACAGAGTTTTGGTCGGATATAGGGATGGAAGTATGAGGATGTGGAACCTGGACCTGGAGAATTTGGCGATCAATCAGGCTGACCTTACGGACACTCAAGATGATTCCAATGGGCGACAAGTTATTAGAATGTCACCATCTGGAAAGATGGTAATTACAAGACCACGGAGATCTTCCAATGTCGAATTCCTGGATACAACTACCAGGGAAGTCGTAGCGCGTACAGATATCGAGTGTGAAGA
>Ga0157361_1000977_pt1 | contig 10223 bp, 10 predicted proteins | sample AttlaeALBM2_FD_111481 | JGI IMG/M metagenome (GOLD analysis project Ga0157361, IMG submission 111481) | Fungus gardens microbial communities from leaf cutter ant in Ribeirão Preto, State of São Paulo, Brazil - Atta laevigata ALBM2 | ecosystem: Host-associated > Fungi > Mycelium > Unclassified ...
CCGCTTCCTGCCAGGCGCCGGAGCGTGAGCGGGAACTGCGCATCGGTTATCAGAAGTTCGGCAACCTCGGCATTCTGAAAGCGCGTCAGTCGCTGGAACAGCAGCTGGCGGATCGTGGCGTCAGCGTATTATGGAGCGAGTTTCCGGCGGGTCCGCAGCTTCTGCATGCGCTGAGCAATAAGGAGATCGATTTCGGCACCACCGGCGAAGTGCCGCCGCTGTTTGCCCAGGCCAGCAACAGCCCGATGATGTATGTCGCCTGGGAGCCAGCGGCGCCGCAGAGTGTCGCGCTGCTGGTGCCGGACAGCAGCCCGATTCAGCAGATAAGCGATCTCAGAGGGAAGCGTATCGCCGTCAACCGCGGCTCCAACGTTCACTATCTGCTGCTGCAGATTCTGGATGAGGCGGGGTTAGCCCTGGATGATGTGCGTATCGTCTACGCGCCACCCCGATATCCTTTAACGCCCAGCGATCTCAATGCGGTGGATGCCTGGATGATGTGGGATCCCCTGCTCAGCGATGCCGAGAACAGCGGGCAGTTCAGGGTGATTGCTGACGGCACCGGGCGGGTCAACAACCATCAGTTCTATCTCGCCGAACGCGGATTTGCCGCCCATTCGGGCGATCTGCTGCAGGTTCTGCTTGGCGCGCTGGAGCAGACGGGACGTTACATTGATGCGCACCGCGCGGAAGCCGCCGGGCTGCTCTCCACGGAACTCGGCATCTCTACTTCCTCTCTGATGCATGCCCTGGCCCGGCGCAGTCATCAGACCCAGCGCATGAATTTAGCCATCATCCGCGAACAGCAGACCATCGCAGACCGCTTCTATGCGCTGGGGCTGTTTAGTCGCGCTATCCGGGTTCGCGAGTCCGTCTGGCATCCATAGCGTTTTTTCAGCTAAGCATCGAACTTTTCCTCGCTAAGCGCGGCAACCCGCGTTTGATATGTTGCGCTGACTACAACAGACTCAGGAATGAGAAATGAAAAAAGTATTACTCAGCGCACTCATTATTGCCGCTCAGGCGGGCTTAGCATTCAGCACCCAGGCAGCAGAGAAGCCCGAAACGATCAATATCGGTTTCCAGAAGGCCAATATCTTCGCGCTGCTGAAATATCGCGGCACGCTGGATCAGGAATTTAAAAAGCAGGGGATCACGGTTCACTGGATTGAGTTCCCGGCCGGGCCGCAGATGCTTGAAGGGTTGAACATCGGCAGCATCGATCTCGCGGCGACCGGCGACGCGCCGCCCACCTTTGCGCAGGCCGCTCAGGCCGATCTGGTCTATCTGGCACACTCGCCCGCCAACCCGAAAACCGAGGCGATTGTGGTTCCGGCCGACTCGCCGATCAAAAGCGTTGCAGATCTGAAGGGGAAGCGCGTCGCGCTGAACAAAGGCTCTGACGTGAACTATCTGCTGGTCACCGCGCTGGAGCAGGCGGGGCTGAGCTACAAAGACATTACGCCGGTTTATCTGCCTCCTGCCGATGCGCGTGCCGCTTTCCAGCGCGGCGCAGTGGACGCCTGGGTCATCTGGGATCCTTACTATGCAGAAGTGGAAACCAATGCTCACGCGCGGCTGATCAAAAATGCAGAAGGACTGGTGCCCCATTACACCTTCTACCTCGCCAGCCGTAAGTTTGCGGAAGGGTACCCGCAGATCGCCAGCAAGGTCGTGGATGAACTCGGCACGCTCAGCAGCTGGGCCAATCAGCATCAGGAAGAGGCAGCCAGAATCATGTCCACCTCAACCGGGCTGCCCCAGCCTGTCTGGCAGCGCGCGCTGGCGAGAATGCCGTTTGGCGCAGAGCGGATGACGCCAGAGGTCTTCACCCAGCAGCAGGCGCTGGCGGATACCTTTACCCGGATTGGTCTGCTGCCGGTGAAGGTCGATATCCGCAGCGCCACCTGGTCGCAGGATAAAAAGTAGGTGAGAGCCGGGCGGAGGTTCGGGGGGCTTCCGCCTGACGCCAGAGGGGACACCGGCACGGCCTCTCCATCCGTCCGGAGCCTGTTTATGACGGTCAGGATATTATCCGCCACCGGCTTCAGAGCAAAAATCAACCTGCCGTAAGGCAAACGGCAGCAGGATGCAAAGCCGTTGATAAGGTGAGAAACAGGAGGGTTTTAGCGAAGCGGTGCTTACATTTCATAGGGTTACATAATATTAATATCCTCAGACTGCGTCATGCGCTGTTCTACACTTACACATTCAATCACGTCATTTGATTGAAAAATCAGCATCACGAAGAGGGTGGCGACCGTAAACATTCACGCAGCCGCAGCCTTCATAACTGATCATGCACGTGAGGAGAACACCATGAAAGCAGTTGTCTATAACGGACCTTTTGACGTTTCAGTCAAAGAGGTGCCGGATCCCAGAATCGTTCGTCCTACCGATGTCATTGTCCGTATTACCACCACCAATATCTGCGGTTCAGATCTGCATATGTACGAAGGGCGCACCAGCTTCGAACAGGGTCGCATCTTTGGCCATGAAAACCTGGGCCAGGTCATTGAAATCGGCGGCGCGGTTGAGCGGGTCAAAGTCGGCGATTATGTCTGCCTGCCCTTTAACGTTGGCTGCGGATTCTGTGAAAATTGCGAGAAAGGGTTAACCGGCTACTGTCTCACGGCAAACCCGGGTACGGCCGGTGCCGCCTATGGCTTTGCTGAAATGGGCGAATGGGATGGCGGACAGGCGGAGTTACTGCGCGTTCCCTATGCTGACTTTAACTGCCTGGTGCTGCCGCCTGATGCGGTAGAAAAAGAGGAAGACTACGTTCTACTGTCCGACATCTTCCCCACCGGCTGGCATGCCACTGAACTGGCAGGATTACGCCCCGGAGAGAGTGTTGCCATTTACGGTGCCGGACCGGTCGGCCTGATGGCTGCACACTCGGCCCTGATCAAGGGCGCCTCGCAGGTGTTTGTGGTGGATACCCATCCGGACAGACTGGCGCTGGCCGAGCAGATGGGCGCAGTGGCCATCAACGGCGTGGGTGATGAGGCCGTCAATAAAATCCTCGAATTAACCGATGGGCGCGGCACGGATTGCGGTTGCGAGTGCGTGGGCTATCAGTGCTGCAATAAACATGGCCACGAGGACAACTCTGCCACGCTGAACAGCCTGGTCGCCTCAACCAAGGCCACAGGCGGCATCGGTGCGGTAGGCGTTTTTGTTCCGCAGGACCCCGGCGGGGCGACCGATCTGGCCAAAGAGGGTAAAGTGCCTTTCGATTTTGGTAATTTCTGGTTCAAGGGTCAGTCGATCAAGACCGGTCAGTGTAATGTCAAAGCGTACAACCGCCAGCTCGCCAGGCTTATCCATCAGGGCAGAGCCAATCCGGCGCAGATCATTTCGCACCGACTCGCGCTGGCAGACGCAGCCGAAGGCTATAAGCATTTTGATGATCGTGATAATGGCTGGACAAAAGTCATTCTGAAACCCTGACAGGTCACTCAGAAGAGATAAGACACATTCAGGCGGTGGGAAGAGGGAGAACGCAAACTGCCTGTCTGTGGCTGGGGATGTTCAGTGCAATCATGTCCTGGGATATGAGAGAAGAGGAAAACAGCACGGCAGGCAATGAGATCAGAGATACATCGCGATCATCGGCCCTTTATTTAACATAAATTACATTATGCGCATGGTAATTTATGGACAGTAGTCTCCAGCCCGTTAGCCTAAGAGATGTCAGGCCAAATCTGGTTCGACGGACTGGTCTCGTTCATTTATAACGTGTCTGATCCTTCGGCAGTCACGGATGCGGCTGATCGTGGCGCCATGAAAGCGGTACACGATAAGATGCTGCAGTACATTTATGTTTTTAAACATGATGCTAAAGGCCGGAAAGTCGGCAACCCGAAAATTCTGGCACCCCTGTATAAAAGAAGACTTGAAGAAGCCGCCCTGTTCAGGCAGGAATAATATGATTAAAAAATTATCAATCACTCTCCTGTTAACACTGTGTACATCCGCCACTGTATTTGCAGGCAGTGATAAAGAAACAGACGCCCGGCTGGATACCCTGATGGGTGCTGATTCACACGGGCAATACCATCAGTTTTTTAATAAGTTGCAGAAAGCGGTTAAAGAAAAGGATAAAAAAACCGTGGCTGAAATGGTCGACTATCCCATTACAGTTACCGTCAGCCATAAAGAAATCGATATTGCTGACAGTCGTGCTTTTGTTCAGGCATATGACAGCGTGTTCACTGACAGGCTGGTCAACATCATTTTGCATCAAACGTATGCAGACCTGTTCGTCAACAGTACGGGTGTGATGGTCGGAGAGCAGGGAGAGGTCTGGTTCAGCGGCCTGTGCAGCGTCAAAGACTGCAGCAAGTTTGATATCAAAATCATGCAAATTAATAACTGATCATTAGTTAATCATGCTGTCAATTATGGCGATACCCTATCAGCACGCTATTGCATTAAAGCCGACTTTACAGCCTGATAATCCAGCCTCTGTGGTTGAGCAATCCTTCCTGTTCTTCTACCTTCAGAGAGCGTCAGTGACGCCTCTATCCCCACCCGATTAGCTTACCGGAGGTCCGATGACGGACAGATACCAATCCGTGCCTGACAAAGACACCCTCTTTTTCGATGTCAATGAGACCCTGCTGGACACCACCGAACTGAATCAGGTGGTCGCACAGCGACTCGGTGACCGGCCGGAACGTGCCGAAGCCTGGTTTACCTCGGTGCTGCACCACTCTCTGGTCGAATCCGTGACCGGCAGCTGGCATAGCTTTGGTGATATCGCCGAAGCGGTGCTGAAGATGACCGCTTCGCGTTACGGTGTAACCCTGCCTGAAGAAGCAACGCCACTGGCTGACATTATCGCCGCAATGCCGCCTCATCCTGATGTCGCCGCAGGGCTGACTGCCCTGCAGCAACAGGGTTTTACGCTGGTTGCGCTGACCAACTCCTCTGCCGCGCTGGCTGAACAACAACTCAGTTCAGCCGGGCTGGCACCGCTATTCGCCCGCATTCTCAGCGTGGAGCAGGTTAAGGTTTATAAGCCCGATCTGAGAGTTTATCAGTGGGCAATGAAAGAGATGGGCAAGCCTGCCGCAGAGTGCATGATGGTGGCGGCGCATGGCTGGGATGTCGGTGGCGCAAAACGGGCAGGGATGAAGACCGCATTTATCACCCGCAAAGGCCAGTCACCTTATCCACTGGCGCCTGCACCGGATTTGATCGTCAGCGATACAGGTGCGCTGGCCGCACAGCTTAAACGGCTCAGCTTAACGCAATGACCGGCAGATGAAATCCAGGCATTCAGCCTGCATGTGTCTCAAATGCCGATCTGACCGCTTCCACGATGCGTCCGGACAGCGTCGCGTCGTCCAGCATCGGGAACGTTTTTTTAAGCTTGCCGGAGATCTGCCAGCCATTTTCCTTCAGCGAACGAATAATGCGACTCGCATCCTGATCGGGCATTTCCACAACCTCTTTCAGACGCTGCTGCGCACGCTGAAATATGACTAACACGCGCGCTTCATCTGCCATTTCTGTTCGAACGGTGTGCTCTATCACTCTGCACGTATAGAGCACATGCTCGGTTAAGTCGGGATAACGCCAGGCGAAGCGGGCATCCTCATAGTCGCTGAAAATGAAGTTACTTTGCGTGCCATCTTCATAGGTTTTGAGTTCACCAAACCGATAGCAGCCTGCATAACGCCGCATAAGCCGTTTAGAAAACACGTCCAGCGTGCGATCGTAACCGACGCGAAAGTCCATCGAACTGGTGATGGTGGCCGAGACGGGCAGGATGACCCCATCCGGTATCGCTCCGTCACGAATCAGCGTGTCATTAATTAAAAAGCGATGGATCCGGCCATTGCCATCGCGCATGGGATGGATATAGACAAATCCAAACGCAACAACAGCGGCACGGGCCAGCGGCGCGGCTCCGTGCGTCGCCTGTTCAAAGGCTTTCAGCCCCTGCATGAAGCGAGGAACATCATCATAGTGCGGCGCAATATAGTGGACGATATCTTCACGCATTGTCGACTGCCCGACAAAAACCGGCGAGCGGCGCAGACCCAGTCCCAGTGCATCCTGTCCCAGAATGCCCTGCTGTATCGTGTGCAGGCTGACATCGCTGAGCGGATCGTCCAGCTGACCGCAATACTGCGCGATAACGTGGGCAAACCGCTGAATGCGATCGCCCTGGTCCGACTCTTTCTCAATCAGAAAACTGGCACGGGACTCTTTAAATGTCAGCCAGCTGGCGGTGCGCATCAGAATATCTGCGCCAAAGGCCTTATCCAGATCTGAAAAGGCCGCATTGAGATCGAACGCCAGCGCCTGTTCAACGGCAGCTGTTCTGCGCACCAGGGGGCAGAAATCGATCGATCCCGGCAGGTTATCGTTAATGCGCCAGCGTCTGCTGCGTTTCACGGTGGTTCGGGTCAGATACGCTTTCGATGAAATCGCGTCAATATAGCCACCATTAGTGACATCGGGCACCTGCAACAGGTTACCGGTCAGCCACTCATAGAAAAACCCTGCCCGACGCGCATATTGTCCGAACGGCTCCTGACGACACCACGCCTCCAGAGGTTCCGGCCCGATTACCGTAAACAGGCGGGCAAAAAACTCCAGGTGGATCTCCTCATATTTGAGACCAAAGGCAAAATGCCCGGCAAAGTTATCCTCCGGCTGATAGCCAGGAGGATAGTAATTTTCCACCTGCCCCTGACTGTCATGATGAGAGCGTACCGTTCCAATCGCTGATTTCACACGCAGTGGCTGCGCCAGTCTGATTGCATAACGTTCGCGCAATGCGCTAAAGCCGACCAGCATACTGAATCCTTTATTTTTCACGCTAAAACGCTAACAGAAAGGATTTCTATCACGAAAACGATAACTTCGCTACGCCGACCCGGCTAATCTTTGCCCGAAAACGTGAATAAAAAAGTGAGTTGATGCGAAAACAGTAATGCAGACCCTATTCAGGGCTTAACCACGATGCACAAAAGCCCGATGACAATCATCACCACGCCCGCCAGGCTATGCCAGCTGAACGCCTCATGAAATACCGGAAGAGAAACTGCAGCCAGCCAGACCAGCACGTAACTCAGGCTGAGCAGCGGATAGACCCGGTTCAGGGGGAAATGACCCAGCGCCCGGATCCAGCAGAGCATGGAGAGGCCATAGGCGCCCAGCCCCGCCACCAGCAGCAGGGCGGGCAGTAGGCCGATAGCGGGCAGTGACGTCAGGCTGCTGACATCGGGCAACTGCGGCATCGCCCAGCGCATCATCAGCTGCGCCGCCGAGACCAGCAGCACGCTGCAGGCAACCCATCCATACCCTTTCATATCTGACTCGCCATTAGCGCCACGCCAGTGACCACCAGCAGCGTGCCGGTTATCTGGCGCGGCGTTAACCGTTCACGCCACAGGAGACGTCCGGCCAGCGCCACAAAAATAAAGTTAAGGCTCAGCATCGGGTAGGCCTGGCTGACCGGCACCCGCTGCAGCACCAATAGCCAGAGGAGCATCGCAACGCCCAGCAGTAGCACGCTCACGCCAATCCAGCTCAGGCGCGTCCGGCGGGATACCGCCCTCGTCGCCTGCTTCTGGCAAAGCTGTGCGCTGCAGCTGAGCAGACTGACCAGAATAATCAGCAGCAGCATTACTTCGTCTGGCTGTAGTAGAGGCAGACCAGCCTGCCCTGACGATAGACGGCGTCCGGCACCGGCACATCCTCATCGATATCGCTGTGAACCGAGTCCATCAGCAACAGCAGCGACACGCTCCCCTCGCGACGATGTGGGGCAAGCCAGCCGGCGAAATCTGCCCGTGAAACAAAACGGGACTGTGCATCCGGGTAGCCGAGCCCATATTCCAGTTCCCCCTTACTGTCATAGAAACCGATATCGCTGCGCTACAGGTGCCAGGCGGCCGCAGAGGCGATGCCGGGGTTGTCAGCCAGGATAAAGCGGCTGGCAGCCAGTTGCTTACTGATAACCGCCACAAAACGCTGCGGCTGTTTGGCATCGCGGATCTTATCGGGGATGGCCGCACCGATAACCAGCGCAAGGCCCAGCGGGCAAAGTGCCGCCGCCAGCCAGCGACGCGAGGAAGAACGGCAGCTGTACGCCCCCACCAGCCCCCAGCAGAGAAATGCCACTGCCGCCAGCACCAGCTTCAGCATCTCATGCGTGGCGAACAGCGGATGATGCGTCAGACTCCAGGGGGCCAGCGCCAGCAGTACTGCGGCCAGCGTCAGGATACCGAATATCAGGTTCAGCCAGCCATTCAGCGTCAGGGCGCGCCCTGCCCGCTGCGCAGCGTTCAGGCCATAATGGGCCATCAGCAGTGACAGCGGAACAAAACAGGGCAGGATATAGGTCGGGAGTTTGCCCTTAGCCAGACTGAAAAACAGCAGCGGCATCACCGTCCAGCTCAGCAGATAGAGCGCACCGGGATGCTGATGACGCTCACGCCAGCCCGTAAGCAGTGCCCCCGGCAACAGTGCCAGCCACGGCAGCGTGCCCAGCAACAGAATCGGCAGGTAATACCAGAACGGGGCTTTGTGCTGCGCATTCGCTTCTGCGAAGCGCTGGATATGCTCGACCCAGAAGAAGTAGTGCCAGAAATCGGGAGCCTGATGATAAATGGCCAGTACCCAGGGCGCGCTGATTGCCGCAGCAGAGAGCAGCGCCAGTGGGCCGAAGCAGAGCAGCTCCGGCACTCTCCTGCGCCAGATCGCCCAAGGCAGGATTGTCAGTACCGGCAGCGCCAGTGCCAGAAAGCCTTTGGTCATGAATCCCATGCCGCAGGCCAGCCCCAGCAGCAGATAGCCGCCCACGCGCCCGGCGCGTCCACTGGCCTCTGTCGCCAGCCAGAAGCTGCACATGGCGGCCGCCAGCCAGAGCATCAGCATCGGATCGAGCACCGCATAGGTGCCGACCCCATAGACCAGCAGCGAGCTGAGGAAAATGATCGCGCCGGTGATCGCGGTTCGCGAGGAAGCAAACATCCGCCTGCCGAGCCAGAAAATCAGGGCGGCGGTCAGGGCAGTGGAGAATATCGAGCCGGCCCGCACGCCAAAATTATTGTGGCCAAACAGCCACTGACCCAGTGAGTTAATCCAGTAACCCGCAATCGGTTTTTCAAAATAGCGCAGGCCGAAAAAGTGCGGCGTGATCCAGTTGCCGGTTGCCAGCATCTCCCGGCTGATCTCCGCATAGCGGGTTTCATCCGGCTGCCAGAGATCGCGGAACACTGGCGGGACAAGGTAATAAAGGATAAAAAAGCTGAAAAACAGCAGCCATATTGTCTGGTTACGTATCCGCACTAGTTCGCCTCTTCCATCCGTTTCTGACAGCCCAGCCACCCTTCCCGTCCGGCAATTTCGCCTCTGACCACCCGGCCTAATGGCAGCGTCGTCAGATCGGCGGGCAGCAGTTCACTGAGCGGACAGAACTGAATGTCGTTATCGGCAGCCAGGGTCAGGAGGCGATCGAAGTCCGGGTAGCCGATGATCCCCTCCACTTCGGCGTGAACGGTGTAAACCGCCCCCTCTTCCGCAGCGAGCATTCGGGTCAGAATGAAGTCGTTGTACCCCTCTGCGCTGACCTCGCGCCCCACCACCTCATCCCAGGTCGGCAGCGTTACCGGGATCTGCACCGTCCCGATCTGCCCGTCTGGCAGCACCGGCCGGAACGGGCCGCTGCCGCGACAGTCGCTGTTGTAAGTGAATCCGAACGGCTGTTTAGCGGCGACCACCCGGCCATCCGCGCGCCATCCGGCCACGGCCGAGCAGCTGACCGGATGGCCGAGGATCTCACTCAGCAGGTCGGTGCCGCGCGCTATCTGCTCTGCCAGTTTTTCCTGCGGCCAGACGCCCGCCCAGGTCTGCCACGCAAAGTGGTCCCAGGCGTGCAGTCCCACCTCATGCTGACGGGTGGCGTCCTGAATAATGTGCCGCAGACGGCGTCCCATCTGCTTGCCTGGCCACGCCGTTCCGGCCAGCAGGATATCCCAGCCATAGAGCGACGCGGCCCGGGAACGCACCATTTTCAGGAGAAAGGCCGGTTTCACCAGCCGCCAGAGATGGCGGCCCATGTTGTCCGGCCCCACACTGAAGAAAAAGCTGGCCCGCACAGCATGACGCCGGAACAGCGTAAGCAGCGCCGGCACGCCCTGCTGCGTGCCGCGCCAGGTATCTACGTCAATCCGCAGACCGATCTTCTTCATCACTTA
>Ga0157361_1000978_pt1 | contig 10209 bp, 10 predicted proteins | sample AttlaeALBM2_FD_111481 | JGI IMG/M metagenome (GOLD analysis project Ga0157361, IMG submission 111481) | Fungus gardens microbial communities from leaf cutter ant in Ribeirão Preto, State of São Paulo, Brazil - Atta laevigata ALBM2 | ecosystem: Host-associated > Fungi > Mycelium > Unclassified ...
TACCTAGTAGTATATATACTAGTTGGCTGTCGTAGATATACCTCAGTCGAATATCACCTTGGCTTCAGGATCTATTCATTAGCCTAAGGGTCTATCGCCTCTGAGTGACTTAGTGCCCTAACAAGTTACCCAAAAGTATCATTTCAGATTGGAGACCTTAGTTTGTAGCAGGAATTATGCAAGAGTTGAATAAAATGTTGGGAATTGAGAGTAAATTGTTGATGGTGTTCCACTCTCAAACAAATGGACAGACAGAGAGGGTAAACCAAGATACTTAAGAGTGTTTATTGACCATAGACAAGAACAGTGGCCAGAATGGTTGGGAACAGCTGAGTTTGCATACAACAATAAAGTGCACTCAAGTACTTGGACATCACTAAAGAGGCTGTTTAGCGCTAGGAGTTTTCCTGTTTTCCTTTTAAATTGAAGTTCCCCAACTACTGTTTAGGTAGTGGTGAATATAAAAGTTTTAATAAATAAAGTATGTGATCTGCTAAGGAAAGCACCCTAGCCAACACTATGTATCAGCACAGTGTCCCTTATGCAAAACTCATGGGGAAATGAATTCAGAAGTTGAAGGTGAAAGGAAGTTGTAAAATTGAAATTCTGCCAATGTATTGTGGTAGTGGTGATGTTCAAAACTCAATTCTTGATTCTAGACTACTGTCTTGGCCCTATGCCTGAGTCCTGCCTGCCTGGTGTCATCCTAATGCCCTGTTTCAAAGTTGTCCTCACAGTAGTACTCTCTGGCTATGAGATCAGACTATCCTCACAGTAGTACTCTTGACTATGTGATCAGATATGAGACTTTGAATCCTCCCTGTATAACTCAACTTCCTAGTAATGCCAAACTCTGTCTTAGAGCTTCTATGACATTGCTCTTGCAGCTAAGTCACTTGCCCTGTAGTCTCTTTGTTTTTGACTCAAGATTGAGTCAAAGCACCTTAATCACTGATCTGATCACTCTAAAATTAGATTGAAAACCCAAATAGAGAAAAGAGGTGACTGAGATTGCTTGCCCTCTTTCTACTAAGTAGAGGTTTTTATATGTTTAGAAAAATACAAAAGAAAAATACAGAAAAATAGAGAAAATAATAAACCTAGTCATAAATCTATTACTACAACAATTATTCTGGTAGTGGTGGAGAATTCCATGCCTCTTTGACTTTTCTCAATTATATCCTATGGTTTTGCTAAGTCTATTCTACCCTTGCTGAGTTACTGGGTTACCTACCACCAACCCCACAGCAATCTCTTCTGTCTTTGGCTTATTTTAGCAACTTGGGACCTGTTTTCTGCCTTTCTTACCTAAGGAGTCTCAGATGCCATTTTTACATCTCCTTGAGGCTCGTTGTTACTTTTTTGTTTCTAGTTGCAGTAGATTAGTTTTGATTGATGTTCTATTCTTAGCCATCACTGATCAGGTGATGCCATATCCTATTCTTATTTCCTGCTGGGCTGCTAGTCCTGTTTCTTGGTGATAGGTATCTTTCCAGACTTTTCTACATAAGGCTTTTTTTTCTGACTAAGCTATTCTCAGCAATGATGCTGTAGGGCTTCAAACTCGACTCTTTTAGTTCTTGAGTGATTAGCCTGTTGGTGGTAGTGACCTTATATCCCTGGGAATACTACTATGCAGCTAGGCAGCCAGCTTTGTTGGTAAAGTTCTCTGTGCCTTCTCTGCTACCTAGCAGGTAGTTCTATCTGAGTCCTAATTTTGGAGTGTGAAGTCATGAAATTTGTTTAATTTTAGGCCTAAATATATTTTTGGTCTCACAACATCTTTGATAGCTATAAAAGGCTCTGGTCTAAAGCTAGACAGAAACAACTAGTCTTAGGGTCTATGGGTAGATATATTATATATGAGACAAGTATGTAATTGTTTACCTAGGAATGAACAAGTCTCAGGCATCTCTATATATGTTGCTAGAGAGGAAGAATTTAATGTGAGTAAAAGGAATGAAGATAACATTTAGAGTGCATCATTTGGAATACAACTAGGAATTGAGAGGAGTAATGATGAAAGGTAATAGAACTTTCCAGAATAAACTTCATTAGGTTGTCATAAGCTTTATTTGGACCTATCTCCACCAATTCTTTAACAATTTCTACTATCTTAATGGTACCAGAAATCCCTTAAAAAGACCTTTCAATTGATATCTAATATGTCTCAAAAAAATCAATATTGGTTGAGCTATTAGGCAAATCAGTAGGTAACTGTTATAGTACCACATACTGAATTGCCAGATTACCTTTAGGTGTTCAGTGTATTCTAGAAATCACTGGAATCTACTAGGCACAGTTGACATAGTCTAGGAAAGAGGTCTCGCTTTGTTAGAATTTGTATATACTTTAGCTTAGTCTTTGGTTAGCAGAGAGCTATCTAGTAAGGTGAAGGATTGGTTGGAAAAATTATAGTATCATAAATGGTCACTTACTGATTTGTGATCTGATGATTTGATAATAAAAAGGGCTTAAAAAGCAAAGTTTAGATAGTAACAAAAGATATTGTTAAGTCTAAGGTCTAATTCTCAGACAGAGAGTCCTTATATACAGAATTGTAATAGTCTGTGCACTAGAACAGATCATCACATGCTACTACCTATTGTTCTACATATGGTAGTGCTTTTGTACTGGAAATAGAGATAACTTAACCATATGGAGGCTGTCCTTTGTTCTAAGAAAAGGACAGATGAGTATCTATGGGTAATTAATGAAGTCCATGTATAAACATTAAGGACTTCATGTCTCCACTAATATTAATTGCCTTGGTATTGTTTTAAACTCATTCTGAGCAGTATAAAGAGAGCTTTTCTGATACCTAAAAGCAAAGCTTAGATCATGGGGGTTTCTGAGATATTGGCAATTTAATATGTGGTACTATAGTGGTTATCTACTGATTTGCTCAATAGCTCAACCAATATTAATTGCCTCAAGATGTGACTAGTATTGATCAAAATTTCTCCTTAAGGGCTTTTCAGTGCCATTAAGACCATGAGAATTGTCAAAGAATTGGTAGAGATATAGTCAAATGAAGTTCGTGACATATAGAATAGAAAGCTTTGAATTAATGCAGATATTTTTTCTACAGGTTATTGTATCTGTCAGACAAAAGTCTAGATACAATCAGCTATCTCAATATCAAATAATAAAAATTGAAATATACCTTAGTTCCTATAAACACTGAACTAAGGTTTCTAGGTTCTACTATACGGCATAACTACATGCTTACTAAGTGTGAATTAGATAATCAATGAAAAATGATGAACATTAGAGCTTAGAGATGCATAAAGGAAAATGAAACTGCTTCACTTTATAACAGCTCTGCCATCAATGATAGTGGTACTAAAGAGAGAAACAACTGCTTCTAGGTCATCTAGGAAACATTTACTCACTCTTATATCAATTGCCTGGAATATCTTCCTTGAGAGATTAGACAGTATCTTAGAAAGCACACTTTCACTAGCTCCTCTCAAATTCTTCCTCCCCTAGTCAACATTAGCAATTACCAACAGTAATGAATTTGAACCTATGGACCTAAAAGACCCTTTGCAAATTGCTATACCTCTGAGCAGGAAAATTACAGAAATACACTCTACCTTGACAGCCACTGGAGTCAAGAGAAGGCAAGTTACAGGGGCTTGGGATTTTATGAAACACATACTTTGTATAAATTTAAATTAACATATACAAATCTGCCTTCTACCAACTGTCTATAACTCACAATGTGTTCTAAGATCTCTTCTGTTGTGTACTTAATTCTAATGGGTCCCTTGTCAGTCTTGTTGCAGTAGCTGCAGCAGAAGAGTCAACCTGTCACCCACCATTGAGCAGGACCGGCGCTGTGATGATGGTCATAAATTGCTTAGGTTCCCTGGTGGTTTTGTTAAACCATGAAAGGCCACTGCCAACAAGACTCTACTGAGCAATTGTAGAGTTGATGCTGCCTCTGCTGCAAATTCCCTGTTAGGAAATCACTCAGAGGCAGTTAACCCTAAAGCTAGGTAAGAGTCCCAAAAGCTAAGGTGATATTTGAGTAAGAATAGATCTACCCATACAAGCAACTATATATACTATAACCAATGGTTCGTGTGCTGCAGTCACATGAGCACTAACTATTAATACCACTAGTCCTATTTATAAAACAGGCACCATTGAGGCGATGCCAGATAAGAGAGTAAAGGAGAGGTGGGAAGGTAACTTACTAAGTTAGATTAGTTCTTTAGATTGGAGCTTACTCAGCAGTTTAGGCTGTTCCTAGGGTATCCCCTTACATTCCCCTCACTGTTGTTTCAGCCAATACAGTACAGCCCAGGTAATTTTGCCAACTTGAAGAGTTTGTAGAGGATTTTTGGATTTCTATGTGGCTTAGCATTGAGAGTAAAAAGCCTGTGTACTTTGCAATATATGAGGGGGAAGTACTCTGGGTGCCAGGTGAAACAGAAGTAGCAGATGTGGCAACAATCTATATATAGATAGAGATGATCGCCAAAGCAATTACATGTGGAATATTGGGTTATACAAAGCATTCTATAAAGTGTATGTCAGTCAAAGGCATTCTCCTGGATGCTGATAATGTGTCATATTCCAGAAATCTGACAATTATGTAATTTATTTCTCCTAATAACTCTTCTGAAATTATAAATAGTAGGATAGTGTAGTAGACTACTCTCCTCCTCCTATTCCAGACTTCCTATAAGTACTGAGTAGTTACAGTGTATTTCCTCAGTGTGTAAATTAATGTCATTTGGTCCTAATTCTATCCCTGTCCACTCTGGTTCCTATTCTTCTTTCTTAGGACCTTTGTTTTGATGACTTCCCTCCACTCTGAAATAAGCAACCAACCTCATGACCAGAGACTGGGGTGAAACACATAAGTTGAAGCCAAGATCATTGTCAGGAATATCTCCAGGAGGGAAATTTACTCTAGGGGGGCTTGGCCTCAACAACAAGTTGTGCCCACCTCTACACTTGCCCCTTCTGGATTTCAGTAGGATTATATTTGAGAGGAAGAAGTACAAGTATCAAGCAGAGTGGAGTTTTCCCAAGGGAGAATGAAACTAAGGTAAATTACAATAAATGGGATTATTTAAATAATTCAGAAGATTCCGGGATGGCTGATAGTCAGGTGACTAAGCCATGCATGCATGTCATGCATGCGCAGTGCACATCATGATGTCACTATCATGACAGTCATTCATCAAAGTCATACTCCATTCTGACGTCTTTTTCTGTCTGCCAGAGCCATCCTTTTGGTTTCTCCATTATCGCTAAGTATTATCTATTCTCCAAAGTAGTACAGTACATCATTCTGGAGTATATTTCTACTTATCACTCCTCTCCTCTATCTTCTGTCCGTTCTATCCTTGACACAATGGCGCAGATGATGTTAGGGCAAATGCTTGATAATTGCAATGTGGTGTTTGACAGAATTGACAAATTGCATTGCATGGGTGTTGAGCCTGTGGAAGCAAGTGAAGAAAGGAATGTCTAGCTATAATGTCAAGGACTGTGTGGAGTGGAAACAGAGTGACCCAGAGTGGAGTGGAATTACTCCAGAGTAGAGGGAAATTGACAACAAAAGTGGGAGAACAACCTTGGTCTCAGCTCGTGCACTGTGCCTTGATCTGCTGTCACATGTGTGGTTGCATATTTCAGGAGGACTGAATTGTTGCCAGGAGTTCAGGAGTGGAGTGGTATAGATTGATAGGAGTGAAGATAGAACAAGTAAAAGATGTTAAGGACATTATAAACGTTAATCTACGAACTAAGGAACTAGGATGTAACTAATGGAGTACTTATACTAAGTCCGGAATAGGAGGAGTACAAGTAACTAGTCTAAATCATGATCCTATAGAAGTAGACAATAGGAGTTCAGAAGCGGAATTTAGTAATAATATAAAATATAAAAGAAATTATATTATTAAAATGATTATTTTCCATCATATGACATGCAACAGGAGTTCTGCAGGAGCCTATCGAGCTGATCAATAACCAGTAGAGATAGGTGTGCAATTGTGGTGGTCATTACCGAGTGGATAGTGTTTTTCGAGCTGTATATTATCCAGCATGTTTGTCATGACTTGGCAAAATGGCTAAGTCAATATTTATATTTCTTTTCATTTTCATTTTATTTATTTTCTTACTAATGGATGTGCAAGAAAAAAGTGACTCATAAGGAAGCATGGGACAAAAGAGAGGGTTAGGGTTACTTTTCATGTATAAATAGTGTACAGAATCTAACAGGAACTTTATCGAGTTCTCTTTGTCAAACACTGAACAAAGAGCAGTTAGCTTGATTCTGGCTTGGAGTTAAGCGACCTTACACTAGAACTCAATTTCACATCGCGAGCACCATCTGCCTTGGACCTTGCTCATCTTATCAACCCTTGGCCACTGATTATCACGATCAGGAGCCACTTCCATACATAGCTAGGCCCTTGGCTTAAGGGGACTTGTCAATCAGTTAGGGATTGATGATAGAAGTATAGTACCAAGCTTGGGTATTACTACTGAGACCTGACCTCGTAATCAAGTGGTATTTAGTAGAATACTTGTACTTTTCTCAGTATAAACCTTGTGCTACTGTCTATTGTGACCAGGTATACGCAGAGGAGTGATGGTTACTTCTAAAAGGCCGTCTAGATTAGGGATCCTTCCCATAAGGTGATAGTCTAACTATAGTATTAGGGCAGTAGTTAATAGGGTAGTAAATGTCTGGTTGGGTGAAGATCTTGTGTCCCAACAGACATAGCTCTAAGTGAGATCAACCATTAACTCTATACCCTGTCCAGAAGATGTAGCACAATGTCTCTAGACCAATACAACTCATTGATGAGCAATTTTCTCAGAGAAAAACACTCCCTCACCAAACTGAGGGAAGAATTAGAAGGAAGAAGAGGAAAATTGTGTAGACGTTATAAGAAGTTCAGACACCTGGCCTGCAACTGCAGGAATAAGGAAGAAGAAGAGAAGAGGACTATTGTTCCCCAAAATAAGTTTGAAGTGCTGAAAAGTAGAGTGATGCAATGTGGAGTAGAAGAGAAGACAATCAGAAGGCAGGAGGCAATAGTAGTAGAATGTTTCAAGTGTGGAGAAAAAGGACATAAGTGTAGGGAGTGTCCATTATAGGAGAGAAAAGAAAGGGTGGCACATTTGGCGAAGCTGCAAAAGGCACACCAACAGGAGGGACCGGTGTATCCCACTAGGGAAAAGGTACAGGAAGGAGAAAGGAAGTTGAGGAGAGTAGAGGAAAGCGAGGTGGCATATGTGGCCAAGCCATGAAAAGTGCAGCAAGAGTGGAGGAGGAGTCCAGTGGAAGAGTTAAGGAAGAGAGCAAAGGAGCATTGTGGCAAAGGAATGCTAGAGGAAGCACATCTATTGGAATTAGGATGGTGCACAGAGGAAGCAATAGTTTTGTACCTAACTTGTGAAAGGTGCAGAAGTCAGGAGTGCCATGTGGAGGATAACAGGGGACAGGGAGTGATCTCCAGAAAGAAGTTAGAAACATTGAATTGGTGTGGATGCAAGAGAAAAGGGGAAGAGAAGGCGGTATGGCCCAGAAAGGCAAAGGCACAGCAAGAGAGGGGGATAGTCAAAGGGAGGTCAGGAGAACCTTCAAGATGCTAAGAGAAGTATGGATAAATATTGGAGTGGAAAAATTGGATGCGCATGAAGGTGTAACCGTAAAGGCACTCTTGGATAGTGGTGCCACAAGGATATTTATGGATAAGAGGATGGTGGCTAGGCATAGGTTCAAGCTGAAAAAGTTAGAGAGGCCAATAATAGTTAAAAATGTAGATGGGATGAACAATAGCAGAGGAGCAATTACCTACCAGGTAGAGGTGAATGTTTATTACAAAAGTCATGTAGAAAGGATGAGGATAGATGTATATAACCTAGGAAGAATGGAAATAATCTTGGGAATGCCATGGCTGGCAGCACATAACCCTGAGATAAATTGGGAAACTAAAGAGGTTAAAATGACGAGATATCTGCTCCTGTGTAGTAGGGCAAAATTAAAAGAGGAGGAGAGAAAGAAAAGAGAAAAGAGAATAGCAACTCTGGAGGAAGAAAAAATGGTCAGGTGGGCGATAGATGATAAGAAAGACTAGGGAAAAGAAGAGGAAATTGAGGAGGACCACAGAAAAATTGAGGAAATGGTCCCAAAGAAATTCCTAAAGTGAAGAAGAGTGTTTGGGAAGGTAGAGTCAGAAAGAATGCCAACAAGGAAGGTTTGGGATCATGCCATAGATCTCAAAGAGACATTTAAACCATGGAAAGGAAGGATTTATCCTCTATTCAAAAATGAGAGGGAAGAAGTCCAGAATTTTGTGGAAGACTAATTGAGAAAGGAGTACATCAAACTGTTGAAATCCCCTCAAACATTGCCAGTTTTGTTTGTAGGAAAGAAGGATAGAAGCAAGCAGATGGTAATGGACTACTGCAACCTAAATGACCAGACAGTGAAAAATAACTACCCACTACCCCTAATTACAGAGCTAATCAACAACATAGGTAGCAAAAAGGCGTTCACTAAAATGGATCTCAGGTAGAGGTTCAATAATGTAAGGATAAAGGAAGGAAACAAGTGGAAGGGGGCATTCATGATGTATATAGGCTCCTTCAAGCCAACAGTAATGTTCTTTGGAATGATGAACTTACCAGCTATATTTCAGGCTATAATGAATGAAATTCTGAGGGACCTGATCAATGAAGGAAAGGTTGCAGCATTTGTAGACAATATATTAGTGGGAATAGAGATGGAAGAAGGACATGATGAGATTGTAGAGGAAATACTGAGGAGATTAGAAGAAAATGACTTGTATGTCAAGCCAGAAAAATATGTGTGAAAGATAAAGAAGATAGGGTTCCTAGGAGTAGTAATAGGACCAAATGGAATAGAGATGGAGAAAGAAAAGGTGGATGGCATGTTAAGTTGGCCAGAGCCAAAAAACATAAAAGATGTCAGGAAGTTCTTGGGCCTTGCAAACTACTACAGGAGATTCATTAAAGACTTCATGTAAATCGCTAGGCCAATGAACACATTAACAAGAAAGGCTGTGAAATGGCAGTGGGGGGATGAACAACAATGAGCATTTAATAAGCTCAAAGAAACCAATATTAGCAGCCCCAGATTTAGATAAAGAATTCAGGGTTGAAGCAGACGTTTCTAATTGTGCAACTGGAGGAGTACTCTTGATGAAGTGCTCAGATAAGATGTAGAGACCAGTCGCTTTTATTTCAAAATCTCTAAGTGATACCAAAAGAAATTATGAGATACACAATAAAGAAATATTAGTGGTAGTCAGATGCTTAGAGGCATGGAAACACTTTCTAGAAGGAACAACAGTTAAATTCGAGATCTAGACAGATCACAAAAACCTTGAATATTTCATGAAAGCACAAAAGTTAAATTGAAGGCAAGCTAGATGGGCCCTATATGTAAGGGGACTACCATAGTACTGCTTAGATAACTTGGTAGGGTTCGTGTAGTCTAATGTTCCTATGGATCCTCAGAGTCCATGGTGCCTAGTTCCCTTCTCTCTAGTTCGGGTCTCCATCATAGGTACTACATAGCTATATCTGGTAGTGTAGTTATTATTGTCCGGATGCACGTGGCCATAGCAACTGGCGCATGGACTGGCTAGTCTAATATAAGTAGCTAGTGATGTACAGTAGGATACCTTACCTCAACAATAGTTTGAGCTCCTGGGCTACACATGCTCTAACTTAAGACACCTGCTTTACTATACTGCAGTGTATTCTGGTGCGCCTCTGAGTGTGCCCTTACACTATACCTATCAAGACTTAATTTCACACTTAAACATGTTCTGGAAAGCAAGATAGGGAATGTAAGAGGACATCTAGGATGATACTTAGTAAGTTTTGAGGGTCTGAATCTATTAGTGGCCCATTGACAGATCATGTATTGCATTTCTATTGTTCCTTACTTCTTCTGTCTGTGTCATTGTTATCACTAAGTCTTGACGACTCAAGGATCACTCGAGATGAGTGTTTAGGAAGAACTCAATGGAGTTCTCTGTTGAATTTGGCTACCTACTTATACTACTTTATAAGTGGCTGTGTCCCTATTATTACACAATCACATGACCTTCCAGAACATTCTATGATCATATGACCTTGTCACATGATATGACTACCTAATCTCCCATGCTATTTATATCTTGACCCCATTATATGACTTGA